>Ga0210040_10004874_pt1 | contig 17283 bp, 16 predicted proteins | sample CryGeyCG12114_NA_FD_185462 | JGI IMG/M metagenome (GOLD analysis project Ga0210040, IMG submission 185462) | Groundwater microbial communities from aquifer - Crystal Geyser CG19_WC_8/21/14_NA (SPAdes) (version 2) | ecosystem: Environmental > Aquatic > Deep subsurface > Groundwater | place: USA... | reverse complement strand
ATATTAAGCAGAAGCACTTATAATTAATTATCATTGCTTTTACAGATTCCATATTAGTATTGACCAGAAAATCGAAAGATTATAAATCAACTTTACCTTATCACCCTAAAATAATTGATATGCCTTTAATAAAGAGAGCCTTAATCTTAATGGCCTGGCTGGTTCTGTGCGGTGGCGCATTGCAGGCACAGAACGGTAAAATGGAGCTCAGTGTTGAGAAAATTATGCGCGATCCTGTCTGGATGGGTACCTCACCGAGTAATGTTTTCTGGTCTGAGGACGGCCACAGAGTATACTTCGACTGGAATCCGGAAGGAAACAAACATGACTCGCTTTACAGCGTTTCCGAAAATGGAAAAAACATCAGCAAAGTAAGCCCGCAGGAGCGGCGCAGCCTGCCATCTGCTTACGGCAAATATAACCGCACCGAAACAAAAAAAGTGTATGAGCAAAACGGCGACATTATTCTATATGATATTAAATCAGGTAAGGCACAGCAGGTAACAGGTACGGTGGAGCGGGAGACCAGCCCGAGTTTTAGCCATGACGAACAAAAAGTGGTTTACCTGAAAGACAACAACCTGTATGCCTGGAACATCAGCAGCGGACAAACGCGGCAGCTGACCGATTTCAGGAAGGGCAATAAACCCGCCAGCGGCGAAAGCAAAGACCCGCAACGCGCCTGGCTGCGCGGACAGCAACTGGGGCTGTTGCAGGTAGTGCGGGAGCGCGAGGAAGCCGAGACAGTGGAAAAGAAACAGCAAAAACTGGATGCACCCGATCGCCCCAAGGAAATTTATATCGAAGACAAGGCGCTAGGCAGTGTGATACTTAGCCCGGACGAACGCTTTGTAACATACCAATTGATAAGCCGCCCCAAAAATGCGAAAGTTGCAGACATACCGAACTATGTAACAGCCTCCGGCTACACCGAAGATATCAGCACACGCACCAAAGTAGGCGATGCACAAAACAAGTATGAGTTCTTTATATACGATACCCAGCGCGATACTGCTTTTGCCGTGTCGATGAACGGGATAGCGGGCATTAAAGAGCAGCCGGCTTACCTGAAAGGAAAAGAGACGAAGAATGATACTGCCGAAAGCAAAACCAAAAAACAGGAGATGCGGGAGGTGGCCATCTATGGTCCGTACTGGTCTGATAACGGGAAAAGTGCCGTGGTTGTAGCGCGTTCTGAAGACAACAAAGACCGCTGGATTATGACACTGGAGCCTGTAACAGGAAAGCTGAACCTGCTGGATCGCCAGCACGACGATGCCTGGATCAGCGGACCAGGTGTAGACTATGGCCCCGGCGATATTGGCTGGCTGCCCGGCAATGAGCAGGTATGGTTTGAGTCGGAAGAGAGCGGCTATGCGCATTTATATATAATGGACATTAATACTGGGAAAAAGAAAGCTTTGACCAGTGGCAAGTATGAAGTGTCGGATGTGCGCGTGTCGGATGATAAAAAGAACTTCTATTTCACGGCCAACAAAGTCCACCCCGGCGAGCATCATTTTTATCGTCTGCCGGTGCGGGGCGGCGATCCTGTGCAACTCACTACCATGCCCGGCGCATCGGAAGTAACGCTCTCGCCGGACGAGAAAACGATGGCCATCCTGTACTCCTACACCAACAAGCCATGGGAGCTGTTCGTGATGGATAATAAAAAGGGCGCCAAACCCAGGCAGGTTACGCACTCCACTACTGAGAAATTTGAATCTTACGATTGGCGCGAGCCCGAGGTCATCAGTTTTAAAGCGCGCGACGGGGCAGATGTATATGCAAGGGTTTATCGTCCGGCTAAACCGCAGAAGAATGGCCCTGCCGTGTTGTTTGTTCATGGCGCAGGTTATCTGCAAAATGCGCACAAATGGTGGAGCAGCTATTTCCGTGAGTACATGTTTAATAATTTTCTGGCTGATCAGGGTTATACCGTCATGGACATCGATTACCGGGGCAGCGCAGGGTATGGCCGCGACGTGCGTACCGGCATTTACCGGTTTATGGGTGGAAAAGATATGGATGACAACGTAGACGGTGCCAGATACCTGGCAGAGAAGTATGAAGTAGATCCGAAGCGGATTGGCTTGTACGGCGGATCATACGGCGGCTTTATCACATTGATGGGCATGTTTACGCAGCCGGATGTATTTGCCGCCGGAGCCGCGCTGCGGTCTGTTACCGACTGGGCGCACTACAACCACGGCTATACTTCCAACATCCTCAACACACCTTACACGGATAGTTTAGCCTATGCTAAAAGCTCACCTATCTATTATGCAGATGGTTTGAAAGGTGCTTTGCTGATGTGCCATGGTATGGTAGACACCAATGTGCATTTTCAGGACATTGTGCGCCTGACGCAGCGGCTGATAGAATTAGGGAAAGATAACTGGGAACTGGCCGTATATCCTGTTGAAAGCCATGGCTTTGTAGAGCCCTCCAGCTGGACAGACGAGTATAAACGGGTGTATAAGCTATTTGAGGAAAACCTAAAGCCGGAGAAATAAAGTTTATACTTACAAACAGAAATGGCAGGAAGGTTTCCTTCCTGCCATTTCTGTTTGTAAGTATAAGGCAATTTAAAAAGTATAAGTCAGCACGGCACCGTTGTACTCTGGCGAGGATACAGGTATCAGGCTGATATCGGTCTTGTTTGATGTTTTATGTAGTTGCGGCACCAGTATACCCGAAGCGGCGCCTACCGCATAGCCAATCAGGTTATCGCTTAAGAAGTGTTTGCCAGCCTTAAGGCGCAGATAGCCGACAGTAGCGGGCACTGCGGCGGCGACGGCCCAAACATAAGGCCGGGCTCTGGAATCAGGATTAAAGTCATGGAAAATCTTAGCTGCAAAGAAAGATGCACCGGCGGCGGCGGCGGTATGGCCTGCAAAAAAAGCACTCCGAGCATTAGCCGTTGTCTTGTCCGATAACGCCACTTCCGAACTATAAGCCAATGGACGTGTACGCGGAAGGTTTCCGTTGGACATGGTAAAAATAGCACCTGTTACAGCCATCGTCTCCACGTAAAGCACCAACACCTGCCCTGCCTTGCTGCGCACATTATCGTTAAGCAACAGTAAGACAGGTGCTGCAAAAGACCCATAAAAAGGAAAATCGCTGGTGTTTTTTGCAGACAGGGAATGCCAGCCGGCCGAAAAGCGATCAAAGCCATTTACATCGCTTTTCTGAAGTGCCAAAGCTTCTGCAGCAGTGAGGCCTTCTTTATCCTGCATCAAAGTTAAACCATAGTAACTAAGGCCCATACCTGCCACAATTACAGGTCCATCCACTTTCAGGCTTGTGTTGTAAGGGGAGTCACTCTGGCAAATTGCCGGCCGGGCAAAGAGCGTAAGTATAGCAAGTATGGTTAGAATCCGTTTCATATAATTACTGAAATGAAGTTAATTAATGTGATGAGGTTAATTAACGTTTTTGAAACGCTACAGCCGATAAAAAGTTTTGCATGCCGGCGGGCCGTATATAAGTGGTTGGAGCAAAGAAAATCTTTAGTATAATGGCTGTGCTGCGCTACTTTGCAATACTTAGATTTACATTATTTTAAGTGTGGCAGAATTATCTTAGCTTTGCACGCGCTGCCGGAGGGGCAGCAGGTTTATACTTTGTACCTAAACCCATAATAAATGCCTTATTTATTTACTTCTGAATCTGTTTCAGAAGGACATCCTGATAAAGTGGCAGATCAGATATCTGATGCGTTGCTTGATGCTTTTTTAACCCAGGATCCGCAATCGAAAGTGGCCTGCGAAACATTGGTAACTACCGGCTTGGTAGTACTGAGCGGTGAAGTGAAAACCGAAGCCTATGTAGATGTACAGAAGGTGGCGCGGGAAGTTATCAAGCGCATTGGCTACACCAAATCAGAATACATGTTTGATGGGGATGCCTGTGGCGTTATCTCTGCCATACATGATCAGTCAAGCGACATAAACCAAGGCGTAGAGCGTGCTAACCCCGAAGATCAGGGAGCAGGCGACCAGGGAATGATGTTTGGTTACGCCACCAACGAAACAGATAATTACATGCCGCTGGCACTGAGTATTTCGCATCTACTGCTACAGGAGTTGTCTGCGATTCGCAAAGAGGGCAGGGAAATGACTTACCTGCGCCCGGATGCTAAATCGCAGGTTACCATCCGTTACAGCGACAACCATGTGCCGGAGAAAATCGATACCATCGTTATCTCTACCCAGCACGACGAGTTTGTGCTGCCGGATAATGACAGTACTGAAGCTAAAAATGCAGCTGAAGTAAAAATGCTGCAGCAGATTGAGGAGGATGTAGCAAATATACTTATTCCGCGCGTGCTGAAGCTCTTGCCGGAGCGTACGCAGAAGCTGTTTAACGGGGACATCATCCATCACATTAACCCAACCGGCAAATTCGTAATTGGCGGTCCGCACGGAGATACTGGTCTTACGGGCCGTAAAATCATTGTAGATACCTATGGTGGCAAAGGTGCGCATGGCGGCGGTGCTTTCTCCGGTAAAGACTCTTCTAAAGTAGACCGGTCAGCGGCCTATGCCACACGCCATATCGCCAAAAACCTGGTAGCTGCCGGCGTAGCAGATCAGGTGCTGGTGCAGGTGGCTTATGCCATTGGCGTAGCAAAGCCGGTCGGCTTGTATGTAACTACCTATGGCTCTACCAAAGTGAAGGATGCACAGGGTAACACCATGAGCGATGGCGAAATTGCTGAGAAAGTAAGCAAGCTGTTCGATCTGCGCCCTTACGCTATTATCCAGCGTTTCGGCCTCCAGAACCCAATCTTTTCTGAAACAGCCGCTTATGGACATATGGGCAGAACGCCAAGCATAAAAAAGGTTGAAATAGGCAGGAACGGACAGAAAGAAGTGAAGGAGTTTGAGACTTTTACATGGGAGAAACTGGATTACGTAGATAAAATCAAACAGGAGTTTGGCTTATAATTCTGGATAACATATAAAACAGAACAGCCTGCTAACTATAGCAGGCTGTTCTGTTTTATAATAAATAAGATTTGCGTCAGCGGGATTATTCAAAAATGGATTGCTCAGTCAGAGGCCGGAGCCCATTATGAACAGCTAAAATGTCAATTTGGTCGCTTGCTACGATATAATAAATAATCCTGTAATTTCTAAAAATTAATTCTCTGATTTCGGGCCTTTCTATTTCTGGAACAATTCTGCCTATTTGCGGGTATTTTTCTAAAATCTGCGCTTTCTCAAAAAATTTGTCAGTTACCCGGTCAGCAAACTGTTTGGATTGACGGTTAAAGTATTCTCTTATCTCATATATGTTTTCAATTGCATGGCGAGTCCAGGTTATTTTGACCATTGCTTTAGCATTTCTCTCGCTTCCTGGGTAGAGTAAATTTCGCCGCGTTTAGATTGTTCCAGTCCTGTTTCTATTTTCTGCAATAAGATCAACTTGTCCATCAGTTCGTCAATCGAAAACTTATCAGGCATATCTTTTAGGCTGTTAATTACTTTTTCTTTCGTTATCATGAGAAAACTATCAGTTCTGATTACGTAGTATGAAATCGCTGTTGCTAAGCTAAAGGGGCGCCGCTGCATAGCAGCAACGCCCTATATGAAAGGCAGCATTTGAGATTGAATTATCACATAAGGCTGCATGTATAATCTCTTAAATGAAGTTCATAATTTATAATTCGGGAATTATATCTGCGATAGCCCGCTTTCCTTAATGGGTTGTCTGTTTTTGTTTAAACCGTTTGAGCTGGCGGCGCATGGCATCTACAGCAGCATCTGCGGCAGCTTCAAAAGAGGGAGCATCTTCCTGTGAAAAGAGCGTGGTGCCAGGCACAAACATTCGGATTTCCACTGTTTTGTTATCTATACCATCTTTATTATTATTCTTTAGGAATACTTCCCCGTCTACTACTTTATCATAGAACGTCTCCAGTTTATTCACCTTCTGCTGGATAAAGTTATTCAGCTGCTCATCAGCGTCGAAGTTGATGGAATACATTTGTAGCTTCATACTCTTAACATTTAATGGTTTAACTTATGCTTTGGGATGTGCTTTCTCGAAAACTGATTTCAGCTTTTCGATAGAATTATGCGTGTATACCTGCGTTGCCGCCAGGCTGGCATGCCCCAGTAAATCCTTTATAGCGTTCAGGTCCGCTCCTTTGTTCAGCAGGTGTGTAGCGAACGAATGCCGCAGCACGTGCGGGCTATTATGTTGGGAGGTAGTAACCAAACTGATATACTTTTTTACAACACGATAAACGAACTTAGGATACAAGGGGTGTGCCTTATTGGTAACGAGCAGTTTTCCGGAATTGTTATCGCCAAATTCGCTTTTCTTGTGCACCAGGTAATCAGAAATACTATGCAGCAGCGAGTCGTTTACAGGTATAATACGCTCTTTGTTGCCCTTGCCCAATACACGCACTGTTTTAGCATGTTGGTCAATATCAGCATGTTCTATGTTGATAAGCTCAGCCAGTCGGATGCCGGTACCATACAGAAACTCCAGTATAAGCCGGTCGCGCTGGCCCTCAAAATTATCTTCAAAAGAGAAGCTGTCCAGAAAAGTATTGAATGACTCTTCGGGCACAAAGGCCGGCAGTTTTTTAGAAGCTTTGGGCGCTTTGATGCGCAGCATCGGGTTTGTCTGTACGCGCTGCTGCGCCATCAGAAACTTATAGTAAGAGCGGAGACATGCGATTTTCCGGTTGATGGAACGGGGCTTGATGTTTTGCTGCACCAGCGTCAGTAACCACGATCGTATGATGGTATGGTCAGCTTCTGCCGCGTCTGTGATCTGATATATATCCAACAGATATCGTGCAAACTGGCCTAAATCGGTGTGGTAAGAGGTGAGCGTATGCGGGCTGTAGCGCTTCTCGTACTGAAGGTACTTAAAAAATAAATCCATACATTAGTATACCTGATGATTGACTCAGGTACACTAATGTATGGAAAAATAAAATATGTTGCTAGAAAGGCTAGTAGTTATCGTTCGCGTACATTTTCTGCTTGTAGGCAGCGCGTTCTTTCTGCTTTCTCTTTGACACTGATGGCTTCTCGAAAAAGGTTCTGGAGCGCAACTCTTTCAGTACACCCGTTCTTTCGAACTTCTTCTTAAATCTTTTTAATGCGCGGTCTACAGACTCGTTATCTTTTACGTTTACAATGATCATATTATCTCTCGCTTCTCTTTGGATTTAGGGTTGCAAATTTACACAAGGTTTTACTTAAAAGTCAACAATTTGAATGATTATTTATTTCAAGCAGTCGATTTTTGTCTGCTGCTGCAACAAGTAAATAGGAAAATAAATTTAAATGATGTTCTAATATGTAGTAATGCCTTGAATCCCAATGCCTAGTCTTCAAATTTATACATCTTCAAATTTTCAAATATACTTATACTTGCGGCTGCAGTCTATTTAAGTATGGCTCTGGATATAACAAGTTTTTGTATCTCGCTTGTTCCCTCGCCGATGGTGCACAACTTAGAATCGCGGTAATACTTTTCGGCCGGATAATCTTTTGTATAACCATAGCCGCCGAAAATCTGCACGCCTTCGGTAGCGGTGCGCACCGCTACTTCCGAGGCATAATATTTTGCCATTGCCGATTCTTTGTTCACGTTCAGGCCACGGTTTTTCATATCGGCTGCCTGGTAAGTCAGCAGCGAGGCTGCTTCAATTTCTGTAGCCATATCGGCCAGCTTAAAGGCTATGCCCTGAAAATCAGAAATAGGTTTGTTGAACTGGTGCCGTTCCTGCGAATAGGCCAATGCCGCCTCAAATGCTCCCTGTGCTATACCAAGCGATAGCGCAGCAATAGAAATGCGGCCGCCATCCAGTACTTTCATGGCTTGTATAAAGCCTTCGCCCACGTTGCCCATCATCTGGCTGTTGTGCACGCGGCAATCCTGAAAAATGAGTTCTGTAGTTTCAGAAGCACGCATACCCAGCTTGTCTTCTTTGCGGCCGGCGCTAAAACCCGGCGTACCTTTTTCGATGATGAAAGCGCTCATGCCATGCGAGTCGCCCACTTTGCCGGTACGCACAATTACCACGGCTACATTACCTGATATACCATGCGTGATAAAGTTTTTAGCGCCGTTAATTACCCAGTAATCGCCGTCCTGCACAGCCACAGTGCGCATGTTACCGGCGTCAGAGCCTGTGTTCGGCTCAGTCAGGCCCCAGGCACCAATCCACTCGGCCGTAGCCAGTTTGGGCAGATACTTTTGTTTTTGCTCCTCGTTACCAAATTGCAGAATGTGGCCGGTACATAGTGAGTTATGTGCTGCCATCGACAAGCCGATGGAGCCGTCTATTTTAGAGAGTTCCGCGATAGCCGTCACATACTCCAGGTAGCCAAAGCCGGAGCCGCCATATGTAGTTGGCACCAGCACGCCCATCAGGCCCAGCTCTCCTAATTTCTTGAAAACCTCCACCGGAAATTCCTGGCTGTCATCCCATGCACGCATGTAAGGCTTAATGTGCCTGGCACCAAAGTCGCGGATCATATCAGCAATCATGCGCTGGTTTTCAGTTTGTTTAAATTCCATGTATAATATAGTTGTAGTAATTATAGTTGCATATATAACGGCACCGCTAAACGGATGTTTGCAAAGCTATAGAATTGCGGCCAATCAGCCAATAGCAGACAAAAATAGCGGAGAAAACAGGCGGCAAGCCATTACTTCAGATTCATACATGGTATGCATTTTGACGGAGCATATTAATTCTGTTATTTTGAATTTAGTTTGCCTCCCGTTGCCTGTAGCAGCAACTAAAAGGGGCTGAGGATCAGGAAATGATAAAATTTTTGCAGGATTTATTTGGTGGTAATACAGTGCAGGAAGAATCTTTCAGCGCCATTGGCGTTGATATGCACTCCCACATTTTGCCTGGTCTGGATGACGGAGCAGACAACCTGGATCGTTCCCTGGAACTGGTGCAGGCGCTGCAGGCTATGGGCTACCGCAAACTGATCATGACGCCGCACATTATGAGCGACTTCTACAGAAACACACCTGAAGGTATAAGGGGGCGGCTGCAGTTGCTGCGCACTGCGGTGAAAGAGGCCGGCATAGATATGCAACTTGACTGCGCCGCAGAATATTATCTGGATGAGGGCCTGGTGGAAAAGCTGGTAAAAGGAGAAGAACTGCTTACCTTTGGCGATAACTACCTGCTGTTTGAAACCTCCTTCCTGAACGAGCCGCTGAACCTGCGCGATGCCATTTTTCAGATGTGCGGCAAGGGATATAAGCCGGTGTTGGCACATCCTGAACGTTATACTTATTTTTATGGCAAATTTAAAGAGTTGGCGGAGCTGCGCGAGTTGGGAGTGTTGTTTCAGCCTAACCTCAACTCACTGACAGGCTATTATTCGCCGGGTGCTAAAGACATGGCCGAGCAGCTGATAGACGAAGGATTGGTTGATTTCCTGGGCTCCGACACACACAGCCTCAGGCATACGGATTCCCTGAAGAAAGTCCTTTCGAGCAGATATCTCACCAAAGCACTGGCGCTGCCGATTCGCAACAGCCAGCTTTAATTTTCTCCACACAAATACAGCTATACATGGTTTTTGTTACGGGCGGCAGCGGGCTTATCGGCAGCTTTTTAATTGCATCGCTTCTGGAGCAGGGGTATACTGTGAGGGCCAGCTACCGCGGTCAGGTACCGGCCATGCCCGGCACCGATAAAGTGCAGTGGCTGGAGGGAGATATACTTGATTCCGATTTTCTGCGCCAGGCGCTGCAAGGCGTACAGTATGTATTTCATTGTGCCGGGCTGGTATCTTATGCGCCGCAGGATGAGATGTTGCTGCGGCAGGTGAACATAGATGGCACGGCCAACGTGGTGGATGCATGCCTGGAGCAGCAGGGAAGTATAAAGTTATGCCACGTGAGCTCCATTGCGGCAATAGGGAAGCCTAAAAATGCTGTTATACTTGCTGAGACCAGTAAATGGGATATTGCTGCGGAGTACGCCGCCTATGCCAGTTCCAAATATCTGGGTGAGCTGGAAGTATGGCGCGGCGTAGCAGAAGGCCTGAAAGCTGTTATAGTTAATCCTTCTGTGGTATTAGGGCCTGCCGACTGGCACCGCAGCAGTACGCAACTGTTTAAGTATGTGTATAACCAGAATGCCTTTTATACTATAGGAAGCGCCAGTTTTGTGGATGTACGCGATGTGGTGGAAGCCATGTTGCAATTAACTTTTTCGGATATTTCGGGAGAAAGGTATATATTAAACGCGGGGGTGATGACGTATAAGGAGTTCTTTGCCGAAGCCGCAGCATGCCTGGGCCGGAAAGCGCCCTCATTGCGTGTGTCGCCCGCTTTGGCGGAAGTAGTATGGCGCCTGGAGCATGTGCGGTCGTGGTTTACCGGCCGGCGGCCGCTGATTACGAAGGACACGGCACGGGCATCCGGCAACAGCCACGTGTATAGCAGCGAAAAAGTACAGAAAGCTATTAAAATAACTTTCCGCCCGCTCTCTGAAGCAATTGCCTGGAGTTGCAGCCGTTTGCTGCTGGCTGCGCCGGTAAACAAAGTGCTACAGGGGCGGGCAAACTAAACTATTTGCAGCGTAATAATGTAATATGACAGAAGCTGCAATAAGCAGCTGTTGGGATATTGGAGATGAAAGAAAACTTTGAAGATCATAGCGAAGAGCTGGAATTAATACATCGTTTCGAGCAGATGCTCGGCAACAAGGAAACCGTTTTTTTTGACCTTACCGATTTTGAATTTATTATAGATCATTATACGGCCAATTTTGAATATACCAAAGCATTGGCCGCCTGCGATTCTGCTATTGCACAGTACCCTTTTTCTACGGAGCTCCAGATAGACAAGGCGCAACTGCTGGCTATGTCTGGTAGTTTTGAGGAGGCAATGTCCATGATCGATAAAGTGGCGGAGGTTGAGCCTGCTAACCCGGATGTGCAGCTCACGCGCGGCATTATTTATACCCAGCGCGGCGACTACCGTGATGCCATCGATCATTTTAAAAAGGCAATGGCCTATGATGAGGAAAGGGATGATATCTACTTCAACATTGGCCTGACGTACCAGAGCTGGGGCAAATTTAACTCCGCCATCAAATACTATAAAAAATGCATCAGCCTGAACGTGGAAAACGAGGCGGCCATGCAGGAAATTGTATATTGTATGGAGCTCACCGGCACCTTGCAGGAGCACCTACCTTTTTTTCAGGAGTTTGTAGATACTGATCCGTACTCTTATGTGGCGTGGTTTAACCTGGGCAATGTGCTGAATAAAACCGGCGCGTATGATAAAGCCATTGCCGCTTATGAGTATGCTACGCTTATCAAACCTGATTTTATAACCGCCTACAACAACATGGCCAATGCTTATGTGTTTCTGAGCGAGTACACCAAGGCCATCGAGAGTTTTAATGCAATGCTGGAGCATGGTGAGCCTTCAGCGGAAGTATACTGCAACATAGGCGAGTGCTATGAAAAGCTGCTGCAATGGGATTTGTCGCGCCGCTATTACCAGAAATCTGTGGATTTGGACCCGGAGATGGATGAAGCGTGGTTTGGCATCGGGGTGATACTGGATGCGCAGAACAAATGGCATGAAGCAGTACACTTTTTTAAAAAAGCCGTGGAGCTTTACGACGACAGCCCAGAATACTGGGTTGCCCTGGCTGCGGCCGAGTATCAGGTAGGGCATGTGGTATCGGCGCTGGAGAGTTATGAGCGTGCCGCCGAAATCCAGCCTAACGACAAAAATGTATACCTCAACTGGTCTATTATTTTGTTTGAGCAGGGCAACTTTGAGGATGCTACCAACATTATACTCAATGCCATAGAATTGCAGCCCGACGAGGCTGAGCTATACTACAGGGCCTGTGCTTACATGCTTTCGGCAGGAAAATATCGCGAAGCTTACAATTATCTGGAAAATGCATTAGTTTTGAACTTTGATAAGCACAAGCTGCTGTTTGAGTTTTTTCCTGAGCTGGAGTCGCAGCGCGCATTGTCTCGATTAATAGATCAGTACCGCAAATAAAAAACATGAACTACACCCTGAATAACCTGCCGGAGCGTGATGCAAAGCCACGCGAACGTGGTTTTACCATGGCCATGGATAAAGGCCTGAGCATACGAGAGGTAGAAGATTTTATAGAAGTTGCCGGAGAATATGTAGACATTGTGAAACTGGGTTGGGCCACTTCTTTTGTGACGCCTAACCTGAAAAAGAAGCTGGAAGTATTCCGCGCCGCCGGCATCCCCACCTACTTTGGAGGTACTTTATTCGAAGCTTTTATTGTGCGCAACCAGTTTGATGATTACCGCCGATTGCTTGATCAGTATGATATGACTTTCGCCGAAGTATCGGATGGCTCCATTGAATTAGACCACGGCAAGAAGTGCGAATACATCCAGACGCTTTCGGAGCAGGTAACCGTGTTGTCAGAGGTAGGTTCTAAAGATGCTGAGAAAATCATTCCGCCATACATATGGATCAAGCTGATGCAGGAAGAACTGGAGGCCGGTGCATGGAAAGTAATCGGCGAGGCCCGTGAAGGCGGCAATGTGGGTTTGTTCCGCTCAACCGGTGAAGTGCGCAGCGGTTTGGTGACAGAGATTCTGACGAAAGTTCCATTTGAGAAAATCATCTGGGAAGCGCCCATCAAAGCGCAGCAAGTATGGTTTATTAAGCTGCTTGGCGCCAACGTAAATTTAGGCAATATTGCGCCAAACGAAATAATCCCCTTAGAAACTATTCGTCTGGGCCTGCGCGGCGACACGTTCTGGCAATTTCTGAAAGAGACGGGTGCTGACTTAAAGTAATTTAAGTATAAAAGAGCTGAATTTCCATTGCCCGCCGGGATATATCGGGCGGGCAATTTTTTGACCAGCAGCTACCAAATGGAAATATAAATAACATTCCATCCGATTTAGAATCAAAGAGGCGGGTGAAATTAAACTGACTTTTTCTCCCGCTTCTTGTAAATTAACAAGTCAACAATCAAGTAATTTATACTAGCACATCAGCACATTTATACTTATATGCGCAAGTTCGGACTTATCGGCAAAAAGCTGGGGCATTCTTTTTCTAAGCGGTATTTTACAGAGAAGTTTACCCGCGAAAGTATAAACGATGCGCAGTACGAGTTGTATGAATTGGCTGCGGCAACTGAACTGAAAACGCTGCTGGCCAGTGAACCGGAATTGTTGGGGCTGAACGTAACAGTGCCCTACAAAGAGCAGGTGCTGCCGCTGCTGGATGCTGTGGACGAAGCTGCCGCTCGGATAGGCGCTGTTAACACGATTAAAATAACCCAACACGGCACCAAAGGCTTTAACACTGATTATGTTGGTTTTAAGACTACGCTGCAGGAGTTTTACCCGGTGGCGGCGCATGGACGGGCGCTGGTGCTGGGTACAGGCGGCGCTGCCAAAGCCGTGTGGGCCGCGCTTGACGACTTAAGTATAAAGTATATATCTGTTTCACGGCAGCCAGCCACAGATGCGCTGCGTTACGAGGATCTGACGCCGGAACTGCTTCAGAAGTATAACTTACTCATCAATACTACTCCTTTAGGGATGCACCCGCACCCGGATTCCTGCCCGCCGCTGCCGTATGCCAGCCTGACCAAAGCACATTATGCTTACGACCTGGTATATAATCCGGAGCAGACGCTTTTCCTGGAAAAATGTGCCGCTGCAGGTGCTAAAACCATCAACGGGCTCGACATGCTATACCGGCAGGCAGCAGCGGCCTGGCAAATATGGACTGAGGAAAATTAAAGCAAAGATGCAACTCATTTGCTCCTTGTCTAAAAACGATTTTTGAGATTTAATGATTACCAGGATAACTATACTTTAGATAGGTAGATGTGCTGATGTGTTAGTTATCACACAATCACGCATTAATTACAACTATTTAATTTTTTCGGGCTGCTTATACTATAGATTAAAAGCAATTTATCTATAGCATTATTTAAATCCATATTTCACTTTATACATCCTGCTAAGCACTTGATCCAAAAAAACGTGTTTCTGACAGATTAGCTTACCTGTATAACACCTACATCTTCATACCTTTATACTTTATTGATGCGCTATTTTGATGTGTTTGTGTTGAAAGGATGGCGTGTTCAAAAAATAATTACAAGGTACTTGCAACCATTTGATTCTATCAGGAATCATAGGGGTGTGTAAAGTAAAAACAGGCGCACTTGAAGCTCTTTACAAAACCAAAGTCAGACGAGGATAAGCTCATAGAAGGGTGCATCGCGGGCAAACGTGACATGCAGCGGCTCCTCTATGATCTGTATGCCAAAAAGATGATGCTGGTTTGCCTGCGCTATGCTCCTACCACTTTCGAGGCGGAAGACATGATGCAGGATGCTTTTATTAAAGTATACGCCAACATCGGCAATTTTAAGAAAGACTGCCCTTTGGAGTTTTGGGTACGGAAAATAGTAGTGAATACTGCCTTAAAGCACCTGCGCAGCAAACAGCTGCTCACCGTATCGCATGAGGCGGAAGAAGTATCCAACATCTCGTCCGATAACTTTAGCCTGGCGGGTTATAGTATGGAAGAATTACTGGCAATTATTCAGAGCCTCGCGCCGCGCTACCGCATGGTGTTTAACCTGTATGCCATCGAAGGATATAACCACAAGGAGATCGGCGAAATGCTCGGCATCTCCGAAGGAACATCAAAATCACAATATTCACGGGCGCGTGCTATACTTCAAAATATAATTATGCGCCAGGAAGAAAATTATAAGAAACATGTCATCAGCAGCTAACGATAAGCGAGAACACCTCGAAGAAGAGTTCCGGCGCCGGATGCACGACGCTGAGGCTACTCCGTCTGCGGACCTGTGGGCGCGCATAGATCATGATCTGACGGTGCAGGAAAACAGCATGTACAAAAGCCGCATGGTGCTGTACCGGCAACTGGCTGCGGCCTGTTTTGTGCTGTTTGTGCTGGCAGGAGCGCTCTCTATGTATTATTTCAGCAAAGATGCACAACAGCAATCGCTGGCCACAGTACAGCCTGAAAAGACTGCGCCAGTCATAGCAGCACCGGCAGCAGGCGAAATATCAATACCAGAAGCACTGGCCGCCGCCATGGCTACACAAGAAAAGGCAGCGCAGAAGCCGGGGGAGAAAGCATCTGAAACTGCGATGATCAGAAGTAGCGAAAAGTCTGGTATAACTGTACCTATACTTGCTGCAGCGCCGGCCCGCACCAGTCCTGCTGGCGTTACGGCACCGGCTGCGACGCCTCCTGAGGCACCGGCAGCAGCCTATACTTATACTATAAATTTGCCGGAAAATAAGACACGCCCGGAAAGTATGGCCGCCAACAGCGGGCGCAGTTTCACAAACAACAAAATCAAGTTTAGTACGGAAAGTCCTGGAGATACCAAAACAGCTTTTGCGTCGTTACAGCCGTTTTACCAGACTGCCCGGCAAGCTATTACCGCAGCACCCTCGCCGGGCAGCAGCCATACTTCCCAGGCCTCAATGGCGGTGCAGCAGCTACTGCGTAACCCTGGTGCAGTGCTTGTAGCGTCAAACACAACTTTCTCCGTAAACGGCACGACTAATAAGCAGCAGCAAGAATTAGCATTATTGCTGAATGGCAAAAAGGAAAGCAAAAGCAGCAGCGACAGCCGCTGGACAGTAGGAATGGCCTATACCCCAAGTTATTTTGAACAAAATATAGGGATGTCGGACCAGATGATGGATGCAGCAAGTATGTATAGCCTGGTGTCAGGAGCTCCTGCTGTAAGTTCGTTTGCCGCCCGGAAAGTAGAAGATGCGCAAGACGAGTACGCCGAAAACACAGACCCCGGCTTCTCTTTTTCCTTTGATGCGAAACTTGGGTTTAAACTGGCCAGAAAACTCAGGCTGCTTACCGGTATCGGCTACGCCCAGAACACAGCACGTACAAAATCCAGCTACATCATCAGGCAATTACCGGATCAGGTGCAGAACAATGACAGGGCTGCGCTGGAACCGGCTATAGCTTTCCTGCCTGCATTTAGCAATGGCTTTAGCCCAGACTCTGTCAGCGTAACCAGAACGGAGGAGTACAATGTGCAGTACCGTTACCGCCATCTCACGCTGCCGGTTGGCCTGCAGTATGAAGGCCACCTGTCGAAAGACTGGTACTGGTATGCAGCCAGCGGCGTGGCGGCCAATTTTCTGATTCAGAGCACCATCATGGCCTCCAACGATGAGGTAAGCGACGTAAACTTCAACAGCGGCGACAGTTCTCCTTTCCGTAAGGTGCAGCTATCGGGCAACATATCCATGGGAGTGGGCAAGCGGCTTTCCAATGCTGTTTCGGTGTCGGTAGGGCCGGAGTTCAGAGGCTACTTTAACACCTTACTGGCGGAGCCGGGCAATGCCCTGGCCCCACAGGGCAAGCCTTATACTGTGGGCCTGAACATGGCCGTGAACTACGATTTGGGCAGCGGCCGGTAAACTGGCAAGTACAGCATGATCTGGCATATAACGCGCAGCTTCTAATCGCAATACATTGTAATTAGAAGCTTGTTACACCTGTTGTGTTTCATAACTTATCATGACAGGATAGCCTGATAAGCAATTTATACTAACATTCGGCCTCTGTTTATACTTAAAATTTCTGCCTAATTTTTTAGAAATTTTGAGAACCACCTGCAACCATTGCCTCAGAAAAGGAATCATCAAAGTATAAAAGGAGCCAGCGTTTTCACGACCAATCACCTTTATACTATGAAAGCAGTACTTAATGCGCTGGCACCTGTAGCCGGACCCGACTTGATAGGTTGGTTTGTGCTGCTGGCCCTTCTCTTTTTTACAGTGTTTCATTCGGGATAAAATTAAAGACAAACTAATTACAAAAGTCCACCTCCTTTGCCTTACACTCTTAGCCAGAATAAAACTATGAAAAGCATTTTTTACATCACGCTACTCTACTTGTGTCTTTCGGTGCTGGTGGTAAGTTGCGCCGAAAAAGCGCCGGAGCCGGCATGCCTGCAAGCAAAGGTGATAGGCCCTGACCCTTGCCAGACCGGCTGGTATGTGCTGCAGGTGCTGGAGGAAAATGATCAGGCCATACATGCAGGGGAATTTGTGGGCCAGTTGCAGTCGGGCTATTTAACAACTGATAACCTGCCCGAAGCATACCGGCAGCAAGGGCAGCATCTGGCAGTATCGCTGGAACTGAATGGCGAATACAGTCCCTTATGCGCTGCCGTACACATGATGTACCCGGCTGTGCGCATCAAGCGTG
>Ga0210040_10004873_pt1 | contig 17284 bp, 6 predicted proteins | sample CryGeyCG12114_NA_FD_185462 | JGI IMG/M metagenome (GOLD analysis project Ga0210040, IMG submission 185462) | Groundwater microbial communities from aquifer - Crystal Geyser CG19_WC_8/21/14_NA (SPAdes) (version 2) | ecosystem: Environmental > Aquatic > Deep subsurface > Groundwater | place: USA... | reverse complement strand
GGAAAAATTTACGTATTTTTTCGGATTTGTTTATACGTTAATTGCTGTTTGATCGCGAATTAATTTATGCATTTGTTTTTGTCCACTTTGACGGTAGTGTACTGAAAGCATGCCTTATAGACATGAATGGTTGTTACAAAAATTACCTAATGGATTTCTTTGCCCAGTGTATTTTTTGTTACACAAGGCGTACAGAAAGAGAGCGGCTGCCACCCCCGTAAGCCAAGCTAATGTCAACCAAAGTCAGAGACAAATTACTAAAGTACATTGATACTGAAAGATCTCCGCTTTCCTTTGGTTCTACTCCAATAGTGGTGAGTGTGCAGACTGGTTACGAATCTTGAGAATCTTTTCCCACTCCCAAACTATACAAGTAGACATATAGCGATTGCTTTTTTTTATTCAATCAATATGTATACTAATGGGGTTTTTTGTGCTTTTTCTGGACAAGAGCTATAATGCTGTTCTATTTGCTGGGCATGCTAGTAGATTGAATTTCTTGAACTTGAAATTCTAAGGGTTTTCTCACAAGAGTGTTTGCTCACTCACTGCTGACCCGTATTTTTAATTTCGCATGTTAGCCACCCACGACTCACCAATCACCCATTATAAGATCAAACGAAAAGAAGTGGCACAAGTAATGCAGGTTCTCCATCTAAAAAATTTCCTTAATAAAACCTTCTGCCATGTCGAAATAAAATGAAGCTGTTGGTGGATTACAGCGACATCCTTATAATATTTCCTACTTCACAATTTTTTTGAAACGAGTGTGCATGATTTTGACGCCAATGTTAACTCAAGTCATACCGTATGAAACTTTTCATGAGCAGAAATAAATGCAATGCACAACAACAGTGCCACCCATCATTAGTTGCAAAAATCTTATTTTATCTGTTTCTATCAAGTAGAGTTAAAGAAAAATTGAAGCATTTTATAGGTAAGTCGAATAACAGAAAGCTTTCGCATCGTTGCAAGGCTTCGTCAGGACTGTGCTGTTTATACAAATTAATTCATGGATAGACTGGAAACTTTTCCTAGTGGGAATAACCAGCAGATTCGGCGTCATATAATTAGCAAGTCAAGTGCGATTGGATCAATATGATGAATCAATAGTGTAGATACACATCCTAAGGGTGGTCCCATCCAGACAAAGTACAGTGCAGGCAGACTTGACTGGAAAACGTTAACAAGGGTAGAAAAACTGTATAACTAACCTGGAAAGTGAAAGAAATTCCTCGAATAGCTCAGTTTGCCCCCACACGTTCTGCTGTCAATCCTCTGGGCCCAGAACTCTGAACCCTGCAAGATAATAATTTCCTCCGTAGTCTCATCCTAATCACTTTTCATTCGTGCATGCACTAGGGCAGACCCTGCACATTATCATGATACCATAAGATGATCTATGATGAACAAACAAAGTGTGTTGTGAAACATATACACTTATCCAAATGATTGAATTAAGGTTTGAAAATTATTCTGGGTGAACCTGAAAAATGAGTACACTCCTCCTTTCCACCATAATTAGGTATTCGGGCTCAGAGCAGCCTGGTTGGTAAATATGATGAGGCATGTTTGTGTGCACTAACCAGCATAGTAAGTAACTAAAGTATAGGGACCTATAAGTTTACTGTTAGTTAGGTGTAGTAACTAACAGCCAACAAGCCCTCGCTCCTTTTCTTGTATGATTTATGAAGCTAGTATTAATTCATTTATTATTATGGTGCTTCCTTTTCGAGTTGTTTACATTTCCAACGACTCCAATAACGACCATTTCATTAAATAAGAAAATCTGGCCCATGTTCCAAGGTGGGCAACAAAATTGGCGCCTACGTGGTGTTAGCATAATTTTAATCATGTCCACATAACTTGTGGTCTCTGTAGTGTTATTCAAGTGTGTGCATTCCAATACAAATATGGTATGCGCTATGGGGAGAAAAATGTATCTCAATTGTTATTCGTGTATTTTTGGTGCTCACTTACTTAGTCAGTCACTCATGCCTTTGGTCATGGGAGCCGTTAAAATCACGAGGAATTTATGATTCCAATATTTTCATACATACATAGTAGTAAATGTAGTGCATTACTTCCCAGTGGATTGTGAATGCACATTTTACAATGTCTATAGTTAGGGTGTATAAAGGATAGATAGAGAGATAGTTACAAACGCACAAAATTGTGATATCCAGGCTCTTTGGCGGAATTGGGAGATCAATGTAATCTACAGATCGAATCTATGGATTTGGGGTGTCATTCTAGCCAACTGAAAGTCAGCCCTAAGCCAGAGGAACAAAATGAATAGTGTGTTGTTTTTGGACGCCGAACAAGTTCTCTTGAAAAGTTGACTTACTGACTAAATAATAAGTGTAAAAAAATCATGAAACTCATTGGGTTGACTGACACAGGGCAATTTATCTTGTGCTTGGTTCATCATTGTTTTGTGTGTTGTTTAAAGACTGACTGACTGATTAAACAGACCAATGAGCCATTTTGTTATTAAATAAATAACAATGTGATATTGGATACGTAGGGCTAAGGGCTATTAGCAGACCAACTACTGCTACTACTGGGCTATCAAAGAATCAACTTGCTGGCAGTAGGATAAATTACAGTGCTCAACTCAGTGGTTAAACTAATTAAAAGATGATTAGCCATTGAGACGTAAGCTAATCAATCACAGGCTTGTTAGCAACATGTACACAAACAATAGGTGCACCACAATGAAACCAATTTTCACGCTCAGGAGATAAAAAAACATGTTCATTATGGAGTGTCAGCAGCATTTGGTATTTCACCGTATGTGTAATTAGTAGTAGGATTTGAAACCTCCAGGTTGAAACCTCCTTTGTATGTAGCCAAGCCACCTCATGTATATATGATTTGATTTCTTAAAAGCTTTATGAGAAGCTAGTAGAAAACAGGATCGAAAAATGCATTCATTGTTCATATACCAACGTGCTACAATTTCCAAACATATAGTCTAGCACAGTATAATGTACAAACTGAAGGGGAAACGGGAAAACAATTATTATTACTCTCCTGTGGCCCTACGTTTGTATTTGGGGCTGTAATTGTGCAATTGTTTTGTGCGAAAGTTTGCACAAAAAACTTGTTCCATGTCCAAATGCCACCCAAGACTGTACATAGTAGTATTCCCTAGTAGTTAGTGTGACTGAATGGGTAAATGCCGTACAATCTATGTCTTAATCTTGGGACCCAAAAGTCGGTGAGCATTTCCGCTACCATTTTGGTGGTGGCAGATTGATTTGAAGTTGATCACGAAAACATTTGTAGAAAGGAAACGGACAGAACACGAACAGCTACTCTTGAGTAAATAAGCCAAACCTACGGGTTTTTACTGTCTACGTGCTCCACCAACTTTTTCACAATACGGGGATTACAGCCTATAGTCACTATATGTGTGTACACTGCTCTATTGCTTTACACCTTAGTTCACAGTTTCAATTTTAAGGTGAACGGTTAAAGCACACTATTTGCCATAATTTGTAGCCTACCAACCAATGCAGCAGTTTTTTTGTAAGTGTAAACACTTAATGCACACACCACTTTTAGCATGTCATTAACACTCACACACTATGATATACCTAATAACTAACTAAACCCTAAATTTCTCGGTTCAAAAGGGAAAAAACAAAGGCAATTACTGCTTTATTTGTTCTATATGAAGAACTGGAGGTGTAGAAAGTTGAGCAAATAAGTACTGAGGGCAATTGCAATGGTAATAAGTGGTAACCCATAATAGCCCCCAAAAAGAGATGACAGTTGGCAGGTATATTACACAACACGTACACTACAGTGAGGCATACATTACATGGAGCAATCATCATGAGCTTTGAAATTACGTCTCGGGAAAATAGTGATAGTTAATGATATGATGAGATAAAGACACGGAGAAAACGGAAAACAAATAAATACATATTATGGTGTGTGCAGGTAGCTGTTGAAAACACAAGACGGTGCTATTACATTTCCTACAGTGGAGTGAACTAGCGTAATGGAATGTGATGTAAAAAAAACGCAGTCCATTGCTGCCATAGACATACATAACATGTACATGTATGTATGTACGTATATGAATAGATGGCAGTAAATATTGTAAAAACAAAGGTGAAATCCATCCAGTCACCATTAGTGTAATAATTTTAGGGTGCATGATCAAAAAAGGTATGTTGCACCGAGTAAATTCTATGTTACAATGTGTACTATTTGGGCGTGAGTATTTTTCGCCTCATGATCATTACCCGTACTATTTGCTCCCATATAGTTAGTTGTTATATAAAAATGTGTGTTATATCACGTCTTTGAAGAAGAAAAATCATGTTTTTTATGTCAGTGTGCGTGTATGTAGATATAATAGTTGTTGTGTGAGCCAAAAAAAAAGTGGCTTTGGCTCCCGCACATGGTTGCATGAGACTTTAAATGTGGCAATATGGGACATTCATTGACCATATTGCTGCAGTTGTTTGCCACTTTTACGTGCTATTTTACTAGGACTAGTTATTTTTCTCCAGTCTTGAAAATGGATATGAAAACTAGAGAAAAAAATAATGTTTTTCTGTAGCTAGTTAGTGGACTAGGAAGGGAGCTATTAGCTTGACCAAAGAAATTGCGCAAAACGCCTTTTATCACCCGTATAGTTTTATTGGTACCAAAAATTGAGTCAATTTCTTCAGTTTTGATCCTATCTTTTGTGTCATGTGATATTTTCATGCTCATTTATAAAATAATATTTCTAACGCAAGTATTATTCTCTCCGTTGATTTCAGCTTTCTAGAGAACTTGTAGGAAAAATTATGATAGATTGGGCTTTTGGCTCTTAATGCAGAATGAGAAAGTTTTACGCAGGTGTGTACTGCTACAATAATACTATGCATTATTATGTAGGTTGGTAGTTAGTTAGTTCGTGCCGTGACTGTATTTATTTGAGTGGGCACATTTTTGACACATTTTTTTCACACCCACTGACGGATTGCACAAATTTCCAGGGTGTGTAAATTGCCTGTGATGCATACTTGTGCATGCGTGAAAGGAAGCAATAATGTTGCCAAATCAGTTTTCACCATCGAGCTATAAGTTTGTGAGCACAGAGCAATTAAAACGAAATATTGAGTTTTTTCTCCATGACTTACTTACGCGAATAGAGCATTTTGTGCAATACGAGTTTGAAAAATATTATAACATGTTATAGCTATAGTACATATGAATGGGTGTGCAAAAGAAGTGCCCTAATGTTTTCTGAAAAACAAATTTTGAAACAGTATAATATTGAAAACTGTTAACGTTTTTGCTGTCACTTTTTTGAAATTCGGGGGGCACTTCTTTTACTCGACTATTTTCTATTCATCCCATAAAATGGAATATATTCATATTATAAACATAAAGGAGTAAATAAGGTGACAGATAAATATTGGTATGGCTAGACTGGATTCATTTGCAAGTTTTGGCCATTGGACCAAGAGTGATCTGAATGGACTACAAAAGGAAGCCGTGAGCCAAAGGGTTTCTTTTTTGTAAGGAAACACGAAGACCATTTCATGAATTCAAAGCATTTGGCTCGAGTCCAGTGTAAATGGTAATCAACGTATCACGTCGCCATTTCCTGGTTCCCTTTTCTTTTTGTCCTTTGGTACTTTAAAGTGGGTTTGTTTCCACGCTTTTCTACACATAAAACTGTAGCCATAAATTAAACCAGTGGCTCACAGACAAAAAAAGGGAACAATAAAATGAAAAAGCTATTAAAACTATTTATCCTTGTGTCACCACCTCAAGCAAACTATCCAAAACTGAACAATATATCACATGATAAATAGTCACTTGACATCTCATATGTTTTTGTACACAATGAAAAATTGCAAACCAATTTTTACGACTTGAAATAATTTTACTGCGCCATTATCTATAAATCTGTATCCATAGTATTGGATAACTTGGGTCGTAAATGCAAAAAATGTATTTATCAAATGCATTTCCAATTTAGTATCTAATAACAAAGCTCAAATCATACAATTTCAGGTTTGCATTGCAATGCACACACTGTTGTAACCAACCACATTATTTGAACAATTTACCTACCGAATACATGTTTTCCACATAAATATTTTACAATCATCATGTTCCAATCCTTACTAAAGCATAGTAAAAAACGCTCAGATGCAGAAAAAAAAACAGATTTTATGCCTCAATGATACACGTTGCTGGCTCCAATCCACCTATCAAATTACACAGGGCATAATGGAGTGTGGAAAGACAATAAATTGCCTTTTCATTCTCCACTGTGAAATCAAATGTTGTGGCCATCACTAACTAACAAACTAACCACCTATCAAAGTCATTGAACACGATCGTGAACGCTATTAGCTAAGGGTATTATTTTCTCTTCAAGAAACCAATCATGTGAAAATACGCATACTAATGTGCCCTCGTTCAAGAAATAATAGTTGAGAACCAAGCGCAAGCTTGTAAAGACAAACGCTTACGCATTTTTTGACACAGCTAAAACCAAACCCACTAACTAACTAACTAACTATTTACTAACACACGGTCATACCTGCATGATACATATACATACACAGAAATGAAAACGTGAATATTTCCACACTTGAAACAAATGAAACGGAAATTAAAAGAAACAACTAGCGGTTTCAATTGCGGGGAAACTATATCCACACACACCCAGCTTTCGCATTTCATCCAACGAACCATGACTTGTGGTAGACTGACACATGGGGTAATGAAGAAATGGAACCCAAATAACAGAATAGAAGGAATATTTTGGTTCACTAGCTCAAGAGTAAATGAACAAGGGAATTCTCTGTGACATCTTAGCTGCAAATGGATGTTGTGGTGAGCATGCCATCATTTTTGACGCTACACTTGTCTTCTTGCCGGCTCTGTGGATTATAGTAATCTCGCAACATCCCACGATCACAATCATGATGCCACCAACCAAATCAGTTAGTTAGTTAGTTAGTTAGTTAGTGTAACAGGAGGAAATATGAAGCGCAAAAATTCATTGTATTAAGTTCCTCACTGTGGGTGAATACAGTATTATTGACTGCACTATGTAATTGCTATGATTTAATATGAACATGTAGCAGACAGAAAAAACCTTTTTTTCTATCAAACCTAACTAAAGTATATCCCTGTGACTAAAGCAGTGGATAACTAACGGATTGAAATAAATCGCACATTTTTTCCCTCAGTGATCAGTATGATGGTATAGTAGTACGTAGTTAGTTAGTTAGTTAGTTACATAGTAAGTAAGTATATTATTCAGTCCTAGTTAGAATCGTTGATTATTTCCTTTTTTTATCTCCCTGAATGTACCATCCAACCACTATATTTTGTACACGACTCATCCATCTTTTTGTGCCATGATGCATGTCTGTTGATACGTTTTTTCCCCTTGTACATCTTATTCAAAAGAAATGGGTTCTTTTTTGGTATTCCTTTTGGGCCTGCCGTTTGGAAGAAGATGACATGAGACAAACACTGAGAGAAACCACTTCATCCTTGTCCCACCTTTATGTGAAGCCACAGTCATGTCACTTCATATTTCATTTCTGAGTGAGTTGGCTGAGAAATTTTTTCACTCCTTTTTATCACCTTACCATAAGGGCAAACGGGAGAGACAGAGATAGCGACAGGAAAAAATTATGATTGAGTCGCACAAAATACAAAGAACATGTGGACTTTATAGCATGTACAAGTGCATAAGGGTATCGATTCAATGGGCTCAGGCATCACATCACATACAGAAGTGATATGCTTGTCCATGTATGCATGCACACTCCACGCACGGTATCAATACAAAAAAAACTATACGGCGGTTCCAAACAACCATGTTATTCATCGCACTGGAAAATTTGTTATCTCCCAACTATGTTTGGGTGTTTCTACATGTCTTGTCTTACAATGTCCCTTTTGATTGCAGTTCAAGTGTCTACCAAAATCCTTGTGTCAAAATAATTTTTTTTTACATTTTTAACATTTAAAACATTTTTTAAATCTTCATTTACCGTACATCCGGTATTAAAACTCCAGCTTAAATCATAACTACACCCTATATTACTCTTCCATGGTAATAGGTAATAATATAACACTCACTGGGTGTTATAATACTGAATTTATTGTAGTTATCAGTGAAAAAATACCTTTAGAAATTTACTAACCACTGTCCATTTCAGAATAAAAGGCAGTTGCTCTGTGTTATTTGGCGACCCAGGTTAAATGGCCAAATACTGGAAATCGAACTGTAGATTTCATAAATGCTATGCCAACAAATTTCATATTTTCTAGTTTTCAGTTCATTTTTTCATCATTTACAACTGAACTTTTTGTTTGTACCAAACAATCATTGCCATGTAACCTGACGAGCAAATTTACTGCCTTTTATTTTGAAATGGACAGTAAGAGCATTGATTTTTTGACGAATGTCAACTTTGAGTTTAACATGGGAGTATCTCTTTCCTTGACTTACTATTTTTTAATCAGATTCAATTTAATTCCGCGTTTGATGGCATGTATTTACATCTTTCAGATCGGTTTTTCAAAATTCTATGTATTATTTAACCGAGACTTTATAAAATTTTCTCTCTTCTTTAGTCTAAACCAATGTTAAGGTTACTAGCTAACTAACTATGAAATAAATGATTCGGATTTCGCACACCCATTTCATTACTTCACGCGTCATTCATGTTCTATATTTTGAAAATACAGTTAATACTCATTTTAGAATCTGGCTGTGCTCATTTTTTTCCACAAACGAATTGAGCATTCGTTTCATACTGACTGACTAAGTAAGTATAGCTGGCATTAGTCTAGAGCATACCAACTAGTGACTAGAGATAGAATCTTTGGTAGAATGTGCTGTATGTGGCCACCAAGAAAGCCCCACACGCACATTCTACAGCGTCAAGACGGACGGAGAAAGTGATATTCTGCGTGTGAACATGAAAGGAGCTGCGATAAGAGTGAGCATACGCACACATCCACCAAAGACATGGAGAAAGAGGATCGAGCGATGAGAGAGAATGTGTAAAAAACCATTTGGGCATTTACTGTGTTATGTGTGTACATACAGGAGTGAGCATCGTTGAACACAAGAAGACTCTCTGGTCGAAACTTTTTGGTCATATCGATTACACAGCGGGCGCACACTCGATCTCACATCAAACCCGGACCATCCACCAAAATTTTCCTTCCTACTATATAGTTAGTTAGTTAGTTTAGTTAGTACTCCTCCTGAGCGAAAGCAAAAGTGGGGAGAAAATATTTTCGGACCTTTTTCTTTCTCGCTCTCACTCTCTCTCTCTCACTCACTCGCTCTTTGACTCTCGTCTCCATCGATCTGCTTAGATCAACTTGCACACTATGGCAAGAATGTGTGGCCCTATGCACACATGCACGTAGCACTTACTATGTACCATCCCTGGCTAGTCCATTGTACCATTGTATGCGGATGTTAAGTCATAGTGAAATCATTTGGAAACACACAGTCACTTTATTCAGCCTCTTTTAGACTGTCCAGTTGTGATCCAGTGACCTAGCCAACAAAAGCTGTACAAATTTCTAAACCCTGTCGTAGTAGAGGTTAGTGTGCACAGAGGAATCCGCAGCTTTTCTTGTATGCAACCTAAGTATTTAATTGGACTCTTGAACTATACACACTACTTACTAGCTAGTTAGTTAGTTAGTTACTTAGTAAGGCCTTATTATTATCCATAATGATTACAAACCATACTGTAGGCAATAATTCGTAGTGGTAATTTCCCTTTGGTGGCATTCTTTGTGCTTAAATTTGCAAAATAATTCCATGGTGGTCCGGGTATTACATTTTTACCATCCATTCATCATCCAAATGGAGTTTCTTCCTGAAATTGTAACGATAATAATGCTCATGTTATGAGTGCATATAATTTGTGTTTTTATCCCAAGTATCTACAAGTTTAATATATGGTCAACCCAGCTCGCTATTCAATCTAGGTGATTGCATAATTATTCGGGCAACACATACACACACAATGATAGGGGAACATGACAAATGGCTTTGTAGCGAGCTTGCTAACTAACTAACTTACCTACTTACCATAGCTAGTTACTTAATAACTAATAACAGTAGCCAGGTCCATATTCTCCACCCCGTTGAACAAGAGCGATCAAGGTAATGCTACAATATCACAACATATCCCAGAGAATGGCACTGGTGAGTGAGCACACACCAACTGTGTGCAGTACAAGATCATGAATCAAGTGAGGCCTTTTTCCTCATCCATTCCACCAATGAGCACTCACCTTCCAGTCGAGTGAGACACGGCGAGACCTCATAAATACTCCAAACACTCTTCAAACCCTTTACTATTCCCTGGCTCGTGTAAAATCCTCTCTCGTACTTTCAAAACGTGCAATGCCAAACAAAGCACAGAACTAATTAACTATTCAGGTGTTTAAAGTGCACCAAGCTTGTGTGTGTATAAAGGAGTGGATGGTTTTTTCAAACTCTGTGTAGTTATATAGTTCTTATTTATGCAAAAGTATTGATGGATGTGATGAAAGATTATTGAATATTTAGCTATGCTGCTGGCAAAGAGTTAGTTAGTTTGCTGATCCCATTCGGATATTAATATGACCCAGAGGTGTAAGTACATAATGAATGTATATGGATGGCATATGGTGGTAAGCCTTTTCATTTCATGCAAACGAGAAATAAAATTGCCTTTGGATTCCCACACGAGTGAAATGACGTGCCATATTGGCTAATGTACATAGAATGCGAGTTGTTCCTTTGATGACTTTAATGTGTGCAAATTGGCCAGATGAGGGATTTTCGGCATGTTTTGTGACTGACGGACAAATTCATTTGTCTCATGAATGCTCACAAGTATGTAGGTACGTGTGTATAAATGAAAGCGCATTGAAAAAGGCGTCAATTTTACGGCTCACAGGGTTCCCATACCCACTCCATAATAGGAGGATAGTGATGCACTCAGTCGTACACTTTTCCTCCTCTCTTCCCATACATGCGTTTCAATTTTAAACTCCACGACCCTCGAGCCCCATTAGGTAGAAAATTCATATACTAATATGCAATTTATCTTTGAATTACCCAACTGTATAGTTTATTTTAATCCATTAATAAAACACTGGAACCGCACAGCAAAATATGGTAAAACAAATAAAAAACTCACTTCTTTTTTCAGACTGCAAAAGAAAACATATTTATTTCGTGTTGATTGCCCATTTCAATCTTTACAAATGGCTCATGAGTGTGAGCCCCGTTTGTATCCATCTTATATATAAGTTAAGGTAATTTAGTTAGTTCTCTATATCTTAGATTAGCAGTATAGGTAGGATTATTATAGGCGTAACAGCATACGTAGGTAACTAGTACAATGCGGTGGCATTGTCTCTTGAATATCCAAAAAAAATCAAAATCCACTAACTAACTAACTAACTAACTAGCTAACTACATGTACCGAGAATAATAATAATGTACAGAGTGACATACTACTATAGTATCAGTAATATCATCCTCCTTACTATTTGACTTAGTCACACATTCTTACTCCAAGGGAAGACCTTGGACATCCAAGTGAATCCATCTAATACACAGGTCTTCTGTAAATGTCTGTCCACACTCATACACTGTATAGTAGTCATCATCATAACTACTCACCACAAGCAAAAAGTTGTAATTATACAATCAAAATAGCAGCAAAGAGCTCAACAAGTTCACCATTGCTTTCATACTAACTATACCTAGTACATGATGTGAACAATGTTGTCTTCATTATTACTACATTTCCACTTGAACAACCACACAATCACTTTCTTGTACACTTTTAGGAACATAATACAGGAGTGCCGAGAGAATAAGGAAAAAATACTAACCATTTCAAAAGATGCCGTTTCCAATAAATAACAACGCACAGGATACTTGGACCAAATCCTATATATATTACAATATATAAAGCTGTAGTATAGAGTCTTCTGGTAGAGCAATCACTTATTTATACAATTTTGAACAACATCCCAGTTTTGCTAGCTTTCAACAAATGTGTTCCAAACTACACATTTCTAGGCTGTTCATATGGCACGGTTGCAAATACTTAAGTAATAACATGATGCATATTATAGAACGTGGCAAGTTTGCAGTCACCAACACACCTTACAAATGCAAATCAGTATGGTAGTTAGCAAAAAAAAAGTACAGGGTGACAAACTTTTCCGGTTTTCAAACTCATTAAAGTAGCTTTAATCCACCAATACTTGTGAATTTGGTGCTACTGTTCAGATCATTAAATTTGTTCATGCAATAATTTTTTACCTATGAAAAACAGAAGTCGTCAATCCTGTCTAATTCTTTGTCCCCACTAGAAAAAAAATACAAACTAACAAGTATTTAAGTTCTGTCTTGTTTCAACGTAAATATGACTGTGTGACCAATCATACAAGGGAGACAACAATACAATAAATATTAATAAATAAAGCTTAAAAAACATATCTTTTTTCTTATTATTTCTGATCGAAAGCGAGTGGGCAGAGAATTTATCATCGCAGACGAGTTTAAATCTAATCAGCTACGGTAGCACTGGGTCCATTTCAACATGTAGTAAGTAAGTAACTAACTATATAATGTAATATAGCAGAGGTTAGGCAGTACAACAAAATAATTACTGTGGTCAACAAAGCTAACTGCATAATACGGGAAAAAAATCTACTTTGAGCACTGATGGCTGGCTAAATATAATCACGAGCATCCAAAAAAAACACCATCATCCATAATTAATTCACCGAACCAATCATCCAGAGTACGACAAAACTGCTAAATAGTAGTTCAAGTGCACGGAAAAAATGAAACTGCTCCCAAACAAACTGCATCTATCCAACTAACTGCAATATAGCATTAGTTTGCACTTTTTGAAATGTTAACTGTGGAACAGTGTCTACACGTTACTTACTTACTTACTTACGCTAAATCCTATCCTATGGATTACCAATCCACATTTTAACTGCACTAAGTCTACAGACATAATAATAATATCTTTTCATATATAGATTGAATTTCCAGATGATACACTGTCAAGAAGATTACGTTGAAAAAACCTACACATCCTTCTCATTATACTTTAGACCTTAAAAGTATTTTAATACACAACACTGTATCTACACCTCATAATCTAGTATTATGTTTAGGATAACGTCATATATGATTGGTTCGCTTGTACGAGGAATGTGTTCATTCTTCTGATGTATAAGTATGCTCCGTATGCACGACAAATATGGAGTATAGTAGTAGCCATACAAACAATAAAACTATATCATCAATAGTTAGTTCCTAAATAGTTAGTTAGTTACTATATAAATGTTGGCCACATCTATACCTCACTTGTCGACCGGATCCGTTTTCATAGACTCAGGTTTAATGTCCAGTCCGTTCACCATCTTTTCAATAGACTTGAGCTCCGAGGGATGCTGTGGTTGCTGACCAGGCATATTTAATAAAGGAATATGACGAGAATGGGATCCCGGAGACACGATTCCAGGTTCGGTGGCGCTCTCCACAATCCCGGGCCGTGGGGATAGCTTTGGACTCGAATGACCTGATGGAGTCACCGTTTCAAAGGCAGACAAGTTCCCTCCGCCCAGAACACTGGCAGAAGTGGAGCTCAGGGACGAGGAAGAGGATGAAGATGTCGCCGTTGCTGGCGGGATCAAAGGATACGGGAAAAATCGATGGGATTTTAGCCGCTCCGAGAGTAAAGCTGAAAGTCCAGACACAGAACCAAACGGTACTTAATTGAAAGGTAAGAATATACGTTCGGTTCATCAGATTATTTTGCTCATCACATAGTTTATAAAGTTAATAGCATCTTGTAGTTAGTTACACTAGTCAATTTATCGATAGTTAATCTAAAAAGTGCGCCTTTTTAGAAACTTACCAGGGCCAAGAGATGAGGGAAGTGAAACTGGCGGACCCATGGGATAGCCTCCATGGAGTAGCTGATGTTGTAACAACTGGTTGAACAACAGGGATGGAGGAAGGGATCCAGGTGAGCTATGTTGAGCGCCCGAACCAAATAAGGACAACGTGAGGGATGGCGGGGGTCCAAGGGGGTGCAGTCCATGAGTGCCCGAGTACAGATTCGGTGGGTACAGGTAGGGCAACATTGGTGGCTGCAGTGGTGGACCTAATGAAATATTTGGACTAGGGTGCTCCAGGTCACGAGTGGTTGGACGAAAGGCTCCTCCGCTCTCAGAGCCACTGTCACTTATATCCCGATCGCTGTCGTCACGACGATGGTTGTCACCCATAGAAAAGTCTGCAAGTGAAAATACATTTTATTTAATACTAGTTAGTTAGTTTGTAGTCATTGAATATCTCTCTTGTCAAAGAGGGGCTCAAAGACCACTCCAATGATAATACACTTATCTCTAATCTTTGCACTGTATCTGTTACCAACAACAAACTAAATACTTGCCTGAGAATGAAAAGCTACTTTGTGTGCAGTAGTAACTTATAACTATAGCTAACAACGTGTAGGGAACAAAATTGTGGGTCCCTTCCTATCTAATCTGATAATTTTTTTCTTCAGCTCTCATGCTAAACAGACTGCTAACTAACTAACTAGCTAACTAACTGTTAGGTAAATAGAATGAGTAACACTTGCCATCTCATTGCATAGAGGACACAAACTAACTAACTAACTAACTAAGCTGGCCATATCACCTCTTAAATCATAGCTATACTTATCTGCTCCAAAGATCTGTTCGTCAATTTCACCGCTTGTGTCATACAACTTCATTCTGTGGCTATTGATTCAATGGTGTACACAAAGGGAATAAAAATCTCCTTGTAGATAAGGCTGCATGAATTATTCATACAAGTGAGCTGGGCTCATCCATCCCTAACTACCATTCATTTAGCGCAGATATGAAACAATGCCTTGTCGTCTACATATTGCATTTCCATATCATTTTCTGTCTCACTCAAATGTACACATGTACAGTTTATGCAATGTAGATGACAATGCCAGAAGAGAGTATCCAATTTATTCACTCTCTTGCACACGTTCACACTCCCAAAAAGATCTTACTTATATTCGCAATGATAAATTCCTTGTGAACCAATGAGCGCCATTGCAAACACACAGCCCTGTAGTATAGACATGAAATTTGAAATGCATCTGTCATCTGTCATAAGATGGGGCCATTCACCATGTTTAACAAACATGTCAAAACTAACTACCAAGTAGTATTTACTTACTCACTATATATTATACACTATAGAGTCATGTTCAATAATCCCAACACACTTGTCCACCCAACCAACTTGTCTTTTTCAGTTATGTCTACCTAACCGCACATACAATGCATTTGTTCACCAGGGAAATTAAATTGCAACACTTGGACGGCCCATAACAAATAGCATTTCATACATATTAACAATCACTACATGACAAACAAACTTACTAACGTCACTCAAATAGACATATAAATATTTCTGAAGGCTCTCATTCTTCAAATAGTTGGCTAGTTAGTTACTTGGCTAACAATCCTAGGCAATGAATTCCTTAAATTCACAATCTAAGATCTACGGAATGCAGCAATTTTTCCAATTGTGGCCTACTACAAGTGTATGCACTGGACTTACCATGATGTCGACTAGGAGATGGGGACACAGAATCAGGTCGATGATCATTGCCGACTACATCCACTCTTTCATCATCATCCATACTGTCTTGACACATTGACTCAGACGCTCCGAGACCATGACTATTGCTCATCGAAGGACCCGAATGATTCGATATGGAGTGATCATTGTCATGACGTTGAGCGGCCAACACCGCTTGTCTGCTGAAAACAAGTAAAAAAGTATTGAATCCACTGAAACACACACATAAAAGTGTGGTAAGCTAGTGGTATGGTATTAGAACACAGTTTATATACAATCTAACTCAAGCTTCAAAGCAAGCGGATTAAATCATACAAAAGGAATGGACCCAGTATATACATCTCGTACAAATAAAGTACAAAATTACTTGTGATGACTGACTAATTTCATTTTGACCACAGGTTACAAGTTGCAACTAACTATGTGTGTATGTATATAGTAGCAGTGGATACATATAAGAACAGTATACATACAGTAGGTAGGTTACTACACCACCAGTAAATAAATGATACGGTGTTAAGTATGGGTAAAAGAATACACACCTATGGTGAATTATAGACACGAAAGGGGTAAAATCCTTTTACACCCGAGAGTATGAAAATGAAGTTTCCAAATTGCATGGTAATTTTCATCTACTCACCTCATTACGTGCCACCATGATGATTACATAGGTATTTTTTGGTTGGACGGTAAATTGAACCTACTGCTATGGACCCTACACTGATGAACCACTAATATGAGCTGTGCACACTGTGAGTGCAAACATATACTTATCATTTCTCCAGTGAGAAAAGGATTAGTAGTTAGACACTCATTTCCTTTCATCTCGCACAGAAGTCACGGAAACAAGCTATTACATGGGGTGGTAAAAATGCTCCAACTTCCATAATCAACGTCTATTTGTTTGCACTCGGTTTCATAATTCCCTATATAACTATGTAAGTCCCTCCCGCAGTAAGTATTATGCAACCAAGAGAAGAACTGATGATGAGTGAGCAAGTAGACACTACGGCATTATAAAACTGTAAAAATAAAATGGATTGAGCCAAGGGGAAAAAAATTGTGCGCATAAAGAAGAAGAAAAGCATAGATTTGACACTAAAGCTATACCATTGGTTTTTGATGGGATCCCCATATTTCCCTCATATTCACGGATCATGAACATTTTGAAAAGGTTAAAAAATTCTTTGATCTCAAATGATGATTTCTTTTGAAAACTTTTCTTACAGTGGATCCAACTTTACCTTTTGTCAATTCTTAGCTAGTCAAGCATCTTATAGGGTGACAAATTACACCTGTAGTTCTGTTTACATTAGTATTCGGTAATCCAAAGAAGCCCATACTTTAGAGTGCATTTCTACATTTATCTCACTTTCCATAAAGTTGGATTCTAAGAAAATTACTGAATAGATAGGTATGTAGGGAGGAACTATTTTGTACAAAAAAGTAAACACAGGGACAAGGTGAGAATGTCCACTAATACATGACAGAGGCACCAGACTGAGAAGCCAGTATGCATGCACAGTTGTAATGAGATAAAAAAGGGGAAAAACGTCGTCATTCCCTTTTTCCCTGTCACTTATAATTGCTATG
>Ga0210040_10004872_pt1 | contig 17286 bp, 9 predicted proteins | sample CryGeyCG12114_NA_FD_185462 | JGI IMG/M metagenome (GOLD analysis project Ga0210040, IMG submission 185462) | Groundwater microbial communities from aquifer - Crystal Geyser CG19_WC_8/21/14_NA (SPAdes) (version 2) | ecosystem: Environmental > Aquatic > Deep subsurface > Groundwater | place: USA... | reverse complement strand
AGCAGTTATTAATATGGTGTCTATATGTGCTTTGGCACAAAAGTTTATTCATCCGGGTATTGACCAAACGACAGAGGACCTGGAGTATATGAAAAAGATCGTGCTTAAGCACAAGTAACCTTATAAGACTACCTTTGACCAGTTAAAGGCCGCCATGTAATGCCGTAGCCTTGACCGGCATTGGCGTTCTGTTACCTAAAGGCCATTAAGTTGTGGGGCACTATGCGCATTTCGATTACATCGAGCGGTAGATGCGTTCGGACAACCCGTATGCCAGCGCCCGGGTGGGCTTTCCGCGGCCCTAGGTCGAAACTATTACCGCTGATCCTTTTGTAACTGCCATGTGACGGGCGCATCGGGAAAAAGCTACTTAACAAGAAATGGCCGGAAACCCCAAAAAGTGGATTTGTTAAGGCAAGGAGAGAATGTGGGTGCCTAATACAAAATAGGCCAATATTTTATTCTGCTTTACTCCACCGCCAATAATATAATCTATAAATCTATTATGAAAATACTTAAACCTTACTTCAGCCTATTGGTAGTTCTGGCGCTCTTCCGTTTTTCGGCTAATGGACAGAACAGCTACATTAGTGCGGCCACAAAGCTACCCGGCCACCCCCGCCTGCTGTTGCTAAAAGGAGAGGAAGCCAGCATACAAAAAAATATCTCCGCTGATAAAACCTGGAGCAAGATGCACCAGGCCATTGTGGATGAGAGCGATAACATTATAAACTTAGCCCCGGTAGAAAGAATCCAGGTTGGGCGTCGCTTACTCGATAAATCAAGGGAAGCTTTGCGACGGCTATTTTTCTTGTCGTATGCCTACCGCTTAACTAAACAACCTAAGTACCTGCAACGGGCCGAAAAAGAACTGCTGGCTATTTCGGCTTTTAGCGACTGGAACCCCTCACACTTTTTGGATGTAGCCGAAATGACCATGGCCGTGAGTATTGGTTACGACTGGCTCCACCAAGACTTATCCCCTTCTTCGCGGTCGGCCATTAAAGAAGCTATACTGAAAAAAGGCTTGGAACCTTCTTTAGATGCTAAATATAACAGCTGGCTTAAAGCTACCCACAACTGGAACCAGGTTTGTAATGCTGGCATGACTTACGGCGCGCTGGCCATTTACGAAGATCAGCCGGAGTTGGCCCGCAATATCATAAACCGGGCCATCGAAACCATAGTGTTGCCTATGCAGGATTACAGCCCCAGCGGCGCTTACCCCGAAGGTTACGGCTACTGGGGGTACGGTACCAGCTTTAACGTGATGTTTATAAGTGCTATTGAAAAAGCCTTTGGGAAAGATTTTGGTTTAACGGGGCAGCCGGGCTTTTTACAAACTGCCGGTTATCTGCAAAACATGACTGGCCCTTCGGGTAACTCTTTTAACTACTCCGATGCCGGTACGGGTGGCGAGTTGCAGCCGGCTATGTTCTGGTTTGCGAATAAATCAAAAGATTCCTCGGTGTTGTGGGTAGAACGCAACCGGTTAATGCAGGAAGAAACGAGTAAACACGTAAAAGACCGGTTACTGCCGGCCATTATGATTTGGGGCAATGGTATAAAAATTGAACAAATTTCTGAACCTAAAAGCAAAGTTTGGGTAGGTGCCGGTAAAAATCCGGTAGCCTTAATGCGCACTTCCTGGACCGATCCGGCGGCTATTTACGTCGGTTTTAAAGCTGGTTCGGTATCGGTGAACCACGCCCATATGGACATTGGCTCTTTTGTAATGGAAGCCGACGGTGTACGCTGGGCGATGGATTTCGGCATGCAGAATTACGAATCGCTGGAGTCGAAAGGTATTAGGCTATTCGGCCGGGAACAGGATGCCCAGCGCTGGTCGGTATTCCGCTACACGAACAAAGTGCACAATACCTTAACCGTAAACGACCAGTTGCAGCGGGTGGTAGGCGATGCTCCCCTAACTGGTTACGCCAGCGCCCCGGCTTTTATGAGCGCCACCACCAATATGTCCGAAATTTACAAAGGCGCGTTGGCCAGCGTTAACCGGGGCATTGCCATCTCAAACCAACAATATGTTATAGTGCGCGACGAACTGGAAACCTTGCCGCAGGAATCAACCGTTCGGTGGACTATGTTAACTCCGGCTCAGGTGAAAATAACCGGCAAGAACCGCGCTGAACTAACTAAAGACGGTAAAAAACTCATTTTACAAGTGCAGGAACCAGCCCAGGTAATAATGAAAACTTGGTCTACCGATCCGCCTAACGATTACGATGTTTCCAACCCCGGTACCACGCTGGTAGGTTTCGAGGTAAAAACGCCGGCCCAAACCAAAGGTACTTTAACGGTATTGTTAATCCCGGAAAAGGCCGAAAAGAAAGCCACTCTTAAAGTACAGCCCTTACAGCAATGGTCCCAAACACCAGTAGCTACTAAGTAATGGAAGTGGATTTAGCCAAGATAAACTCAAAAAGTACCTTAAATTTTGTTAGAGAATAACTCTGGTCTTTGGTTTTGAACCGAATCATATAAAATAAATTATTTTGGGCGGATGGTACTGGTAACATTTAGGTGTCCTGAACTGGATGCCACCGGACCGCATGTGGCTAGGAAAAAGAATTATAATAATCCATAAGTAATTATGAAATTAAGGCAACCTAAAAAGAATGTTTTTATATTGGCAATAGCTGGTATGGGTTTGCTCCTGCCGGTTTATAGTCGTTCAACGGACACAAAAATAATAGATGTCAATAGCTGGACCTTAGGGAAAAGCACTTCAACTAACGTTACTTCCCATTTTCCTTCGGAGGAAGCCTTAACCAGAAAAGTAAGTGCCGATCTGGAAATAATCAGGAATCGTATTATTTCCGACCTATTGGCTCCTAATATAGATGAAACCGAGATAGCGCAGTTAGTCAAATCAATTAAGCCGGATGGAAGTTGGCCCGGTATTAATTATCAGGATGTATCGCGCACTGGTTTTCAGCACAGCCAACATCTGGAAAGTATGCTGGCTCTGAGCCAGGCCTATAAAAAGCCTAACTCTAAATATTACAGGAATCCGGAACTGAAAAATTCGGCTTCAGCCGCCCTCAATTTCTGGCTGGCGCACGATTTTATTTGCGATAACTGGTGGTGGAATGAAATGGGAACGCCCAACTTCATGATCAATACATTATTGGTCTTGGATACGGATTTAACCCAAAAACAGAAGCAAGAGAGTTTAAAAATTGCTAACCGAGCTAATTTAGAGGGCTTTGGAGCCCGGCCGGGTGGCGACTTGATTCAGATAGCGGGTATGTGTGGTAAACAAGCGCTTTTTTCCCGGAATGAAGCAGTTCTGGAAAGGGTAGTAAAAGTAATGGCCGAGGAAATTAAGGTTACAACAGGCAGAGGTCTGAAACCGGATTTAAGCTTTCATCACCGCACCGATAATGTTATCTCGACCTTGGCTTATGGCACCGGTTACGCCAGCGCGTTTGCGTACTGGGCTGTAAAAATTGCCGGCACCAAATTTAAGTTACCCGAATCTGCTACCAAACAGCTCGTAGATTATTTCCTCGACGGTATCTGTCAGTCGATGGTGTATGGCAGGTACCCAGACCCGGGCGCTAAAAACCGTGGTATTACCCGGAAAGATGCGCTTGAACCAGTAGGCCCGGAATTAGCCAAAAATTTATTGCTCGCATCAAGTTACCGAAAAGAAGAACTAGCCGAAATTGTTAAAATCCGTCAGGGCGAGCAGAAATCAACTTTAGCTGGTACCCGCTTTTTCTGGCACTCCGAGTATTTTACCCGGCAAAAACCCGATTATTTTGTTTCCGTCCGCATGCATTCTTCCCGAGGCAATAACATGGAAGAGCCACACAACGAAGAAGGTTTAAAAAACCATCATTATGCCGATGGATCTAATTTTATTTCCCGTACCGGGAAGGAGTATTTTAATATATTTCCGGTCTGGGATTGGCAGAAAATACCCGGCACAACTGTGGTGCAGAAACCCGCTTTACCCCATTGGAAAGGAATAGCCAAAAAGGGGCGTACCGATTTTGTCGGTGGCGTATCTGATGGTGAATCCGGGGCCGCAGCCTTTGATTTCGCCAGCGTGCACGACCCTCTGAAAGCCCGCAAGGCCTGGTTCTTCTTCGATAAAGAATATGTTTGCCTGGGTGCCGGCATTAGCGCCGAAGCAGATTTCCCGGTGGCTACTACCCTCAACCAGTGTTTGTTAAACCAGCAGGTAATGGTTAAGCACAATGCAAAAGAGGAGGCGCTACCGAGAGGTGAACACAAACTGGATGGTGTTTCCTGGGTTATGCATGATAATATTGCTTATATATTCCCAACTCCCACGACGCTGCACCTGAAAAACACCACCGCCCGGGGCAACTGGCACGAAATAAATCACCAAGCTTGGGCTACTAAGGAAGAAGTACAAAAAGATGTATTTACCTTGTGGCTCGACCACGGAACCAAACCCCAAAATGCTGCTTATGCCTATGTGGTAGTGCCAAATTTAGAAACGTCCGGAATAGATAATTACCGCAAAAGTTCCGGCGTAATTATACTGGCTAATTCACCCGAGATACAGGCTGTAGAAAATACAAAACTAAACAGCAGCCAAATAGTATTTTACCAACCCGGAAAAATAAAGTTAGCCAAAAACTTAGTTATAACCGCCTATAGCCCTTGTATGGTTATGCTAAAAACAGGTGAGCAGGGCATCGAAAAAATAGCTGTATCCGATCCTTCGCGCAAGCTAAAATCCTTAAATCTAGAAGTAACCGGTAAGTTTGAAGGTGTCGGCGATAACTGGCAAGCTACCTGGAAAAAGAAAAACCGATCCAGTACTATAATGGTGAGTTTACCCACTGCAGGAGTGGCCGGTAAGAGTATAGTTTTGGAACAAGGAGGTAAATAAAATAACCGGATAGTTATAAAATAATCTGATTACGGAAAATAAATATCTATCCACCATGAGCAATTGTTTTATGTCGTTCGATTATATAACAATTAACAGCTGCTAATCATTTTATATGTTTTTATGGCGTGGTAAATGCGCGATAGAACTTGATCAGGCGGTTAGGGAATGGTAAAAAATAAATATGCAGAAATTAGAAATCCGGTATTATTTTTTGATAAGCTTGTTCTTTTTTTTGGTTTCGGTTGATGCTGGAGCACAAAACAGCAAGGCCGATGGATACAAGGGTATCTGGTTTACGCTAGGCCAGTTTTCGGAGTACGGCGATAAATATTCCGGCGGGCTGGGTACCTATACCGCCAATCATATTCCGGTAGCTATTTATGCGCCTGCCGTTAAGAAAACTTTTTTTGTGTACGGCGGCACTACCCAATCCGACCAGAAACACCTGCTCATTATGCTGTCGTATTACGACCACCAGCGGGGAGTAGTACCCAAACCAATAATTGTTTACGACAAAATGGGGGTAAATGATCCGCATGATAATGCTGCGCTGGCTATCGACGACCAAGGCTATATTTGGGTTTATGTGAGTGGCCGCAACACTTCCCGCTTAGGGCTTGTTTTTAAGAGCCGCCAACCTTACGGGATAGATGCTTTCGATAAAATGTACGAAGGGGACATGACGTACCCGCAGCCCTGGTGGGTAAGTGGCAAAGGCTTCTTGTATTTATTTACCAGGTATACAAAAGGCCGGGAACTGTATTGGAGCACCAGCTCTGATGGGCAGACCTGGACTCCGGCCCAAAAGCTGGCTGGCATGGGCGGCCATTACCAAATTACCAATATGCACCAGGGCAAACTGGTATCGGTATTTAATTACCACCCGGGCGGCAATGTAGATAAACGCACGAATATTTACGCGCTACAAACCGATGATATGGGTAAAACCTGGCGAACCTTGAGCGGCACTCCTGTTACTACCCCTTTAACCAGCCCCCAATCTGGAACCTTGGTGAAAAATTACGAGGCCGAAGGCAAACTGGTATACCTGAATGATCTGAACTTCGATAAAAATGGCAACCCGGTAATATTAGCGGTTATTAGCCGCCACTCTCAACCTGGCCCCAAAGGCGACCCGCACGAGTGGCTGGTAATTCAATGGGAAAATAACCAGTGGAATTTCCGCAAAGTCTGCGAATCGACGCATAATTACGATATGGGGTCACTTTATATTCAAAACGACCACTGGAAAATTATTGGCCCGACCGAGCCGGGGCCGCAGCGATATGGTACTGGTGGCGAAATGGCTTTATGGGTAAGTAACAATAGCGGGAAAAGTTGGAAAAAGAAGCGAAGTATTACCCAAAATAGCCAATATAACCAATCTTACGCCCGGCGGCCAGTGGCGGTACACCCAGATTTTTATGCCTTCTGGGCCGATGGTCACGCAAATAAGTTCTCAGAATCGAAGTTATATTTCACGAATAAAAAAGGAGATAAAGTATGGATGCTGCCATACCACATGGCAAAAGATTTTGAGAAGCCTGTTAGGTTAAAATAATGGAGCCACCTGAACAACAGAAGCAGAAATATAGCGGGTATAAAAGTTTGCCTGCCGCTGTCAGCAAGATTAATAAACAAACTTTTTACAACTGAAATTATCAATCGGATAGAAATAAATAAATCTTTACTAAAATTTACAAGCTTAGTAACTTATTGGTCAACAGAATTTTAATAGTAAAAGTCTATCTAATGCCTTGCTAATAATTTTAAAAAAGTATTTGCCACCTTTAATTAGTTAGAAACATATGAGAAAAACATTATCTTTTCTGGTGCTCTTTTGGATTTGCTTGACTGGCTTTGCTCAGGATAAGAACTTACTCAGCGGGAAATACACCAAAGAAGCCTTAAAAACTAAACTAATACCACAGGCGACCTGGATACCCTTTCCGAAATTAACCGACCGCAACGGCTGGTCGAAAGCCGACCAGCAGATGATGCAGGCTTACGTAAAGCAAGCCGAAGGCTATTTAAACTACGAATGGCCTTATATTCCGGCTACTAAATCGCTGTTGATTGAGCGCACTGGTGATCGCGACGAATATCAAACAATAAGCTTTAAAAAAAGGGAGGTATTAGGTACGCTGCTCCTGGCGGAAATATACGAGAACAAAGGCCGGTTTATCGATCCAATTATAAACGGGGTGTGGTCTATCTGCGAAGAATCGTTCTGGGGTGTGCCGGCGCACTTGCCCAAGTCAAAAGAATATTCCGGTTTGATGAATGTGTCGGACCCGTTTGTGGACTTGTTTGCTGCCGAAACCGGTACGTACCTGGCCTGGGTCGATTATTTCATGGGCGAGAAGCTGGATGCAGTTTCGCCGCAAATCCGAAAAAGAATTTATTACGAAACAAATAACCGCCTGTTCAAGCCCCTCATGTCCAAACCCCACGGCTGGATGACGAAGAACAAGGATGGCCGGGCGCCGAATAATTGGAATCCCTGGATTTGCTCTAACTGGCTAAATACCGCTTTGCTCCTGGAAAAAGACGATCAGAAACGATCCGATATGGTATTTAAAACCCTGACCGTGCTGGACGAATTTCTGAACCCTTATCCGCAGGATGGTGGCTGCGATGAAGGTCCAAGTTATTGGGGGGCTGCGGCCGCGTCGTTGTACGATAATATTTCAATGCTGAACTTGGCTAGTAAAGATGCTTTTGCTTATGTGTACCAGGACGAAAAGTTTAAAAATATGGGTAAATTTATTTATCGCGCCCAAATTAGTCCTAATTTCTTTTTAAATTTTGCCGATGCCGATCCCCAGCCCAAAATGTCGGCCAATATGATTTATCGTTATGGCAAGGACATTAAAGATGCCGATATGATGCGCTTTGGTGCCTACTACCGCGAACCGGAAAATGGTCAAATTGGTCGGTTCCATTATTTCCGGAATTTCTTTGCCGTGTTTATACAGGGAGAATATATAAAAGCAAAACAGGGCCTGCCGCTGCCCCAAAATGTATGGTTACCTGACCTGCAGGTAATGGTAGCCCGCGACCAGGCAGGTACCACTAAAGGTTTTTACGTAGCAGCTAAAGGCGGCCACAACGACGAAAGCCATAACCACAACGACATTGGTAATTACGTGGTATATTACGATGGTCAGCCTTTGCTCATTGATGTCGGCCGGGGAACTTATACCAGCAAAACCTTTAGTGGCAAGCGTTACGAAATCTGGTACAACTGCTCCGATTACCATAATACGCCTACTGTTAATGGCAAAACACAGCTACCTGGTAGTAAGTTTAAAGCAAACCAGGTAAATTATAATGCAGGTAAAACCTTTGCTGAATTTTCGTTAGATATTGCTAAATCGTACCCCGCCGAAGCCGGTATAAACAGATGGCAGCGCACCGTGCGCCTGAACCGGGGCAAGAACGTTGAGGTATCCGATAAATTAAGCCTGCAAAAAGCCGAGGCGCTTACCCAGCACCTGATGACTTGTTACCCCGCCGAAGTAACTAAACCTGGCGAACTGGTTATTCACTATAAGCCCAAAGAAGGTAAAGCTAAGGATTTTGTTATTAAATATAACGCCAACCAAATGCAACCTACCGTAGAAAAAGTAAAACTCGAAGCTATGGAAGACAAAGGCATCGTGCAGAAATGGGGCGATACCATTTACCGCATCAACTTTAAAGTTACCCAGCCGCAGAACAACGATAAGCTCAGCTTTGAAATTGAATAATTTATTATTTGCTACCGATAACCCAATGGGTAAATCAATTCATCTTAACCACTAATCTAATAGCTTAGTTACAAGTTAGATTCCTCCTTAATGATACTTTATATATTTTAATTTCAATGAATTACCAGAAACAAAAGTCGATGGAATTATAGTTTTTATAGGTCGATCAGTGTTATTACTTTTTTAAATCATTCTATTTTTCGTTCGGAATAACAAGAGTGGGTAGCAAAATCTAGAATTATTAATTATTCTATAGCTGGGTAAAAGCAAAAACAGGCATTTACATAGCAGAAAAAATCATTATAAATATTTATATTACTTATAATTACATTTAAAATCAAGCATGAAAACTACTTACAAATTAATTGCTATACTTAGCATTGCCAGCACGTTAGCTTTTGTACAAAATGTGACAGTACCAGTAAAAAGTGCTATGCAGGCCGTGCAGACGCATTTAGCCAGTATGGCTCAAACTAACACTGATGTAACCAAATACCCCCGATCTACCAAGAAAGACGGTACTTTGGCTACCACCTCTTCCCGCGACTGGACGAGCGGCTTTTATCCGGGCTCCTTGTGGTACCTGTACGATTACACCAAAGACAAGAAATGGGAAACCTTAGCCCGGCAATGGACAGCCGGTTTAGAGAAAGAACAGTTTAACCGTGGTACCCACGATCTAGGCTTTATGCTTTTCTGTAGCTTTGGCAATGGTTACCGCCTCACCAAAGATCCTAAATACAAAGACATCATTATTCAAGGTTCTAAATCCTTAATCTCCCGTTTCAATAAAAAGACAGGTACTATTCGTTCCTGGGATCACCACAATGATGTATGGCAGTTCCCGGTAATTATAGATAACATGATGAACCTGGAAATGCTCTACTGGGCTTCGAAACAAACCGGTGATCCGGTGTATGCTCAGGTAGCTACTACCCACGCCTTAACCACGCTAAAGAACCACTTTCGTCCTGATAACAGCAGTTTTCACGTGGTAGATTATGATACGATAACCGGCCAGGTACGCAAAAGACAAACCCACCAAGGCTACGCCGATGCTTCGGCCTGGGCACGGGGGCAAGCTTGGGGCTTATACGGGTATACGGTTGCGTACCGGGAAACGAAAGATCCCCGTTTTCTCAAGCAGGCCCAAAGCATTGCTGATTTCTTTTTTAACCACAAGAACCTTCCCTCAGATAAGATTCCTTACTGGGACTTTGATGCGCCGAGCCGGGCTGATTTGCCCCGTGATGCATCAGCTGCAGCTATTGCGGCCTCTGGTTTACTGGAGTTAAGCCAGTACTCGGGTCAGAAAGGAGAAGCTTACAAAAAAGCAGCATCGCAAATGTTAGCCAGTTTAGCTTCACCGGCTTATTTAGCTAAAGCTAATACCAACAACAACTTCGTGCTGATGCATGCCACTGGTCACTTGCCCGGCAACTCCGAAATAGATGTGCCCCTGAACTACGCTGATTATTACTTTATTGAAGGTCTGATGCGGTGGGAGCAAATGAACGAAGGGAAAACGTCGACAAAAACAAAAAATAAACTCCTTACTAACTGAGCTTAATCAAATCAATGGGATTGAGCATTATCATAGTAGTTGAGCTTTTATCTATCTAATAATTTTATTAAAATGTAATCTTTTATTTTACTTCAGGGTAACCGCACCAAATTTTTTTTTCATTGATATGTAGATAGTTATGAATCGAATATCAATAAAGGTTAATATCATAAAATATTGATGATAAATTATATATTTTGATGCGGTTACCCTGATTTTACTTATATTCTATATGATTACAAGTAAATACGTATGCAGTTTTACAAAATTATTATTGCGGAAAGTATTATTGGGATACTGAAAATATAAAGTTCTTACTTGATATTGTTCACTCCTATTAAGTTGGTACCGACATAGGTAATAATTATTAGAAATATCTATGCCGGCTACGCAAATCATTCGTGTATACTTAACTCATAGGGCAAAGGAGTCTAATATTGCCTAAATCAGTAACAATTCTTTAAAAGATATTTTATTTTACTGCTAGTTTTAACTAGAAAAATAACTATTTTTGAGTTTCATGCAAACGTTTGCAGTAAGTAAGAGCCTCTTGATTTAAATGCTCACTTAAAGATTTTATTAGGTTAAATAAAAACATTCTGTTCTACCCGAAACTACAAATTGGTAATCTGTTTATATCAGAATAAAATAACTTATGGAAAAAAAAGTTGTACGAGCCGGAATAGTGGGTTCCGGATTCGCTGCCAGATTTCATTATGATGCCTTGCAACGGGTTTTTAGTACCAAAGTGGAAATCGTGGGCGTGTATTCGGTTGCATTAGAAGAATTAAATGAATACACCAAACTAAGAAATTTAACTGCCTTTGATACCCTTGAAGCGTTAATAGAAGCTTCCGATATACTTCATATATGCACCCCACCGGTAACGCATGAGCCCATTGTAGTAGCTGCCTTAAAACAAAATAAACATGTAATCGTGGAAAAGCCATTTACCGGCTACTTTGGCGACGAAACAGATAGTTTTAATGGTGACACTTTCTCCCGGGAGAAAGGACTGGATGAAACGTTGAAAAGTATACGGCGGATGCTGGAAGCGGAAAAGCAAAGCGCAGGGGTTATTATGTATGCGGAGAATTGGGTATATGCCCCGTCTATCCAAAAAGAGCGCGAAATTCTAGAGAAAACTGGTGCCCAAATTCTTTGGATGCACGGAGAAGAATCGCATTCGGGTTCACATTCCTTAGCTTATGGAAAGTGGAAATTTTCCGGAGGCGGTTCTTTAATAGGAAAAGGTTGTCACCCGCTTTCAGCCGCTATTTATTTAAAACATGTAGAAGGCCGGGCGCGTGATGGAAAAGCAATCCGCCCAAAATCTATTTCGGCCCGTACGCATGCTATTACCCGTATGCCCACTTTTAAAGATGAAGGCCATTTAAGAACCACCTACACCGATATAGAAGACTTTGCTATGTCGCACGTGGTTTTTGAAGACGGAACCATTGCCAGTGTATTTGCCAGTGAGTTAGTTTTAGGTGGTGTACACAACTGGATCGAAGTAAATACTAATAATCACCGCACTATCTGTAACATAAACCCAAATACATCGATGCAGGCATATACGCCCGCTGAAGCTTATTTTAAAGATGTGTATGTAGTAGAGAAAACCGAAACCAAACAAGGATGGTCGTCTATTTCACCGGATGAAGGATGGTTTTCCGGTTATCAGCACGAAATGGATGCCTTTTATAGAACAGCTGCTTACGGCGATGTGGTAGAGAGTAATAGTAGTCTAGCCGCCGATGTTATTGCTACTATTTATGCTGGTTATGTATCAGCGGAGCAAAAAGGTGCCGAGGTGGCCATTACAATTATGTAAATAGCCAAATTTAAACTTTAATCAGGTAAAAAGTAAAGAATTTTATTCTAAAGTCTCATTTTTCTGCTGTTACAGAGATTTTAGAAAAATAAATAAATTATTAATTCTATCTTAGGAAAAGGGATGGAATAACCTTATCAATCCACCACCAATATCTTGGCCTAGTCGCCAAATGGAAGAATTAGATTAACCATGGAAAAAACTAAATTAAGCAATTACCAGCCGGTAGAGAAAACAAAAACAGGGAATTACCGGTGGGTAGTTTGTGCTTTACTTTTCTTTGCCACTACTATTAATTACATAGACCGACAGGTAATTGGTTTATTAAAACCAACGCTGGAAAATGAATTTAGTTGGACGGAAACAGACTATGCTAATATTGTAATGGTCTTTGCCGGATGTTACGCCTTGGGTTATATAATCTTCGGTAATTTTATAGATAAAATAGGCTCTAAACTAGGGTATACCATTTCTATTATTGTCTGGAGTATTGCGGCCATGTTACATGCCGTGGTAAAAAGTACCTTTGGATTTGGCGTGGTGAGGGGTTTATTGGGGCTGGGAGAAGCTGGCAATTTCCCGGCGGCCGTTAAAGCAGTAGCCGAATGGTTTCCGATAAAGGAACGCGCTTTGGCAACGGGTATTTTTAATTCCGGCACCAGTATCGGCGCGGTAGCCGCCCCTCTTTTGGTGCCCTGGATTTTAGGTGCTTACGGTTGGCAGGAGGCTTTTCTTATAACCGGAGCTATCGGATTTATTTGGTTAGTTTTCTGGTGGTTTTTATACGAAATCCCCTCCCGTCAGAAAAGACTTACCCCCGAAGAGTTTGCCTATATTCACAGCGATAATGAACCAATGGCGGCGGAAAACGCCACTCCCATAAAATGGAGTTATTTGCTCACTATTAAGCAAACCTGGGTTTTTATTGTTGGTAAAGTTTTAACGGATCCTATCTGGTGGTTTTTCCTGTTTTGGCTGCCATCTTACTTTTCCACTACATTTAACCTCGATCTTAAAAAGCCTAGCCTGCATTTGGCTATTGTATATACGGCTACCACTTTTGGCAGTATTGGAGGGGGATATTTATCTTCTTATTTAATTAAACGGGGTTGGCCGGTATTAAAAGCCCGGAAAACCACTTTACTTATTGCTGCTTTTGCGGTACTTCCTATTATTTTAGCCCGATACGCGACTGATATTTGGACCGCAGTAGGTATTATAAGCCTGGCTACCGCCGCCCATCAGGCGTGGAGCGCTAATTTATTTACCATTGTTTCGGATATTGTTCCCAAGCGCGCGGTAAGTTCAGTAGTGGGTGTTGGTGGTATGTCCGGTTCCATTGGGTCTACGCTTTTTCCTTTGCTGGTCGGCAGACTCCTGGATTATTATGAAGCGACCGGTAATATTGGTGGTGGGTACAATATACTTTTTATAATCTGTGGATTAGCGTATCTTATCGCATGGTTTATTATCCACCGGCTTACTTCCCGCCTGAAACCGATAGAGTTATAATGAAGGCGGACCATTAAATACTTAATTTTATTTATGATATGATGATAAAGCATACCTTTACTTTCGTGCTTCCGGTACTAATTTGTAGTATGATATTTTCCTGCTCCACCCCTAAAAAAGATACAAGTACCCAGGCCACCACCACCGAAAAAGCAAACACCAGCGGTACGGATAAAATAAAACTAATTACCCTCGATCCGGGCCATTTTCACGCCGCACTGGTGCAAAAAAGTATGTACGCCAATGTTGATTCGGTGGTGTACGTTTATGCTCCTGCAGGAGAAGATTTGCAGGAACATCTTAAAAAAATAGAAGCCTATAATACCCGATCTGAAAATCCGGCTGCCTGGAAAGAAGAGGTTTATACCGGCGCAGATTACCTGCAAAAAATGCTGCAAGAGAAGAAAGGCAATGTAGTGGTGCTGGCGGGAAATAATCAGAAAAAAACCGAATATATAAAAGCTTCGGTAGATGCCGGTTTAAATGTATTAGCCGATAAACCCATGGCCATAAACAGCCAAAGCTTTAGTCTATTAAAAGAAGCTTTTGCCTCGGCGGAGAAAAATAAGGTACTGCTCTATGATATTATGACGGAACGTTACGAGATAACCACCATGCTGCAACGGGAATTATCTATGCTGCCCGAAATTTTTGGAACCCTGCAGAAAGGTACACCCACCGAACCGGCTATTACCAAAGAAAGCGTACACCATATCTTTAAATACGTGTCAGGAAATCCGCTAAAGCGGCCCTCCTGGTTTTTTGATGTAACCCAGCAAGGCGAAGGAATTGTGGATGTAACCACGCACTTGGTTGATTTGGTGCAGTGGGAGTGTTTTCCGGAACAGATAATTAATTACCCACAAGATATTAAAATTACTGATGCCCGCCGCTGGAAAACGCTCATGACACCCAATCAGTTTAAAAAGGTTACCCAAATGGCTACGTATCCGGAATATCTAAAGAATGATGTAGAGAAAGATAGTTTGCTGGGCGTGTATTGCAATGGCGAAATTAATTATCAAGTCAAAAATGTTCATGCGAAAGTATCGGTTATCTGGAATTTTCAGGCACCGGAAGGAGCAGGAGATACGCATTACTCCCTAATGAAAGGCACCAAAGCAAATTTAATTATCCGCCAGGGAAAAGAACAAAACTACAAACCGCAATTATACATAGAACCGGCTAAAGGCACTGATATTAAAGGTTTCGAAACAGATTTAAAGAATGCCTTAACTAAGGTGCAGCGCCAATATCCCGGCGTAGAATTTCAGAAATCGGGCAGTTCCTGGGTGGTAATAGCGCCCGAGAAATATCATAATGGACATGAAGCCCATTTTGGTCAGGTTACCGAGAAATATCTACAGTTTTTAACCGCTGGTAAAATGCCGGCTTGGGAAGTGCCTAACATATTAGCTAAATATTATACCACTACCAAGGCATTAGAAATAGCTAAGCAAAAAGCGAAAGATATGTAATGTCCATTTGCAGCTTTTATTTAAACCTGTACTTTTTGAAATTAAATATTACAAAAAATAGTTACATATAAAAGCCTCGAAAGTAGTTTTTATTGTAACCTAATTAATGACTAATCAGAGCTTAAAGGATTTTTTTATTCTGATTTCAAGATTAAATTTTATAATTTATGAAAAACTATTGTGGTCTATTTATTTTAATATGCCTGTTTTTTTCGGGGCTGCACACTATCTCGGCTCAATCCGGGAAACAACTTTTTCCGCAAACTCCCGGATTGGTTTCCTACACCTACCGGAAAAGTTTTGCCAAAGATGTTTCGGCTACCCTGGATACCATTAAGGCGCTTGGCATTACGGATATGGAGTTCTCTAGTTTATTCGGACAGGACCCGGCCGTGCTACGCCGGTTACTGGATGACCGCAATATCAGATGCTCCTCTTTTGGGGTAAGCTTCGACGAATTAATAAACAAAACCGAAGAAGTTGCCCGGAATGCAAAAACTTTAGGTGCTTCTTACGTGCGGGTAGCTTGGTTTCCGCATAAAGCACCATTTACCATAGAACACGCCCGAAAGTTTGTAGCCGATTTTAACCGGATAGGCAAAATATTAAAAGAAGAACACGGACTTACCTTTTGCTATCATAACCATGGCTACGAGTTCCGGCCTTACCAGAAAGGCACTTTCTTCGATTATATTGTGCAAAATACGAATCCTGAATACGTGTCTTTTGAACTGGATATTTTATGGGCTTTCCACCCTGGCCAAGACCCGGCTCAATTGCTAAAAAAATACGGGGAACGCTTTAAGTTAATGCATTTAAAAGATTTGCGTAAAGGCGTGCAAGGCGACTTTTCGGGCGGAACACCTATCGAAAACGATGTTGCGTTAGGTTCCGGGCAAATAAACTTAGCAGCAGTTTTAAAAGAAGCGGCAAAAGCCAACATCAGACATTATTATATTGAAGATGAAAGTGATAGCAAAAGTATACAATTACCCCAAAGTATGGCTTATTTAAAAAGTTTAAAAAAGTAATAAAAGTAATAAACAACTGCTTTTAAACCAATATGCCAAACTTGCTTTATAGGCTCCTCACATGTATTATCAGAAAATTTTAGATTCATAATTTTAAGCTGAAACTACATTTAACGTTTTAATTAAGTTTACCACCAATTTGCAAGTCACCCAGTAGCATGAGAAAATATAGTTATCCGCTTCTTTTACTATTAATTTCCAGTATTTTATTTTATTGTCAAACCAATAAACCAGTAAGTTCGCCAACCGCATCTGCGCAGCAAAAAGATACCGATAAACCCCCAACTGCTGAAGTAGATTTAAATGCCTCACCGGTTGTTCTCCCGGCTGAATCCATTGGAAAAATGCAGGTAGAGGAGGGCTTTGAAGTGCAATTAGTAGCGGCCGAGCCCCTGGTAACCGCCCCGGTGGCCTTGAGCTTTGATGCCCAAGGACGTATGTGGGTGGTGGAAATGGAAGGCTACATGCCCGATACGGTAGGCACCGGCGAAGAAATACCCGCCGGTAAAATCGTAATCCTGGAAGATAAAAATAAAGATGGCGTAGCCGATGAGCGCAAAGTATTCCTGGATTCGCTGCTTTTACCAAGAGCCATTTGCTTGATAGAAAACGGCATTTTAGTAGCGGAGCCTCCCCGCTTATGGTATTACGAAATAAAAGATGATAAACCCGGCAAAAAAGTTTTAGTAGATGAAAGTTATGCCGAGGGCGGCAACGTAGAACACCAGCCCAATGGTTTATACCGGGCCATGGACAACTGGATCTACAATGCCAAATCGAGCAAGCGTTACCGCAAAAGAGGCGATAATTGGGAAATAGAACCAACGCATTTCCGGGGCCAGTGGGGCATCAGCCAGGATAATTACGGACGCTTATATTACAACACTAATTCAGAAAATTTATTAGGTGACTTTTTTTCGCCGGGTTTGGGCGCTACCAATAAAAATCAACGGGGCGTTGCCGGTTTTAACGAGAAAGTAGTAGCCGATAATAAAGTTTATCCCATTAGGCCCACACCTGGTGTTAACCGGGGCTACATGGAAGGTATTTTGGACAACAGCAAACGCCTGGTCAATTTTACGGCGGCCTGTGCTCCTTTGGTGTACCGCGGCAGTCTGTTTGGGAGAAACTATGAATCAAATGTCTTTGTAGCGGAGCCATCGGCCAATCTGATAAAGCGCAATGTAATTGAGGAAAATGGTTATGTTTTAGACGGCA
>Ga0210040_10004871_pt1 | contig 17286 bp, 5 predicted proteins | sample CryGeyCG12114_NA_FD_185462 | JGI IMG/M metagenome (GOLD analysis project Ga0210040, IMG submission 185462) | Groundwater microbial communities from aquifer - Crystal Geyser CG19_WC_8/21/14_NA (SPAdes) (version 2) | ecosystem: Environmental > Aquatic > Deep subsurface > Groundwater | place: USA... | reverse complement strand
GATTGCATGTGCCTTGAGTGCGGACGAGTCGATCAGCCCTTTCAGGCTTCGAGGAGGCCCGCTAAGTGTGATGGTAGATGGCGACACAGCGCTCACATATGGGCGCAGGTTGAGTGGCAGTTGCTGTTTAGTCAGTAGGTAATCGACCGTGACGGCTGCTCTTCTTGCTCACTTCTTTAGCACTGAACTTCTCCACAGTCTCTCGCGCTTGCGACTCTGGCATGTTGACGAGGAAGGACCACGGCCGCGCTCCGTCGGCTGAGACCAGATCGAGATCTCGTTGCATCTTGAGAGCTTGTAGTCCTGTTCTGAAGGCTGCCAATGCAGCTTCTACCCCGGCCGGTACCACCTCTGCCATGGAGGACTCATGCCATGTGGCCATAGGAAAAGTAGGGTCAGCTATGCTAAATTAGAGAGGCAGGGGTAAGAAAAATTAAGTAAGATTAGTAAGGAATATATTTAAAATAGGTTCTAAACCTATTTCTGCGCTATAACTTATACTTATAACTATATATATATAATACTACTAATATAGTCTCTAAGACTCTCTTTATAAATATAAGTACTTTATATAATATATTTAAAATATATTCTTAACGTATTCTAGCTTATATATAACTCCTATATTAAGTATAACACTCTACTACTAAACTACTAGCTCTTTATACTTAATAATAAAAACTACTTTATAGTAGAAGTTAGTAAGATCTTCTACTATATACTAGTAAGTATAAGCATCTATAGTATAAGAATATATTTAGAACTTATTTTAAATATATTCTAATTAGAGTAGTAAAAGTTTACTATAAAGGGTAACCTATATAGGTATATCTTACGCTATAGCTATAATGTAATTATACTCTATAAAAACTTAGAAGGCTATATCTACTACTCTATTATTAAAAACCTTATTTATATATTTTTTTTAAACTTATTCTAAACGTATTTCTAATATATTCTAAGATTCTACTAGAATATAAAAGAAGAGTATAAGCGCTAGCGTAATACTACTAATACTACTTATAAGTAGTAGTACTACCTCTACTAAGTAGTTAACTAGGGCTTACTTACTATTAAGCTTTTTCGCCTTTCTAATAGTAATATAAGTAGAATATATTTTAAATATATTATAAATATATTCTAATATATTTTCTAGTTAAATCTTATAAAAATATTCTAGTTCTTAAAGACTTCTAGTTGCGTTATTTCCTATAATAGATTCTTAGCTACTAAGCCTACTAAGCCTACTAAGCTACTAGCGTAGCGCTAGTAAGTAATTATATTATATACCTTATTTTCTTATAACTACGTCTTAACGTAGTTACTTACTATATAGGTTTTAATTTAACTATCCTAACTTACTTAAGATCTATAACCTTTATACTTAACTATATTTAAACTCTACTCTTACTTATAATACTCCTAATAGGCTCTATTATTAAAGAACTATAGTTATTAACTAACTATAACTAGTATAGCTCCTTCTACAGCTACTATATAAGCGTAGAATAAAGGCGTATATATATAATAATAATTAACTTTAGGTTAGGCTATAATAATAAAGTTAAGTAAGTATTAGTTAGGAAGCCTATATAGGCGTAATAGCTAGGCTTAGTTAATAGAGACGTTAAGACTATTAGGCCTAGTTAACTAAGAGTATTAGGTTATAGTACTAGTAGAAGGACTAGCTTCTCTCTATAAAAGTATTATAAAGTAGTAAGTAGATATAGTATAACTAATCTACTTCTAAGTTGTAAAAGTGTACTCTCTCCTATTACCTTAATACTACTTAATAATACTAGAATAAGCTTTAGATTTAGTACTAGCGCTATACTAGGCGCCTTTAGAAAAGACACTTAAGAGTCTTCTACTACTATACCTAATACCTAAGAAACTATTAGAAATAACTAGATAAAACTACTACCTACACTATAATAAGATTATAGGTAAGAAAGTAGCTTCTTAGTTACTTATCCTCTTCTATTAGTCCTAGTTAGTAACTTAACTTAAGAGCCTATAATCCTAAAAGATACTTATTAGTATATAGATATTAACTTTAATAAGATACGCGTTAAAGTCCTTATTAAAGATTCTATCTACCTATATATTATATTTAAGTTTACACTCTTATCTATTTACTAATAGGTAGAACTATAGTAATATAAGAAGTTTAACGAAAATAAAAAAGATAACTATACTATCTAGGTAGGCTAGGATTATACTAATAGTAATAAAGTAGTCGCTTACACTATATAAGACTCTAAGTTTATAAATACTATAAATTTTAAGAAATAAGTATCTATAGAGCCTAATAAGTAGTATAACTACTTAATTAGCCTCTTATATATTATCTCAAACGCTACTACTATAAAATATAATATAAATAACTACGTATTTATATATAAGACTAAATATTAGAATAGAAAGAAGGAGCTTCTTTAGTTATAATTAGAGATAATAAAACTAAAGGTATAATAATATAGTAATCTTACTAATTAGCCTACCTTTAAAGCTATTAGCTAGGAGCGTAACGTAGTTATTACTAAATAAGATAATCTATAAGTATACGTTACCTTAGTTAAGGAAGATCTAAGTAAAGTAAATAATAAAGCTACTATATAGATAAATAAGTACTAGTAAAAGAAGTAAGAAGCTAATAACTTATAGAATTAGTAAGAAGCTAAGAAAGAAGAGCTTAAAAGGAAGAATAAGGAGCTATAAGCTAAGGATACTATAATTACTTAAGTAGATAAATAAGCTTAGTAAGCTATTATTAATATATAGTAGGCTTAGTAAGAAGCTAAGATTTTTTATAATAAGATCTTAAAGTATAAACCTTTATACTAACTATACTCCTTCCTCTAGTATAAGCGTAAGCTATCCCCTTAACGTAACTATAACTATAACTATAACCTACATAATATATATAATTATAGCTTATGCTCTAATACTAGTACCTACTCTAAGAACCTATACTAGTAATTATAATAAGCTATACTAGCTCTAACCTAGTAGAACCTATATAGTAAGCTAACGTTTCCTCTAGGAGGTGCGCTACCTACTCTAGCCTAGTAAAAACTATTTACTAGTGCTTTAAGTATATACTCTATAACTAACTATAAATCCTTAGATATTAAGATATTTAAGAGAGACGTAGACGAAGACTATAACTAATAGTAATAAATAGCTATAGCTAAATATATAACCTTACTAGATAATAAGTTTCTTAAGATTATCTACTTAGAATACTATATTAAGGACGTAGTATAAGAGCTTATTTATAAATTAAAGTTTATATACTATATAGACCTTATTAACGCCCTAAATAATATATACCTTACTTATAATAAGATTAATAAGGTAAAGAATAAACTAATATATAAGAAAGTTAAGTAGAAATAAAGTAAGATATTTATTATATAGTAAGCCTACTTCTTAAGAGTCGTAAATATCCTAAGATACCTAAATAGTACTATAATTAAGTATACTTAGCGTAATATAAACTTAGAACTATCTCTTACTTTAGTAAACTAAGTTATATAGAGTAAGAGCCTTAGTAAGTTCCTTAAACGCGCCTAAGGAGTTAACTATTAATGTATAGATACTAACTCTAAGCCTATATAAGAGCGTAAAACTAGTATACACGCTTCTATATCTACTATACTATACTATTACTTACTAGGTAATTAAAGTACTACTTATAAGTAAAGATTAAACTACTACGCTAAGTAACGTATTAGAGATATAAAAATATAAGAAAAGAGGAAGAAGCTCTAGCTTAAGGATGCTTATTTTAAATATAGTAGACCTAAACACTAGTAATACTTTCTAGATACGCTATACTAAGGTAAATCTATTACTCTATTATCTAAGATTCCTCTTCTTAATACTATAGCCTTTAGAAGTAATAAGGATAATAATAACTAGCTATTTAATAACTTTATAGACGAAGAGGACAATAATAATAAGTTTCCTAATAACTTAAGAAACTAGAGGCTTCTACTAAAGTACGTAAGTAGGAGTAATAATAGTATAAGGTATATAAGGAGTCCTAAAGGATAACGTAATATTATAAATAGCTAGAAATTACTACCCTTAAGCTTAATACTCTAATAAGCTTTACTTTCTAATACTACTAAGTGTTTACTATTTCTCTAGAAGAGTAACTTACTTTAAGCTTTATATAATAACTAGAGTTTACTAGAGCTATCTAGCTCCCTTTAAGAGTATAGTAGGAAATAATAATACTAGTAAATACTAAAGTAAGCGCCTACTTTATAAGCAGCTACTAGGTAAAGTAGTAATACTACTACTTTTATAAACTTAATAAGCCTATCTAACTTACCTTAGTAGATAGTAGAGAAGTTACTTAGATAACCTAAGTAGTAGATATATAGGTTAGATATAGTACTTATATAAGTATTATCTTAGCCTATATAATAGATATTAGAAAATATAATATTATTCTAAGAATAAACTAGCTAAATTACTATAAGCTATACCTTAGGTTTAACTATATACGCTCTATAGAGTTTAAGTACATAAATTATAAAGTAAACTATCTTAAGGACAGCCTACTAGATATAGTATATAATAATAGGCTACCTAATAGTAAGATATACTAGAATACTCCTATAGGCTAGATCTAGATAATTAGTACTAAAGCGGCTATACTAAGCGCCCTACACTATCTAGAATAAATTATATAGATTAAGCTATATTACTAAGACTACTTTAGTAGGCTACTAGACCCTACGTATAGTAACTATACGTTATAGGCTTTTAAAGACGCGTTTACTAGTCTATCTACTATTACCTAAGCTAATTTTAAAAAATATATAGAGAAGATAAACTAGCTACTTATAATAAAAGTAGAGATTAAGGCTCTTATTCTAGACTTTATATACTTAGTCCTCCTAGATCTATTTAACTCTAAGATAGTAGATTTACTCTTACTAAGACGTAAAGGAGTTAACTATACTATCTCTATAGAACTAAGATCTAAAGTACTACGCCTAAAAGTATATAGGCTTACCTAAATAGAGACTAAAGTAGTTAAGAAGTACTTAGAAGATATACTAAGTAAAGGATTTATTAGGCCTAGTACTTTCCCTTACGCCTTACTTATCTTTATTATTAAGAAACTAAGTAGAAGCCTCTATATATATGTTAACTATTAATAACTTAATAAGATTACGCGTAAGAACTATAACGCCCTACTATCTATAAAGGAAATACTATCTAGAATAGCTAAAGTATAGATTATATTAATTATTAACGTTATTACAGCCTTTAATACTATATAAATTAAGGAAGGTAATAAAGAGAAGATAGTATTCTTAACTTAATATAGACTATATAAATATATTATAATACTATTTAGCCTCTATAACGCCCTAGGAACGTTTTAAACCTTTATTAATAAAATATTATATAAGTACTTAGATAATATCTGTATAGCGTATATAGATAACGTTCTTATCTATAGTAAATAAGAAGAAGATTATAAGTAAGATATCTTTAAGGTCTTCTAAAAGCTAAAAGATACTAGACTCTACTTAGACTTAATAAAGTATAAGTTTAAAGTTAAACGCGTTAAGTATCTTAGGCTTATTCTTACTACTAAAGGCATTAAGATAGATCTTACTAAACTAGATACTATAGAAAACTAGCCTACTCTAAAGAACGTTTATAATATTTAAGCTTTTCTTAGTTTTACTAACTTCTATAAGTAGTTTATTAAAGGCTTCTTAATAATAGTATAAGCTTTTATAGCTCTTATAAAGAAAGATAAAGCCTATAAGTACTTTCCTTTAGCGCTAGATTTAGTAGTATTAAAAGCTTTCTAGCGCCTTAAAGCATTATTCTAAGAAGCTAGTATACTTACTTACTATAATCTAGATCTTAAGACCTAGCTAGAAATAGATACCTCTAACTTCGTTACTATAGCTATTATCTCCTAGATATATAACAGCGTACTAAAACTAGTTACTTTTCTTTCTTATAAGATAATACTTACTAAGTATAACTATAAGGTATATAATAAGAAACTACTTACTATAGTTAAGGCCTTTAAGGAATAGAGGTTTAAACTTATAGGTATACTAGACTTAGTATAAGTACTATTAGATTATTAAGCTCTATAATAGTTTATAATAAGTAAGCGTTTAAACTACTAATAAGTACGCTAGGCTAAATACTTATTAGAGTTTAACTTCTATATTAAGTATAGGCTAGGTAAGTAGAGAATAAAACCTAATACGCTTATAAGATAATTAGACAACCTACTATTAGGCGTAGATAATATACGTAGATAATATTAATAGTAGGTAGTTATTAAGCTAGATTAAGTTAACCTAGCTATATACATTACTACTCTTATAATCTAGCCTAACTATAGAAGCTACTATATACTGTACTTAGCCTACTACCTAACTAAAGATAACTAAGATAACTATTTATAATATACTCCTATTAAAGTAGTATAAATAATATACTAGCTTAGTAAGATAGACCTAATAATAGAGTAATACGTAATAAACTACTATATAGGAGAAATAGAAGGTATAGAGATATAAGAAATCTCTAAAGATCTTAGTAATATTATAGAGCTTATTAGGAAAGTATACTCTAATAATAAGATATTATAGGCTATTATTACTATAAAGAAATTAGGCGCCTACTAAATCCTATATAAACTTATCTATAGATAGTATCTTTATATAGAGCTTAGTAAGTACGCTCTCTATAATAGCTTCTTATATATATATAGTAAGGTCTATATACTTAACGCTTAAGGAGTGTAAACTTAGGTATTAAACTAAGTATACTAAACTCTAAGTAGTAGATATAGTAGTAAATATAAGAGCTATATAAAAGTATTATAATAGTACTACTAGCTGCGTATAATAGACGATGTAGCCTAGTATATAAAGGCGTGCCTTACTTATTAATAAACTAAACTCTACTAAGATAGTAAGTATAGCCTTTTCTACCTATTACTAATTCCTAACTACTATTAAAGCTTAATTTTAATAGACTATATTACCTACTTACCCTACTATATAGATAATAGACGTATATATAAAAATATTCTTATAATTATTAACTACCTTAGTAAGAAGAAGAAGTTTATTCTAGTTATTAATCTAATAGTAGAGTTACTTATAAAAGTATTTATTAAATATATCTAGTAAGAGGAGAGCTACCTAGAATATATAGTCTCTAATAGAAGCTCTTAGTTTATATTCTACTTCTAGCACTAGCTCTATTAAAGACTAAGCACTAAACTAAAACTATTAACTATATTTTATCTAGAAAGTAATAGTTAGATAGAGAACGTAAACGCCTAGCTTAAATAGTACTTATACGTATATATTAATCTTAAATAAGATAACTAGGTACTCTTCCTACTAATAGTAGAGTTTAAAGCTAACTTATTAGTTATATCTATAGGTATTACGCCTTTTATAGTAATAAAAGGCTATAAACTAAGGTTAAGGCTAGAACTAGCGCAACCTCTAGATAAGGACCTTATAGTACTAGCCTACTATAACTATCTTAATACTAACTAATAGGCTAAACGCCTTTAAGAGCTTTAGGAGTAGTTAAGACTATAGCTATAATAGGTATAAGCTAAGTAAGCTAAGTACGCTAACTAAGACTAGCTTCTAGCTTCTAAATTTCGTAGAGGTAATCTTATTATACTTAACTTCTATAATATTAAGACCTCTTACCTAAACTACTCTCTTAATTTTAAGAACTATAGCTTATTTAAAATTATACATATTATTAATAATATAGTATATAAGCTAAAGCTGCCTACTAGTATACGCATTTATAATATATTTTACCTATAGCTTCTATACTCTATTAATAGTAAACTACTATTTAGATAAACTTATAATAAAGAAGATCTAGTTAACGTAATAAATCTAGACGTAGATAATACTACTAACTATATTATTAAAGCTATTAAGGACTTATAAGTTAATATAAATAAGAAGAATAGCTAATATAAGAGCCTACTACAATATTATATACGCTAGGCTAACTACCTAGAAAGACTAGATAACCTTTTATAAGAGCCTTATATAAACCTTATTAAAGCTACTAACTTTATTAATAAGTTCTACTAAACTTACCTCTAGAAACTAAGCCTATACGTAAAGTTTAGTACACTAATAGGTAAATAAGTACTACTTATAATAAGACTTAGAGCGTTACACTAAACCTATAGATACATAACCTATAATAAATAGTTACTTAGTAAGCGCTTATATTACACCTTATTATAACTTATTACTTACGCGTTTAAGTAGAGTACTACTACTAGCTATCTTAGTATAAATAAGTTACGCTCTATAAACCTAGTAAGATAGCTCTAACTTATATAATAGGCCTATAGTATAAAGTATAATCTAAGATATAAGCTATATAAGGACTTTATTATACCTATTAACGCTAAGTTAATAAAGGGCCCTAGCTACACTACGTTAATAATACTATATAAGGACGTTATTACACTTATTATATAATATACTTAAGAACTACTACGTATTACGCCTTAGGCTAACTAACTTTATAGAACTACTAGGTTATTACCTATATATACGTACTAATAACTTCTATTAGGAGTAAATAATTAATTAAAGCCTCTACTATGTGAGCTATAATAACTAAGCTCTAGTATACTAATAGAGGATATATATATAAGATATAGTAATATTCTTATAATATAAAAGTAGATAAAGAGGAGATATAGAGTAGATAGAAGATAGATAGATTTCTTATTTCCTTTATCTTTCCTTTATCTTTCCTTTATCTTTCCTTTATTACTATCTAAGAGTAATAGAACTACTCTTTTTAGAGAAGAGGGTAGTATAATAGATCTTTAGCTACTAAGCCTACTAAGCCTACTAAGCTACTAGCGTAGCGCTAGTAGGTAATTATATTATATACCTTATTTTCTTATAACTGCGCCTTAACGTAGTTACTTACTATATAAGTTTTAATTTAACTATCCTAACTTACTTAAGATCTACAACCTTTATATTCCCTATAATACCTATATTACTTATTATAGTACTAGCGTTACTAGTAAGTCTACATTTCTAGAACGTATTCTAAATATATTACTAACGTATTCTAAGATTATTAGTTTAACTTTAATATTAATAGCTTTAGTAATAGAGTTAAAAGTAAGTAGTACTATAAAAACGTTAACTAGTAAAAGATCTAGGTAGTAAAAGAGCTACTTAGTAGTAATATCTATAGAACGTGTTTATAATACGTTTAGAATATATTTCTATAGTAGACTCTAAATAAGAACTTAACTCTATAATAATTCTATACTATAAACTACCTATAAATCCTACTATATCTTTCCTCTATATACTAATATAAAGAGAGTAGTAATTAGAATTAATATATACTTAAAATTTAAAGTACTAGTATAATATATACTAACTTTAAAACCTATAGTCTTAAAATAAGTTAAGAATAAGTTATAAATAGGTTTAAGAGCTTACTCTTTAGCTTTTAGCTCTAGTATTAAGAGTAGAAGGTAGATATACTTTTTACTCTTAAATACTATATATACTTAGTAAAATTTAGCTCTCCTTTTATATATCTAACTCTAGAGTTACTTACTTTATACTTTAAGTAAAGTACTATAGTAACTCTAGAGTTCTTCTTAGAAAGTATAAGTATAAGTAGTAGTAAAGAAAGAGAATATATTTATAATATATTCTTAACTTACTCTTCTATCTCTTATAATTATAGAAAGGAAAGTATTAGTTAGTAGCCTATAAGAAAAGGAGAGTATATTATAAGAATACTCTCTTAAAAAAGAAAGTTCTTTTTAAGTATTAATAGTAATAGTAAGGTCTCCTCTAGCCTTAATAGTCTTAAATATATTTTTAATATATTTAAAACCTATCTAGGCGCCTCTTTACTTACTAAGAAAAGAGGTAAGTAGTAAACTTCTATTATCTTTTAGATAAAGTTAAAGCTATAAAGCTTATACTTTATAGAAGATCTTCTAGTTATAGTAAAGACTAGCCTATACTTAAAGTAGATCTTTTAGATATAGTAGATAAAGTTACTCTTTATACTAAGCTTAAGCTATAAGAATATATTTAGAATAAGTTATAAATAGGTTTAAGTAAGACTTATACTATATATAGTACTATCTATAAATAAAGCGTAATAGAAAAGCTCTCTTTAGTAGATCTCTACTTCTCTAGTCTCTTTAGCCTTAAAAAAGATAGAGCTAGATAAGAGTATTATAAAGCTAGTATACTCTTAGTAAGTTAGCTTATAAAATAGATTAGAAATAAGTTATAAATGTATTTATATACTATATATATCTTAAAGTAGATTTATAGCTATTATAAGAAGATAGAAGTAAAGAAAGAAGATACTTAGAGATAATATAGAGTAGAGGTAAGCTATATAGGTTGCCTATCTATATATAGTATAGTATAGAAAATTTTTCCTTACTAGAGTATATCTTAAACCTATTTTAAACCTATTCTTGTAGCTAACTCTTCTTTAGCCTCTACTATAGCTATCTCTCTCTAGCATAGTTAGACTATAGCCTCTTTTTAAGTAATCTCTTACTCTTTTACTTACGCCTTAAAAGTAGCTTACTTTTACCTTTACTTAAACTTATCTTTTTTAATATTAAAGTTAGTCTTAAGTACTAGTATTAAGAGTAAGCTAGAGTTACTTAAGAATACATTAGTAATATATTTAGAATAAGTTCTAAATAACTTATATTACTATATTAGCTACTACTCTTAGTAGTAATAAGCTAAGAGGTGTCCTTATAAAACTACTTACTTATACTTATAATTTTATATATTATAACTCTTAAGAAGACTTCTTCTTATAAGGCTACTTAATAAAGCTAGATAAATTTATAAGTATAAAGATCTTATCCTCTTTATCTAATATCTTAATTATAACCTACTCTTACTTCTACTCTATAAATACGTTAGTAACGTATTTTAAATACGTTATAGTAGTATACTTACTCTTTTCTCTACTCTATTCTCTCTTAATATTATTAAAGTAGCGCTAGCTAAGACTAAGTATACTCTTATTAGTATACTAGTTACTATATTTATCTTATATCTTATACTCTTTAATATCTTAAAGGTCTATCTATATTACCTTATAAGAATATATTAGAAATATATTTAAAATAAGTCTAAGCTAGTACTTATATATTTATCTCTTCTAAAAGAGGTTACTATATCTTAGTCCTATACTCTTTTAATCCTACTTATTTAGTAGCGTTTAAATATAATTTAAGTAAGTTCTAAACTTATTTAAAGATATTACTATAAGCCTATATAAGCTTAGCTATAATTACTTTATACTTTTTATATTTTACTTAATTCTTAATAGGCTAAGATATCTTATACGCTGTAATAGGTTAAAAATATATTTATAATATATTTAAGTTAAAACTTACTCTCTAGTAGCTTATATAGCCTATAATACTTAGCTATATTCTTATACTCTAAAAGTAATCTTAGATAGCCCTAAGCTAACTTACGTAAGTAAAATAATACTAAGTATACTCTATTAATACTCTATAAGAAGTAAACTTAGTAAAAATAAAAGTAGCTTATAAGCTACTATTACTATAAGTAATATATAAAGTTAAAAGAGCTTAGATATTACCTAAAGCTTAGAAATATATTTAGAATATATTTAAAATAAGTTATTATTACTTATACTTACTAGCTATCTACTTACTATCTATATCTATAGTAGACCTAAAGAAGCTATTAGTATAGAGGTAATACTACTTTATAGGCGTTTTAGCGCGCTCTCCTATAAGAGAGAAGAATATTATAAAAGCTACTTTATATATCTTAGATTTCTTAGAGTTAGTAATAATTTAGCTAAGTATAATAACTTTAATATATTAGTAATATATTTTAAACCTATTCTATAAAGAACTTACTCTTTTTATACTTCTTAAAGAATATAGTAAAGAGAATTTTATACTACTAGTCTCTAAGCCTTTTAAAAGATATATCTATCTAAAATATACTTTACTTAATAAGGATCTTTACCTATTTATTAAAGAAGTAAATAATAATAGTCCTTATAAGAGACGTTAAGATATAGTAAATATAGGCTTATTTTTCGTAAGAATATATTTAAAACTTATTTTAAATATATTTATACACTATTATAGGCTCTTAATACCTTACTCTCTACTTAAATATAATACTTTTAATATCTCTACTAAATAAGAAGTAGATAAGCTTCTCTTAAGTAATAAAGTAAGTAATTTAATCTTTATTTATAAAAGAGGCTAAGAGATCTTTAATTAAGTATAGCCTCTAGCTATATAAGTATATATTAAGTTAAAGTAACTTAAAGAAGTTAGCTTAAATAAGTTAGTAATATATTCTAAATATATTCTTTACTAAACTTATACCTTAATATCTTAAGTATAAGTAGAGGATAGAGTATACTTAAGTATACTTTAAGTACTATATCTTCTACTATAAATAGAGGTAGAAGAGTATATAAATATATTCTAAATATAATTAAAACGTAGTAAGAGATATATTAGAAGTTATTAAGAATAATAATATAGTATACTACCTAGTAGCTAGTATACTTTACTATAGCTCTTTAGCTTTATAGATAATCTATACCTAAATATATTAGAAACTTATTCTAAATATATTTATACTATACTTACTATAAGACTTTATACTATATATTTATAGCTTAACTATATTATACCTCTTAGATAATACCTTTAGAAGGCTACTCTTAAATAGCTTATATAAGTACTCTATATCTATATCTTCTATAACCTAACGTATAAAGTACTTTTTAGTAGCCTAGCTATTATAGTATAACTAGTAGCTAATAAACTACTTATAGTAACTAGTTAAAAGCTATAATATATTAGTAATGTATTTAGAACGTATTTAACTAGTTAGATATACTTAGTACTACTACTAGCTAACGTAGAGCTTATAAGAAGGTTATATAAGTATATAGGTCTTACTTTATCTAAATCTATATATTACTTCTATAAAAAGCTTAGATAGCGTATTAAATATACTTAAAATAAGTTATAAATATATTTACTCTAATACTTTCTACTTCTCTTTTATAGCTACTTCTTATAGAACTATACTATAGATACTCTTAAGTAGTATATACTTTCTCTCTATTACTTTATTATATATAAATATTTAGAGATTAGTCTAAAGGTATTAATAGTACTTAACTCTTATATAACTAAACTTCTACTTTTATATATATATATTAAGAAAGAAATAAAAAGTAAAGTAATTAACTACTATACTAGTCTTAGAATATTAGAACTAGAATATATTAGGAACTTATTATAAACGCGTTCGTATAGCTTACTTAAAGAGTATATACTAGTACTTTTTTCTTTATAAGATATACTCTATAAATAGTTATTATAAAGTAAATAATATATATATAGCTATACTTTATTCTTATAAAGTAGAGAAGTATCTTACTTATATATTTAACTATCTTTACTTTTAAAGTATTACTCTTACTATTACTAAGAAAGAATTAAACGCAGTCTTATATAAATATATTATAAATAAGTTCTAAATAGGTTCTACTTCTTATACTTTTAAAGATATATTAGTATAAAGTATAGTATCCTTATTAAGTATAATTAACTTAGAAGTATTCTTTAAAGTAAAGTTTTAGTTAAAATTAAAGAGCTCTAGCTTAAGTAAAGAAGAGTTATATATATAGAAGAAGTAGTCTATCTTATATAATATAACGCGTTATAAAAGTATTTAGAACTTATTCTTATAATATAGATTTCTCTTTATACGTACTATATTATATACTATTCTCTCTTTAAGTAGTACTTATAGATTACTAGAGTTATATAGTTATACTATCCTTCTATAGCTAGTTCATAGCCGACCCCACTTTTCCTATAGCCACATGGCATGCATCCTGCTCTGCCATGGTGCGGGACCATGATATCGCAGCGGCGGCGAATGTCCCAGTACACACGCCAACCACGTAGCAAGTTGAAGGGTCGAGGAATACATCTGATCTGGGAGGTCTGTGAGTAGACTGCCGGGCATGCATATCACTGCATGTGACTCACTGAAGATATCGGCCAATCTGATACACGCAGAGAAGACTACATCTCATGGCAGATGCGCCGATCAGTCCTTCAAAGTTTGCCATAAGGTCCACGAGATCCGTAAATCGGGGTAGCCATTCTTGTTGTTCTGTGGAAAGCAACGCGAATTCGCGCCGATAAGCAAGGTTGACTCGCTCGAAGAAGGACTGGAGCAATGCATTGCTCTTGCAATGGAGTAGTTGCCGAAGGTCGTTTTCGAAAGGGGTGGTAAGATCGCCAAAGAGAAAGACGTTGGCTTGCCTGGTATCCTCGATAGGAGGCATGAATGGTGCAGATGAAGCTACAGGCTCCATGCTGATTGAAGAATTGCAAGTATGCAGAAGACTGATATCATGTGCTAAACCCACGAGATCGTACTACTTAGATGTATGCGCAAGAGTACGCTATCAATAGTTCCGTCGTTCAGGCCTGAGCCTCAGGGGTTCAGAGATTGTCAGCATCTACACTCGACCGCCGACGTGCTCACCCACCGTCTCGGCAGCCCGGATTCCGTATTTTTTGTGTTTGCAAAATCTTGTGCGCGAAACTTCGGCTTCCGGTCTATACGACGCATATCGAGAGACGCTGGATACGAGCTTCTCTTGGCGATCGCGTCATGCTCGATCCACCGTGCTGTCCGCATACCGCGCCCCCGACGTTGACCACGGCCTCACGGAAAGCAGGCACGTCTGACACGTGTAAGCACTGATAAAGCCAGCGCGGCACACTTGCCTGAAGTGACATTCTATCCCTTTCCCCCATCGTTGCCGACACGCACACGCGCCTTCCACCAACAAAGCCATAGGCAGATCACAAAACATGTTCTCCATCACCATTTCCGCCACCCGCAAACCAGGCATGAGCGAAGACGCATACCACACATACATTAGCGAAACGCATGCCGGACACCTCAAGCATCTCCTCGTGCAGAAGAAGATCGTGGACTACACGATGGTGAGTCGCGTCGCGCTTTCGTTTATGCCAACCGTCGAGGCTAACGTCGGCACGAGCAACACAACACGTCTGAGACAATGAAGGATATGGGGAAGCTGTTTCCAAACTTGCCGAAGAAGAATTACTCGCCGTATGATGCTTTCATCACTATTGTGTTTCGTAGTGTGCAGGATTATGTCGATGTGACGGAAGATCCGCACTACAAGGCGGTGGTGCACCCTGATCATGTTAATTTTGCGGATGGGAGGAGTACGATGATGGCCTTTGGGTGGTTTGAGAAGCACGTGGCGGACGGGAAGCTTGTTGAAGGGTAGACGGCCGGCAGTGGGCTTGTTGAGTGCGGTGTTCATGCAGGTGTGTGGTAGTGTAGAAGTGTGTTCGCGTGTTGGCGATTTTGTGCATGCCCGTCGGCCTCAGTGGGGATTTTCGTGGGGGTGGGGACGAAGTGGGGTGAAGTGGGGTGATAAAAAGCAAGCTTTCTCCAAGCTTTGGGGTCTGTGCTTATCTCACACGCTCGCTGATGAAGGCGCATCGAAAAGGCCTAGGACACGGGAGCAAAAAGAGCGTGTTCGTTTATATGCATACCTACACTACACTGCCAGCTATCCTGGAAGCTGAACCCAGCCAACCATCATCTACGCAGCCACCTCACCCCTCCCACCACGCGCCTCATCCGCCTTCCTGGCGTTCGCCACAGGATCATCATTCGTCGCATACCCATCATGTCCCTTCATCGGGCGGAACCCGCGATTAAACACGGGCGACTCCTTCACCTTCTCCCAATCGTGCAGCATGACGCCGTTCTCGATGCTGCAGCGCACTTCTTCTGCGCCGCGCGGAATCAGCTCGGCCTCGTAGGCTGCGAGGGCCGAGGACCAGGTGCTTGTGCCGCGGTGCGCGAGCGCGATTTGAGAGCTGAGGGAGGCGATGTCGGCGATGCAGTGGTTGAGGCCTTGGCCGCGATCTCACGGGCGAGTTAGTGGTGTTCAGAATGGTGAAGGATGAGAGGGTACGTACAAGGTGGCATCGGATGCGCTGCGTCGCCTACCAGCGTCAATCTTCCATCTCTGCCATCCCAGGGCCGCGTGATCCAGTACCGAATATCTGCGCGATGTACTGGCGTGCCTTCTGGAATCCACATGAAGCTGCTTCGCGCTGGCTCTGCTAAGTCCGCTGCTTTCTCCTTTATGAGCGCGAGTTTCTCGGCGTGGCTGAGCTCATGGTCCGCAGATCCGTTCCACGCCATTGCCAGGTGGAAGATCCAGCTCGCGGGGTCGGGAGAAGGCATGCTGGAGATGGATTGGAATGCGTGGAAGGAGCGTTGACTGAGTGCGAGGAAGGAGGTAGGGAAGTCGCGGCGCCTGCAAGATGTGAGTTTGTGTCATGTCGAGCTTGCGTGCCGATTCAACTTACACAAACTGTGCCTTTTCCGCATCGCCATAGCACACCGTCAGATTCATGTGCCAGATGGGAAACGGCGTCGTGGCAGCTTTCTCGACAGAGTTCATGGCTATCTCCCTCACTCTGGACTTTGCGCCTTCGGCTCCGACAACCATACTTCCTTTTAGCCTTTTCCCATCGTCAAATTTCGCCACAACACCTTTCCCATCGGCCCCGAACTCGACGTCGACGAGTTTCTTGCCGAATTGCACGTCGATGCCTTCGGAGACGAGTGCGCGCATCTTGCTGCGTGGGACACGCATGCCGCGCGCGTAGGGCACACCGGCGAGCATGTTGCCTGTCTCGGCGTGGATGATGGGGTAGGTGCCGCCTGCGTCAATGGGGATGGCAGGGTTGCAGGACGCGGCTTCTAGGTTTGCGTAGATGTGTGCTGGGAGGAGGGTTTCGAGCCGCTCTAAAGCCCAGTGGATTGCCATTGTCCATTCATTGCTGCGGACGTTGAGGGAAGTGTCGCGTTCGTATATGGAGAATCGGATGCCATTCTGGAATTATCTGTTAGGTTACCAAGCTAATAATTGGGTAGAACGATATTTCTCGTCTTTGGTATCAATGTCAGGCTCTGCCAAAGCTGACGGTCCAAACAAAGCTGAACTTGGCAGATCCAAACTGCAAGGCTGGGCACATACCTTCTTCAGCGCTTGCGCCAGGACGAGGCCGGTGATGCCTAGATGCAAATCAGTATGAGCTGAAGAAGAGGGATC
>Ga0210040_10004870_pt1 | contig 17287 bp, 19 predicted proteins | sample CryGeyCG12114_NA_FD_185462 | JGI IMG/M metagenome (GOLD analysis project Ga0210040, IMG submission 185462) | Groundwater microbial communities from aquifer - Crystal Geyser CG19_WC_8/21/14_NA (SPAdes) (version 2) | ecosystem: Environmental > Aquatic > Deep subsurface > Groundwater | place: USA... | reverse complement strand
TTGGTGATGAACTGCTGGTACTTGGCATCGATGTAGCCGAGCGTGCCGCCGAGGCTGACCCGCGAACCCGGACCGGCGAAGTTGCGGGCGAGCACGGCGTTGGCTTCCACTTCCACGCCGTTGAAGCGGGCCTTGCCGGCGTTGGTGGTGACGCCGACGAAGGTGGGGATGCCGTTGATCACGGCACCCGCCGAGCCGGGCACCTGCACGTCCTTGTAGCGGGCGTGGAACACGGCGGCGGCGAGGTGGAGGCGGCGGTCGAACAGGCTGGCCTTGTAGCCGGCTTCGTAGCTCGTCACCTGCTCGGGCTCGAACAGGAAATAATCGAAGATCTCGTCGGCTTCGCGCACGCCGTTGCCGTTGAGGTCGGGGGCGGCAGTAGACAGCCCCCGCGGGTCGAAGCCGCCGCCCTTGAAGCCCTTGGCCCAGCTTACGTACAGCGTGTTGTTCTCGTCGGGCTCGAAGCTCAAGGAGGCGCGGGGCGTGAACTGCTTGAAGGTTTCCGAGCCGCTGAAGTCGGAGGTCAGCGCGCCGACCTGGCGACCGGTCGGGTTGGTGGCGGAAAGGATGCCGTTGACCGGCAGGCCGCCCAACTCCTGCGAAGCGCCCAGGATGAGATTACGGCGGATCACCACCGCCGAGCGCTTGTCGTTGGTGTAGCGGCCGCCGAGCGACAGGGAGAGCTGGTCGGTGAAATCGTACGTGAAGTCGCCGAAGATCGCCCAGGTCTTGGTGTCCACGTCGCCGTAGGTCGAGGCGGTGAAGCCCGGCAGGCCGAGCGCCGCGCCTTGCAGGCCGAGCACCACGTCGAAGATGTTGTTGGCGTTGGCCTTGAGATAATAAGCGCCCACCAGGCCGTTCAGCGGGCCGCGGTCGATCAGCAGCTGCAGTTCCTGGCTGAACTGCTTGTTCCTGTAGATGGCCGGCACGTCCACGTCCGCGGCGGGCAGCGCGTCGAAGTCGATCGGTGTGGTGCTCTTGTCCTTGCGGAAGGCGGTGATCGAGCGGAGGGTCAGCCCGTCGGCGATCTCGCCCTGGCCCGACAGGCTGATGCCGCCGCCGGTGATCTTCTGGCGCGGCAGGACCAGGCCGCCGCGGCTGTCGAATTCATCGTCCAATACCGGGAACTGGACCGGTGGGAACAGGTCGGCGATCAGGCGGTGGCCGCCGCGCGTGTTGCTGCGATCCCAGGTGTAGTCGCCCGACAAGCGGAAGAAGGTCCGGTCGGCCGGCTCGAATTCGATCGTGCCGCGGGTGGCGAGGATGTCCTTGTCGTAGTTTTCCTTACCGGTGGTGAGGTTCTTGCCGAACCCGTCGCGCGACAGGCGGGCGACCGCGCCGCCGATGCGCAGCGTGTCGGTCAGCGGGGTCGAGGCGCTGATGATGAGATCGGCCTGTTTGTAGGTGCCGAGGTTGGCGCGGACCTCGCCTTGCGCGGTGGTGGCGAGCCGGCGGGTGACGTACTTGAGCGCACCACCAATAGTGTTGCGGCCGTAAAGGGTTCCCTGCGGCCCACGCAGCACCTCGATTCGCTCCACGTCGTAGATGTCGAGCAGCGCGCCCTGCGGCCGGTTCAGATAGATGTCGTCGAGGTAGATGCCGACGCCGCCTTCAAAGCCGGCGACCGGGTCCTGCTGGCCGACGCCGCGGATGAAGGCGGTCAGCGTGCTGTTGGTGCCGCGCGAGGTTTCCAACGTGACGTTGGGGGTGGTGTCCGCGACATCCGTGATGTCCAGCGCGCCCTGGCGGTCGAGCTGCTCGCCCGAATAAGCGGTGACCGCGATCGGCACGTCCTGCAGCGATTCCTCGCGGCGGCGGGCGGTGACCACGATGTCCGAGTCGCTGGTGGTCGCGGCCTCGTCCCGGGTGGTGGCGTTGTTCTGGCCGGCGGGCACCTCGGCGGAGGCGGCGTCGGGTTGGGCCGGCGGGATCGGCTGAGCTGCTGCTACGTCCTGCGCCAGCGCGGCGGCCGGCAGCAGGGTGGCGAGAGCGACGGTGGCCAGCAGGTGGCGGGCGAAATGGTTAGGCGACATCGGACTTGAACTCCCCCCGGGTTGGGCGCTCGCCTTTACGCGGGTTGCGCCAATCAGACTCGAACGTTACTGAAAGTTGAACCGGGTTTCAACTTGCTTCATGCGCGAGGTGGGACCGGGCGAATGGGGAGCCGCGATGGACAACACGAAGGTGGCCGACGCGGCTGATGCGGCCGCGGCTGGCGAGCAGGCCGGGCGCTTCGCTGGCGACGGCAAGGTGCCGCGGACCGCGCGGGGGCAGCGGACGCTGCGCAAGATCCTGGACGCAGCCCGGCACGAGTTCGGTGAGCGCGGATTCGCGGACAGCTCCATCGTCGGGATCACCGCCCGCGCCAAGGTCGCGCTGGGAACCTTCTACACCTACTTCGACAGCAAGGAGGCGTTGTTCCGGGCGCTGGTCCGCGACATGTCGGAGCAGGTGCGAGACAAGGTGGCGCCGAGTTTCGCCGGGGCCACGGATGCGCTGGACGCGGAACGGCGGGCGCTCGCCGCCTTCCTGGCCTTCGTGCGCCGCAACCAGCAGGTCTACCGGATTATCGACGAAGCCGAGTTCGTCGATCCTCAAGGCTTTCGCCAGCATTACGAGAGCACGGCCGAGCGCATCGCAGCGCGGCTGCGCGCCGGTGCGGAACGGGGCGAGGTCGCAGTGGAAGCGGACAAGCTGGACAGCGAAGTGCGGGCGTGGGCGCTGATGGGCGCCAACGTGTTCCTGGGCCTGCGCTTCGGCGTATGGGGCCGCGAGGATGGCGACAAGGTCGCCGCGGCCGCCAGCCGCTTGGTGCGCGACGGACTGGCGGTGCGCTAGGCTAGAGCTGGCGCGCGAGCTCGGCGAAGCGGTCGATGTCGGCGGGGTCGTGGTAGAGGCCGAGGCCGACCCGGAGGACGTCGCCGCGCACGTCGGTGACGCAGTGGCGCGCGGCGAGCGCCTGCTGCCAGCGGCCAGCGTCCGGTGAGCGGAACGCCAGGAAGCGGGCGTGCGGACGGCCGTCGAGTGGGTTGAGCAGTTGCGCGCCGGCGAGCGGCGTGCCGCGGGTGGCGTCGAGCAGTTGGGCGTGCAGCCCAGCGACCCGCGACGAGATGGTGGCCGTGATGAGGCCGTTGTCCGCCAGACTCCGGCGCACCGCGAGGAAGCGGTAGAGCGCACTCGAGTCGAAGGTCGCGCCCATGAAGCGCATGGCGTCGGGCGCATAGCCGACCATGCCGGGCGGCAAAGTCAGGTCGGCGAACTCGGCGTACCAACCGGTGACCGGCGGACGCGGGCCGAAGCGTGGCGGGCAGTGCATCAGGCCCATGCCCTCGCCCGACATGGCATATTTGTAGCCGCCGGCGAGGAAGAACAGCTTGTCGCCGAGCGGCGCTGGGAGTGGCGTCTCGACTGCCATGAAGCTGTGGTAGCCGTCCACCACCACCCATGGGCCGTCCGGGTCCGCGAGGTCGGCGAGTGGCTGGAGATCGCCGAACAGCCGGCCGCTGCCGAACAGGATTTGGCTGACCATTATGAGGTCGTGTTCGCCGAGACGGGCAGCGGCGAGGAAACGCTCGGCCAGGCTGTCGAACGGCTCGGCGGCGACCACGGTTTGAACAATGTCGCCGCTTTCGACCCAGCGGGCGAACTGGCGGCGGGCGCTGTGGAACTCGCCGTCCGTGGTTAGGACTCGCAGCGATTGGCCCGAGCGGCGCGGGCACGCGGCGGCGAGGCGAATGAGGAAGTCGTGGGTGTTGGCGGCGAACACGACCGCGTTCGGACGGGCGCTGCCGAGTTCCGCCGCCACCTCCGCCTGGGCGGCGGGCCAGATCTCGCCCATGATCCGATCCCACTTGGCATCTGCCAGGTGGGCGGCATCGTCCCAGCAGGCGAGCTGGCCGTCGCGGCTGGCGTCGGGCCACGGGTGATGGCTGTGCGCCGCCAGGTGCAGCCGGTCGGGCGCGGCGCCGAGCGTGCGGCAGAAAAGGTGCTTAAAGCTCACAGCTGGGTCCGCAGCTCCCACAGCTGCGGGAAGGCGCGCTTGGTCAGGGTGGATTGCAGGTAGGCGACGCCGGCCGACCCGCCGGTGCCGGTCTTGCCGCCGATGATCCGCTCCACGGTGAGCACATGCTTGTGCCGCCAGCCGGCCAGCGCGTCGTCCATGTCGACCAGCTTCTCGGCCAATTGGTAGAGCTCGAACCAGCGGTCGGCGTCCTGGTAGACGCTGAGCCAAGTCGGCGCCCCGGCGCGCTGCCGGGCGGCGTCGGCGACGTCCCATAGGCTGGGCGTCGCCGCCGCCTGCTCCAGCCGCGTGCGTTCGTCGCTGCCCTCGGGATAGTGTTCGAGGAAGGAGGAGTGACGGATGCCGAGGCGGAACTCGAGTTCGCGGAACTGGGCCGACTGGAAGCCGGACGAAGTGCCGAGCACGTCGCGGAAGCGGCTGTAGTCGACCGGCGTGAGGGTCGCGAGCACATCCCACGACAGGGTCATGACCGACTGAATGCGGCTGACGCGGGCGAGCGCCTTGTAGGCCTCGGCGAAGCGATCATCGGCGATCAGCGAGATCGCCAGCCCGACCTCGTGCAGCATCTGCTTGAGCCACAGCTCCTTGGTCTGGTGGATGACGATGAACAGCATCTCGTCGTGCAGCGACGACAAGGGGTGCTGCGACGACAGCAGCTCGGGCAGGTGCAGGTAATCGGCGTAGGTGATGCCGGCGGGCGTTGCGGTCATACGTACGCTGTTAGGCCAGTCGGCGGGGCTTTTCACCCCCGCGCAGCTTATTGCGCCGGCGGGTTGCCGTTCTGGCCCAGGCCGCCGGCGCCGGCGATGCCGATGCCGCCGAACACGTCCTCGAAGAAGCTCTTGCGGCGGCCAAGTGTCGGAGTCTGCTTGCCATAGGGGTCGACGCTGGCGACCAGTTCCTTGCCGGTGCGGTCGATCGCGGCGACGTTGCCCGCCTGATCAAAGCGGACGCGCAGCACGGTCTGGTCGGTCACCCGCGGCAGGCGGAAGGCGAGCGTCGCGGTGTTCCGCGCGACGTAATACCACTCGTTGTCGTTGAACTGGCCGGTGAAGGTCGGACGACCAAGCGTGCGCGAGACCGAGTCCTTGTTGTCCACGCCGACCTGGATGGCGGACGCCAGTTCCTGGTCCATGATGTAGCCTTTACGCTCGCGGCTGCCGGCACAACCGGCAAGCAGAACGGCGGCAGCGGCGGCGACGAGGATGGTGCGGGTCATGGAAACTCTCATCGATGGTGGCCGCGCAGGCGGCGGGTCGGACCTTGCGCGGACCGGGCCGGGGGTCAATATCCCGGCCAATGCGGCCGGCGCAAGTGCCGGGCCTTCGCCTGCGTGGGCGCGGCTGAATGGAGGATGAAACGATCATGGCGTCGCTGATGCGACTGTTCCGGCGCGAGCAGCCGGTAGCCGACAAGCTGTACCGGGCGGTGGTGGCGCGGGCGCGCGACCCCATGTGGTATGTTGCGGGCGAAGTGCCGGACACGCTGGAAGGGCGCTTCTCGGTGCTGGCCACCCTGCTGGCGTTGACGGACCTGCGGCTGGAGCGCGGTGGTGAGGCTGCGCGGTTCGCCAGCGTGAGCCTGGCGGAGGCGTTCATCGACGACATGGAGGCGCAGCACCGACAACTCGGCACCGGCGACCCGGTCATGGGCAAGAAGGTCGGCGGTCTGGTCGGGGCGCTCGGCGGCCGGCTTGGCGCCTGGCGGCGGGCGGTCGACGGAACGGAGAGCTGGACAGCGGTGACCGGGCGCAGCGTGTATCGCGGTGAAGCGAAGAACGCCGACGCGCTGGACTTCGCCGAGCGGCGGCTTCGCGATTATTGGGCCGGGCTGGAGGCGACAGTGGACGAAGCACTCATTGCGGGGACGCTGGCGTGAGCCGGTTTTCCGATCCGCTGCCCTTGAGCGCGGTTCGCGACGGCATGCGGCTCGACCTGTCGGCGGATGACGGCGAGCGGCGGGCCATCGCGGAGCGGTTGGCGCTGCCGTCGCTGGAGCGGTTCGAGGCGCATGTGGCGCTGGAGCGGAAGGGCGAGCGGGTGCATGCGCGCGGCCGGATCAAGGCGGCCTTGGAGCAGAGCTGCGTCGCGACCGGCGAGCCGGTGCCGGCCAGCGTCGACGAGCCGTTCGACATATTGTTCATGGCCGAACCGGCCGGCACGCCGGACGAGGAGGTCGAGCTCAGCGAAGGCGATTGCGACGTGGTGTTCCACGATGGCGCCGTGATCGACCTGGGCGGAGCGCTGGCCGACACGCTGGCGCTGAGCCTTGACCCCTACCCGCGCTCGGCGGAGGCGGAGACGGCGCTACGCGAGGCGGGCGTGCTGAGCGAGGCACAGGCCGGACCGTTCGCGGCATTGGCGGCGCTGAAGGGCAAGTAACCCTCGCTACCTTGTTTGAAGGCGGTCTCTTGGTCTAGGTCGGGTCTCCGGTCGGCTGCGGACGTTGAGGCTTGGACCCCTCATCGTGGAGTACCCTGCCGACCGGAGCTGCAACTACTGCTTGGATGCAGCTAGTTACCTCACCCCTTGGTGAACTTAGAACGGGACGTCGTCGTCCAGGTCGCTGTCGAACGCGGCCGGCTGGGGACGCGCGCCGGAGCCGCCGCCGCGCTTGTTGCCGCCGCCGTAGCTGCCCGAGCCGAAGCCGCCATCGTCGAAGTCGGAGCCGCCGCCACCCCGCCCGCCGCCGCCGCCGCCGCCTTCACCGCGTCCGTCGAGCAGGACCATGGAGCTATTGAAGTTCCGCAGCACCACGTCGGTCGTGTAGCGGTCGTTGCCAGACTGGTCCTGCCACTTGCGGGTTTCCAGCTGCCCTTCGAGGTACACCTTGCTGCCCTTCTTGAGATATTGTTCGGCGACCCGGGCGAGGCCTTCGGAGAAGATCGACACGTTGTGCCATTCGGTCTTCTCCTTGCGGTCGCCCGAGTTGCGGTCTTTCCAGTTCTCGGACGTCGCGACGGTGAAGCTGACCACCTTGCCGCCGTTCTGGAAACTGCGCGATTCGGGGTCCTTGCCCAAGTTGCCGACCAGAATGACCTTGTTGACGCTGCCCGCCATGATTCAACTCTCCTCGTTCGAGGAGCAGCTATAGGCCGAGCGCCACGGCCGTCCAGTAGGTCGCACCGGCCGCGACGTAGGCGAGGGCGAACAGATAGCCGACCATGAAGGCGGGCCACTTCCACCCGTTGGTCTCGCGCCGGGTGACGGCGATGGTCGAGATGCACTGGGGGGCGAACACGAACCAGGCGAGAAACGCCAGCGCGGTCGGGAGCGGCCAGCTGCCGCCGAGGCGCTGGACCAGGGTCTGTTCGGCTTGCGCTTCGTCCGCCTGGTCGATGGCATAAACGGTGGCGATGGCGCTGACTGCCACCTCGCGCGCGGCCATGGAGGGGAGCAGGGCAAGCGCGATGTCGTGGTTGAAGCCGATCGGTTTCACGACGACCTCGATGCCGCTGGCGATTCGGCCGGCGATCGACACTTCGCTCTGCTTCTGGCCGGGGCCAGCCTGCGGGAAGCTGGCCAATGCCCATAGGCCGGCGGTGGTCAGCATGATGATCCCGCCGGCGCGCTTGAGGAAGATGATCGCGCGCTGCCACAAGCCCAGTGCAATGTCCTTGAATGCCGGCAGCTGGTATTTCGGTAGCTCCATCATGAAGAAGCTGGACGCGCCGCGCGCCACCGTCTTGCGCAGCAGAAGGGCGGCGCCGAGCGCCCCGAAGATGCCCGCCAGGTAGAGGCCGAACATCACAAGGCCCTGCAGCCCGACGCCAGGCAGAACGTCGCGGTGGGGGATGAAAGCGGCGATGATCAGGGTGTAGACCGGCAGCCGGGCCGAGCAGGTCATCAGTGGCGCAACCAGGATGGTAGTCAGCCGGTCCTTTTCATTGTCGATGGTGCGGGTCGCCATAATGCCGGGCACGGCGCAGGCGAACGAGGACAGCAGGGGAATGAAGGCGCGCCCGGACAGGCCGGCGCGGCTCATCAGCCGGTCCATCAGGAAGGCGGCCCGAACCATGTAGCCGGTGCCTTCCAGCAGCAGGATGAACAGAAACAGGATCAGGATCTGCGGCAGGAACACGACGACCGAGCCGACGCCGCCGATCACGCCGTCGACGAGGAGGGAGCGAAGGGCGCCGTCGGGCAGGGTCGCGGTTACGACATCCGCCAGAGCCGCCATGCCATTTTCGATCCAGCCGATCGGCGCTTCGGACCAGGCAAATACCGCTTGGAACATGACGAACATGACGGCGGCGAGGATTAACGGACCGATCACCGGGTGAAGCAGGAAGCGGTCGAGCCGGTGCGACCAGCGCCGAACGGGCGCTTCATTGACGATCGACGCGGCGGCGATGCGGCGGGCTTCGCGGGCGACATTGTCGGGGACGGCACGGGCAGCGGGCTTGGCGCCGAGCAGCGCCTGCTGGAGGCCGGCGCGAAGCTCGTCCATGCCCTTGCGGCGGACGGCGATGGTTTCGATCACCGGGACGCCGAGCTCGGCCGACAGGAGGTCGGCGCTGACCTCCAATCCGTCGCGGCGAGCCATGTCGATCATGTTGAGCGCGACCACGGTCGGCAGGCCGAGGCCGAGCAGCTGCAGGGCAAAGCGCAGGTGGTTGTCGAGGTTGGACGCATCCAGGACGATCAGCAGGCCGTCGGGCTTGCGCTCACCCGCGAAGCGACCCGTCAGGACGTCGCGGGTGACCGCCTCGTCCGGGCTGGAGGGGTCGAGGCCGTAGGCGCCGGGCAAGTCGACCAGCTCGACCGGACGACCGTCGGCCAGTGCGGTGCGGCCGCTTTTGCGCTCAACGGTGACGCCGGGGTAGTTGCCGACCTTCTGGCGAGCGCCGGTGAGAGCGTTGAACAGCGCACTCTTGCCGGCATTGGGGTTGCCGACGACGGCGACGAGTGGCGCCGGGTTCACGGCTGGGGCGGCTTAGGCGGCGGGAACGACCCGGACCGCGCGAGCGTGGGTCCGGCGAATCGCCACCGTCATGCGGCCGACGCGCACCGCCAGCGGATCGCGACCGACCGGGCCGCTGTGCAGCGGCTCGACCATCACGCCCTCGTCAAAGCCGAAATGCTTGAGGCGGCAGGCTTCGCTCGACTCCAGCGCGGTCCAATCGACAATCTCGATGCGGGCACGGCTGCCCAGCCGAAGCTCGTCGAGCGGGAGCGCAAAGGCGGATGCGGGAGGACAGGCGGTCATTGCTGCAACTGATTATCAATAACGATAGCCGCCGTCCAGTGGCTTCGTCGATCACCGCCAACAATGATCTTTAGCAAGGCTCAGCGCGGCGGGTAGCGGAGCCGGCCGAGGAAACGGGTCAGGCTCGGGCGGCGGTCGGAGCCCCCGCTCCAGCGCGCCTTGAACTGTTCGAAGCGCATGACCTGGTCGATCCGCCGGTCGAGGAAGGCGGCGGTGTCCGAGTCGCCCTCGCTCTCGTCGCCGAGCCAGGCGAGCAGGGTCGAGCCGTAGACCGCGGCCACCGTGGCCCGCTTGGTATAATGATTGAAGTCGGTCGCCGTGTCGCCAGCCAGCCGCCAGAGGTGGTCGGCGGTGCGCCACGACAGGCGGGCGCCGGCGGCGACATTCTGCGGCATGGCGAGAATGGCGAGCGCGCGCCGGACCGCCTCCTTGGCCGGAGCCTGCAGCAACAGCCGTTCCCACAGCATGTCGCGGATGCGGGCGCGTATCTTCATGGCCGCGATCCGCTCGGGGGGGAAGGCCTGCGCCAGCTGGCGGTCGATCGCCTGGCCGTAGAGGTCGATCAACCCGACCGCGTCCTTGTGCATGGCGAGGCGGGCCTGTTCCAGAGGGACGCCGGCCTGCTCGGCAGCCAGGTCCACCGCGGCCTGGGTCCAGCCGTCGAACGCCGCATTTTCGCCGACGGCGAGCGCCAGTTGGCGGCGGATGCGCTCGAGCGGGGTGACCTCGTCCATGGCCACTCAAGTGGTCGCTTGCGCGGGCGAGCGCAAGCGGACCAGCACCAGCGCGACGGCGATCGCGAGGGCGCCGACGAAGTCGAGCGGGGTCAGGCGCTCGCCATAGGCCAGCCAGCCGTTCAGGGCCGAGATGGCCGGTTGGGTCAGCAGGGCGAGCCCCACGATCAGCGGCTGCACCTCGCCGAGCGCGTAGACCAGCAGGCCCTGGCCGATGACCTGACTGCCGAGCGCCAGCAGGATGACTCCGGTCCAATCGTGCGGCACGATCTGCTCGCCGGTGAGAACGGCAAAGGGCAGCAGGTAGGCCGCGCCGAACAGGGTGGCGAGGATCAGGACCGGCATCGGCTGAAGCGTGCCGCGGACCCGCTCCACCCCGATCAGATAACCGGTGTAGAGCAGGCCGGCGAACAGCGAGAGCAGGTCGCCGTGGAGGTTGGCAGCGCTGAGTTCGGCGCTGCCGGCCATCAGCAGGGCGGTGCCGAGCGCGGCGAGGACTAACGCGACCCCCTGCAGCCAGGTCGGCCAGCGGCGGACCAGCCACAGGCCCCAGGCGGCGAAGGCGAAGCTGGCGATATTGCCGAACAGGGTGGCGTTGCCGAGCTTGGTCAGGTGAATGCCGGCGTTCCACGCGGCGAGATCGGCGGCGAAGAAGAAGGCGGCCACCGCGATGGCGGCGGCCAGGGAGCGGCCGGGCCAGTGCGGCCGCTGGCGCAGCAGGACGGCGATGAGCCACAGGAAGGGCAGCGCCAGCGCGAGGCGCCAGAAGCCGGCCGCGGCCGGACCGACCTGGGACAGGCGCACCGTCCAGGGTCCAAACGCCAGCGCGACGTTGCCGAGCAGCAGGGCGACAAAGGCGCGCGGACGGATGACGGGGGCAGGCATCGCCGGCGCTGTAGCGGCGGCGCGGGTGCGTGCGAAGGGCAGGCACACGCGTGACACTGGACCATGCCGCCGCCGCCATTAAGTCCCCGCCATGACCAGCCTGTTCGATCCCATCCGCATCGGCAACCTCCATTGCCCGAACCGCATCTTCATGGCGCCGCTGACCCGTGGCCGCGCCACCCGGGAGGGCGTTCCGACTGCGATCATGGGCGATTATTACGGCCAGCGCGCCGCCGCCGGGCTGATCGTCTCCGAAGGCACCGGTGTGAGCCGCGAAGGACTCGGCTGGCCGTTCGCGCCAGGCCTGTGGACCGAGGCGCAGGTCGAAGGGTGGAAGCCGGTCCTGGAGCAGGTCCACGGGGCCGGCGGGCGGATCGTCGCCCAGCTGTGGCACATGGGCCGGCTGGTCCATCCCGACTTCCTCGACGGCGGTGCGCCGCTGTCGGCCAGCGCCACGACCGCACCGATGAAGGCGCACACTTATGACGGGAAGAAGCCGTACGAGCAGGCCCGCGCCGCCACCGCCGACGACATCCGCCGGACGATCGACGACTTCGCCCGCGCCGCGCGCAACGCGATCGCCGCGGGGTTCGACGGCGTCCAGCTGCACGGCGCCAACGGTTACCTGATCGATCAATTTCTGCGCGACGGCACCAACGGGCGCGAGGACGAGTATGGCGGGTCGATCCCCAACCGGATCCGCCTGCTGCGCGAGGTGGTGGAGGCACTGGTGGCGGAAGTGGGGGCGGATCGCACCCATGTGCGCCTGAGCCCGAACGGCGAAGTGCAGGGCTGCGACGACAGCCAACCGCACGACCTGTTCACCGCCGCCGGTGCCGCGCTGGGCGAGCTGGGCATCGCCAGCCTGGAGCTGCGCGAGCCGGGCAACCAGTCGAGCTTCCTGGCAACCGAGGTGGAGCCTGTGAGCCACCTGATCCGGCCGCACTTCAGGGGCGCGCTGATCCTCAACAGCGACTATGTCCACGGCACGGCGGAGACCCGGCTGGCCGAAGGCGTGGCGGACGCGATCACCTTCGGGCGGCCGTTCCTGGCCAACCCCGATCTGGTGGACCGCTTCCGCCGCGATGCCGAGCTCAATCAGCCGAACCCGCGCACCTTCTACACTGCGGGGCCGGAGGGCTACACCGACTATCCGTCGCTGGGGGAACAGCAGGCCGCCTGAGCCGGTTCAGGCCGGCATGGCAGAACAACACACACGCAACTGGCGGGTCGGCAGCGCCGTCGCGCTCGCCGGCGGGATCGTCGGCCTGGGCATCGCCTACGTCCTGCGGGAGAAAGCGACGCCGGAGCCAGGCTATCGGCTGCTGGTGAGCGAGAAAGGCCTGGAGATCCGCGCCTATGAGGCGGTGACGGTGGCTGAGACCGTGGTTCAGGGCGAGCGCAAGCGGGCGCTGAACGAGGGCTACCAGATCCTGTCCCATTACCTTACCGCCAAGTCGCGGCCGGGCGAGCGGCTCCCGATGCGGGTGCCGGTGCTGCAAGACGCGGGCAACCCGATGGGGCAGCAGCCGCCGACGTTCGACGATGCGTTGGGCGAGTCGGGCTGGCGGGTCCGCTTCACCCTGCCGGACGACCGCGATCTGCCGGCAGCGCCGGATGGTGTGGCCGTGGTTACCATTCCTGCGCGACGCGTGGGCGTGGCAAGCTTCCATGGCACGGCGGACGACGCCAGGCTGGCGGAAGCAGAGGATCGCTTGCGCGGCTGGCTCGAGCGACACGGCGAGAAGGCGCTGGCGGTAGAGCCGGAATATGCCTTCTACAATAGCCCCATGATACCGCCGCCGCTGCGCCGCAACGAGGTGCTGCTGGCGCTTGGCTAGGCGAAGCGTTCCTGCAGTTGCAGCAGGGCGAGCGCGGCCCGGGCTGCATCGCCGCCCTTGTCGCCTTGGCCCGGGTCGGCGCGGACGATCGCTTGGGCTTCGTTCTCGACCGTGAGAATGCCATTGCCGACCGGCAGCCCATCCATGGTCAGCGCCATGATGCCGCGAGCGCTTTCCCCGGCGACGATCTCGAAATGATAGGTCTCGCCGCGGATCACGACGCCAAGGCCGACATAGGCGTCGAACTCGCCACCGTCGGAGGCGAGCGAGATGGCGCCGGGCACCTCCAGCGCACCAGGGACGGTGATCACCTCGACGTCATGGCCGTCGAGCGCGCGCCTGGCACCCGCCAGCAGCATGTCGTTGAGATGGGCGTAGTAGCGGGCCTCGACGATCAGGACGCGGGCCATCAGGCTCTCCCGAGCTTGGACGAGGGGCGAGTCTCCATCGGGATGCACCGTTCCTCGACAATCGAAAGGCCGTAGCCCGCCAGGCCGACCGGCTGGTGGCGGGTGTTGGTCAGCAGAATCATGTCATGGACGCCAAGCGCCGCCAGCATCTGCGCGCCAACGCCATAGCCGCGGAGCATCTCGCCTTCTTCGACCTCCTTGCCGGAGCGGCGGTCGGCCGAGCGACTGAGCGAGCCGGGCGCGGCGGCGTGAAGCGCGACGATCACGCCTGAGCCTTCGGCCTCGATCATCCGCATCGCGCCCTCGAGCAGGCCGCTGCGGGCGCCCTGCTCGCCGAGCACGTCGGCGAACAGGTCCAGGCTATGGACGCGCACCAGCACCGGCTGCTCGGAGTCGAGCGGTCCGAGCACCAGGGCGAGCTGCTCGGTCCCGGTTGCCTTGTCGCGGAACACCTGCGCCTGCCACGGCCGGCCGCTCGGGCTGGTGAAGGCGGTGTCGGCGACCCGCTCGACCATGTTGTCCTGGCGCAGGCGAAAGGCGATGAGGTCGCGGATGGTGCCGATCTTGATCCCGTGGGTGCGGGCGAACTCGATCAGCTCGTCGAGGCGGGCCATCGTCCCGTCTTCGTTCATGATCTCGCAGATCACGCCCGACGGATTGAGGCCGGCCAGGCGCGCGACGTCCACCGCGGCTTCGGTGTGGCCGGCTCTGACCAGCACGCCGCCCGGCCGTGCCACCAATGGGAAGACGTGGCCGGGGCTAACCAGCGCATCGGGGCCGTTGGCAGCGTCGATCGCCACCGCGACCGTGCGGGCGCGGTCGGCGGCGCTGATGCCGGTGGTGACTCCGGTGCGAGCCTCGATCGACACGGTGAACGCGGTCTCATGCCGGGTGCCGTTGTTGCGGGCCATCAGAGGCAATTGAAGCTGTTCCACCCGTTCCTGGGTCAGCGACAGGCAGATCAGGCCGCGGCCGTGGCGGGCCATGAAGTTGATGGCGTCGGGCGTGGCCATCTGCGCGGGAATGACCAGGTCGCCCTCGTTCTCGCGGTCGTCGTCGTCGACCAGGATGAACATGCGCCCGTTGCGCGCCTCGTTGATGATCTGCTCGGCGCCCACCAGCACTTCGGTCGTCCCGCGCTTGAGCAGCTTTTCGAGGCGGCCGAGCGTGTCGGCAGTCGGGTTCCAGTCGGGTGACCCGAGCTTGCGCAGGGAGTTGGGATGGAGGCCGGCGGCCCGGGCGAGACCGGAGCGGCTGAGCTCGCCGGTGTCGATGATGGCGGCGAGCCGCTCGATCAGGCTGGTAGACATAAGCCCGCGCTATCACATCGCAGTGTGATGGGCGAGTGCGTTTTCAGCGCTGCTGGTGTGATCGCGCGACGAGCATTCGGTCGAGATAGCGGGCGAGCACGTCTACCTCGACATTCAGCTGTCGACCTGCCGCGATTTGGCCCAGCGTCGTGTGCATGCCGGTATGCGGAATGAGGTTGACGGCGAAGTGCGTACCGTCGTCAGCATCGCGGACTTCGTTGACGGTCAGGGACACGCCGTCGAGTGTTACGGAGCCTTTCGGGGCCAACATAGGACCGAGGTCGCGCGAGACCCGCACACCGATGCGGACCGAGTCGCCCTCCGGACAGGTGCCGATGATCTCGCCGAGGCCATCCACGTGGCCGGTGACCATGTGTCCGCCAAGTTCGTCGCCCATGCGCAGGGCGCGTTCCAGGTTGAGGCTTGCGCCCTGCTGCCAAAGGCCGGGCGCAGTCTTGCTGCGGGTTTCGGCCGACACATCCACGGCGAACCAGCGGTCGCCCTTGTCGACCACTGTCAGGCAGCAGCCGGAACAGGCGATGGAGGCGCCGAGGTCGACCGTCCCCATGTCGAACCCGCATTCGATGACCAGGCGCAGGTGGCCGCGTTCCTCAACGGAGCGCACGGTGCCGATGTCGGTGACGATGCCGGTGAACATGGATGAACCTCAGGCTGGACGGACGCGCTGGTAGACTTCGAGCCGGTCGATGCCAAGCGCACGGCCGTCCCGGGCTTCCCAGCGGCCGTGCGCGTCGCCGATGGCGTCGAGACCGATGTAGCCGACGCTCTGTCGGCCTTCGCCGATGATCATTGGCGCACGGTAGAGGAGGATGCGATCGACCAGGTCGGCGGCCAGAAAGGCGGTGGCGGTGGCGGAGCCGCCCTCGACCAGCAGGTCGTTGACGTCATGAAGCCGGAACACGTCCTCGGGGGCGTGCAGTATCTCCCAGCCGTCGACCGGCTCGCCGCGGGTCAGGAGGGCGCGGCGCGGCGAGCGTTCCTCCAGGCCCGGCAGGCGAACGTCGAGGCGGGGTTGGTCGGCCAGATAAGTGCCGCGGCCGACCAGGATCATGTCGCAGCGGGCGCGTTCCAGGTGGACATGGGCGCGCGCGTCCTCGCCGGTGATCCACTTCGACTCGCCCGAGGGCAGCGCTATCTTGCCGTCGATCGACAGCGCGAGCTTAAGCGTGATGAGGGGCCGGCCGAGCCGGAGCCGGGTGAGCCACCCGGCCATGCTGTCGGCGGCAGGCTCGGTTCCCTCACCGACGTCGACGTGGATGCCGGCTTCCCGCAAGATCCGGAAGCCATCGCCCGATGTGCGTGGATCGGGGTCCTGCAGCGCGGCCACGACCCGGGCCACACCGGCCTCCACGATCAGACGGGCGCAGGTGGGACCACGCTGGCTGCGGTGCGCGCAGGGCTCCAGGCTGGTATAGAGGGTGGCGCCGCGCCCCTGCTCGCCAGCTTCGGCCAAGGCGAGGGCCTCGGCATGCGGGCGCCCGCCGGGCTGGGTCGCACCGCGGCCGACCACCTGGCCGTCCAGCACGACCACGCAGCCGACGTTCGGATTGGGAGCGGTGGTCCCGCGCGCGTCCTCGCCGAGCCGGATGGCCTCGGCCATGCAGGCGGCGTCACTCGATGCCGAGGCTATTACCGATTTCCTTGAACTGCCGCTGCCGCTCGGCGATCAGCGCATCCTTCTCCGCCTGGCGCTTCTTCTGGTCGGCGATGATGTCAGCGTCGGTGCGGTCAGGTCCATAGTTATCGACGAAGATCACCTCGCGCGGCGGCTTCGTGTGGACCTGCGGGTCATAGTAGAAGGCGATCACGATCACCGCGGTAGCAATCACCGCGAAGATGGCGCCGAGCGTCTGTTCGCGGCTGCGACGGCTGAGGAACGCGCGGAGGTCCTTCCAGGCTGCGCGCGGACCGACGGGGCGGGGGAAAACGGCCATGCGCCTTATCTAGGCGCTGCCGCCTGCCCCCGCCAGACCATCATGCCTCGTCGAGCTGGAAGCGAAGCGTGATGGTCAGCGTGGACGGCACCGCATGGCCGTCCTCCGTCGCGGGCTTGTAGCGCCAGAAGCGCAGCAGGTGGGTGCGGGCGGCGTTGAGGAATAACGGATCGGCGCTGCCGACGGGGTCGACCGACGTGACGCGGCCGCGCTCGTCAACGCCGAGGCGGAGGCGCAGAACGGCTTCCTCCTCCAGCCGACGCTTGGCCTCCGGATAGGGTGGCCGGAGCCGATCGACGGGCGTGGCGAGGGTGGGGCCAGCCTTTGCCAGCGGCCGCGCCTTGGGCTGCGGCGGCAATGGTAGCGGTGGCAGCGGGAGGGGGTCGATCGTTGGACCGGCGATCAATCCGGAGTCGGGCGGTGCCGGTGTGGTGTCGACGGCTTGGCCGGGCTGTGGCGGCGGCGGCAAGATCGGTTCCGGCGTATCGAGGTGCGACTGTCGCGGCGCAGCTTTCGGTGGGGGAACTGGCTGAGGTGGCGGCGGCTCGGTGATGTCGGGTGGGATGTTGAAGATCTCGGTGATGACCGGCGTCAGCTTCGTGCCCAGGTCTGACTTGGCAGTGGCGAGCAGACCAAGCGCGACGGCGTGAACCCCGATGATGGCCGTCAGCGTGGCGGGGCTGAGTTGCCGGCGGGTGCGGCGGTGGGCGGCATATGCGAGCATGTCCCTCTCCTTCTCCAAGGAGAGTAGATGTTACATCATATCGTGAGTCGCACAAGTGAGATAATGTACCGCCGCAGTGAAAGCTACTCCGCTGCCGCGTTGAGCCTTGCTAGGGCGCGGTCGGGACCGATCAGCTTGAGCAACGGCGCCATCTCGGGTCCCGAGTCGCGGCCGGTCAACGCGCGGCGCAGCGGCAGGA
>Ga0210040_10004869_pt1 | contig 17289 bp, 8 predicted proteins | sample CryGeyCG12114_NA_FD_185462 | JGI IMG/M metagenome (GOLD analysis project Ga0210040, IMG submission 185462) | Groundwater microbial communities from aquifer - Crystal Geyser CG19_WC_8/21/14_NA (SPAdes) (version 2) | ecosystem: Environmental > Aquatic > Deep subsurface > Groundwater | place: USA... | reverse complement strand
CCCGTTCCAAACAGAGTTTACTAACACAAATTTCATCTTGCGTTTTCAGGTGGTTTTAGCTTTAACATGTGCAGCATAGGGCGCTCCCGTTGGTAATTACCTGACTCAGCCTTCGGCTTCGTAATAAAAGAAAACCCTGCTGATTTGCTGATCATTTTTTTGACGTAGTGAATGTCCCAAATTAATTTGGACAACCACTAACTGTTAAGTGTATACAAGAAGCAGTTTGTATTGCAAAGTTGGCAGTAGTTTTAGGTACAGAACAGTACAATTGCAAACTACACAATGAGTTCTAATAGGAACAATCTAGACGACGAAGAAGAAGATTTAAATAACATTCCATTAGCGGACGATGACCCTCAAGGTATTTTTTGTTCGTAAATCGTAAATTAAACGATGCACATGCAAAGTAACAAAGAAATTAAAGTTTTTTATTGTTTCAATACATTTAGCGGTGATTGCTGACGATTCCCCATCACAATCTTCAGAACCGACAGGAATAACCAGAAGTTTCGATTCATTCCCCTCAACATTTACTAATGATAGTTTATCTAGTGCTGGACCCAATAGTTAGTTACCAAAGTTTTTTGCACAGTAGTTATGTACTCTTACTTTCCAAAATGATGCCCAAATAAATGGATGGATATTTAAATCGAATATTTAACGTACAGGTTTAGATCCCGATTTGAGCCAAGATGAACAGGAAGAAAAAGCTAGTCGAATAGCACAAGTTTTAGAATTGCAAAACACTTTGGACGGTATGGCGTATAATTTCAATTCAATCTGAAGTAGTTGAAACATTAAATGTACAGTAGGCAAACACTTCTGACTTTTACAATTTTTAGATTTGTCACAACGAGTGGACAGTGTCAAGGAAGAAAATCTGAAATTACGATCTGAGAATCAAGTTCTGGGTCAATACATTGAAAGCCTTATGTCTGCTTCTAGCGTTTTTCAACCCACTTCACCCAAAACCAAGCGAAAGTAATTGATCACTTTTGTGATGCATTTACGCATGGTCATTATATTTTTCGTGTATTATTTATTTATTCGGCGTCCAGTCGCATCTATGAACATTTTTTTTCTGTGATTTGTATTGCCTGCAACTTTTTTAGTTGTTTTTGCTTTGCTGATGGCTTAATTAGATTGTTTACTCTTTGTTTGTATTTTCTATTTTTTGACATATGATAGTGCACTATACTGTGGTTGCATATTAATTAGATGGATTTACAAGTATTTTCACTGCTATTTTACTTTTTTTTCACAGGAGTGGTGTTAAGCATAGCAAAAAGTAGATGAAAATCTTTACCTCTCAGCATCTTCTGTCATTTACTCTCTGTAGAAAATCTGATGTGTTCCGTAGCACGCCCATCTTTTTCACAGCAATTAGCATTTTATTGCCTAGAAATTTTTCAAATCTGTTCTAATGTCTAGTTTCATAATTGCATTGCATTGAAGTTACCCACTTTGTAAGTAAATTGATGATCTCTTAAGTTGCTTTATTTACCTATATACTGTTTTTTACATAGCTTGTGTAATCATCATTAGCTGTTATTTAGCTAATACTTACAAATCACTATTTTCGTCGTTTTTTAATGCTCTCGCTACGCGCATTAGCCGACAAAAATTGTGCATTATGGATCATTGTTTGTGAGATCTTATAAATTTTCAGCTACTCCTGTAAGAATAAAATGAATGAAAAAAATAACTTATAGTTGAATTCGTACTTCATTTTTGCCACCCAAAGATCTCATACTAATACATTCTATGCATTTTAAATTGAAAACATTCAATTGCGCATTGTTTGCATAACATTACCCATTGCATGCAGTGAACTGAGGTGAGTGAAAGTATACGTGAATTTTATTCATCGATCGATTTTAAAGCGCAGGATTACTACGTAGTGTGTGAAAGAATTGAATCTTCTCTTGGCCTTGGTTCAAGATAGAAAGAGACGGCTTAATGCAACTTTCTATATGCATTACACGCTAGCTGCTAGCTACAGCTTAAATAAACTTTTACTCACTCGGAATATATTCTACTCGCTCCTTTCTCTGGAGATCTCTTAAGGATGCAGAGGGAAAACTAACTAACTAAAATTGTACATCATCATCTGTGGGTTAAATATCACTATTTAAGTTCCTGTTTCTCATGTGTATTCATGTAAAAAATCATCACAAGCATTTTCTGAGCATATTTGTACTCCGTGAAGTAAATAATATAACATTCCTGCTCATTTTTCTCAAGAAAATTAACTACTTCCGGCCAAAAAACCATTCACTGACTAAAGTTGACGCAGTTAGAAGTCAATATGAGGAGTTTTCAAACTGTTGCTGCATTAACATGCATGAAAACGCTGCTGATGATATTCAACATAGTTTTCTGGGTAAGTTTCTTGAATCAACTCCGATGCAAACAACGCTCACCTAATGAAAATTAAGGATAATTTAATTGATTTCTAGATGAGTGGCATTTTTCTCCTGGTTATGGGAGTATGGCTTCAAGTGGAACTCCATAAATACGTGGAATTAAGTCCTGACTTCTCTGCAACTGCGCCATATGTACTCGTTGGGACTGGATTGCTTATCCTATTCTTGGCTACGTTAGCGTGTTGCTGCACCATTAAAGAGCAGCCAATTCTTCTGTACATAGTGTGTGATTTTTCCTAGTACATTAGCTAACTACTGATACTGATAACTATCAAATAAATCCCATAATTGTCATACATTTTACCACAGTATGCAGCATTTTTGGCCATCGTTTTTGTGGTGGAAGTTGGAGCTTGTGCGTCTGCATACGCATATCGTGAGAAATTGCGGATTTCCTTCCATCGAGGATTAAATGCTTCTATGGATGTGTACAACAGAGATTTTTCTCGTACTTCAGCTATCAACAACATTCAAACACATGTAACATGATGACAATATAAAATTTTGGTTCGTATCTACTAAAATGAGCATTTGAGTTGTAAATGAAAAAACTGTGTTGTATAGCTTCACTGCTGTGGAGTGGATAGCTACATGGATTGGTATGATACACCGTATGCTAAAGTGCCAGGATCTTGCTGCCGAACCAACATGGGATGCAATACCAAGAATTTGGATTTGATTTACAACACGGTAAGAGTAGTAAATATAAATGAAGTTCGTGAGCACACAATTTTGTTCATGTTTTCACTCCCGGCTGATTTTGTCATAGGGCTGTTATGCAACGGTGACGGATTTCTTACAAGCTAAGTTTGGAATTGTGGCTGGATCTGCATTGGCTTTAGCTTGTTTCCAGCTTTTTGGATTTTTTCTGACCGTGTCACTGGCCAACTTGTTGCAGAAGACAAAATACGAGCAGATTAATTAGTTTTGTTCAAATGGCAGCAATCTATACTACAAAAAATTTAGAAAAGACCCTGCGACTTAACCTTACTTAATTATGAATAGTTTAGTCCAGATCCAGAATGAATCTCGCACATGATACTCACATATACTCTTTCGTTAAATAATTTAAGGTTTAATACTACTACTATTATACAAAGTATCTATGCTGGTTTAATGAAGTTACCGGTCATACCCATCAAATTAAAACCCGCTAAACCGCACCTGTTCCACAGTTACGCAACATATCACACCCGAAAGAAACTAAAAATGTCTTTCCATAATGATTCTCAGCAATTTCAGAGCGCACTTTTACACTATATACACAACGTCCAGTTCGATATATCGGATATTGTGAAGGAAAATTACAAAAATCTTTAGTTAGAAAGATGCACAATTTAACTCCATCCATCAAGTCAACTGAAGAGATCCAAAAGCCAAACACAAATCTCAAACCAAACTAATTAGCTAGCAGCATCTGATTGGTTCACTTAAGTACGGATGAGATGATACGCGTGCGCTCGATGGCATGTAAACTTGGCATGCGCGTAATTTCACGTTTAACCCAATGACGTTGTAAGAACAGTAAGAAGAATAATGAGTTGGTGGTTGAAAGACGTAAAATTTAATAATATTTTCCAATTCGATCCAAAATGTATGATTTCAATTTATTATTATGAGCATTAGGATTCACGATAAATTCTTATGCACACACAGAATCATTTAAAAAATAACGATAACTTAAATTTAAAATTGTTATTGTGTGATATGAATACCTTTTAGAAAGATGTAACCTTAGCTTTCCATAATCAACTATGCAACTATAGTCCTTTCCTTTACAAAAGCTTTTCACTTCTTAAGGCATATTTAATTAAATTGTCAATAGTTTAGCGTGCATAATATGATATGTGAATGAAGGAAAAGTAACTTGATGTTTCGGTGTGTGAACAAATGTCACAGAAAAGTGCAACCAAAAAAGAAATAATATTTAAAAATGGGTTTTCACATCAATTGCAGTGTGTGGGCTATGGCGCGGTGACAATGTGGAATAAAGGCATGTACCTGTGAAGAGAGTTTATTAATAAATTGATTCAAGGGGGACTTAAACTTAAAGTATAAGCTATGACATAACCGGCTTAATAATTTATTAGTGTCTAACATCCCAAATTATTATGTTTTAATTAGTTAGTACTTATTGTCAAAAGGTACAACTAATGTGACCTTTTGTGGGGGCTGAAATTGAAGTTTGTAAGACCAAATCGAAAGGCGTTTGCATATTTCAATGAGAAAAATTGCAATGGAGCCAGCTAACCCGATCAAATAAATGTAAAATACGGACACAATATTGGATGCCAACTTTTGACCTTCTTCTCCATCTTTTGTTTCCTTGTGCTCCAAACCTTGAGATTTCAATTTGTACATATCTGATGGCTTCAAAGGATTGGTCATTCTCTCCCAAAATCCGTAAACTCCTGATTCTAAAATCCCCTTCATTCGTTCATAAAACAAATCCTTTCCACCATATCGGTATTTGAATGTCCAAGTGAGAACTTGTGTATACTTTGATTCAGGAACACCTTTGACAAAAGGTTTTGAATTTCTCCCTTTGTTCAAGAAGTTGTACAGTTCATTCACATATTTACTAGAATCCACGTACGCATTCTGTGCGTCACACCTAGATATATTTCCAAAGATCTCCATACCCCTTGATTTGATAGCTGGTCGAAGGGATCGTAATTTTTTATGAATATACGGGCATGGACTGACAGTTATTCTACGACGAGGGATGGGATTGTTTTTAAAAACTTCTGGGCAAAGTTGACCCTTCTCATGTTCTTCTCGGAGTTTGTTTCCAATCGCACTGAAAAAGAATGTAAACGGAGCCTTATACACCCAATCTTGTACTGGCATTGTGTCATTACAATGGTAAATTTTAAATCTTCCATTTTTCAAGTCTTTCACCCTAACACTCATACGAGTTGGATTTTTATTTTTCCACACATTTAAAACTTGAATTAGTCCGTCGTAATCTTTAATGTAGTCATAAAGTGGAACAAATTTGTTGAAATCCTCCAGCTCATCAATACTCGACCAAGGAGAGTTAACAGACAATGGTTTGATTACATTGGAGATTACCAGATTTTGGTAAGCATTGTTGAGTAAAAAAGCTGCAAAAAACCATGTTAAAAAAAGGAATTTGAATGCGAATTTGGAACCCAGATGCTGCGTGAGTTGATGCAAATTGAAGGAATGTACATTCAGAAGTGTAGCATACGCTTCCAATGCTACGATAGGTAGAATGAAAAAGAAATTCAAGTTCTCTTTTGTAGTCAAAATGATGGACGCAATGATGGTCAGAATCGAATAAAATACAAGTAGAAATGACCAAGTGTACTTATCAAATGATTTGATATAATCATCGAATAATATATTTTGCTTCAAACCGTAACAAGTTAAAAAATTAACGGGTTCCGATTGAACGATCACAACTGGTGATGTAAATTCCACATTCTGAAGTTTAAAATTACTGGATATTTTTACTGCTAAACCCCTCCATTGATTATAGATAGACATTGGATTTTGCTTTAGCTCCCCCTTTTCCCATAACTTCTCCACATTTGGGAGGTATGGGCTAAACAGCTCGTTGAAACACAATGTTTGAAGGGACCAACTTTGAGTTGAAAGTGGAAATGGGGTAGCCTTGTTAGTATTGCGTCGAACTGTAAGTATTTCATTCAGTTGTGTTACCATATCTTGCAAACTGTACTTGTCCCCGCCAGATGCCGTGAGAAATTTTGTTATCATTTCCGTTATTGTGTGGTTGTTGACCAAGAAATTTGACATTTGCGTTTTCAAACGAGTTAAATAAAGTGAATAATTATTTTTATCCCCTTCCCCGCAATACTCTGTGAATATGAAAGGGTAGCCCCTACAATCTCCAGAACAGACTATATGCATCGACTGGATTTGAATGACTTTCGTTGGCTTCAATATTTTAGCAGTAAACCAGTAAACCGCTATTTCATGCTTGTGATAATTGCCAAATCTGTTCAAGTTATCTTTTTTGCTTGGAGAAATAATTATGGTTTCAACAGTGTATTTGGCTCGGCGTTGAATCAATACCGGAATTAATGGGTATAAAACCATTTGTATTGTTGGTTGAGAAATTGGGGAAGCAGTTGTCACTATTAGAAATGCTAGCTTTCTGTATAAAACGGCTGTATCGAGTTTCTCAAGTTTTGGCACAGATTTAAAATCTGTAGCGGTGAAGAACATCATTGGATACTGTGGTAGTGAATCGAATTCGATTGTGTTGTCACACCATGCAAGAACTAGGAAATTGTGCTGATAGTATTCTAAAATACTATTCAAGCCCTCCAATTTGAAATCCAGGTATGGGGCATCGGAAGATTGAAAGGGCTGCTGTGAGTCTCCATTCGTAAGAGAAATGCTGCACTGACAGTCCAAAATATTTGTCAAAAAGAAGCAGAGTATGAATTTTGGTTGTTTAATACGGTCCGCCATGTTTTTAGGGAGCGATATTGTAAAAAATTTCTGTTCTTCTGTATTTTGCACGTTTAGTTACGGTAAATTCATCGTAAGAGCTTCCAGTTCTAACTAACAATATTGTCTAAAAAGTTTCAAACTATTTCTCGTCGTTGAATGAAGCCTACAATTAAAGTAACAGCTTGAGAAAGTAAGTTCTCCACAGCACAGCAGATTCCAATCTTTGAACAACTTGAATTGCATACTATTTGTATAATAAGTACCATTTACGGCTCTGTAGGTTATAAGGTTAACAGGTTTCAGCATGTGTGGTCACAACCACACTCACAAAAATATGACACTACTTTTAAAACAAAGTGCACTTTTTCCATTGTGAAAATTGTTTCAGTCTAGAAACATTTGGAAGAATGAACGATAGTATTATTGACTAAACTTTATGGAAACAACATATATAATAGTTTCACAACTTTTTTTTATTTCAGTGCTTACACATTACATAAAACAAAGTCACTTAAACTACAGAGTTTTAAGACATACCTAAAACATGGAAAAAAATCAACAACCAAAAATAAATGTTTTCTCTCAACAAAATTGTTTATAACGATAGCGGGTGATGATAACATGACATAACATTTGTAGTATCAATGACTAGATGTTGGGATGAATAAAATAATGATTTCTAATCAGCTAGCGAGTTAGCACTTCAACATTTTTAGCCAACCACTGAAAATTTTTGATAATAATGATTGTACAACATTTTTACCAATGAGTTCGTAAAATATTAAAGGTAGGAAAGCATAAGTTAAGTTAGCAATTTAAATAGTTCAAAACAATAGTTCTACAGGACCAAAAATGGGATTTACTAGATTTAAGGTAACATGAACAACAACAGTCTCAACAAGATAACGATATAGCACACAATGTATGTTTACGACTGATTGACTTAGTTAGTTAGTTAGCGTACTGATGATGATGACATTTTATACATATTTAAAACCATTTCATTACAGCTAAAATGCAGCTTTATACACGCATGGGAATCTACGAGATAGTACATTACTAACACGCTGGTTGCATATAGCAATAGTTATCATCTAAATTGATATGCGTTTAACATAACGCTATTGAATCTATATAAATCAAAGTATTTTGTATTCAAGCAATGATACAAAATGAGTGTCTGAAAAAACAAGAAACGCCATATTGGATTCAATTTATTTTGCCAAATTTTTACATTGATTACTATAAAAGTAGTCCGTAAGGTACCAAAAATAACAAAGTTTTAAGCCAATATTTTGTCTTCTTGTTAGGATGTTTTACCTTGCTTCGATTTAAGGAAACGATAGTCGTATTCGTGTCTGTTATAATTTTATTTATCACTTATCGTGATCAATTTGCACCTTGTCCGCATTACCGAAACGCCTGAAAACGAATAACTAGACAACATATAATGTGCGTCCAAAACATTGATATAATTCTTACATTACACGTACAACTAATTAACCAAAAACAACCACTATCTATCAGGAACACGGTGAATTCAAAATGAAGACAAGATTTACACTCGGTGATTGTAAAACGAGACCATAAGTTAAACTAGTTACAGTTAGCAGTAAATCCGCTTAATTATTTTAAGGCTCTAATACATGAATGACTCTACCAATTCTTATGCAATTGGTGGTACCTTTAAGTTAGTTGATTAGTAAGAACTAAGACTATTTGCAAAAAGGTCATTCCAAACTTGTATTGCAAACAGGATCGTAGCAAATCACTAATTTACTCATTTTATTTAAATGTTCACGGTATACTTTGATTTCACAAAATGATTGACTAACTATCTATGATTTCCTTACTGATGACTTGTTATACCCTGCAGATTTCAAAACTCTCCAGAGCCGCTACTCACAAGACTGTGAACATGTTTGGAAGTCAATGGTGACCCCGGGTCAATTTGATGTTCGCTTTCTTCCAATGCATGCGACTCCCATGGCATTTCCCCAGCAGTGGGAGTACCATTACTTGCTGTACTCCCAGCAGGGCTGCCCCCATTGTGGAAACTTTTGAGATGATTCTTCATTTTGTCTGGCCGAGAAAATTCCCGAGAGCAGATGGGACAAGGAAAAACTTTCCTCATATTCCCTTCATGGTACAAAAAGGCATGCCTTTGAAAGCTGTACTTGTTTTTAAACGTTTTGGGGATCCGCATTTTCTCACACTCATTACATCGGTAAACACCATCCTCAACTGAAGCGTACTTGAACAAATCCAAACCCCTTACACTCATTTCCGAAAGGGGCTCAGAGTTTGAGAATTCCGGGGGAAGAATATCGTCTCCAAGTATTTCCCCATGGTCGTCCGTTTGCCCACATTTTTCTGATCCGTTTCCATCTGTTGATAGCTTTTCACGTTTTATCGGAGCAGGCGCTCGGCGGGGAAGCCTACGGCGCACCCCTTGACGAGAAGGCAGAGCTGGTTTTGGGTCCACTAAACAGCCATGAACTTCTGTTGAACAAATTAAACGCAACATTGTATTAATTAGTCCTCCTCCTACTATTTACGATATACTAAAGTTAGCAGCCGAGCCACTACTTTATTAAAAGTGTGACTAAATATGTTATTATTTTTGTCTTACTGGCAGCCGCAGCTTTCATGTTTTGAACGGTTGTCTCGACCAACTTGTTTTTAGGTTGCCGACCTCTCTTTTTCTTTACTTCCATTGCTGGCGTCGTACTACTCACAGCCTTGACTTTCTTCGCCGAATTTGACCCAGCCGAAACTCCTTGTCCTTTGTTGCCTTTAGATTTACTGACCGGACCAGAAGAAACATTTGCACCATTCTCATGGGTTGAGATCTTACTACTACTGCTATTGGTACTATTACAACTACTACTGCGAAAATGACCAGCAGGATCACAGGATTTCTTGGAACGGTCATCATGATGGTTGTCCACACTATTGGACGATGACAATGGGTTCTGTTTCTTGCTGCTCCCTTTGCTGCCGCTGCCACTACTACTACTGTGATGATTGTCATTGGAACTAGTCAAGTTGTCAGGTTTTTGTTCTTGCTGTTGTTGATAAGATTGTTGAGTTGATTCCGACTCTTCGTCATCACTCTCAAAACTTGACAGTCCCCGAATAGACAGAGCTTCGGCTACTTTCAGAATGTCACTTAACTCACGTTCATCTATTGAAATCTCACCTCGGTACATAAACTCCAGGAGGATTTTTAAGTGCGCGTACTTCATATCGTGAAAGATGAGGATCGGATGTTTGTCCCCTGGCGTTTGGTGGACAAACATTGATTGGAAATAGGGGCTGCATGCTGACAGAACAATTTTGTGCGCTTTCAGGAATTTACCTTCCACAGCTAATGTCACGTCCACTAGGTTTTCTGATTGTAACAGGGATTCGAAGATAGTCACCATGTTGGACCGATGATTGTTCCATTTTAAAAGGAAGTGTTGGGTTTGTTGTTGAGAAACTGATGGAGGTGTCATTTTGTTTTTCTATTCAATTGGATGTATCTGCAACGAACATCCATACAAAATCTATTACCATCTGTAATCCATTAATTCCATACTTGCAACAAGTTTTTAGCGGCGTCAAAATTTAGCCGTGAGAGTAGTATGCTTTGTTTGGATGATCGATTTGAATTTCAAGCCATTTATTCCTTATCTGCTCATTTTTAAATATGGCGCAATGTGAAAAGATGGATTGCAAGTTAGTGGTGCGCATGTGCTCAAAACGGCGTCACATTCGACAAAGGAATATAAGAATCCTTAAACTGACTGTGAACATGGATTGATTGGTTAAAACATAGTCTTCAAAACCTGATTTCTACTGAATAAATCTGTTTCCTCTAAACATTTTGTGTTTTAGTTGTACTAATCAACTAACTAACTATACTTATTGTAACACCATTGACCTATTTAAAGCACAGTGAACACAAAAAAATGATACTGCGCCCTACAACTGGATGCAAGTCTGTGGAGTTGTAAATTATGCAAGGCAGTTTCCCAAAAACATGAAATAGTAATTGACGAAGCTGAAACGATATACAAGTCCATGGATCATAACACAATGTGTTAGTTGGTACAAATAGATTAGAATAATTTGTTTGTGCGCATAGAAAGTATAGTCTGTATGTACTGTAGCTAATGATAAGCTCATTAGCTGCTCCAAATAGGATTTTAAACAAAACAAAGGTGAGTGACATGAGTGATAAATGCAGCATGCTACAAATACTACTATTATGAAGCTAGTTAGGGTCTAGATCATCGTTTATTAAATGTTCGATCATTACTAACTACTCATAAGGTAAACAGCACTTACATTTGCCGTGAAATAAGAATTTTTAGAGTGAGTTAAACCTGGATGTATTAAGTGAGCGCTACTGACTAATGATGCTCCCCTCAAAGTATTATTTAACGTTTCCTGCTTTATTTAACCTGCACTGAATGATTTAAAACGACAACATTGCAAGAATGCGAATGCCAAGGATATTGTAAATCCCTATGCATGAACGTCTTAAAATTGTGCAATGTAAACAACTTATTTCCAAGTCATTGCATTTTTTCATTCCATCGGTTTTCATGCATTCTAAACTGTATTCCTTCGGGATTTCTTTAATTACGCAATAGGGTTTAGAATTCAAACTTTACTGACTAACTCTTTTAACTAGTCAGTACCTAGTACCTTGTCAAACAAGTCCAGAAAAATAATGCAATATTGCAACACGTATTTTGCTCTTCCTATGCACTATACATTTTTCCAAAGTATGAATCAGGAAGCCGTATGTTAATTACGCACCATACAGCACCACCGAGATGAAAACATGCCAGTCAGTCAGTCAGTCAAGTAGAGGAATACGGCAAGAGAAATACATTAGAGGAAACTTCTATATTTATCTGTGGGCACGCATGTTCCATGTGCAGATAAAAGTTTAACCTGAATAAAAGGTGAGTTTAATATCACGTCACGTATGTAGTATGGTTACAAAACTGTGAATGTAATATGATATGATAATTATTACTACCACCTACCCTACAGTTAGTTAGTTTGCTGCCAAATGTTTCGTCAATAATCTTCTTGCACACAAACACTCTATACACGAAAGGAAAGAATAAATTGTGATACTTTGCTAACTAACTAACTAACTAACCAAGGTTATTATTATGCAATCTGTTAAGCTTTAATACCAATGAGATTGGGCATAGGAGATGGAATGAGTTTGAGTTTCAACCCTAATGAAATATTAATGATGATCATTCCAGCTACACATGACAATATATGCGTTAATATGCTTCCTTTCAATAACATCACATGCTAGTTAGTACGTTAGTTTCGTAAACAAGGGGTGGTGATTGGTTTCAAATGCAACTGACTTGCTGAATAAAATGTAAGACTTAACCCACAAACTAACTATAAAAAATTATAATACCGCCTGTATATAAAGTAATACATTAGGGGTATTCACGAGCACCGGGGTAACGCGGTAACAGGGTAAAAGGGTAACTTTTCTCCATTTAAATACATTGCAAAAAGTTACCCTAATACCCTTATACCCCGTTACCCCGGTACTCGTGAATACCCCTATTTGTTTGCTTTTTTAACTCGCTCTACAAAGTATCTTTGGCATTTGATTCATCACATAACCATTTTCTAACTAGACTACTACAAATGGCAACTTGAGTTCTTGGCATATGTTTTCTCATGCATAAGTTAAAACTAAATTCTGAGCAGTATTGACTAACTGAGAACCTATTAATAATAAAATTGCTTACCAAATCCCCTATGGCAAACGTAACCAAAACTCCAGCCTTCCCAAATGGAATCAAAGTCACTCAACTGAGTTCAATTCAATGTCAATTCACTTCACTAACTAAATAGCAATTGTAAGTGGCTTTCAACTACTACATAAAATCAACCCTTGTTCGTAGGAATTCAAATTGTGTTTCTCACTAAAACTAACTAGCACCACAAATCCGGAAACGAATAAAGAAATCCCAGTAACAATTCCGTGACCACAATTAGATAATAATAAAAATCGTCCAATCACTCACTTAATCCATGTCAATATTTCTTATTATTTTTTCCCTATCTCATCACATTACTTACTCCAGCTCTTAAATATCAATATGAACCAGGGGACGACGACCAACGAGCAGCGAGCAGAGAAAATCGTCGCAAAAGTGCAACTCTCTCAACTTTACGTTGTTCAACTCACCCTGGGTGAACAAGAGCACATAACATGGAATTGATCGACCTGGTGGTGGTGGTGCTTCCATATATACAAAACCAGAGCACAGCTTATTTCCCTGTCTGTCTATACAATTGCCTTTGTACTAACTAACTAAACTACCACCACATCCATCCGACTCTTTTTCTGGATCCAACCGTCAACTCGTCCATATGGCACAACAAAAATGATCATATCGACAATCTTCATTTTCAAGACACACACACTATTTACTGTCAGCCAAATCTTACGACCTTGTTACAATACAAAATTCGCACCGGCTGTATAGCTACTATGATTGGTATCAAGCATTACTACACAGTGTCAATGCTACTACATGTTATTAACTAACTGTAATTAGGGCAAACTATTGACTAACTAACTAACTAGTATGGAGCTTTAAACTTTGAGTGTACAAAGCATACATGGATCGTGCTGTAGTTTGGCAAACCCAGTTAGTTAGTCAGTTAGTTGAATCCATGATGATTACTTTTACACGTAGAATATACTATGTGTGCTGGGCATCCAAGGCTGCTCATATAGTAACATTTCGTTTGCATGTGTGCGTATACAGTACGAGTTGGTTAGAACTAGCTCATGTGTGCAAGAGAGAGAGAGAGAGGGCGAACGAGTGAGATAAAATTATCCAGGGGAGCAAAAAGCAAAGGGGTGGTGGTGGTGGTGACAAACTCAAGAGGATATATATGGTGGTGGCTGCCCCTGTGCTGCGCGTCAGATCCACCAGTAGGGAACAGGGGGAGCAAAACCCCGGGTAGGTTGGTTCAGCCACGTAGAAATCCGAACCCGGGTTGCGTCTTCTGTATAGTTAGTTACCACTGTAGTCGGTAATAGGTCCGTGGTTTGGTTTCGTTTGGCAATAGATACTGACTGATTTTGGTGTGCTATTCTTGATCACAGTTTGTTAGTTAGTTGGAGCCAGGGCCGTTATTGGGTGAAGGAAGAAAAATTTTAGCTAAGCTAACTATAAACTAACTTGGATAGTTGGTTAGTCTTGTTGCACTTGTGCTATTATTAATGCTATGCATATGTGTTTTGCACATCGCCGCTGTGTCATCATGAGCTTATCTTTGGGTTTTTTGGGGTGTTCCCAAGCCTCCATAGTTTGTTAGTTAGTTTATAGTTAGCTGTGAATGTATCTTTTGTGTATGCTAGCAAGTTAGTGACTAACTAACCAGCAGATATTTAGTTTCGCGAATTTATTTGTTTACACTCGACGTGAATCAACCCTATAGTGTACTAACTAACTAACTATGTGTAATAACATGTGTACAAAGCCATGCACTGTTGTATGCATTCTAACTAACTTGAAATTCCTTAGAAACATTCTGCATGCCGCACTATTTTAAGAGCTCAGTCAGGGATGAATGTAAATATTACGTTTTCCAGATTTTTTACACGCAGCTATTGAACAAGCATTTTATTGATTAGACTCTCAAGATGACTGTAAATGAAGGCAACATTAATATTTTTGCTAGATTATGTAAAGGTAGATAGAAAAGGACAGCGAATTCAGCAGACCAACCACCCATATTGACAAGAATGGGATGAAAACCAAAATCCGTGGTGGTGGAAAGTACTCCTCCCTTCCTCCCCGTTTCCATTATTGCCCAGGAGAAGGAACAAGAAGGCCACAAATGGAACAAGAACGAGAGCGGATGGGTCGATAAGAAGTAAACAACTGTTCTCGTACACGCTCCGTACAGTCTTTGACTTGTATAGACAGTCCAAATGCTGCTGGTAGCAAGTGCTCGTTCAAATAGGTAATAGTCAGTCAGCGAGTGCATGTGCAGCAATAAGAAAAAACGGATGCCCGGTTCAGTTAGTAGCTATAGTATTATCTGTTCTTTATGATCCTAGATTGTTGTTTTCATTTCATATGGATGAGTGAGACTGAATCTTTTTTCTCCGTGAGATTATTGATTAACCATTTTGAGTATGTGAATTCATTTTAGTTTCTTTCAAAGGAAAAGGTAATGAGGTGGAATTATGTTTTTTCATGTTCCTAATTGATTGACCGGTTCACCCTTAGGACCACGGGTGACTATATTTGTTGTCTAAACTGAATGGTCAATGATAGGGGAAATCACTGTTTGGTTATCAATCAATGGGGATGAGCAAACATTGCTCTTTGTATGTCCATGCTCTCGAGTGGAGTGGGCTACAAAGTGAGCATAAAAGTTGGGAAATTTTTAATTTTTAAAAAATATTTATGACTTTAAGCTGGATAAAAACCTATGTAAATTAATAAAGGGTCCTAAAAATTTCGTATAGAATCAGCAAATCCATGTAGATAGTTTGTAACTAGAATATTTCAGTATCCGAATCTCAAGCTGCCCTCCTAGCTGAAACCATTGAACAAGATAGTTGGAAGAATCTGCGTACAACCAAGTTACACTGTCTGCCAAAAGTACCGATAAAGTTGACAGGAGTATAGAGAAAGCTGCAAAACGCAAGTATCATTGTGATTATCAAACTATGTGCAGCATCTACAGTGTACAAGCAAAACTAAAAGTTTGGTAGTCCACTAAGCCTGAATACAGAGTGAGCTCTAATGTTCAAAATTACTGGAAAGGGAGACAAAGCCACAACGAGACAGACATATGATATCTGATGGGGAATAGTTCCCCAAACTAAAGAATCGGTTGTACTAACCAAAGAAACAATAATGAGAGGCTCCCCTCAATTTATCGGCCAACATAAAAGACTTTGGTCACCAATAAAATATTTCATCTAGAATATACTCTAAAATCTGTCGCATAAAAACTGTGCATAAATAAAACGCTTCACATGGATTCCATACATACACTGAAAAGTGAAGCGTCCCTACTGCGGGTTTGAAATCCACACACACAATACACATATGCAAGTCATATAAAGTTATTAGGATTTTGATGAGAATCTGGCGTCTTGTCTCAATCCCCTATAGTCACACACAAGTAATTTCTTCAAAACGATATATTAGCTTAAGCTGCGGTTAATACCTAACTAACTAACTAACTAGTAGATAGGAAAAGTAGCCCAAGTTGGGAAAACTTGGTTCCTTCAAGTTTAACTAACTAACTCTTGCCACAAAAGCATAATACTATATGCTATTACTGCCTCATGTGCTCCTATCGTGGATAGCATACCTCCGAGAAAACTTTACTATTGTAAACTTCACAATGGTTACATACTTGCTTGCCATATATACTTACTTACTTAGTTTCCACCGCTTGAGCGCATATGTGGCAACTTTTTTCTCCTTATGACTTTGGCAACTAAATTTGGATTCCTTCTTTCATTGTTTCTGCCCCAAAAAATGATCATTGTTCCGGACATGTGTCCTTTTTCTCCAGCTCCCGTGGAATGAGACAATCGAAACTATTACTATTGATAGAGGGAGAAATTTGATTGCCCTTTGTAAAGATAAGTTGAGTAGAGCAAGTTGGACAAACGAGATTCTGGTCACATGGCTGAGGCGTCTTATCTGACACATGACACTTTGAGTGTGACATATCTTGTGAATTGTCTCCAGAAAAAGTGTCATAACATCCCAACTGGATGAACTTTCCAATGGGTGTATCTTTGAGGGGAGTTTATTGTTAGTTAGTTGGCGGGTTAGGAGTCGTAATACGAAACTGGGGAGCTCAAAAGTTGACTGTATGTACAGCAAATATAGAGAACAAACAACTTGCTATCGTTTTCTAGCACATATGACTTTAGTTTTTTTAGTTAGTTAGCATAGAACAGAGGGCAGACTTTGGCTTTGATTTTATGTGCAGGCAAAGGACTACATTTGGAAACTATTCTACTTTACTTAAACTACTGTGTGGCAGAACTCCTCTCATTGTCACAAGAAACTATGTTGACAAAATGTTTTTTCACTCACACTTGTTTTCATTGGTATGGAGCAAGTAGGGAGATGCAAAAATAGAATAAAAACAAAAGACAAGTAGGGAAAAAAAGTTGTGCTACTCAACAATTTCCGCTTAAGCTCCTTGCCTGCATGGTTCACAGAATTTCTCCATTTCTGGGAATGACATCATGCATTATTAGTTGTCACAACTTTTGCATGCGTGAACTTTCTAATGCAGTATATATTGCTTGGTGAATGTTGAGACATCGCCAATGGGACAAGAAAAAATTATTATAGGCATAGTAAAAATTCTTGTC
>Ga0210040_10004868_pt1 | contig 17293 bp, 11 predicted proteins | sample CryGeyCG12114_NA_FD_185462 | JGI IMG/M metagenome (GOLD analysis project Ga0210040, IMG submission 185462) | Groundwater microbial communities from aquifer - Crystal Geyser CG19_WC_8/21/14_NA (SPAdes) (version 2) | ecosystem: Environmental > Aquatic > Deep subsurface > Groundwater | place: USA... | reverse complement strand
TCTTTGAAACATGGCAGGTCCAGACGATCCCCTCTTATATTCTACTTTGAATGACATCGGACTTGCTACACTGTGACTCAATTCTGCTATCTGTTAGTTAGTTAGAAACAAAAACAACATTATTAGCAAAAGCAATCCTCAAAATTATCAATGACATCCAGTAACCACAGTAACAATAACAAGACAACATCGACGATAAAATGGCACAGCATTTAACATGACAACGAAATATCTTGGCGCTAACTAACCTCAACAAGTATAATTCCAAATTCCAATTTACATTTACATATAGTTAGTTGGTATGAAAAATACATAACAAAAGTTTTACGATTTCACACATTTTAAACAATTAATTTCAATTAATCGACTAATTGAAATATATATTTAATTCCAATTAATAATGAATCTTCCATCATCTGAACGGAATACTAATATTTTGTGGTGAGGCCACTTTTTAAATATCTATTACACGAGAGAACATGAATTTATTTATGCTGCACGGCACATTGTTTGGTTAGTTACTGCTTATACTGGAGACGAAAAGTCAATATTTTGGGTCCATGTACATACCGAGAGAAACGCATGGATAAGATCAGCCTTAACAGTTGCCAACGGTTTGCCACGAACAAGAATTGTGTACGCTTCATCACGTTCCGAGCCCATAAGGCTGCCAAACCAAGACCGTTTTGTCAACTCTGGAGAACTTTCCGGTGTTAAGTGCACCTCTTCATTTGACACTGTATAACAAATAACATATTATCAGCACCATTCATTACTCTTTCTTTGTGCGACAAAAGAACAACAACAACGCCATATTAAACCATTAAGAACACAAATATCCATATATAAATATGATTTGAGCCCAAGCGGTCAGCTCGAACTAAAACAATAAGGCAACGAGTCCATCTTATAAAACGTCAACACTATAACACCTACCATCCTTTCACTATGGTCTAAGCTCCTTCTAGGATAAACATGCAATCTTTCATCATTTTATAACAAAACGAGTGGGCGGTATACACCATGATATAGTACACCGTAATTTTTCGATTCTAATCCAACTCACATAAAAATGCTCCAAAATTTTTCTAATTTATCTAAAAAATACAGAAAAATACATAATGATAGCTATAGTAGAATGATAGCGTTTATGCACATTAATTTTAAAAAATCTTTTTTAAACTACCCATAGGCTGGCTTCACATGATAAAACTGAAAAGGAGAACAACAAACAAACTAACTAACTATCTAAAGGGATTCCAATCCCAGCAGGTCAAAACTCAAATTCCGGTACACAGTTAATCCTGCTGCCGACTAGTAGCTATGAATGGCTATGAATACATAATACGAAGCTGTCAAAAGCAGGCCTTACCTTGTAACTTTCTTCGATGAAACCTAGGTGATCCCAGAAAGCTATTCTTTAGAGTATTGAGTCTTGATTTCCAATGAGCAAGATGCGGAGATCCAGGTGGCGTTGGATTCGGGAGTAATGACGAAATCCCGGGTACATCTTGGTCATTATTTAGCCCACTAGAGGAACTTTGGTTAGCTACACGATGTGGCATCTTTGGCGAAGGGACGGGAGACGATGGGATCGACGTTCCGTGCGAAGAATGATTTGTCAGGTGAAGACTGGGTCGACGATGTCGACTGGAAACACGAAAAAACACCATAAAAGTTATGAAACATCTTTAATCCATATTTCAACGATACTGACACACACACACACACAGCCTTTCACTATCCTCATGCAAAACAAATTGAATGTTGTGTACGAAGGAAAATGCGACGAGCCAAAATTGGCTTAGCACAGGAGGATTATAGTCTGCCTATGGAATCTATATTGCGAATTTCGATAGAAACTTGTACAACGTACAACCAGTACCAGTTTTCCATTGAAATATAGATTAGATTCACCTCCGGAGGAAAACTTTGCTAAGTTTGCTAACTAGCTACACGGTGGTTTAAAATATGCCCACAAAGCTTGCTTAACCTTGCAATTATAGCATGTGTGGATACATAGTCAGTGCTAAAAGTACTATGTTAAAGTTTCATGATTTCCTCCTTTGGCTACTGTTCACTGACTACCATTTATTTTCTCAAGTCTACCAAGAAACGAACTAAATTGCCTAAAGGGGAATAGGGGAGTATAGAACCGAAAACCGGATTCTTTACCTCTGCTCAGAGAGGAGATTTAAACCAAAAAAGAGTACACGGGAACAGGTATAATTGCAAGATCCAAGAGGTTTGCGTAATCCAATGTACTGAAGCCATTTTCAAAGCTAACAAGGAATTACATATGGCGTATAACGTAATGCACAGAGTATCAGTGCAATTTCAAAAAGCACACATCACATTAATAACGAAGCGTCATGTTTTGTAACTCCGATTGTGAGAATCTACGTTGAAACATTCACTTTTTTCGTAACTAGCAATCCATTTCTTCCTTTCCGACCAAGATAATACAAAATACTATACAGATGAGCAAGATGCATTAGATTTCTAACCATGGAAAAGAAGAAAAAAAAGAATGTGAATAGAATTTATATGTGTCTCTCTACAGGTTCCTCAATCTATCAGACTGACAAAGACTTCCCCAGTGATTGTTCACGAGAAAATGAACTACAAGAAAAGAAAAACTGGCATAGAAAAACCTATTGTGAGCACAGTAGTCATGAGAGGAAACAGACTGGAAGAAACTACCGTTCCTTTTTAAAAGTCCCCAATGAACACACAAAAGGCACATTGTCAATTCAAAATATACTAATCAAGACTCCTACCAGATAATCCTAGACACAAACTGTCTTTTCTACATACCTGGCTACAGGAATATACATACTGTGTCCAATTAATGGCTAATTGCATGCACATAAACATTTCATTACTTCTAAATACACGAGATGAGAAAGGAATACATAGAAACATTATAGTACACATTGAAATGCAAAAGTAAGTAAATTAGTTGGTAAAGGTTAAGAAAGAAAAAAGTGTACATCCCACTTTTTGTCCCATATTGCACTATAGAGTGTAGGATTGACGACGGGTGAACAAAAGTGCAGACCATAGTGGCCAGAGTGTTTATTGTACTTTCTCCTTGACAGTCTCAGTCAGTCACTAAGTAGTTACATAGACAGAAAGGTTTAATCAATCAGAAAATGCTTGCATTATTTGTTAGGACTGAAGAGACACACACACACAAACGAGAAGGGTAAAAAACAGGAGAGGGAAATGACTAGTGGGCTAGAAAAGACCCTTGGAAATGAAAACATGCATGAAATAAAAGGAGTGCCTAAAACCTACAGCATGACTAGTGTTTGACTCGATTTCGTGTGCATTCGCACCACTTAATTCACCACAGAAAAAAACGTATAAAACAACACAAGGATGAACTATATTTGTAGTATACATATGTATAGCCATTACATAAAGTGTGTACATTATGCATTTCACATGACTAAAACTTAACTAAAGTTTTATTTTTCACACGCGTACATACACTCCACGTACCTAACTAACTAACTATAAGTCACTCGCAGTATAGAATTCCCTATTTCCAATACTAATAATAATGTTGGGCCCAAAAGGTAATAATTTTTTTAGTGCTACTAAAATTTTTACCATTGTGGTTTCCATCAAATTCCCCTTTTATCTCGAGTTCAATCTCTGAAGGTATTTCTTATTAAATTGTGTGAAAACAGTTTCTAGTATATAGTTTCTGTCGTCCAATGTTCTCCAAGCAAATTATTTGCGTGGTGAAAGCAAAAGGGAAAGTAAAATTATACGTTTAACTTTCATTGTTCCTGTGCTAAATGTTTCCATTCATTTTTACTGTCGTCTCAGTACATACTATAGTAGTGTTTAGTACGCTTTACTTTTAGTTGTTGAGCATGATCAGGATTTATCTCCCATTGCATTTATATTTGTATCCATTATTACATTTCCATTAGTTGGTAATAAGGAAAGGTAAAATTTATCTTGACAGAGCTAAGTCTAATAAATGCAATACTCAGTCAATACAGTTCGTCTACAGCCAGCAAGATTGTGGTAAGGAACTTTAAAAATTAATTTCCTTTCCTGGCTCCAGGCTAAAAACCAATAAGAATAGTTCCAATATGTTTTCCTTCCTTAAATCCCTATACCTGCCTATATAGGCGAAAAATATTACGCACTACAAACTAAAATTTATTATAGATTAGGTAACTTATACAATAAACTATGTTAGTGATGCTCATGCTTCAGTAAATAAAACAAGCAAAATAGTACAACATGAAAACATTTTCAATGAAACTCATTATTTTCAAAGTATCCACTAAAACAAAACAAAAAACTTAGTTAATAAAAAAAACACTAACTCCTGGAATCAATGGAACAAAAAAGTTCAGCCGTTGAGCCCAGCCGGCCCAGCGGGACACAATTTCAAAGGCTCACTGACTTGCGATAAATAAAAATGCCGAGCTTTCTTCGGACAATCGTTATCTAGCTCATATAGTGGCCGTTTTAAGAATCTGCAAACAAATAAGTATGAAAAAACGAAAAAGAAACCAAAATGCAATCATTCATACACTGTGCACAAAGCTCCTACAGTGTATTTGCACGAAAAACGTAACGCGGAGGAAGCGGTCTAAAAATCTGTTACACAGCACCAGCACATAAGCCATTTCAATTTGAATCCTCTTATGACAGATAATTCACATCCTTCTGCTCATACAAATGAGTTCTCACGGGAAAAGGGTTTTTTTAAACGTGGGCATCAAAGGTAAAAACTTACGACTCTGTACACTTTCAAAGGGCAAGAAAAACTATTTTAAGTGTTTTCTTGCCACCCGTCAGTCAATCATGATTATTACGCCATTACTGGGTTGTAATGGGAGCTTTAGTTGCGTTTACAATGGTAGTAAAACTAGCTATGACAACCTTTAACTGTTCAGTTCATCCTGCAGCTAAAATTTACCCGCTTTTAGCGTAATATAATTGCTCCCACTTTAGTCAAAAACTCACCAAATGTAATGTGCTCGTAAGATACAGCTTTTTAAACTGAATAAATTTGAAGTTTCTATAATTTTTTAATGAATGGTGAAAGGAATGTCAAAGTTTTAAAATGAAAGAATCCACTTACTTGTATAAATTTCTTCGGGGTGTAATTGGAGATCCTTCACTGATCCTGTCAAACTGATATGCGGTTGGATTCCCATTAACTTTGTCAATTCTTTTTCTAGGAGGATCAATTTGAATGGTGTTAGGTGGGTTGCACGTGGCATTGGATTCCCTTCTTCCTGTCAAAAATTCGTTATCATCTTCCCTAGCCGGCTTTCTTCTTTTCCGATCCAATAATAAGAAGTAGATCACTTTCTCCGTATTGTGACTGGAAAGGAACAAGAGACCACCAAATCGTATTAAATTCTCCACTTTTTTTCTCATTCAATTGTTCACTACTAACTAACTAACTAACTATATATGCCTAACTCGTTTGCACAACATAAATTACAAAGAAACTCAGGTGAGAATCTCGATACTATAAGTATACTCGGGCGCATTTATGCAATTAATCTGATTGACATTGATCAGCTGAAGGGAAGCTTACCATGCAAATTTAGCGGTGCCTAGGCCATACTAATGTTTTATATATAATATGAGAGAAATTTTAACCTGGCTGTGAACAAAATTTGATTACATGTGAGAAAATGAGGAATGGAGGTTTGACATTTATTTTATTCCAAATTCTATAATATGAGCTCTCTTACAAAGGAGATTACATCAAATTGTCTATTATGTATGCACAAACTAAAATTCTTGTTTATTAGTTGAAGTTTGCCATTCCATTTGATTAGTTAGTTAGTTAGTTGGTTACTAAACTAAAAACACAGCTTTTGTAAAAAAATTATCAATTTTCTATCTAGGTTGAATATTAACTATCTAAATGAATTCTCTGGTCGCATTAGCTTCCTTCTCGACAAACCACCCATTGTTAGCCAACAATGATCCTATCTGGTTCTCATTTATTACACGTACGTAGCCAAAGTATAAGTCCGCATCTCGGACGAAAAGAGAGAAAAAGTCCCCACGGTGGTGAAAGCACAGACAAAGAAACTTTTACTTTTTTCCACCAAAGAATGATTTATCACCCCTTGCTTCCCGTTCAAAGTGATTCCATCTCTATTCATTTCTTCCATACTTAGTTAGTTAAAACAAGTTTTTTCCCTCTCCTTCTTCTTTCACTCTATCATCAACCATCTCATCTATTACACTGTGAAACAAACCGTTTGCCCGAAACAAAAGCTATTTTCCTAAACCACTACATTTGTAGTAAATACAAGAGATACTGCCTCCATTTTACTTATTCTAGCATTTCCCCAAGGCATTAACTAAATGTACAGACACTACTAACTTTCTTCCGTTACTTTATACACTGCGATCAACAATGCTAGAATCCCCTACATTTGTGCCTTTCATTTTTGAGCATGAAGGAGTTGAATTCCTTGTTGTTGCTACAGAAGGGTATCATATTCTTCCACACAAACATACGGAGTTACAACAATTTTCATTAGCCTTTTCAAACTGCAAGACTGATTTTTTGAAAATCCAGTGCAAAGTGTGCTGCAAATTTGGAGCTATTTCATAGTCTACCTACATTCATCCATTTAATAAGTATTGTGATTTCCAACTAACTGCACCGAAGAGCCCAAACTAATCACATAAGGTCAATTACTTCATACAGAGTTTACTCCAATTAGTCTTCTCCAGTAACCTATACAACTTCCTGTCTTCAATGATGTATTGATGACGTCGATTAAAAAACTAAGAAAAGGATAAAGGTCACATCCAAAAAAAAAAAAAACTGGGTTACACAAACACAAAACTTCGACAACATGAACATCTTATGTAAACAAAATAATCAGCATGTTAGTTCCACAACCTACTTTTAAGCTACGCACATAACACAGTAAATTTGCAAACTACTCAATCAGCCTATAATAATAATACTCCAAACAAATTGATTTAGCTAGCTCACAGTCTTGCAGCTATAAACATAAAGGAAACGATCAAAGCCATAAAAATAAAACATCCTGCTGCTTCTCAATTTAATTTGCACACACACAAAACAAATTACAAGGCTGCTCTTTAACATTTAAAATTGATTTAAACAACTTCAAAAGGAGATTGAGTAGGAAACAATCAATCAAGATCAAAAATTGCAGACATGGGGTTCCATGTGTACACAAGCAGATGAAAAAAAAAGCAATAAACTCGATTCAGCTTGTCCAGTCCAGCGAGTCCAGCCATGTATTTGTATTTGTATGAAAACTAGAAAAACTGCAATGTAGTTGAAAATAAAACAAGTTTCAATCTACACTCTCCCTGCAAGCGAAACGGAGAGAAGAAAAAAAACTGCCAAAAACACTCAAGTTCAACTGCGAGTGAATGCAAAAAAAAAGTTTCCCAAAAAAGGTTAGACAAGCATAGGAAAGAAACACAAGCTGGGAAAGAAAGCTTCTCCTTCCTTACTGTACATATTTATGTAGCATGATGGTGTTGTCTGCTCATGCAGCATCGTTCTCAAACCATGCCATTAAAATTGGCCATGATTCTGCTACACGAGTATAATAAAGATTACAAAAACTGCACACACATGCAAGAGCCGCGAAATTTATTCCATGACATACACATGGATTACTAACAAACTAACGAACAACTATACTTTAGCACACAACATTCAATTCCAGGCTTCTGGAGAAAACCTTGGCTTCTATAAGCACAACATGTGCTCCATATGTATCGCTTGTTAGTTAGTTACAATAAGTTAGGATATATGGCATTTATAGAAAAAAACAGCAATCCGCAGATTCGGGAGCTAACTAAACTAACAAACTAAAATAACTACTGCCTGTGTATTAGTGTGCTTCTCTTGCACAAAGAAAGTACTCCTATTGTGTTATTTTTTCTCAAAGACAAAAAAAGTTTGCAACTGAACACTCGTGACAAAAGACTTTACCTAATAAAAATAGTAATAATGAGCAGTGAAACAATAATCCTATTATGATTGGCAACATGACTGGAACGAGCCCAGGTGTTTTTTTTATGCTTCGTCCGTCCACCAGTGTACAGAGTTACGGAAAACACATGGAAATCAATGAACGGGAATGGGAAAGCTGTGACTTTGTAGCAAGTCAAAGCATAGAAAAAAATGGCAATGTGAGGTTTAACGAGTTGGACATTTGTTTGGGACCTGCTTCCTAATATCTTATCAATATGCCCCAGAAAGAGCATTCGAACTTACAATCAAAAATCTTAAAGGTTTCACCTGTTCCATTTCATTATAAGCCGTACAAATATCCAAACCTGAATTTGTATCATAACAACATCAATAACTACTGTCCGTTTCAAATTAAAATGGAAAATTTTAAGTTCAAAGTTATTTGCCTTTGGTTGCTTTCTCCTGGTTTCATGTGTAGACAAACTGGTGATGAACACAGTTTATTATTTTTACAGAAAATTGCATTGGAAATCGCGCAATTTTCTTCTTTCTTTGAAGTTCCAGTAAACTTTATTATCATAACAATGAACATACTTTTCTCCATAAATTCAACAAATGACCATTTAACTAAAATAGCAAACTAACTATTGGAGAATATTCATCCAATTTGAAAAAGACAGTAAATACAATTATAACTTCTTTCATTCTTCCTCTCTCCACACAACATTTTTCTAAATCGCGGGGGATAACATAATAATTATATTATAAGATTCACCCCATAACACATTGTTCAAAATTCAATTTTCATGCATTTCTTGCTAGAGAGGAGACTAGGAGAGGTTAGTTAGTTAGTGAAACCACAAGGATAGAGTAGAGTAAACATTCATGTAGTATGTGATGCATATGGAGGACCTGAGAGAGCCACAATGTTAGACATGTCAGTTTTTCCGAAGGTACCCACACAAGAGAGACAGGTGATTGAGAGCAAGTGTTTACTTACTTGGGACACAAAAGTTCTTGAATGAGTTTGTCACGATCTTTGAAGCAACCGAGGGAAGCAATCGCTTGAAGGACATCGGGATCCACAGCGTCAGCCGTCGGAATCACGTGAGTTTGAACAACGTCCATCATCGGAAGTTCCAACTCTAACTCTCCTTTCCCGCCTGCCGTCACCCAGGAGTGCCGATTGATCTCCGCCAACTACACAAATGATACAAACAATTATATCTCCAGAGTCAACAATGTAGTTACGAAACTGCTATACTATTAATACAACTAACGTCATACAATAGACGTAAGAATGCAAGTCAAAATTCATCAAGGAATATACAATTACTCGATTGTTATTTTTGTCTTACAAAAAAGTATAATTTCATGCCATGACAGCAGCTGAAAATTCAGTAAAGGGAAAATTCCATTCCACTTAGAATATAGTACGAAACGAACAAAATAAAGACCACTGTGCAAACAGTAATGTATAAAGTAAACCATGGATGTACTGGCACGAAGATTTTCACACATACATTTTATGTAGGTGACGACTACAGCACTGGAATTCCGCCACATACTATATATTTCTGTAGCAAGTACCAAGTAACGACGTATCAAGTCGCAATATATTTCCATTCTTTTTCAATACATTTGTATGTACTGTGAAAGATTGTCCACAGTTTTTTGTACACCAATGGTATGTGATGTCTCCTATAATAATTTATAGTGGCATCCATTGGTGGACACATGTTCTTGGCTTACCCGTCCAGCAGTCCAGTGGTTTAGTGTTCAGTCCGAATAAGTTATAGCATTAGAACAAATAGGGAAAACTAGCTAAGCAGCTGTAGAGGTAGAGAAAAAAGGATCTATTTTGTGTCATGTACAGATTACAAGTGTCTTATTTCACTATTCCGTGATCTAGTAGACTAGAATGTGGATTTATTGATTCCTTTGTGAGTTTCTGCGAGTGTGGAGAGAAAACATCATTTCATTCTACTATGCGATTCTACTATAAGCTATGTACACAGCATACAAAGCGCAGGGCAATTTGACCAGTGGAGAATTAATTGTATACATCATGTTAAAATCCTTTCATCTCTCAGTCAGTCAGTTTGACTGTTCAGTGGACAAGACTTACCTCAGCAAATCAACAACCTTTCCAATGTACTTCTCATTACAAATATGTATTAATATTACATATCACAGTAATTAAAAACAGTACACACCACACACCTACTGAAAAAATAAAACGAATGTTTTAGTTTGCATTACACAATCAATTTGCACAGCATTAAGGGAAAGTACAGCTAACAGCACAACCATGCATTACATTTCAGTTTACCTTCCTACCCAAAGTAAACATTTTAACTTTATGCCTGGATTAAAGCTTCACAAAGAATGTACAAATATGGAACAGAGTTATACAAACCATTTGATCTCAAATGAGGTGGAGCATTCTCAAAGCAAAAAATATTATTAATAACTAAAGTTACTGCCAAACATCAAACAATCTCTCCCTAAAGACAATGCAAAACACGGCATAAGTTCACGAGGCGTTTAGAATTCAATGCATTCATATAAAAACGCAAATACAATGCGCAAAAGGGGCTCGTCTTTTCACTTGAATATTGCAACTAAATAACTAAAAGCACAGCAAATGCCTTTAAGATTGCATGCATGAAAAAATAACAAAAACTCAAGAAACTTAACCAGATTTCTAATTGTTGCATACCACATAATATACACAAGATACGTATCTTGCAAACTTGCCATTACAATTTCTTTCAAGGACACAGAAATCTACATGATTAGGCAGCAATGGACCAATGTAAATGTCGTTATTGACACTTAACTGTGGTAAACATTGCGAACACAAAATTCACCAACTTTAAGTTACAGACTCAGTTTTCACTATAATACTTCTGTGTAATAAGCAAAGAAAATAGTTTAGTTTGTTTATTAGCTGCTCACTACTATGAGAGTTTACTGTCCTCACTACTAACTAAAACTAACTTAACTTCTGTATTGTCTCAACACTAGAAATTAGAAACATGAATGCCTCCCCTCTCCCAATTTATTCAGTTCATTATGCCTAGTTTTTCCCCGCCCTAATTAATATCAAAAGGGAAGGAACTCAATTACAAGTTACGCATAGGTGGGTAGTTGAGCCAAACTTTTTACCCTCTTACTCTCACTAACTTGCTAACTAACTAACAGATAAGAAGATGTTTGTCAACCAGCTGACTGAAACTTTCAGTGTTAATGCAACTGTGTAAATAGCAAAATTGTAGCCTCCAACAGTTGCAGCTCGGCTTTTCAATTCAACGGTCCATTTAAACATTTTGAAACCGTCAGAATGACAAAACTTTTTAAAGATCATACATCCCTTAGTTGGTTTTGTATTGCCTCCAAATATAAGCACACAATCTTTTTGTCAAGTTCAAAGGAATGCTATTCTACCGCACTCCAGTAGTGCATAAGTATGTGGACATAAAAAAGTACACTTTTGGGCTTTCACCCTCAATCATCAATGCGCGCATCGAATTTCTTTGGCGCTTTATACGCGCGATGTACACAAGTATAGGATAGGGCGAGAAAATACACGTAGTTCCCACTCACTTTCACAGGTTGGTCTTTAGATACATTCAGTTGTGACACTTGAGGGAAAAACTTTTTCAAATCAACGTTTTAGTAATATCCTCATGTTTTTTTTGTGCCGGATTTTGTCCTACACTTGAGGCTTTTCAAACTTTTCGTCCATACGATATGATAACATCAGTTGGGAAAGGAGAATGAATGCCCTTGAGTAAAAAGGTGGGTAGGAGGGTTAAATATTTAACAGTTTCCCCCGTCATACGTAGGAATTTGTAGTTTGGCGGGTTAGTTCGTTATCATAGTTTTTTACCAACTTAATATGTGCATTACATTTTTCAAGTTTATCAAAACCAATCTAACGAGAAAACTTTGTTCTTTCTAGTGCGTCACTATATAGAAAGTTGAAAATTGCAATCAATGTTAGAATATGCAGTTTGTGGTTCTCAAAAACATAACCATATGACATTTTCAGTGTATTTTAAAACTAAAACATATTTAGACATTTACTTTTAAGGTTGTCTCAGCAGAACAGCATGGATTCCTTTTTTAATCTTCATACAGGCAAACTTCAAATAAAAAGTTGAACTAACCTTGATTTTAAACATTGAGGATATAATTTGACCTCTGTTGTACATTTACTATGAAATTGAACTACAACTATGAACTAAAATGATTTAATTCAGCCCATTTCTGTATTAGCGAGCCGAAAACTCTAAAAAATTTAAAAGCATGTACTTATCAACCAAGCAAATTGTTTGAAACTATACTACAAACATCCATCATATCCCGAATAAACCATAAAGGATACTTATCATCAATTCAAAGCTCGACAAAATCTATTGAAATGAAAGCTTCTTTGAATTCGTACATCCATTTAACTTAAAAGTGCTTGCTCGGAGGCTCAACCACTTTTTGGCAGAAATCAACTATATTTACTCTAGCGAATAAACAGAAATAATTCGCAGTAAAAGACATTCACTTCCTGTTTGTTTATACGATGTGCAGAGGCAGAACCGAGTTGAGTTGGTTAAAGAAAATGATGAAAACTCATCGGAAGAGTCTCTAGTCTTATGTGACTCGTAAATTTTACAAACTTCCTTTGTAGCGCCAACGTGTACAAATGTTTTTATCTCTAGGACTTGAATATATCTATATATTTCTTCCAAAGTACAAATATACGGATGTCCATGTAGAGCATACACTTTGTTCTTTCCAACTGGAGCCAATTCTTACTAACTAACTACCTTAGCTCCATATAATGTAGAGCAACAAAAAAGCATGCAGTTTTTGTCAGTGTCCCAAATTCTTACCACCATAACATTCTTAACGATATATTAGATAGGAATATAGCCGAACAGAATCCGTTGTCTCCGTCTACATTCATATTACATAAGCCACAATCATACTTTCAAAAGTCACATATTTCATACTTTTATCACCCAAACTCAAACATGGCCTACAGAGTTTTCGGAAACAATTCCTAGTGCTCCGTTTCCCACACAACTACTATCCACTCATAGCCCAATACGGGGGATTCACCAGACAATTGAAACTACACATAAATGTCTGAATTTTTATTTCGGAAGCAACACTTGATAGAGGGTGGAGAATTAGAATGCTAATCCAACCTACTTGAGATTTAGCACTTCAAACTTGTCTGCCCGTCGTCATACATAGCATAGGACAAACAAATAGTCATTTCAATTATTATGCCCACTTGTTTCGGAAATCCACAGCAGTTTTTACAAATAGATTAGTGCCTGCTGACATCTACTTGTACATTGGTAGTACAGACAGACTACGTAGACATGACACCCTTCCCACGGAAATGGAATCCAAACTGAAGGCCAAAACACTCTGATTGACAGACACAAACGAACCGTGTATTATTGCAGCTCACAATCCATAAGACCCGGGTAAAAAGGATTCGAAATGAAATATAAAATGTAATGCCCAACACAAAGTGAGTGAGTGCATTCAGACTCAAATATATTTTCACGATTCGTCTAGAATTTAAGACACTTTCACTTGTCAATGTGATACTAGAGTAGAAAACCTGCCTTAAATTAGCTAGCATAATGATAATATACTGGGTAGGTATATGTAAGTGTGAAAATTGTGCAACACCTTTTAGTTTCATAAACTGAAAACTAAATTCATACCCTCATTTGAAAGCATACTGACTAAACTCATTACAGTCACCACCAGATGAAGTTGACAAGCCTCATGATGTCAGTGCCCACTTAATCTCATAAATATTTAAAATCTCACTCAAACACCAAAGTGAACAACAAAATTGTTGGCTGTCCAACAACAAACTATATCTATCCACATAGCATTCAAATCAGTATTCATTTCAATTACACCAAAAACTCCGTCACATCCATTATCCCAATCTGTGCATGCTAATTGAAATCATGGGGAAAGTTTTCCTTTCCAACAAAACAACGACTTACAAGAACGGGTACCATATAAAGTGATTTGCAGTACAACAGTCTGCACAATGAACAACGTAAGATAGGAAAGAATGACTTGTATTCATATTTGAAAAGAGGGAAACACTAGACTACTATAAGAGTACAAAGCATTACACAGAGGGATCTGGAGAAAATCTTTAGAAAACTTGACTGACTGGGAGAGACTTTGGTTTCATTTCATAACAGGCGAGTGAACTACTCAAGATCATATCTCCACTCTTTTACACTACTAAAACTATATAGGCAGAGTGGGCCCATTGCCAACTAACTTGTTCTGCCAGTCCCATTAGACCCTATGTGAAAGGAAACCACTGGAGATACCAGATATAGTTAAGTTTGTATGTCTAAAATAAGGAAAAACTTTCCCTCTTTAGCTCAAGGCCTGGAATAAAAGGGCCAGTAAGGGAGCGAGTACAAATATTAGGTCAAAGCAAGTCAGTCAGTACTGGACTTCCATGGAGAGTTGAAAACCCAAAAAGCTTTTTAAATACTATACTATACTGGCTCAATAATCAGACTGCCAAAGTAATCATCAAAAACGGGATGAAAGCTTCTCTCCTCACAGTAGATTCTGACCCCAAGTAGTGGAAATCCAACGGCTACAACATGTTTCCTTAACGTACACAATTGGCACACATATTATTTCCCAGTTAAAAGCTTTTCTTAGATTACAGCTGGATACAGGGCGAGAAGGAGAGAAAGTTATTTACTATATGAAGTGCGCCTTCTCACCAAATAAGCAACTTGACCTTCGGGATAAAAGCTTTGACGTATACTCCGAGTTAAATATTCAGTAGCACTGGAAACAGCAGTTCATAGGATTCTTGTCTTTTGTTCACGAGTTGTAGTGCAGCTCCTTTGAAAAATTCTCATCTCTTTATCCTCATTCCATACGGAACCTTCAGCTCTCGTCACTAATTTCCTTTACAATGGGAATACCTACATGGCTGGCTGGCATCGTTACGCCATAGTCATATTTATCAACCTTGTGCAGTCTGCTTTCTTCATGACAGGCTAAATCTCTATTTTGATGCAAATAAACACCCATGTAAATCACTAATATATACTAGAGCCAGCCAATATGCAATATCTAGAGCAGTTGTTGTGCCTGAGCTGAATAACTAAATAACTATAAGCCAACTAGAAAGGACGAAAGGTAATTTGCCAAAGACTAGTTTATAACTCCAGATCAATACCCCACAAACTAATTAACTAACTAAGGACTAAGGACTTGCACTATTGTTTCCAGGCCACGCACCAACAAATTTTACATTAGCCTTGATTACCCACTTGATCCCACTGATCCATTATTAGCAATTTCCCAATGCCTCATGCATCCCCAAAAGATCAAAGCAGCCCACACACCGATAACTCATAACTGGTACAAAGGAAGGACAACTTTCAAAACCAGTCGACCCATCGATTTCCCTGGAGCTTGTATCATCATGTAAGGAGAGTAATGTGGTGGAAGAGCAGAAACGGAGCCCACTCATCAAAGATTACTATTGACATCGGGACTAGTTGTTGCACACAGAAAACAACGACCTTGGACTCCACTGGGAGTTTCGACAGTACAACACGACCCAGCTAATGAAAGTCTGCAAGTGCTAGTTGGCAGTGCACATAACAAGGTTCAAATGTCCTATTCAATTCCAGTAGAGCTTCATCATGATTGCTCTCATTAAAAAGAGACATTTCCACTCCACTCATCATCATTGAATGTCCGTCTAATCATGGCTGGTCAGTTCCCCGAAAAATTACTAACTAACTAACCAACAAACTATGGCTAGCTGACTAGAACTATCCAAGCCCGCTCCGTAGAGAAATCAATTGGCAACAATACACGATATACATTACACAATAATGCCGTCAGCAGTCAGTTAGTTATATAGTCAGTCAATCAGTCCCACACAGTCAGTCACTAGATGATAAAAAGTTTTCAACTCACTGTAAGCCTTTTGTCAGGATCCACTTCGATCATTCCTCTGAGCAAATTTTGGCAGTCAGGTGGGACGAAATGTGGAATGTGAAAAACACCTCTCTTCACTTTTTCGAGCAGTTGCCGTAGATTGTCATCATCAAAAGGAAGGGCTCCCACCAGTAAAGCGTACAGAATCACTCCACATGACCACACGTCAGCTTTTTTCCCATCGTATTTCTCACCCTGTGTGTGTGTATACACAAACAAATATTAGTTACAATCATCCTCCAGCCCCAAACATACACATACATTATGTAGCATCCATAGGGATACAACAAACAGGCAATGGTTAGTAGCCATAGTGAGCAAAACAATTTATCTGACACCATCACTACCATAATAATCATGTAGCCAACATGGAAAATATCACATCCTACGTTTCCCAACTATACACAATTCTGCTCACATTTTAGTTACAATAACAACAACGGATATGCGTGTTTTACCAACCGTTGAATTTATATGACTACGTAGTAAGTAACCTAACCAGTTTTCTATACGGACTACAGACAGGATTCGTCAGAAGTGTTCAGATTTGCAGTAATAGTTAGTGTGCAGGCTTTAGGTTAGAAAGAAACCAAAAAAGAGGGGATTCAATAATACACGTCTACATATTATACTACCACTATGGACTGAAGAGGAAATAGGGAAAATTTGTCCTCTGTGTATTTTCAATGGTATAGCTCTCTGGCTGTACGCTTTTATAGTTTGGTTGGATCAAGTGAGGCCATAGCCAAGTAGTAGTTTACTTACTGTGTAGGCATGCACATTTCGGGCTTTGGAGCCGCTATGAAAGAAACCTAATGTACACATACACAGAGAAAGAGAGAGAATGTGGTAGTAGTATCATCTGCACTGCAGAGAAAGTCACGAGAACATGCAGAACGGGACGATTTAATCGTTGGTAAGGAAAAAAATAAGTGCGAGAAGAAAGAAGGGAGCTGACGGAAAAAATCTAACACGAGAAATTGCATTAAGGATAAAGACGGACCCAGGGAAATTCCAGTTGGGACGATTAAAGAATGTCCGGATTTATGAGAGACTAACTTCAACGCCGTATTACTTTTTATAAGTATTAGTAATATTCCACGATCCATACTGCAACAGGATCACCATTTTTTTCTCTTTCATTTCATATAGCATAGTAATACAATTGTTGATTTGTGCAAAATGAGTCGAAGGGAAAACGAAAGTTTCGCAAAACGAGTTATTCATTTCTACCAAAATGAAGGTAAAAAGTGCAAAAAAACTGTAGTTAAACATTTTGTGTCCGAAGGT
>Ga0210040_10004867_pt1 | contig 17293 bp, 10 predicted proteins | sample CryGeyCG12114_NA_FD_185462 | JGI IMG/M metagenome (GOLD analysis project Ga0210040, IMG submission 185462) | Groundwater microbial communities from aquifer - Crystal Geyser CG19_WC_8/21/14_NA (SPAdes) (version 2) | ecosystem: Environmental > Aquatic > Deep subsurface > Groundwater | place: USA... | reverse complement strand
AAATCTTTCTTTTTTCGCTCGCACTCATTTCGGAGTCTCCTCAACTGTTTGGAATTGGGAAAATCAGTTGATTTTCTGATACCATGTTGGTTGCAGAATTTTTCAATGCAATAGTTGACCAATGTGTGGTCAAAATCTTCTCCGCCTAAATGTGTGTCACCTCCAACAGCCTTCACTTCGATACGTCCTTTGTCCAGGGTCAAAATGGAGACGTCAAAAGTGCCGCCACCCAGATCAAAAACGAAAATATTTTTGCTCCCCTTGGATTCATCAAAATGTTGCATATGGTATGCAATAGCGGCTGCTGTTGGTTCCACCAAAACTTGCAATACATCCAGTCCTGCAATTTCACCCGCATCTCTGGTGGCCTGTTTCTGACCGTCATTAAAATACGCTGGGACAGTTATGACCGCCTTGGTCACAGTCGTTTTCAAATATGCTTCTGCGGCTTTTTGGCTTTTTTTGCATGCTTCAAAATCTTGGCAGAAACCACTTCTGGCTCTACTGTTTTCGTTTGCAACTGAACGCGTGGAATATTCCCCGAATTAACAACTTGAAACGGCCAAACTTTAATATCTTTCTGGACTTCTTGGTCACTGAAATCTCGTCCAATGAGCCGCTTTGCATCAAAAATAGTATACTGGGGATTCTCATGAGCCTGCTCTTTAGCTTGGTCACCAACTAATTCTGAGCCATCTTCATCAAAACTTACATAGCTAGGGAAAGTAGCTTTCCCTAATTGATCACGAATTATTTTCACTTTTCCATGTTGATAAATTGCCATGCAGCTGTAAGTTGTCCCCAAATCGATTCCAATAGCAGGTTCAGAAGTGGGTCTGTTCATAATATTTCTTTGTTTGAACTTGTCTTCCAAATCCTTGACACCTTTTCGAATTTCATTGGCAGCTTTAATTGACAATTTCTTTGCATGTTTGTTCATAGCATCATTTAATATACCTGCGCTTTTCACGGTTAAATCAGAAGGTGATAAATATTTGTTGGTATCGCGCTGGAAATGCCGTTCTAATGCTGCTGTGTACTCTTTACGTACTTTTTGAAGAATTCGTTGATTTTCAAGCTCTTCATTTCTGGCTTTTATAGCATCCATCTGTGCATTGGCCTTATTCCCAGAAACTTCAGAACTTGGGAGATTTCGGCAATGTTTTTTAGCAATGTCGTTCTTATTTGTTTTACCGACCTCTACATTCATTGCCTCGTTCATTTGTGCTTCGATTTGGCTGGATTGCCCTGCTGTGATCTTTGCATATGTTTGTTCCTTCGAAGAATCGTGAAGCTCCAGTGATACATTTTCAAATTTTTTTGATAATTTCTGAACACTAGAGCCACCGCTTTCTTCCGATGACTTCAACTTATCATCCGCAGTTTTCTCTCCATTCTGTACAGAAGTTGTCATTTCAGACATGCCAGTTTTTTTGTCTTCATTGGACGAGTTTTGCTCTACTTTTCGTTCAGTGTTTTCCACATCTCTGTGCCAATGAATTCCTTGGGGCTTATACAATTCTTCAAAATAAGCATCTAATTTCTTCTCAATTTTGTCATTCTGTTTCGCAATTGTAATTTTCAAAGAATTGTGAAACCTTTCTCGATCTTCTGCAGTTGTGAATGATGCCGAAGCCATCCTCATTTCTTCATCATAGTATTTTCTAGCTGCAAAAAAATCACGCTCAACTTTCGCCTCCAAATAGTGAGCTTGCTGTGCTTTCTTATTTTCTAAAACGCGACTCAATTCAGTTTCTAGTGCATCAAATTCATCAGGGAATAGCTGGTTCAACCATGGATCAGTGTTAGTTTTGAAGTCTTCCAATATCTTTTCCTTTAATTGCCGAAGTTTAGTTTTTTTTCTCACACCATCTTCGTTCAGAATTTTCGATACCTTCATGGTGAAATCGTCTATTGCGTCTTCTTTCGCGTAGATTAATTTATTTTCAACTTGTTGAAATTTTTCTTTGTTTTTTTGTCTGAACTGGTTTATAATTTGTTCGGACAGATCCATGAATTTCTCTGAAGTCTTCTTTTTTTGTCTGAAATTCCCTGCAAGAATTGCTTTTAAACTTTCATTGCTATCTTTCTGTATTTGATCTGCAAATGTTTGCCAATTTGTTGGAGATGTACATTGCATATACTTGCTGTCAGTAACATTGATGAGTTCCTTTTCAAACTCCTCCAAAGCTTGTGCAAGCTTATCTTGGTCTCCAAAATTCAGTGAAGAAGGCAAAGACTGCGGCTCTTGCTGTACTTCTCGCTGTTCAAAACTTCTCAAGTCATTCTTCGGCTCCGAAACTACTACTTTCTGTGGCTCATTTTGTCTCACACGGTTCCAGTGTTGGATCCTCGCCTCTAACTTTTGAACTGAGAAGCTTTTGAGGTTCCCAAAGATTTGGTCAATCAATTCTTCTAAACTGCACGAAAAATTTGCTTCCAAAGAGCTCAAACTCCCATCAAAGTCTTGTTTCATCGCCTCTGGACCAGGACTTGGCATTAACACACACGATATAATGTCCTTCCAGTTTGCTAGCGTTTGACGAGCATCCTTAGACTTACTTGCTTGCCTGGGATCAATTCTCAACCGTTTTTCAAGATACGCATGCCCACCTTCTTTACCATGTCCAAGTCCTTCTTTAGTGACCCAATCACGCAGGAGGAATAAAATCTTCCCCATGTCATGAGGACCCACGTTAATTTTTGTTGGAGACAGTGCATTGGCCAGTTTGATTACAAAATCTTCAGACAATTGATTGGAAAAGTTGAAGATACTGAGGGATGATAACAGCACACACGCACTGATAATGGCATCATCTTGATCTACGGAGCTGAACTCGCCTCCAATTCCTTGGCAATCCATAAAAAAGATGGATACGTTTTCTCCCGCTGGTGTGACCATAGGAATGGGATTGCTGGAAATCCATACACCTAGGGTCCTTTCATTTTCAAGGTTACCGAATGGAAAAATCTTTGGAACGGGGGTATCAGGATGGGCCCAGTCCATGAAATCTTCGTCGGGATATGGAGCTAAGATGCGCAAAGCTTTCAAAAGCCAATTCAAAAGGAAGGATTTACCCGATTCTGGCTGTCCGCATATGGAAATCAGGATGCATCCGTTTTTCTGGCTTCGTAGAAGTTCAAGGGCGGTAGGCTCAAGATAGATTCGGGTGTCCCCATTTCCAGGAAATCTTATCAGCAATTCAGATGCAGACATGGTGGCAGAACTTTCCAATATACGGACTCAAGGCTTAAATGCAAAACATGAATATGCAAAAAGGGTTGGTTAACTAAAGTGATCTGTACAAAGCCCCAAAAGAAAGCAAAAGCAACTCGATATTAGTCGATATAGTCTAGCAGAGCAGATAGGAAGCATTTAAAACTAAGTACTTTGAATTTTACTTACTGATGAAGATTAGGCCAAACAGAGAATCCAAAAACTAGTCCCAGGGATCGGTATTCTAGTCGCGTCTGTGAATTGGGAAATTCAAATGATTTGGTTTCAATTAATTTTCGCAGTTCTTGCTGTTTCACTGTTCACAATCACATCGACGATTAAATATAACCGAAAGACTTGGGACTTCACAAAACCTCAAAAATCAATTTAATGTAGACTATTTTCCCTATTGTGAAAGATTTTCAAACGAAGTTTTGGTGGTAAAAGTGAAAGAGATAGTGCGGAATGATGCACTACATGTAATTCGTTCTCGTTCAGCGACGATGACAAATAATTCATGAGTCGAAACACTTAATGTATACTTTATATTAAAACTTTTATATTTATATGCACAACAGCACAGCATAAGACATTATGAGCTTTTTATAAAGTTTATGCATGCTACGTCTATGGCATCTATGAATGCGAATGAGAAGCATGCTTTATCAATATCGTGCTGTAATTGTAATGCCAACAGATCAGAAAGAGTTACGTATGCAAGAAAATGCGAGGGTTATGTCATATAATGCAATGCATTTTGATTGTGGTGTGGTTACTATACACATGCAATCATATTAAGGATAACTGGAAAATGAGATGTCGGCGTGAGCATTAAAATATGGACCTCTTATCATGAGTAAATTCTGTCAAAGCCATTGTTACGCACACACATAAGTGAAGGACAATCACTAAACTGGGATAATGCTTTCAGATTTAGTTACATGCTTTGTATTCTGATTCTGATGAATAAGAATGGCACTTTAAAGTAAGAAACTTTGTAATTAGACACCGCATCTTCACTATGGAATTTTCCCCATTCGCTTATAAAAAGTGGTATGAAATATGAGCAGTAATTAGATAGCATGTAGTATATCAGCAGATGTGATTTGGAACAAAAGACCCACTCAAAAGTCTCATATTTATTAGACATAAAGAAAATTCAAAGACAGTAAATAAATATAAACTAATAAAAGTGATTAATCGGCTATGATTTAGTGATGAATAAATAAATAAATTATAAGTCAACAGAATCGCATTGAGGACAATTTTTCCGGTCAGTACGTTCATGTAGCTTATCTAGCAATGAGGTTTCTATCTCGTCAGCAAGAATTAACACTTCTTTACGAAGAATTCGATTATCGTAGGAATACTGTACGTTGATTTTATCCAAAGCTAATTGTGAAGTTGTGCAGATTTCTCGGAGACGACGAAACGGAACATCCACATGGTACTTCTCATGCTGCTTATTTTCCAGTTTCTTTTTTAACTTATTCAGTTTCTTTTGGATAATTTTTATTTCCCTTTCTGTGTCATCTTTGCATTCGCCTACAGAAATTGACAACAACAAATCAAATATAACTATTTATTGCAATTTTGTCGGTATTTATAGTTATGACTTAATGCAAAAAAATTATATTTTTGTCGATCAAAAGCTCAGCTTCCATTATTTGTATCACATTATAAATCTTACCAACATCAGAATCTTCTTCAAGCTCCTTTGCTTCTTCTACTAACTCGTCAAATTTTTTATAAACATTCTTTCTTCGAATATCAAAATTATCGTTTCGAAGAGGTGTTGATTTTCTCTTTTCGTTTAATTCATCTAATATGCTAATTGCTTCCATTTTATTTCCAGGGGGCGGATTTCAGAAAACAGCTAAATAATTACAGTGTTTTTGATTCTTATAATAACTATTATTTTATTATTCATCCCACAGAAAAACAAAATTAGTCACAGCGATGGAATACAGTACAAAACACAATTTACTGCTACAGACTAACTAACTAACTAACGACTTCATTGACTACAATTTGTTTCCCTCTTTTTTCTCGGTTGAAACTCACACGAACTCTTATGATACGTATCTTTTGTTTTGTTACGTGGCTTTCCATTGGCTGACGCTGAGCTTTCATAGCTGCAGCAAACCATAGTTTGACGCCAAGTAAAAAATGGATACGAGGACTGTAAAGTTCAGAGAGAGGAACCGCTCTCGGTACTTTGACTAAGCGTTCAAAACATAATATGCCAAAGTAATTTTCCGATGGGAATTTACATCCCTTACAAAGGGTGCTTTTCAGCCATTTCATGTAGTATGTGTTTTGATCTATTATTGAGAGATTGAGGCTGAAATTTTTTTTTTCGTAGTTAATTCTTTTAAAAAAACAAGTTTTATGCAATAGTAGATCCTTTAGACTTTAGATTCAACCGCTTCAACCAAGCTTGTACACATGTGCGGTATTAGAAGCTTATATTTAGTAAATTCCGTACCACTAAAAATACATTTCCATAAATTCGACGGTATCAGGGCCCGCTCTCATATTTAAAAAATTTTCTAGTTTAGTTTTTGTTTTGCTAGCATCGGAGTTCCTTCCCCATTCTCCTCGTGTAAAAGTGAATTTACTCCAATCTGACGCATTGACTGAAATCGGTTCAACCTGAACTCAAAATTCCACATCCACCAGATTGATTCCTAATAAAAAGCCCCTTTTTGCTGTGAAACTGTAAATACGTTTGTGGCCTCGACTGGAACTAATCTGCTCGCCAGAGCAGGACCACAGCCGTTTGTCTGCAGCATGATACATCACACATATTGCAGCCACTATATCACTAAAAATATATATGTGTAAGTGAAGTGTTACTTAAAATACTGATGACAACATCACATATCTTAAATATAGTGGAACATTAACAAAAATGCCTTGAAACGTGATAGTTGAAAACGTGCATCTCTTGCTATAGATTTGGGCCAGGTTTACCAAACCCATGATTAATAATCATTCCCCTTGTAGTGCCGGCTGGGGTGAATTTACTTTTTCAGGCGTCAGGCCTTTATACAAATGTCCAGTAAAAACAGATGTTGCAGTAGCTGCATACAAAAATGCCTATTCGTAGCATAAAAAAGTCATCCACTTTTTTGCCCCGTATTTATCCAATAATACATACATAATATTTAATTATTTTTGGCAAAAAAAGTTTAAAGCGAAATAAAAAATTACATTAAATACGGCTATTTTCACCAACAAAAACGATTCGTTTTTCCTATTGCGCTTTTTCAAAGCCAGCTTTACTCACCATCTACCGGCCAAACAAATTAACCAAGGCGTGTTCTGTCTCGTCTGTATTATGAAGCGTTTCGTAATATGGTCCGTGACTCAGTCAGATTGAGCCCGTCATATAAGAGTTCCGCTCATTGTAAAACACGACCCACCAACAATTTCCACTTAATATTTTCTGCGAACCAAGTTGTGACTTACTGCTGATTGCACAATGGCTGAAGGATTATCATTGAATTTCCAAATAATTGCCTCTTGAGTTGGATTTGAGCGGAAACTGTCAATGATAAAAAAGTGAATAACAAACAACATAACTGTCAGCTGCTCAGACGTCCAAAAAGTAAATGTTTAAGTACATATCTAAGTTATAATTCTTGGTCATGTCATTGGTCAAAATCCACTCTAATGGTTCCTAATGAACACATTGTCAATATTTTATGTTAAACCAAGATTGGAGGCTTTTGTCTGTAAAAGCCGCATCCATTAAAAGATACCACACAACGAGGAAAAAAATCAGAATTGTGGAAAATCGGGTTTGTATCTCTTTCGAGCAGTTGAAAACGATTAAGAACGAGAAAAGATAAATTATTTCGTGACGGTTTGTCAAATGTGAAATACCGCTTGTTTACAGTATCTTTGGTTTTCTTGTTGGTTCTACAGGCGAAAAATTTTTCTGGCTTTGTTACAACTAACTAACTTAATTGCAATGTGACATTTCACAATAAATTTGGTCCATAATATTTATATTTGCTTGATTAGCTGATTAATATTTTCTGCAGAATGCCTCCTTTTGTGAACAAAATATCTACAGGATTGATGTAATTCGTGGTATATCTCATGCATCAAATCAGACAGAGCAAAAAAAAACTTTATTCTTCCATCGTATGCTATACTCTATTCTATGCTATATATAAAAGTTGAATTTTTCGCTAAGGTATAATAATATATTCTTCCAGTTTTGATGGCATGCTAAAATTTTGTTGTTGTAGTGTGCTCTGTGCTGCATATGCTGCATCGGCTTTTAGTCAATAGTTGGCAGGCCATTTGTTGTCTATTTGTGTATTCACAACCTTGAAAAATTTTTTAACATGTTTTATATTATAACTAACTCCAAGAAGCTGTATTATTTTGCCAGTATAGCTAAATATTAGCTCTATTAGTCTTAGGCTGAAAAGTTTAAAATCCTACAGGCGTAAAATAAAAATAAAACTTTTATCAATAACCATGTCTTCAACTTTATATTTTCGTGTGATGGCTCGATTGGATAAAATTGTGCCAACTAAATTGGCTCCATTGTGGAAACATCCGGCTGGTAAAAATTTGTTGACTTAACTTACTTACTTACTCACTAAGTTAGTTAGTTGGTAAATTTAAGAACAATTATTGGAAATAAAATAAATTCATATTCACTTTAGGCCCCAAAACCATTTTTTTCTGGGCTCCTTTAGTCAAATGGGTGAGAAATATGAAAAGTTCTTATTCAAACAAGTAATGCACAGCAACCTATTACTTATATGATGACAATTGATTAAATCACAGGGTTTAGTTTTTGCTGGAATCGGAGATCTCTCTCGCCCCGCTGAAAAAGTGAGTTTACCCCAATCTGGCGCTTTGACTGCCACTGGCTTAACTTGGGCTCGATATTCGACCGTGATTATTCCAAAAAATTGGTCCCTCTTTGCTGTGAATGTGTTTGTGGCCTCTACTGGCACTTATCAGCTCACCAGAGCTATTCGTTATAACTTGGAAACAAAAAATGCTGAGCTACAAGAATTAGATTCTAACAAAAAGCTTTCATCGTCCCAATAAAATTTGCTCGGAATTTTTTCGCCTTTGAAAGGTTAAATTGGATTGCAAAATATCTTGCTCTAAATTTTAATATTCACCTAAATTAACTCTTATTCTAGTGAATGGAAATGTATGAATACTTTTATTCTCTATCAATTATATATGGTCTCAATAAAAACTGCATTTTTACTGAACAATTTAAATGAAAACTATTATTTTCTTTGCGCCAAACATGTGCATAATCCCGGACTTTTGTGCAACCGCCCTACATTTGCATGAAAAACAGATGTTGTGCGTACAAAAATGCATCGATTGGCAAATCAAAGCATAAAAGAGTCATCCACCCTTTTGTCGCATCAAGGTTGATTGCCAAATACTGGAATCCTCCACCAAATATAAATATGGAGGGAAATGCTATAATTGTCATTAGTGTGCATCATCTCCGGTTTGCAATGAAAATGGAGATTTTTTCAAATTTCTCGTTTTTTCGAATACTAGGATTAGTAGCTGTAGCTACAATAGTAGTAGTCAACTGTCAACTAAATGGACAAGTCATCAAATTCAAATTGTCTGCAATGTATGCTACAAACTATAAAAAAAAAAAAAAATTCACACAAAAAGATCATTTTATGGGACTAATCATATGTCTTTTTTCAGAAATTTACCAGTTTGCGATTATGGCCAAACAAGCGATCCATTCGTGAAAATATTCACACTTAGAGGCCCATATAATCCCCGTCATCCACATTGGGTTCGATTTGGGGAGACTGGAACTGTTTCTAGAAATTTGAACCCAGTTTGGGCCAATCAGTTTGTTTTCCCGTACAAAAATGGGACACAACAGGTATATTTCACCGTTTAATTAGCATCTCCCTATTACTATATGAAAGTTAAAGCATTTAATTTCAACGCCATATTTTTGGGTTTAGAGATTGAAATTCTTGGTCAAAGATTGGGACGCGGGTTGGTTCCCTGACGATCCTTTGGGTCGCGCTGAGCTGGACATGGATGAATATGTGAGAGAATTGAACAAACGAAATGTAAATGGCACTTTGAATCATGACCCTATGGATTTGTTTTTGACTGAACCTACTGGAGGAATCATCAAAATTTGGCCTATATATGACTGATAGCACTGTCGAGATACCACGAAATGGTATTGCACTCTATCTACCGGTGAAACTAGTTACTAACAAATGATGTAATGCAATGTACAATATTTTTCTGCTAACTCATAGTATATAGTCGATATTCACATGCCATTTTTCTGGAAAACATAATCAAAGCGATGATATGTGGGGTGATAAGAAAATAAATGCACAAACAACAATTTTACTTGCACAATAATAATGGAAAATTTATCAATTTAATTGCACTTGAGTGGAAATGTCAATCATGAAAGTGTATTCATTAACTAAGCTGCACGGATATTCAAAGTCCCTTTGTTCAATTTTACATCCAGGTTATAATTGTTGGCCACGTAGTCGGCTACATTCACCCAGACGTTTCCTAACTCATCGTCAATTTTGTTATCATCTTCATCGAGAATGAGGATATGCCATTTCTGTGTAAAAACATAGCTAATAAGTAAGTAAATAGATATTTAGTAAATCATGATTGCAATGTATCTGAAAACCTACAGGATGAGTGGAAGGATTGTAATTAAATTCAAAAACATCAGGCCATGTGGGATTCTCGTTATTATTCAGTTTTAAAGATTTGCCTACACGAGTCTCGTCAGAGTCCCCATCGGCTTTGTAACTAATTATCACATATGGGTCACTTGTTCCGATCAAATCTCGATCATCCAGATTCCTATAGAAAATATTTTATGAACAATTGAATGATCCCAATTTTTGTGTCTGACTTGTAGTCAGTACAAATAAAAATGCCATACCTTGCAGACATTCGGAATCTTAGTCTAGTAACTTGGCCTCCACTTGGGGCACTTTGAGCCACAGTAGATGGATTTTGTGTCACTGTAGCAGATTCACCGGTTCCAGTGATGGTCAATGTTCTAAACATTAGCAAAAGAAGAATATTGACTGACATGTCCGAAATGTAACAGCATATTTCATTTTTGTTGAAAAATACCCTTTTTTGCTCAAATTCACAGTCTGGCGTTGACCCTTGGCGACGAAGTCGGCAACTTCTACCCAAACTTGGCCAGCTTTATCGTCTTCACGGGCTAAAGTCAAACAAAACTCTTATTGTAAGAAATTTGCTACACAAACTCATGTTAAAACCCGAATTCACTCAAATATGCATATTTACATACCTGTATCATCATCCCAAATTCTGAAGAGCCATTTCTGTTGTAAACAAAGATTTAAAGTTAGTTACAAAGTTTGCCAACTCAATTCCCACATGCTTACTAACTAAACTAACTAACTCACACGCCTACATTTATTACACAATACTATTTTCACAGTAAACAAATCATCCTCACCTGTTGCTTCACAGGATCATAATTGAACTCGAAAACATCTCCCCAACTTGGGTTCTTGGTATTGGATAAAGTGGAGCTCCTAGCAAACTTAACTTTCTTAGTACTGGCACCTTCTGTGTAGAACAATTCTACGTATGGATCTGTAGACCCAATATCATCTTTGTCAGGCAAGTCCCTGCATAAGGCAAAAGTTGCTAATTAAAAATTGCACACATCATTAGCTAGTTAGCACTTATCATTACAATGTATAGGTGTGTTTACCTTGCAGACAGTTTGAATCGGAGGACCATAGGTTGGGAAACGGCTGAAACTGGGGCAACTGGTAAAATGCCCGGATTTTGTTGCTGCAATGGAACTGAAGCCAATGGAACAGAAGCCAATGGAACATTTGGTACAGAAATTGGATGAGGTAAAGGATCCACTGTTTTGATTGTCACGTATCTGTGTGTGTGTAAAAAGACAAATTATTCATGTGAACTTTATTTATACTGCTGCAGTTGGGGTAATGTGAAATTTTTTTTTCCTTTTTAGATTTGTTTTACTCACCCTCCCTTATTCAGATTGGCATTCATTTGCTGTCCTTTAGAAATGTAGTCGGCTACATCAATGTAGGCTTCTCCAGCTTTATCATCTTCTCGTCCGTTATCATGATCGTAGATTTTTATATGGAGTCTCTGCAAATACGAAAAGTTAGGTTAGACAATAAGGGAGAAAAAAAATTGTATTAAAAAACAATGGTTCTAATTCATAGCTTGAACTTTTTCAACAGTTATAAATCTTGAGCAGAAAATGTAAATGCTTTAGAATTCAATTCCAAACAAACTCATTTTTACTGCTCAAGAATCCAATTCAAAATCTGTTTTTGCTGCTTTGCAATCTAAGCCACTATAAAATGTGTAAATGTGTGTAAATAGTGCCTTACCTGACGTTTTGATGGATCATAATCGAATTCAAAAACATCTCCCCAATCCGGATTCTCATCATCCGAAATGGTGGCAGTTTGACCAAGCTTAGTTTCATCTTTCACTCCTTCTTGTGTCAAAAAGACTTCAGCATAAGGGTCAGTTGTGCCTAAATCATCTTTATCTGGTAAATTTCTAGAAAACCACAAAAATTAAATTAACTCTCTATTATTTCATACCAAATTAAAACTAACCCCACAAACTCAATTACGTACCTAGCTGATAGTTTAAATCTTAATCTATTTCCCCCATGAGTGATGGGTTGAGATAGGGCAAAAGTGGCCAACAGTGCCACAATAGGTAAAAACACTTTCAAAACCCCCATCTTATTTCTGTTCTAGAGATCAAGTTAAATATATTATACAGGTTCAAGAATCTGCACAAGACTGAGACGGTCCACAGGATTTGCTCATTCTTTTATCATGTCGGTCCGTACCTAGCAACAGCCTGTCAAGGTGGACCACGGACACGTTAATTATACATTTGGCTATGCATGCATGTGTGTGTAGATGGAGATCGCTCGTTAAGAAAATTCCCTTTGGGCTCAAAAAATCATGCGGTTTGTGGGGTGTCTCATCTTCTCCATGCAAAGTTTACAAATATGGCTTTAAATCTGCAATGTGATGTGATAATATTTGGACGATTCGGCTGTTCAGAATCCAAGGATTGTGCATGAAGAAATCAAATCTTATGGGATAATCAATTCGGGGATGCGTAGAACATAAAAATGTATAGACCAATGTTAATGTTGGTAGCAGATTTGCCGATGAAATAATTTTATGGCCCAAGTCGTAAATAAGCCGATGATCTCATGAAATGATCGTGATTGCAAAAATCAGGGGAGTATGATAAACCTTGATTGCCAAAATTTTCCATGATTGCTCTCCAATTATACTTTTAGTTAGTTAGTTAGCTGAATCTTTGGCGAGACTGAGAGGGAGGGACGGTTTTATTCCCTAATGACATGTCTTCCAGTCAGAGATGCGTTTTTTTAGCTTATGTTTATTATACTACGCAGGCAGAAGTGATTCATGCGAAAAGTTGAGGAGCAGGGATTTGCAAAATCTAGTTTTTAGTTTAGTCCAATTTTGTCTATCCTGTGCTGCAAGCCTACTAACTAACTAAGTATTACTGGGAATGCAAAAAGTAATTGTGGTTGGATTGGAGCAACACGAGTATGCAAATGTGAGCGTCAAATAAATCACGTACTTCACTTACCTGGCATTAAAATTATGCTATATTGACTATGTAGGTGTTGTGTACTCATGACGTCAAAGTTTAGCATAGTAGTTAGTTAGTTACAGAGGTCGGAAACTTGACTAAATCATTGTACTAGGTCATGCATTTTTAAAGCCATATTCTCATTGTTAGTTAATATCTATGTAATTTCTCTAAAACTGTCAATCCCTCAAGTGTACACACAAATATTCATTGCAAGATGTTGGCATTTCAATATCAAAGTCGGACAAAAAATTAAGAGAGAACACCCGACTACTGATGTTTTTTATTGTGGGGTCGTTAGTTGCCATAATTTAACAATTTGTTATTTGTCTTTGTCACGGGACATAATATTTTGCCACTTTAAATGTAGTTTAGTTAGTTAGTTACACATCTTATTATGTATGCTTTGTAGCTTCCTCGTATTTAAAATAATGACAATCACAACACAGTGAGTTGGACAAGGACAAGGTCCTAAAAGTTTTTTTTCATTGGATTGTCGTCATCTACTCACAATTGTCAACATGAATGAAATCATCTATTCTCAATCTTCAATAACACTTGGCGCATCAAAACAAACACCAGCATTAAAAGTTGGTAAACAAAGATAGTGCAATTTGTCACATCTGCTTTGGTTTTTTTTACCTGTAGATGGGTAGTGGGTAGGTCGAAAGATTAAACAAAATTCTAGGAAAACTTTTAAAAAGTTGATTTTACTTGCTGGTCTATCAAGTTTGGCTGGTTACATCATGATAAAATTATGCATGCTGAAAAAATGAGTTTGATATGGAGGATATCGTCTACGATTGTGATAATGTAATAGGGTTAATGTTTAATTACACAAAGCTATGACGCGTTTTCCCGCAATAGTAAACAGAAGCATGCAATAAATTGACGTTTCAAATGACAGAATATTTTAATATGTGCACATGAAATGTTTGTTGTCTAGCTATGATTGAACAGATTTTAAAAGGTCAGTGTGTTGACTATTTATTCACTAGGCAGAAAAAACTGCTGCCTAGTACTGCTCATATTTATTTTATAAAATACTAGAGATGGCAGCGTAGCACAATCTTGTGTGCACGCATTGCATGCATACAGTAAATGCAGTTCGTGCGCCAAATAAAACAATTTAACCGAAGCCATAATGTTACTTTTCATCAAAGTTATTTGGACCCACATGCAAATTACTTTTCCACAGTACTAATGAAGATTTTGCCATATGATATTCAAATTCAGGAAACAGGGGAAGTATTTTTCTACAGCTTTCGTATGAAAAAATAGGCCTAATGTATATACACATTGCCATTGGATTTAAAGTATCCGAACTTTGCATATTACAAACCACCAGATACAAGGAAATGAAACTTTGAACTTGAAAAGTCGATTTTTTGACAGTCGCAGCTATCGTTTCTTCCAATAAACACCAAATGGTTTTCATTATTAGTCGCATTTAAAGCGTTCAGAGATTTCCAACAGTTAACTACAACCGACTTGCAAAAATTGCTCTATTTCAGACGGACTAAAAAATTATACTTTCAGTTCTACATTCTTGCAAACTAAAAATGGAGGATATATTTAGCTACGATTCTTACGATGACGATCCGCTTGAAACGTTTGGTTCCATACCGGTGGACTACCAATTATCATTCGAATGTGTTCCTTTATCTCATTGCAAACAACCAAAAACTCCATTTCCAACAATTTTCAACAATCACTACTCCATTTTCGAATCAGAGAACATAATTTACCTTCCGGATCGAAAACATATTCAGCAGAGGCAACTGTTAATAGTTTACGTGGTCGGCGCCGAACTAAGTCAAGAAGAAGCTTTTTGGCAATTGCACCATTACGTGGAAAATGTAACCCATGTGGAATTCAACGGTCATATTGGCAGTGATAACTCGGTGTTCCAAATCTTAAACGTTTTGAAAAACGTGAAACATGTTACTTTCAATTTCGGTGCACACCAGTTACAGTTCTTTAGCCAATTTTACCGGCTGGGACGGAAATTCAAGGATGTTCAATCACTCACTTTCAATATGGATCTCAAAGTTTATGAAACTTATGCTCGGGATGAGAACAAACGAATGGTCACTTTGATGGACACTTTAATGTCGAATTTTTTGGGACATGCGGCTCAAAAATGCTTCCCCAATTTGAAGAAACTGAGCATCCTGGCTCCAGTTAGTGATCAAAATTATGAGTGTGCTCTCCAAATGCTAATTTCTTCTGAACGGCTTTGTTTGGGTTCAAAAGTTACGGTCGATTGTTTCGATCGGAATGCCAAGATAGTTTCGTCTTCTGAGGTTTGAAACTAACAAACGAATTAACTTTATCTTCCAATTAATTTTACTTGTTTACTAGATTTGTCTCCATAATACTGTGAGATAAAAACCCTATGGGTGGCCCCATTGGTAATATATTACACAAAGGATTTTGTATGCCAAATTCATTGTTAATTCCTATTTTTTTCAGTTCGATTTGTGCGATGCGAATCCGGAACTGAAAATTGTCAGTCAATTGCATCCAGCCGATTTGAACAAAAAATGGACATTTAAATTGCAAGCATTTTCCACTATAACTGAGGAACAAGTGATGGAAAACCGTTATCGGAATGAGGTATAATTTTATAGAATATTTAACGAGATTTAAAAAAATTATATTCTAACTAATTGTACTTTTCAGACCTGTAATGTCAACAATAACTACGGGATATGTACGCCAACTTCTCCCACCCATCAATTTTCGGCCAATTCGATCTTCATCCATGAAATCCCGCCACCAGCTCAATTTACAATGCTATTGGTCCGTTCAAAACTATCTCCATTCGCAGCCACTCCATTTTTGTTCCCAGCACCAATAGTTGGACACATTCCTCCACCATTGATGCCAATTCCTGTGCATCGGTATCCATTTGGAATGCAAGTGTCGATTTCTCCTCCAGCCCAAATTTGTACACCCCGGGGATCTCCTTTTTTTGGTAATAATAATTCTGCTTACAATGGGGAAATCGGGAGCACAGGTAGTCGGGAAAGTTATTACACAAGTAGTGAAGATGATTTGGATTTCAATACTGGGGTTTCATCGGGTATTAAGTACCCACCAGGAGATTTAGCTCGCGTTTTGCCAAATCTGTTGAGGAAGAAATGTGACAGTAGTGAAAACCGAAAAAATCATCATAAAAACGGAAGAAAAGGGGATGGATTTAACAATTTTCGTCAAACCAAAGCGACTGATCGGTTCTCAAAATTGTACGAGCAAATAAGTCATTACTGCACAGATGAGGATTTGACGAAGGACGGGGATTTTTCTTGTAGGGGGGAACTACAGACTGAAGATAAGTTAGTTTAGTTAGTAGTAACTGACTAACTTCTAATTATTATTTAATACCTGTGTTAATGATTGGATACATTTCGTTGGGAACTTTAGAACATGATTTATCTTCGTAGAATTTTTTATTTGGATAAGATAATTGCTGTTATAGGTATATGAAACTCGTGATTTGAATATTTTGAAGGTTTGTTAATATATTTTGTTCGTATAAGAACTGTGAATTTGTATGGATTATTGTTAAATAATGATAGAATTTGGATGGGTTGTACATTTTTTGTAGATATTTTGTTATTTCTTGGGTTCCAAGATACCCAAATTTTATCACTGTTGATTTTGAAATGTTTATTTGCATATTTTGTTTCTCACTTTCCAGACTGGCTTGAAAGTTTTTCTTATAGGTTGTTAATATACTACATAATGTGAAAATCATTATTTCCACATATCATTTTGTAATGTATCTAATAACGTAGTACACCTTCTGTGTATATTGTGCTATAACGACAAGTCAAGTGTGCTAACTAACTAATGTAGTAACTAACTAAATTTTTTAGTTCCAAATGAGCTATTCTTGACAAAGGCTGATCATGTGTAAAAACATTACCATAAACTTATTGATAATAATACTAATAACTAATTAACTTACTTAGAATGTTTTAAATCAAGTCTTTATGTAAAATGTTGTGAAGTTACCAATACTTTTGTGCATTGATTTATGTACATACTTTTGTACCATACACATAAGGAACACATTCTCATGTAATATTATTTTTGTGCGTATATTAAATCATACACCTGTTCTAAACTAAAAATTGCTCCCGCGAGTTCTTCCCTGTAAGTGAACCCGTTCTCTTTTTTTCTGGCTTTTCTCTTTTGGTTTACTTTTTATTTCATTTTTTTCAACCTTCGAGACACTGTTATGGGTATAAAGATCAAAGTAGATACGCTTGTGAGGGTAATTAAAATAGGATAAAAAAGGGGATTAGACCACTCACTTGTGTTTGGAAGTAACTTCCAAGGTGCGATGACTGTATTTAAATGCACAATATTTCG
>Ga0210040_10004866_pt1 | contig 17302 bp, 11 predicted proteins | sample CryGeyCG12114_NA_FD_185462 | JGI IMG/M metagenome (GOLD analysis project Ga0210040, IMG submission 185462) | Groundwater microbial communities from aquifer - Crystal Geyser CG19_WC_8/21/14_NA (SPAdes) (version 2) | ecosystem: Environmental > Aquatic > Deep subsurface > Groundwater | place: USA... | reverse complement strand
ATATTTTATCTTCGACATCGCAGAGAAAAAAGTGGCTTCGGTCACATTTGATCTTGCGAGAAGATGGTGATGATCTTTGACCTGTGTTTGAGGTCTGGCTTCGGCCGCTCGACGCAGGAGGTATTGACGGACCGACTCTGAGAGTTCTTTTCACATTTCTACAGTTCTTGTGACTGCTGTTTGGGAAGAGACCTTGCATACTTCATGAAGTGGCGAGCATAGTGGACAGAGCGACGACGGGGGACAATATTCTAGCATTGCACTCGATGGACGTGGACTGTCGTTGTCGCAAATGGCAAATGCGGGCTCAGTGGCCCAGTACCGGCGTTGCTAGAATCTAGGAGACCACTGCCGCTCTAAACAAGAATACCAACGAACCATGATCGTGATGGTTGGAACACCCAACCCTTCTGTAAAGATCACATCACACCCAGATGTTTCCAGTGCCGATGTGACAAGCCTGGCGTAAACTAGAGATTGATTGGCTCGTCACGAAAGGCCAGGAACATGGCCGCCTGCCAACCTTTTTTGTATCGTCGCTGCCATTATGAGCATTGAGACGCTCTCACGTTTGTTAAATATGACACCCTCCTTGCGAGCAGTATTCTATAGGACTGTTTTCATCTACTGCGACCAAACCTGACATTGTATCTTAACCACCTTCCTCCCCCAGGCCAGGGAATGTCACAGCATTCCAGCCAAAGCCTTGACGACTCATGGACCCTGCACGATACTGACGACGGTGATATCAGCTGGGCTGGTGAAAGTACTCCGCCGGACTCGCAGGAGGATGATATGATACCTGAGCCTCTCCAGACCTCACCAAGACCGACACGCTTTCAAACACCACAGAAATCACGTTATCCTACAACGCCAGTCTCTCCAGAACCTGAGCTGATCATGCCATCCATTGGTGACATGAAAGCCCAGCCTCGTCGTCGGGCTGCCCCGCGCAAGCAGGATGTGTCGACGACCCCAGCACGTAACCTGGAGCCGACAGTCAACACCCGTAGGACCCAAGCCCAGGCCCGACAGCTATTAGCGGAAGATGAACACGATCCATTTCGCAAAGCAATGACCATGGCAGGAGCTTGTTTGATGTGGCTGTTTGATATAATCGGACAGGCTTTCAAATTCCTCAAGACCCCAATCGCTGTCGTCCTGGCAGGCTACATGGTTATAGGCTTCGTTCAGCTAGCACAAAACCTCGTCACTAACTCAATCTACACGGCTATCTCACCAGTATGCCGCATACCTGGTGCAAGCTTTCTAGGCTTGCCTATGTGTCAGTCCTACTACCAGAATCACCCGAAGCTACCAGCAGGAGCCAATGTGCCAGATCCGGAATTTGAGGCCCTCATGAACGTCCAGTCCCAGTTCGAGACGATTATGTCGGACACTGCAGCTAGCGCTTCCTTGCCTATGGACATGAAACGAAGCGAGATCTCGATCCGTGACCTGCGGCAGCTTGTACGTTTCTCTCAGCTTCCGAGTAGGCATGAATTGATGCACGAGCTGGACGGCTTTGTTGAGACTGCAAGAATGGCGAGCTACGATCTGCAGAAGTTCGACAGTCACGTTGGAAGAAGTGTCGATATTGTCCTGAGCACGAACAGATGGACACAGAGAGTGCTCGACGACATTGACCTTCAACACTCTGAACGAGGACTGCTTCCAGCATTTGTTAGCGACACTTTGCTCGCTCCGTTCAAGCCGATGAAGTTCACCGAAAGTCGGCTGCTGGACCAGTATATCCAACATTCCCATGTTGTTTCAGGGGAGATCGAAAGGCTCATCGAAGAAGCACAAGCTCTCCTCGCAGTCCTACAAAACCTGGAAGACAGGCTTGATGTCATGGCTGAGGTATCGGCCCGAGATAACATTCAAATTCAAGGATCGAAGGACGAAGTATTGCGAGAACTATTGTCATACATTGGACTCAACAATGCGAAACTAGGCAAGCATGACCATCAGCTCAAACTGCTTGGGATGGTAGCTGGATACAGAAAAGCAGCGCTCAACCATGTGACGAGCACTTTGCTTCATCTTCAGAGTATGGGTGCTGAGCTTGAGGAGCTCAGAGATCGTGTTGCCAGTCCTGCACTTTTGAGGGATGCTGGGGTCCAGCATGTTCCCCTGTCTGTCCATATCGAGAATATCCAGCTTGGTGTCGAGAGGTTGGAAGCTGGAAGAGAACAAGCAAAAGAACTGCAGCACAAGCAGACAAGAAGGACGTTGGACAGGGCTGAAGGAAATGCTGACACCAAGTACATCTCTTCGGGTTGAGATCGTATTGGATCGGTTTACCGACTTGGCTTGGACGGATGAGCGGTTTTGCTTTGGTGCTTCCCACCACCTGTGACAGCACTGTCTAACGCTTTTGCAACTGTATAAACCTATCATTATCACCATGAACATTTTCGTGCTCCTCATGCTTTATTTTGCGGGCTCTGCCTCTGGCACATGGCCAACTCTTCTCCATGCTGATATTGAGCTTTCGTCATTTCGTTGCTTCATTCGTGATCGCCGATGCTCGCGTACAAAGAGGTCTATGCCCTCCCTTGCCTCGTATATATTGGTCGTCTCCTGGTTCTATCCATGCAAACCTCACTTCTCCTCATCAACATAGAATATGTCCTTGTACCGATGCGTAGCATCCACGACAGCCTCATACACTTTCAGATCCACGGGCTTTCCCTCGGGACTCTTCGGCCACTCAGTAGTAGCCATCACTCTTACACCCAATCCTGCTCCTCCCTCCAGATTGATCACCTTGCCAACGATTTCGTATAATGACTGTGGTGAAAGATGCGAATCTCTATTCAGGACAAGTGTCACTGTATCACCATCACCGGACGTGAGAGTTGCGCTTGAGCCGTGTATAGATGTTATGGTGCCTAGTAGGCGGACTGTGTTGACTGGAGCGTGAGCATTGGGACCGAACTGCTCGAGGTGTTTGGGAAGGATGCGTGGTGTGCTTAGAGACATAGTGGTAAAAAAGAGTGTGCTTTTTATCTTGGGCTTTGCTTTCGAAGTGCGACAATATAGGCGACAAGAAGGATGGCTCTGTACTGTCACTATGGGCTTGAGGAAGTGCACCTGGGCACTTTGTTACACAAGAGACTGTAAAGAAATACGCGTCAGACGTGTTGCTTCGCGTCAGTTTGGTGGCAAGCCACTTAAAGATCGCCTTGGGAGTAGCCCCTCACCTCGCAGCCCGCCATACCGGAGAGAGAAGAATTGTGGGCGGCAAATAAGCTATCTTACCGTTCCGAGGCACCGTCATAGAACTTTCTTAGCAGCAAGCGTTAAGCGATAAAGAGGTAAGTGACCTGTTCCATATTACACGTCTCCAATATCCACGCTATCCTAGCAGTTATCAGTCCTGTTCAATATCTGACTAGTCCTTAGATGACTCCTAACAAGGGCAAGGCAGTAGACCATTCCCAGCCATCAGCATCTCGTTCATCATCGTCTAAACGAAAGACACCAGCCACCACAGAGGATCAGGCTGGAAGTTCTACACCTCCGAAGAAGTCACGACCTTCTATTGCTGAGCTTGTATCATCTCAAGGGAGCCGTCTGTCCGATGGTCCAAGTGTTGAGGAGCAGGAGGAACCAGTGAGAGAAGTGAAGCAGAACGGCAACAGGAAGCAGGTGGTACCTGCCCGGACTTTCGCAGACATGTATACCTTCGCATCCCGGACGCAGCCTAATGGGGTCATTGACCTAACGCAGTCAAAGTCTCCTGTGTCAAAGCCTATGAACGGAATCAGACCGTTTGGACAGCTAGGTCAGGGTGGGCCGAAGCGGCTAGTTGTCAAGAATCTACGAACCACTCCCAAGGTCGACCCGTCAGAGTACTACGAGCGAAAATGGCGGGAACAATCTGCTGCATTAGATTCGCTATTCCAGGGCAGAGATGTCAATATCATGCTCGAAGAGCTGTACAAAGCCACGGAACACATCTGCAGACAGGGTCGAGCAGCGGAGTTGTTCGGCCGACTGAAAGAGAAGTGCACAACTCATCTGAACGAGGATGTGAGACCTCAGCTCGTCAAGGCTTGTCGAGATCAGTCCGGGACCCCAGCACTGCAGGCTTTTGTTGATGCATGGGCACTGTGGCAGACGCAAGTACAGACAATAAGACATATCTATTTCTATTTGAACCAAGCATATCTCATCAGGCAGCAAGAGCGTGGAGACATCAATACTGTTGGCATGCAGTTGTTCCGGTCTACTCTCTTTCATGAGCAGGACATTCGGGATTCTGTTCTCAAAGCAACAGTTGAGCTAGTACAACAAGATAGGATGGGAGATGCTTCGCACACATTACTCCTGAAAGCTGCAGTGAATGCTCTTCACGACCTTGCGGTTTATCACACCGACTTTGAGCCGATGTTGATCGATGTATCCCGACAATGGTTCCAGCAATGGCGGACAGAGGAGGCTGAGAAGGACGATTTGCCTCATTACGTGCGATCATGTAGTGCTCTACTAGACGCTGAATGGGCTCGGTGCGACACATTCTCCTTCGACCGCTCGACGAGGGATCAACTTTCTGACATGTTCGATGAAGTTTTCGTGGATGAGAGTTGGGCACGAATGTCGGACATGGATGGCGTTCTCGATATGCTTGAGCAAGACATGGACACCGAGATCGAGCAATGCTGGACGCTTTTAGCGCGCAAGGGGCATCAGCAACTGCTTAGCAGTCCGTACGCCAACTTCACGGAAACGGAAGGCTCAATGATAGTCTTCGACGAGAAGAACGAACCAGACATGGTAGTGCGGTTACTCGCCTTGAAGCGGAAGCTCGATCACCTGCATGTCGACTGCTTCCACAATGATGAGCAGATGGGCAATGTATTACACAAATCATTCGAGCGTTTCATGAACAAATCCAAGAAATCGCAGACTAACTGGGATACCGATAACGCCAAACCTGGTGAGATGATCGCCAAGCATATTGATCTCCTGCTCAAGGGTGGTGCCAAAGCGGTACCGAAGCTTGCGCAGAAAAGTGAGGGTACCGAAGGCGAGAACGAACAGGACTTCGATGACAATGAAGCAGAAGAAGAGTCGGTCGAGAAGCACTTGTCTGATGCGCTCGACCTCTTCCGTTTCGTCCATGGCAAAGCAGTATTCGAAGCATTCTACAAGAAGGACCTTGCACGTCGACTCTTGATGGGCAGAACGCAGTCTTTTGACGCAGAGCGTTCTATGCTTGCCCGACTGCGCAACGAATGTGGAGCACAGTTCACCCATAACCTGGAAAGCATGTTCAAGGATATGGATCTTGCCAGAGAAGAGATGAAATCTTACAACCAGATACAGTCTGACAGAGGTGTGAAGGCGAGTGTCGAGATATCAGTCAATGTGCTGTCCGTCGCAGCGTGGCCAACCTATCCGGATATACCTGTCAACGTACCTACGAGCATTCTCAAAGCGCAACATGACTTCGAAAAGCACTTCAAAGACAAGCACGTTGGTCGGAAACTAACCTGGAAGCCTTCTCTCGCCCACTGCCAGCTCAAAGCCCGCTTCGCGAAAGGCGTAAAGGAACTCGTCGTTTCTGGCTTCCAAGCCCTCGTTCTCCTACTCTTCAACGATGTCCCGGCCGGTGAGACGCTCTCATACGAACAGATCAAATCTGCCACAAACCTCCCTGACGCAGAGGTCAAGCGGACCCTCCAATCTCTGGCTTGCGGCAAGTACAAAGTCCTCATCAAGACACCTAAAGGTCGCGATGTCAACGAAGGCGACAACTTCGCGTTCAACGAGAAATTTACGGACCCCCGCTTCCGAGTCAAGATCAACCAGATCCAACTCAAGGAGACGAAAGAAGAGAACAAGGAGACACATCAACGTGTTGCTGCTGATAGACACTACGAGACTCAAGCTGCGATAGTGCGAATCATGAAGGCTCGCAAGAAGATCGGTCACAATGAGCTTATTGTGGAGGTCATCAAGGCGACGAGGAGTAGAGGTGTGCTTGATCAGGCAGATATCAAGAAGAATATCGAGAAACTTATTGAGAAAGACTACATGGAGAGGGAGGATGATATTAGAGGTTATAGTTATCTGGCATAAAGAGTTCGTCGTTCGCGGTGAATGAACTTGGGCAGCCGCCCTCGGTTGGGTATGATGCTTATGAGATATGTTAATAGCACCGAGACCATAGAGACATGTGACGATACAAGGCGTGGCAGCGTTTTGCTTCAATACAGGTATCTTTTAAAGAGATTCACATGAGCCATCATAAGGAAAGAACATTGTGGTGAACATTACTCAGCCGGAGTGTCCAGGAGCAATGATGCCAAGGCCGCCCTTCACCGTGGGGAAACCCTTTTCCACGAAAATCACTTGATCTTGTCGACCTCGGCCTCTGCAAGCGATCTTTCCGTTCTTGTTCTTGAACCTGCGCGAGCTCCAACCATGAGCGCGTCTCGAGTATGGCTTTTACAGGCCTACTCCAAAACCCTCTCTATTGGCAAAGATGAGTACATCGATATGTAGTCTCGCTCTGCGTCGCAGCACCTTGAGTGCTCGCAGCTTCAAATCATCAGCCCGAGCTTTCTCGCAATCAGTTTCGCGAGATGCATCTTGGGGCTTCATCGGGTTGGGGGCCATGGGTATGCTCGCTCGATGACTCTGTTGATGGTTGATCACGGCTGACACGATGCTCAGGCTATCCTATGGCCAAAAATCTTGCAGCGAAAATCCCAGAGGGTGATACGCTGACGGTGTTCGACGTTAACACTGCATCAACCGAGAAGCTCAAGAGCGAGTCATCTTCGCAGAACGTACGCATTGCGAAGGGCCCGAAGGAAGTCGCACAGAATTCGGTGAGTCCATGCCATCCCAACCAGCAGAGCCTTCATGATGAGCACCATTTGTTCTATCTATGATCTAAGTTGGGGGCACGGCTTTTGGGTCGTGCTCTTATTCTGATTATTTCCAAAATTATAGCCAATCCTCTGAGAACGTACAACCTCCGTCACAAGCTACAAGATACTGTTAGAGTGCTGTTGCTGACTAGAAGAAAGGACAATATAATATCGGCGCTGCCGGAGCCGCAACACGTCAAGTCTGTGTTCAACGAGATCCTCTCGGAAGCTCTGCCCAAGCCACCTTCGGAAAGCTCCCGCATCTTCATAGACTGCTCAACCATTGACCCGATCACGTCGCGTGAAGTTGCGAAACTGGTGAAAGAAAAGGGCGATGCAGATTTCGTCGATGCGCCCATGTCCGGAGGGGTGGTAGGAGCCGCAGCTGGTACATTGACATTCATGGTTGGAGCAGACAAGAGCCTGATCTCACGCGTTGAGCCGATCATGATGCTTATGGGCAAGAAAGTATGGCACATGGGTCCGCAGGGTACTGGGCTCAGTGGAAAGCTCGCCAACAACTATGCTCTCGCCATCAACAATATTGCTGCTGCTGAGGCGTTCAACTTGGGCATCAGATGGGGCATCCAGCCGAAAGCGTTGGCAGACCTATTGAATTCTGCCACCGGTAAGAGCTGGCCTAGTGAGGTCAACCCGCCGGTTCCTGGCGTGAAGGAGGGTTCACCATCAAGTAAGGACTATACGGGCGGTTTTGGTGTTAGTCTGATGAGGAAGGACTTAAAACTGGCAATGACAGCTGCTCATGAGGCAGGTGCCAAACTGGTGTTAGCTGATGTCGCGAGGACTGTGTACGAAGAGACAGAGAAGGAGCACAAGGGCAAGGACTTCTCGGTCGTCTATAGATGGTTGGGCGGAAAAGAATGAGGATAAATTGTTCTTGCTTTGACTCTCACCGCTACTGGTTTATATGACAAGTGACATGAAATGACCAGATCTCCCAGCCAGACACGAACGCGGCACCAGACAGACGCGTTCCCCAAAAATCCGGCATGACATCTTCGAATGCAGGTCCGAACAGTAGTTTAGTGCCGGCCATTCGTGCTGTACTCGTACCTTCTCGGATTTACCGCTTGATCCGACTGCATGTGGTAGCCTTACAAGCTGGAGTTAGGAAGACAGTTGGTCTTTCTCAGCTTCGATAGAGCTCTGTTGATGATGGCGCTGCAGTTACGCGCATGAAATGATTGCTGAAGTTGATCACTGTTGACTAACCCAAGCACAATACTTAGATCTATATCTTACAGGAGAAAACATGTCTTACGTTGTCCCCGTCCACCGGCCAAGCGGCGTGAGACTCGCTCTGAAGCTCAACTTCCTTGATGCTCAGAGCGAGACGGTGGTAATAGCGTAAGCCAACTAGCAGTCTACTGACGGCGAGGAGCAATCATTGACATCTGGACAGGAAAGCCAACCGCCTCGAAATATACAACTTCACCCCCAGTGCAGGACTTACCCTCATCCACTCGAGAGCCGTCTATGGCTATATTATTATGCTCGAGGCCATCCGGCCATCAACATCGCAGACAGACCATCTCTTTGTTGGCACGGATCGATATCAGTATTTCACATGCTCATGGGATGCCGAGACGAAGCAGCTGAAAACAGAGCAGAGCTACGTCGACCAAGCAGACAGAACATTAAGAGACACAAGGGAGAACGACAGAGTACATATTGATCCTACAAGACGCTACATGACCCTCGAACTACATGATGGCATCGTCACAGTCATACCTCTGGTGCAGCCGAGTACCAAGAAGATGAGAAGGGATTCCTCTGCCACCACGTCGAATGTGCCTGGGACACTTGGTGAGCCGGTCTCGGTTCGTGTCGAGGAGATCTCTACTCGAGCATCCGCTTTCTTGGATGCAGACGAGGATAGCAAAGGTAATCCGCAGCTTGGTCTGCTGTGGGAAGACAACCAAGAGGATCCACAGCTCAAGGTGCTAGAATTGCAGTATTCTGCCACGGGTGAGCAGCCGACAGCGGAACTAGTAACAGTTGCCGAGCTGAGGCAAGCTGATCGGCTCGACAAAGGTGTTTCACATCTCATACCCGTTTCATTGCCTTACGGTGGCTTTCTTGTCCTCGGCGAAAGGTCGATAGCGTATTCCGACGCGGAACTACAAAGTTTCAACCCTCAGAGTCTTGGTGACGAGGCCACAGTATGGTCATGTTGGACGAAAGTGGATGACCTGCGCTGGCTACTAGCTGACGAGTATGGCTGCCTCTACTTCCTAATGCTCGTCGTCGAGAACAACAGCACGGTCAAGAAGTGGAAGCTGGACAAGCTTGACCAAGGCAGCCGCACCTCCAAGGCTACCTGTCTTGTCTATCTTGAAGAAGGTTTTGTCTTTGTCGGCTCGCATTCGGGCGATTCGCAGGTTGTACAGATCCGAGAAAATGGTGTTGAGATCGTCCAGACCTTTTCTAACATCGCACCTATACTAGACCTGCAGCTGATGGATCTTGGAAGAGGTGCTGAGGCTGCCGTCCAGGCTGGGGAGTTCTCTACTGGTCAAGCTAGGCTCGTGACATGCTCAAATGCATGGCAGGATGGCACCATTCGAAGCGTCAGGAGTGGTGTTGGTATGGAGGAAATTGGCGAGGTTGGAGAGATACCTTTGATCGAAGACATGTGGGCGCTCAGGACGAAAGGCGAGAACGCTCAGCAAGATGTGTTGCTTGCCTCTTTTGCTACCGAGACCAGAATCTTCAAATTTGATGCTGATGAAGGTGTCGAGGAGGTGGACGAATATTACAACCTTGAGTTCGCTGAGCCGACGTTATTGGCAGCAAACTTACCAGATCACAAACTCTTGCAGGTACACTCTTCTGGCCTGGGGATTTCCGACCTCGAATCCGGCATGAGCGTATTCAAATGGAAGCCGTCAGACGCTGGGGCCAAGATCACAGGGGCATCGGCTAATGACGCTCATGTGATAATGGTTGAGAACGGCAGCACGATTCATGTTTTCCACAGCTCTGGACAAGGCAACTCGCCGAGTGTATCGAGAACTTTCGAAGCTGGTTCACAAATATCGGGTGTCACCATGCCTCAGTCGCAAAGCAACGTCTGCATAACCAGCTTCTGGCAGACCGCCTCGATAGCGCTATTAGACTTGCATTCACTGGAGACGATATCAACACAATCTCTAGGCACGCCCGGTGTTGATGTGCCAAGATCTGTCCTGCTCGCGCAAGTACTGGCAGATGGGCCGCCTACGTTGTTCATATCTATGGCCGATGGAACAGTCATCACATTTTCTTTGGATATGTCGAAATCATCATTATCAGGCATGACTAGAATACTGCTTGGCTCCGAACCAGTTTTCTTGAAGGCTCTTCCGCGGACGAACGAACATGGTCAAAATCTGGTCAACGTCTTCGCTTCTTGCGAACAGCCTTCTCTGATCTATGCATCGGAAGGCCGTATCTTATACTCAGCCATCAATTCTGACCATGCGGCTAGAGTATGTCCGTTTGATTCAAAAGCTTATCCGGGAGCAATCGCTGTGGCGTCGCCTACCGAGCTGAAACTCGCAATGATCGATACCACGAGGACGACGCAACTGCAGACGCTGCCGATAGGAGAGACAGTACGGTGCTTAGCGTACGAGCCGAAGCTAAAAATGTTCGGAATGTGCACCGTCGGACGTGTGCTCGAGCAAGATGATGAGCAACCTCGAGAGGTGCTGAAAAGCTCCGTAAAGCTTGCAGACGAAGTGACGTTTAAGGAAATCGATTCTTTTGATTTTGAGGAGAACGAACTTGTTGAATGCATCACAACTTTCGAACAACCACACAAAGATGACGAAGACAACGAAGTGGACGATGAACATTGCATGTTCGTCGTTGGGACCAGCATATCGCCAGATCCAGGTGCAGTGTCTCAGGAAGACCATGGACGCATACTAGTCTTCTCTGTCAACAGCAGGAGACCGAAGCTCAACTTGGTTGCGGAACAGAGTGTTAAGGGCGCCTGCCGCAGCGTGGCAGTAACTGACGGCATGATTTTAGCTGGCCTTGTCAAGGTTGTCGTTCTGTATACATTGGCGCCTTCCCACGAAAGAGGCAGCAGATTTCCCTACAATCTGACACGACAAGCGACTTACAGGACATCAACTAACCCGATATCGTTAGCTGTGCAACGTGAAACCGACTCCAGGCCAATAACTGTTGCTGTTGGAGACATCATGAAGTCGATATCGATTGTGACAGTCGTGCGGTCTGATGGATTCGGTGTCGATTGGGAACTGGAGGAGACAGCACGGCATTACGCAACGTTGTGGACGAGCGCCGTGGCTGCAGTTGGAGAGGGTGAATGGGCAATCGCAGATATGGAGGGCAACATTGCTACTCTCAGGCAGAATCCTGATGCATACGGAGACGAAGCCAGGAGACTCGAGGTGACAGGCGAGATGAGACTAGGAGAAGTTGTCAATAAGATCATTCCCATTGCATCCGGCCAACCAGTCACACAAATGCCCGATCAGGCCAGCAAGGGTAAGGCTCGAACCGGGTCGACCACTTCAGCACCCGCCCGCTCTAGTTCTTTCTCACAAGATCAGACTGGGCCACTCATCCGTCCACAAGCATTCATAGCAACGGTCGAAGGAAGTATCTACATGCTCGGCGCAATCAACCCAACGTACATCGACGCACTCTTACGTATCCAGGCATGTCTCAGTACACGCGTGCTAGCGCCAGGGTACATGCCCTGGGCCAAGTATAGAGCCTGGAAAACAGATGTCAGAGAGAGCGATGAGCCCTTCAGATTCGTGGATGGCGAAATGGTTGAGCAGGGACTTCTGAATCTGTCTGACAATATTCTGGAGGATGTACTGAGGGAGAGTGGTCTGGAAGACAGTGGATTGGCAGTGCAAGGTATGCGGAAATGGGGGGAGGATTTGCGGAGACTGTACTAGGATCGCATCGCAAGCCGTTGGGGCAAAGAGGAGTTGCTAGATGAGTTTGGACGACATCGATATACAGATCCTCATAGTTTGCACAGAACTAGTCTTTTGCCAGATGCAAAGTCACCCGTCCCATACGTCCTGCATTCGTTTGACGCAGCCATGCCGTTGCTCCACCCTCTCCTTCATGCTCCATGCACCAAGCTCTACAGCTGTACTCATCTCTAACCACAACCACTTATACTAGGCTAGCCACTAATTCCCATGTACCGTACCAACGGACTACCAACCCAGAAGGTGAGCAACTCAGTTGAGCAGAGCAGACAGACACGACACGACAGTTCCGAGACCAGGCTGGAACGGAATGTTCGTAAGTCCTCCACCACTGGCAAGAGACAGAGCATGCACATACACGGAAGTGAGATCTTGGAGGAGGAAGCTGCGACGCGATGCAGTCCCACTCAGCCAGAGATGGGCGGTGGAATTAGAGCTAGAGTTTGTGAGGCGAGCACAGCACGTACAACGTGACCGGTAGGCACGGCGTGGAACACCTACTCTACTCTAAGAGGGCGGATCGAGAGTGAGTGATGGGCCAGTCCTTCGCGCGTGGCTGCGATAGAGACCGTGCAGACCAGTCGTGTGGCGAGTCAGGCCGATACGAATCGATCTTGCGTTGTGCGCTGTTCTGGTTTGGTTGGGTTGGGCGTGGCGTGGCGTGGGGTGACGGGACGGGGGATTGCGGACACGGCTGGTGAGATGGGAGGAAGGCACGACTTGATCAGCTATATAGTGTGAAGGAGAGCGGTGATTGCGTGATAGGACGTGATGGGATGGGATTTGGACCACTTGGGGACACATCTGTCTGAGACGGTGGAGACAACGGAATGCTTCTCAAGCTAAACGAAGGGATTGGGTGACTGTGAAGTTCTTGTGCGTCGGGAACGGCCTGTAGGTCTGTCTCGTTTTCTCTGGTCTGTGGATGTGGATGGGGGATCGGTGGGTCAGACATGAGCTGCGGTGCGGTGTGATGTGGTGTGGTGATGTGGTGTGGTGAGGGAAGTGCGAACATAGGGAAAGAAAGTAGGGAATAGAGAAGGGAAGGTGCGGTGGGTTGGGTTGGTACATGGCAATGTAGGTAAGATGGGCAGACAAGGATTGAGAGAAAGGCTGGGTCGAGAACGCAAGACTGTGCTGATAGGCTGGTTGGTATGGACTGGACTGGCTTAGCTTGGTTGGTTTCTGAAGAGGGTCAATGGCATGAGAGCGGAGGGGAGGGGAGTGACAAACTGAAGGCAGGAGGATGAAATGAAATCACGCTTGTCTGAGTTCGATGGTAACGCTTGGAAGCATATGTAGTCCATCCGAGGACGTCAACCGTAGATCAGCACTTTCATCACAAGCGATGCGATGCGAAATCATCAAAGAATGCCGTTGTCAATAATATACATGGCCAGGCTCGAATCCGTCAGCTACTGTACGCTACCTACCTTCTAGTCGCCACCATGTCCTCTTCGGAAATGATCTCAGTGGGCCATTGGATCGACTCCCTCCACGACGACGTATCAACATCCAACTTATACGGCGACGGAGTCGGAATCGACGGCGCAGTCGCAGTCGTAGGCGTAGACGTAGTCGCGGTGTTTGAGTGCCTGCTCGGCGGCGCCACTGGTCTAGCAGTAGTGGTAGCGCTGTGCACGCTATTGCTATTCAGCACATTCCCGGCCGAGACAGACCGCACGTTGCTGCGAGGCGGCGCAACGTCATTGCTTGACTGCATGTTCTGCAATTGATCGCGCGATTGATTCTTGGCCATGATGTTGCTGAAAGATCCGGATTTCTTTCGTGTTAGTGTCTGCAGGCTTGAGCTGGATTTGCGCTTTGAGCCGAATTTGAGTCTGTCGAAAACGCTGCTTGTACGGCTTAGGCGTGGTGATTCGGTGGGGGGTGATGTGGCTGAGGCTGTGGTTGTAGGTTCTTGTGACTGGTGGAACGATGGCGACGAGGGTGACTGGGGCGTTGCTGTCGTTGGGGGTCTTGTTGATGGACTGCTCAGCGGTGGTGCGGTTGCTTTTGACGGGGTAGTAGAGCAATTTTCCATTGTGATGATTGCCCGTACGAGCTTCTCGAATAGGTCGTTGATCTCAGCTCCGTGCGTCTTCGCGCTGACTTCGAAGAGCTTCTGGCAGCGCAGTTCGATTGCTAGCTGGCGTGCTTCTTCGAGTGAGACTTGCCGTTCGCTTTCTAGGTCTGCTTTGCTGCCAACTAGGAATACTGCGATCTTTGATAATGCAGGACCTTTGGCCGAGCGTATCTGTTGGTGTAGCTGCGTTATGTGCTGGAACGATCTGCGGTTGTTGATGGCGTATAACAGGATGAAAGCGTCCCCTGTCTGGCAAAGGATATGTTCTCCGGCTGGTTCGGCCGGGATGAGATCTAATGTGAACGTTTGACCTTCTATCGAGATTTGCTTCTGGTCACTGCCCTGGAAAGACGGCTCATAGACCTCTGTAAAGACTGAATGTGTGTACTGTGGAGCTGTTAGAATTATCACGAAGGGTCGTAACCCTTGCCGACCAGCAACAAGGTGAGCTGAGAGTCATGCGAGCAAGACTGACTTTTTTGACCAGAGCTGTCTTCCCTGTCCTCTCTCCACCGAGAATGACAGTCTTAATTGCTTTGCTTTGCGGATCCATCGTTACGGGTAGTCCCTTTATCCTCCTAAGACACGCAGGTTCAATGCTATGGCCTAGACATCTTGTGCATACGTAGGCCTATGGTTGTGACGCGATCAAAGCAGCACACTCGCGTAGTTGAGATTGAGGTCACGCACGCATCGGCTCAAATGTGAACTCTCCTGGTGACGGTGTCTCCTAACGGCTTCGGGTCAGGCGCGAGACACCTTAACTCTAGGCGGTAAGGGTTAGAGATTTATTGACGTCTTCGGCTGTTAGGTGCCGCCACGAACATCCTTCTAGGGGACGACTGAGCTTTCTCTGCCAATGACATGAGCTTCTACAGGGATGCGCGCGGACGGTTCGGAAAATTTATGGGAGGGCCGATGCTTGGTACGCATGGCTTCATCTATACATACCTACCAGACACATCGTCTGTGTTTCACATCCTGAAGCGTAAAAGTTGTGACAGGCACAACTTATAAGACCGTGACCGCTTTACACCATCAAAGGGAGTCTATCAGCTGAAGTATCAGGGGCGGAGTGTCCAAGGACCTTGACACTCTAAGCCCGACATGGCCCAAAGATGGACATAAGAGTGTTCGATATATCTATAAATCGCTATGAACAAACAACAAGGTCACCAGCTCGATGGGCGTCATGTATTGGCAATTAAGGTGAAAGAAGGCTTGCCAATGATGGTCATAGCCCACTACAAGGATAGATATTATAGCTCAATAAAATGTCTTGAAGACCTTTGGGCTCCGGTGGCAGAGGCTTTGTTGGCCCAGGCGGCGTCAGCAGAATAACCGCTAGCCGCGTGAACAATAGTTAGCACACTGCGCGCTGAGCTCGGCCAACGCTTTATCGCTCTGCATACAGCTTGACTCAAATCAGTATGGGGGGACACGAAGAACACGGTCCAGAAAAGTGGTGATGCGCCCCGAAGAATCCATCCAGAGGCAGCACCGGCAACAGCAGACTATAAACTCCTGCCATTGACTTCTCGTGATGGGCCGGCCCTGGCTTACAACCTTCTGCAAACCTTGGCTGAAAGTGAATGCTTCGTAGCCAGTCAGAACAAAGAGAGGGCGTTCAGGGTTAGAAGACGTCCTTCGTGAGCTCAAGCGGTTCGGAGGGTCGTGCCGGAAGCAAGAGTAGCCAAGTACCAATTCAAGGGAGTATCTTGACGCAACGAGAGAAGGCGGGCTCCGTTGTATGATAATCGAACCTCTAGTACCGGATGATGGTTGAATGAGATGAGTCAGGAGTATAAAGGGCACTCTCGCGGGCGGCAGTCAGTCAGCATCATTACCAGATACGCTCCAGAGCGAGCAGCTGCACTTGTACATGTGGGTATCGGAAACAGGACGTCGCGAGAGGCGATCTTATGGCGTTTCCACCAAATATCGACATCGAGCAGCAGACCAAAAATCTGCTTCATGCTTGGGCGACGTGAATATGTAATCGAGCAATCTCAATCCGTGCAACGGTGTCAGCATCAATTTTGTTCGCTGTGACATTGTTAGCACGCAGATGTGATAGCCATCCTCGCACATACGATGATGAGCGCATTGCAGCTTGGACTATCCCTAACCGAGAGGAAGGTGCGCACGATGATGTTGACCCCGTCACGATTGCCGACTTCTCGAAGCACTCGTAGATTATCGTCAGACCAAGGTAACGCATACTCAATCTCTTTCGTTCTAAACAGCCTGACAGCTTCATCAAGACTCGCATTGAGACTCATCCCGAGCGCCCAGTATTGGGTATCTTCTATTTCGATGGTTTCCAGATGTGGAAAGTGCTGCAGTGAACGCCAGCTTCGTAGAGCAGCATCGTCGAAGAAATAGGAGACGACATGTTTTGTACTTTTGAGCACCCAGCATTGTTTGAGATCTAGGAGTCGAGACAGACAGCATCCGCGAGTGTATTTCGTGATGCCAGTAAAGGACTTGTGAAAGCAGCGATGAGCTGATATTTCCTCGTAAACTTGTTTGCATGATAATAGCAGACTGGTTGATAGGCTGGGCTCCATTCTCGATTGACGAGCACCAAAGCTATGTATGCCCGTGCTTCCGATCATGCACGACCACGTGCCGAAGTATGCTTCATATATAAGTAGTCTGATTTCAGGTGGTAGTGCCAGGAATGAAGACTGCTGAATGCGAGGCACGACTTTCACTTGCTCGATTGCCATCTTTTTACAAAGTATGGCCGGCACGATGGGCGTGGCGGGGTTTTGAAGTTGAATGTCTCTTAAATGGCACACCTGAGCCGCGTTTGACATCCTTGCTAGTTGCGATTTCCGAGATTCGGATTTCGGGAAACGATGATGCAGGATGCAGCCCTTTTCCAAATGACACATGGGGCGGCGTCGCAACACTATCACCTGAACCTATCAAAAGCTCTTTCGTCCTGCAGACGTCGTGTCACATGGTCGATCACCTGGTGGTCGTAGAGATCGGCGTTGTCTGTGGCGCCTTTGAGGATCTCCCTCTCATGCTTTTGCGCCTCCTCCTTGGTCATCAAGACAAGATCTGAAAGCTTCAGATTGGAGGTTTTCTGGCCCTCGTTTTCGTATGTTTTGTTCATGTTTGAGCCGGATTCTGGCCGGGTCCACCTTGTCAGAACTAGTCTGGTGGTTAAGCCACTGACAACACTTTTCCCTCTGAAAATCTCTTCGACAAGGTAGGCAATGTCGTCCCTCGATACAGGTATTTTGAGCCCGATAGCATCGTTGCCACTGATGGTTCTTGCAAGCCTTTCCTCGAGGCCTTGAAGGGCAGATAGCATTGCTTCGTAC
>Ga0210040_10004864_pt1 | contig 17305 bp, 12 predicted proteins | sample CryGeyCG12114_NA_FD_185462 | JGI IMG/M metagenome (GOLD analysis project Ga0210040, IMG submission 185462) | Groundwater microbial communities from aquifer - Crystal Geyser CG19_WC_8/21/14_NA (SPAdes) (version 2) | ecosystem: Environmental > Aquatic > Deep subsurface > Groundwater | place: USA... | reverse complement strand
GCTCCTGCTCACGCCTCCCTTGACAGCCAAGGTGCACAACGCTCCCATCAGGAAAAGCACTAATGACACTGCCGCCGAGTCGCTTGTGACAGACCCGACAGACCCTCTCTTCGTCAATCACGATTTTCCGCCTCCTGCCCTTGCTTGCTGCCTCGCTCATACCTCCGCTGGACGTGGCCATGGAAGCAGCTCCGGGATCGCCGGCTTCACCTGTGCCAAGCAAGAGTCGTGCTTGGACTCTGACTGCTTCGACTTTCCGAAGGTTGGTGATGACTCGTGCTTCATTCATGGCTGTGTTGGCGGTGCGTACTCTCCCTCTGAGATAAGACTCGAGTTCCTTGACGAGAAGGTCTGTTGGGATGACGGAGAGAGTGTTCGAAGCTGGCAGACGGGGGCCGTGCCGTGTAAGCAACGACAGAGCGTCGGAGATACGTGGTTTCTCTTGCTCGTCTGGTGGTGTCACTGGTGGGGGGGACAGGTAAAGTGACAGTAAGAGCGCGTAGATGGTTGAAGATTCTGAGGTCGGGTCTTCGGTTTGTGCTTGCGATGCTGCTTTCCTTCTTGCTAATGCGTCAGCTGCAGTCGTGCCGGCAGTGCTTTCTTGTAAATAGATCTGGTTGCAGTATTCTTCTGCTTTGGTTGAGTCGTTGAGCTTGAATACGTATATCTGCAAAGCTTGCCGGTGTTGGCCCATCTTACTATAGATGATCGCCGTTGCTTCGTAGAAAGTTGCATCATCTCTTGGGAGAAGGCTCAAGGTTTTCGCCGGCGAGTATTGTGTTGATTGACGAAGATGTGTCAGCAATCTCTCGCGCAACCCATCGCTTCTTTCTTCTGTGCTTTTGCTCTTCAGCTCCTCCAGGTAAAGCACTACCAGCCGCTGGTGCAATTCTGGTGTAGAGTCGTCTAGTTCGTCGATAATGTGCTCAAGGTATTGAATGGCATATGCTCGATCTATCGACTCGAGAAAGTTGAGTACCTTCTGCCGAGGCAAAGACTCAGCATTCTCCGTGTCGGTAGTGAAGATCTCCATCCCGACCTCAGGCTTTGTCTTCATCGGCCACCTCGCGAATTCGAGGATCAGATCGATCATATCAGGGACCAGGTTTTGCAAATAGCTAATGGTACGACCTGGGCCTCGTAGTTGTGGTTCGACATCTTCTGTATGTTCAGACTGACCGAACTTCTGTAGACGCTCCAGAGCTTCTCTGTGCAAGCCTTTGCCGTACAAGAAGTCGATAAGTTCGCTGTACCTCTCTGTTTCCTCCAGCTTGCTCATAACAACCTCGGGGTCGCAGTGGTTTGCTATTCGGAACAAGGAACCTGCTAAGGACGGGGTAGCGAACATGTGTGCTCGAAAGAGTGTCGTGTCAACTAGCTTAGCTGTTTCAAGCAGTTTCTCCTTGATGTGTTCGTCCTTGAGATCCTTGATGCCTAAGATACATTGTATGACATGCTTGTTGTCCGCAGCTTGTGGTCCTTCTTCCAGCTGCTCCAGTGGCTTGACGTTCTGATCGGCGTCAAAGAAGCGCTGTAGTCGCCTTCGAGTATCTGCTAAGAAAGCCTGGAGCTCTCTCACAGCAGCTTTGAGCTCTTTCTCGTAACCGTTGCCCTTGAAGACGCCACTCATTGTGCTTGCTATATCGCTAGCCTGCTTCTTAACTTTGGTGATACTTGATTTGCTTGCAATAGACGCAGGTCTGTTCTCCTTCGGACTCATTTGAGTTTCGAGCGGCGACTCTGGCCTTTCCTGCGCGGCAGGTCCTGAAATCAACTCCGGGTACAATCCTATGACTCGTTCTGGCGGTGCTAATACTTCACCAAAAATGTCAAGGGCACCTCGATAGTTGGACTCGTCGAATAGCTTTTGAGCCTTCTGCATTTTAATCTCTCTTAGACGGCCGACCTTGTCCTCAATAAGAGTCTCTTCAATCATCTCTAGCAAGCTGATGGCTTCATCTAGCTGACCTTCTTCTACCAGAACGTCAACCTGAGCATCGTATTGCAGACCTTTCATGCGCCATATGACTCTATCACTCGCAACAAGAAAGCCTTTACCCTGATGAGCAAGGCTTATACTGGGATTCGGGACTTGCAACAAGCTTGCGCTTGGCAACTCAATGCTCTGCAGCGTGGTAAGCGTCTGCGGGTTTCTGACCTCCAGCACGCCCCTTGAGGAATGCTCTTGTAAAGCGAGAAGGAAGGGATATGAGTAGCCAACAGCTTTTGGAGTGCCTCGCCATGGAATCTGCCTGCGACCCAGAGGCTCTCCCGTCCGGTCAATAAAATGTGTATTGACATCCTTTGCCAGCAGCATCTCATTAGGTCCCAAACCGGTCGCCAGAGGTGTCGGCACCATGCTTCCCATACCAATATAGCTAAGTGTACCCGACCCTCTTTCTGAACCAGGATGTCCGCCGATGCTGCCAGGACCAACAATGGTCTTTTGTTCTTGCGTCTCGATGTCCAGCATTACATAATTTGGGTTCAGACCTACAATTATCTTGGTGCCCGTAGCCCAAGTGAGGGACTTGATACTGTTACTCAGTGTGAACTCTTCAGCGTCTCCTGCAAGTTCTCCGTCGTGCCATGACCAGAGAAGTAGTCTCCTTCGTACTGCGACAGCCAGCCGACTGACCAACGTAGGCACATTCGTGGTAGCATCTTGGACTATGTTGCTTGTTGCTGCGAAAAGATTTGTTCCTTTCGTCTTAGTCAACTGCTCCTGCAGCTCGTATGTTCCCAGGTCATGGATAGAGACTAACCCTCCGCTCAAAGATATCAGAATATTAGCCTCTTTGAATATTGCCAGCTGTTCGACCTTGTATCTCGAGAACTTCTCATGCTCTCGAAGGAGCTCTGTAGGCTTGAACTTCGATTTCGCGTTCGCAGCATCCCCGACGTCGTCACCATCGTTGCTCAGCTCCTCTGCGCGATTGTTGACTCGGTAAATGCGCAGAGCGCCAGTGCTTAGACCTGTGAGCAGGTTGTCGCCATGTGCTAGAATCGACTCGATTTTTGATTTGTCCCGCTGCTTGAGCTCGACAATCGGCTCAGCAGTGAAGGCGGACAGCATCTGAAAGAGCCTTCATGAGGATCGGTCAGTGGCTTGTCGACGACTTACTATAGGGTGCGACCGAGCTTACGGGAACGCGTTTGGCGAATCTCGGGGTTAGAAAGCTATGATGCTGCCCATTGATTAGGTAAGAACAAGCTTAAATGTGCTTGCAAGGTCCTTAAAACTACCAGCCCTACTGGGTAGCTGCCTGATCCACCAGGAGCGTAAGCGACGCGTGATCGGCTCAAGACGTCCACAACGCTACGAGCAACAGGCTCGACAGGTTTGAGTATTTGGTTCCTTAAACCTGCCAAACATTAACTATTTTGCCAACCAAGGCATTTGGTCGATTGATGACAGCAATGTCGAGTCCATCTCATTACTCCTCGGCAGCTGCCAGTCATAACACCACCAACACTCCGTCTACGAGCAGACAGCAGTCCACAAAGGCTGAACGCACAGCAGATGCAGCCAAAGCCTTTGACAGATCGCTCAAGGTAGCTGCCAAGGAGATTGATGCTGATATCAAGATACGGGCAGAAACTCTCCATGGAAATTGGCCGGCACTCAATAAGCAAGACAAAGAGCTTCAAGAGCGGACCAAGCAACTATCGAAGGAGAATGACGAGATGGAGAAGTGGCTAGATAAGAGCAAGAAAAAGCTCGCGGAACTTGATGATTTGGATGACATTGGTGAAGGTCTTGAGGACGAACTTGCTAACATCGAAGCCATGCTAGGTATTATGGAGACCAAGCAGAAGGCTGGACAGTACGATTCCAAGGGCAGCAAGCCATGATCTCGACTAATTGGGTGCTCCTATCTACAATGGAAGGAGAAGCACCCGAACGTACGTTCAGAAAGCCAACACCGTTTGTTGTCTTGTAAACCCCTTGGCATCAATCAAACGTCTCAGCCTTTGCCTCTCCCCTCGTTATCATCCCTACAACAGCCCTGATATCCTCCACCAGTCCCTCCGGACACTCTAAGGCCGCGAAATGTCCAGCCTCGTCCCGCTCCTTATACCACACCAGATTCCCAGTCAGTTCCGCACCCCACTTTACACTCGGCCTTGTGTCCCACAAGAAGCTTGTGTACCCCATCGGCACCGTCACTCGATTCTCCTTCTTCACGATCTCCTCTGGAAACTTCTCGTGGCGAATGTTCTCATAGTACACCAGACTTGAAGTCCCTGCACAATTGGAGAAGTAGTAGAGACAGGCGGTGGTCAGGATGTGGTCTTTCCAGAGATTGGATTTGATAAGAGGGTTGTGAGGGTTGACGGCTTCGTCGTATTTTTCGCCGACGAAAGACAGAAGGGCAGTCGGATTGTCAGTTAGCATTAGGGCAAGGGAGGAGGGCCGTGTGCGCATATGGATTGCATAGGCGAGGTGGGAGTTTAGCCAGGCTTGTACACGGGAGTGGACCTTTTGATCGCGAGGGTTGGAAGAGGAAGAGAGATCTTGCGGGAGAGGAGCTGGCAGCCAGTTGAAATGAACTGCTGTGACATGTTTGGCGTACGATGGGTTGGCGCCGCTGAGAGACGTTAGTGGTGATGTGACGCCGGCAGGGCACTTACAGTTCTCGCCCAACCCATTGACCCCAGTCGCCTGCTTGGACACAGTAGTTGTCGTAGCCCAGACGTTGCACCAGGGTATGGAACATGCCGGCGACCTCTTTGAGAGTCTGCCCTCTAGGCGGTCGAGACGAGAAGCAGAAGCCCGGCAATGAAGGAACGATGCAGTGGAACGCCTGCTTCGACTTGTCCTCGGGGTTTGTTAGCAGCTCGATGACCTGGCTGAACTCATAGAAAGAGCCCGGCCAGCCATGAATCAGCAACAATGGCATCGCATCAGGTTGTTTTGATCGAACATGGACGAAGTGCACATCTTGGCCGTTGATCTCTGTCAACGCCATCGGCTTCTGGTTGATCAGGTCCTGTTGTTTATACCAGTCAAAGTCGTTCACCCAGTAGTCGTACATAGACCTGATCCAGTCCACGGTAACGCCATAGTCACTTCCAGCTCCTGGCACGATCTCTTGGGTCGGTATCCGGGTGTCTTTCAACTTACGAAGCAGGCGGTCGACTTCTGACTTGGGGACGTCAACCTTGAAGGGGCGGATAGGGTCGCTCATTATAGCACTCGGTCGGTAATGCAGAGCCACTAGCCAGACTCTTTTTGGACTAGGAGCTGTGCGCTGCAACCTTTGGGCGTGGTGCAACAGGGTGCTCGGTTCCTGAAATTTGTCCCCTCGTCAAGTGCGTGGTTGGAGAAGGGTTCGGTACGCTCTCGGCGCCGCTCAGGCGACCTTAGCATCACTCCGATTGTAGAGACCTTCATAACGTCTTCAATGTTCGTACAAGAGCTCCCGATGAGATGCTATCACCGCTAGAGGAAAACGTAGCTGGGGTCAGTATGGACGCCTCCCAGAAACAGCCTGAAACGAGCATAGCGTTCTCTTCTAGTCACGTGAACATAGTAACGCCCTTCCCTTCTGAACGCGCGACTTCTGACCTGAGCAAGTCAAAGCCTGGATGACGCGATTCGCGATGAGATCGATGTGAGTGCTTCCGAAACAGTATATCTTTGATGTATATATGCACCAAACCTTTCCCTTCCAGCCAAGTCGGGACGATACTCAACTCAGTCCTACAGATTGTAGTTTCTGTTCTGAGCTGCAATATTGGTGTTGGCTTCGATACGGATAGCTGCTATGAGCGCAGCTCTGATCTTTGCAGGCCCCCATTTGTTCCCTCGTGGGCCGAAGACCGGTCCAGCAACAGTCGCGCCCTTCTTCTTGGGCGTTGTCAGTTTTGTCTGCTTGTTGACCTGAACCTGCAGGTTATGCATCGAAGGATTACCGTTGGTTATGCCCTGCATGTCGAGGCGGAAGCTTTGGTCGGATTCGATGGTTTTCTCTCTGTTTGGGAGATCCTTGAAGTGGTTATCGTCGATCCAGTTGATGAAATTTACAACATCCTTCTGGGGTCCCGAAGCCATCTGGGCGGTGATGTACTAGCGCCCCAGGCGTCATCAAATCTGGATCGGGGGTTTGAGAACTCCATGGCCATGCTATCTAGCATGCTACATGTACGGAAAGCTGTATGGCGTTCGCCAGAAGTGCACGACTGCAGTGACAGGTCACTGGCGGCCTCCTGGAGCCGGCGGTAGACGCGTAACACGCACTCGAAAGCCATTGGCACAAAGCACTGCTGTCTTCTCGTGACAGTACTCAGTCACTCTCACGCGATCCAGATGTCACGCATTATAGTCTCATGCAGAAAATGGTAAGGGGTTTAAGGTTTAAAGCTTTTCCTTTGTTCTGGTTGTGCTGTGCAAACACCACATAAGGTTCCTTTCGGAAGAGTGAAAAATACTCTGCGCGCTATCACAACACTTCATTTCACTGCGCAGAAATTATGTTTGCTACCAGAAAGATCCGCTTACACTTATCAGGGCCCACCTTTTCCCAGTATGACTCGTACGCAACCACATGTTGCTTGTTCGTATTGAGAGAAGCCTGCGTGACTCACCACGTACCCTTTTGGCGCTTCCAAGATGACGTCTCCGCCGGAACCACTCATGGAGCTACAGCGCGTTTTTCAGCCTGGCTTGATCTGGATGAAGAGCCCAGCATCTCCTGCTCTTGTCGAGCCAGCTTGGTCGACAGAGCCAGACACCGAAGCCATAAAGTCTACAGTCGCAGAGACGATATCCGACGTTGGCAAGGAACACATCAACGTTACCTTTCTCGCCGAAGGTGCCCTCAACAAAGTCTACTTAATTTACGATAAAAAGAATGATAAGCAATATGTGATGCGCGTCTCCTTGCCGGTCGACCCGTATCATAAAACTTACACAGAAGTCAGCACATTGAAATACCTCAGAAGCAAAACCATCTTGCCAGTGCCTGAAGTTTATGCCTACAACACATCACCGAGCAAAACAATTGGCTTCGAGTGGATTCTAATGTCGTTCGTACCTGGAGTTACCCTGCAGTCCTGTTGGTTCCGACTTACGATGGACGAGAAGCGGGACATCCTCTCGCAGATCGTGGCATTTCAAGCCGAGCTATTCGCACACCCGTTCCACGGAGTTGGTGGTCTTATGATAGACGACATTGGGAGTTTAGTGGTTGGCCGAGCCTCTGAGGATTGTCTGTGGTGGTACAATCGACTTCATGATCCATTCCACAAAGGCCCGTTCTCTTCCGCACAAGAGTACTTGACATCCAAGGCACTACACATGCGAAACGAGACTCAGGGATCTTATGAAAGAGAAATGGCTATAAGAAGAAGTCGGCAGCAGCGAAGTCAGTCGGATCCGGCTGCGCAGATATTGCTTCCAAGCGTGAATGACGAAGAAGAGGCTGAGCAAGACAACGACGAAGAGGACGAGCCACACCACATACCAATTCTCAGAAACCTTCAACGTATTCTCACGGGCTTTCCAGAATTGTTCAGGGGAGTGCTGCCACTGACTAATAACACGTCCGCCCAGGAAATTTCAATATTGGCACATGCCGACCTCTCAGCCAACAACATCCTTATCGACCCAAATACTAAGAAGATTACCGGTATCATTGACTGGGAGAATGTCCTTGCCATGCCTCTATCCTTAGCCTGCGATCTGCCCAAGTTACTAGAACCAAATACTAGGCCTCGCCACGAAGCGCCGGATCCTGACAGGTATGGAGATTACACTCCAAGGTTCGACACGGAGTATCATGGTGAGCTACTTGGCAAGAACGACCACTATGTTGATGCTCTGCTAGAACACCAGGCTACGGAACTACGGGCATATTTCCTGGAAGAGATGCATAAGGTCTGTCCTGCTTGGGTTCAGGAGTATCAGGATGGAAAGGATTTGAGAGCTCTGGCGCAGGTGGTCGCTCTAGCTGACGACTACTGGTCAGTGAACGAGGTCGCAGAGTGGTTGAACTACTTTGAAGCTGGGAACAAGAAGACTATGGCCTGGATTGAGTGGGGAAGAGAGCTGGAGGAGGAGGTGATGAAGCAGCAGGCCGTGAGTGAAGACAATATCCTGAAAGTAGAGGATGACGGTAAAGGGAATGTTCATGATGGATAATCCTAACTCTAAGATACAAGTACGCTCCGCGTTGTTCACTGGATGGAGGTCACAGTAGTGCCTGCCTAGGTTCCAAAAGTTAGGAGTTGAGAAGGCAGAACCCAGACTTCCAAATCAGGCTAGCTCGCGGCGGGGCCATCGCGCTACTTCTGATTTGGTCGCCTGGATCCTTTCTTTTCTTTTCACTAACTCATCAACATCTATTCCAAGACGGCGTTGTCCGTGGTACAATGTTGCTATTTAAGCTGCGCTCATGAACGACTTTCCATCCCACACTCTTTGGTCTGCCATGCCACGCAGTTGCTCTACATGTGCAGTGCGATGAAACTTCCTAGCGACCACCTACAAGGTGCATTCCACCACCTGAGGAACCCTGACAGGCCCCTGGTTGCAATTTGCAAGCATTTGAACAATCATTGCTTAGGAGGTAATCGTTTCCGTTATGTTCATTCATGGGTATCTCTATAGTGCTGGAATAAACCGAACTAACATCCTTGACTCACCATCAACCCTGGAATTATTAACCACGGCCTTTCTTTACGCTGTCCCTGCGCAGCCTCATCCCAGATTCCGTTCTGCCTTGACAAGGCTCATTTCAGACTGAGCCCACGAGCCCTCGACACATCTACTTCTTTTTGTACCGATCAGGCTGAGTCCCGGCATTCGTTGTTGACTTGAATCTGAGGGACTTCTTCAACGCTGCCTTTATGACCGTTGGGGCCCACGGTTTGTCTTCTGGAACAAGTACCGCCTGCGAAGCGCTTTCCCCCAAAAGCCCCGATGATGAAGGAATTCTGGATTCGTTGTTCACTTGGAGTTGGAGATTGTGGGATCTCCGGCTAGAACCTGTCATGCATTGCATGTCGAGACGGAAGTTGGTATCGTTGTGGATTGTTGTATTGGACCTCGTTGGGAGACCGACGAGTTTCTGGTCAGGAACATCGTCGACGAACTCCGCTATGAGGTTCTTGAAGGAACTCTTCTTCGGCATGGCGTGCTTGGACTGTCTTTACTTGAGTTTTGATCCGTTGTATCGAGTCTTAGCGCCTCGAATGGTATTGGCTCGTTTTGATTCGTCCGAAACGTATACTGGATGGATGTCTCTGGAACTCCTATTCGAAGCAACATAAGCAGTTCTACACGAGGAGGCTGACGACTACAGAAAACCGCAAAAGCGTTCACCTGGCACGGTGACACATACACATCCATCTTGTGTGTCATGTCACTCGTGAGCGCGAAGACCATTACTGCGGCGGCCGGTCAAAACGGTTTGAAAGCACAGCGCTGTTTCACCGGGAAACCCATCACTCGATACAGAAAGCAAACAGCTGTGTACAGGCCTGCTCTACTGTAAGCTCAGCCTGGAACCTGATCCTGGAGCGCTGTGACTATCGTCACGTGATGCAGCGGGTGAAACACAACGCACTAACCTTGCACTGCACATATTATTCACCCTGCGAAAGCTCTTAATGGCCACTTCAACTTGACAGATATATGGCTAAGTGATGTGTGTATTCCTATGAACCGCGCGTTTGTCCGAGCTGTACTTGCTGTGGCCAAGCAAACGACACTTGCACGAACCATACTCTTCTCAGGAAAAGACTGATCAACCGCAAGACCTTTTATATTCCTGATATCGAACACAAGGAGAACTTCAGGCGCTGATGCTGTCGGAGCCGAAAACCATGACGCCACAACAAACAGTTCACGAATCAGATACAGAGTCACAGCTTGGGTTGAAATGGGAACCACATCTCTTCTCACCAGCAATGGTCAGCCCAACTTGGACGCGAGACCTACAGTTTGACGGTTTAAGAGCGGTTGCGCTGCGAGAACTGGCGGCAGAAGATGTGCGGAATGTCGAAGTCACATATCTCGCAGAAGGGCTCTTCAACCGTGTCTTTCGAATCTCAGACGTTGATCATCAGACGCAATACGTACTACGTGTCGCGCTTCCTGTCGATCCCAACAACAAGACATCTTGCGAAGTCGCCACTCTCGAGTATTTGGCGGTGAAGACAAGTCTGCCAGTTCCAAGAGTGCATGCATTTAGCACATCCAGGAGCAGTGATATTGGGTTTGAGTACATTCTAGAAGATTTTATGCCAGGGGTACAGCTCAACAAATGCTGGAACAAATTGTCATTCGCACAGCTATCAAGTGTCACCAGACAATTGGCAACATTTCAAGCACAGCTGTTCCAACACCGTTTCCCGGCTGTTGGCGGGCTGCGGAAAGCTGCTAACGGAGACTTCGTCGTTGGCAATATGGCAGACATCCAATTTTTCTGGTACGAACGCACCAAAGACCACATTCATAAAGGGTCATTCGATTCGACGCATAGCTGGCTAGATACGTTACTGCTGCTGAAGCTTAACGAAAGTCGACGCCTCTACGAAGAAGACAACGCGGAACCAGAGTCAGCACCGGAGGACCAATCAGAACCAGAAGTTGACGAGGAGGACGAGGCCAGCGACTTCGAGCCGGTCCTGCATAATATCGAACACCTATCGCAGCATCTCCCAAAGGTATTGGGCGAGGTAGGTTTAACAGATTCTGATGACGTTCACACAGCCGGCGCTATTCTCTATCACCCCGACCTCTCAACGCACAACATCCTCATCGATCCCAAAACTGCGCAGATCACAGGCATCATTGACTGGGAGAACGTTTCCGCCGTTCCGCTTTGGGCAGGCTGTGAGCTTCCTGCACTGCTCGCTCCATATGCCAAGTTGTGTCATGAAAGACCGGACCGCAACGATTATGAGGACATGGATCTAGACACATATGTCCAGAAGACCAAGCAAGACGGGTTCGATAATGAAGGCAAAGAGCCGAAGTTCTGGCAACGCGAACTTGAGTGGCAGCGAACGCAACTACGGGTGATTTTTCTCGAGGAAATGCAGAAAATTTGTCCCTCCTGGGTAGAGGTGTACCACAAGTCAGAAGCCTTGAGAGATTTCTACAATGTTTGCATGCTAGTCGATAACGTCTGGGAAGCGGAACGGGTAAAAGAGTGGATTGATGGACTGGAGGCTGGGGAGAGGCGGAGTTTCGTTAAGGTTAGGTTTGAGAGGGAGGCGATTCACATCTCTGACCTGGTTGGGGACGTTACCGAACATGAGGAGAACGTCAAGGAAGGTGAGGAGGAAGACCAAGACTGGACGCCAGCTATGCTACCTGGGCTAAAGGGCGCTGTCGATGGTGGAGATGCAATCGCGGTCAAATCTACTGAGGTTACCACGCAACCTTCAGCGCAGCAACTAGACTTGGGGGTAGGAATCTGGCGGTATACGGCCAGGCTGTTGAGAGACGCAACGAACAGGCTGCTACAGCTGGTTGGATCGTGGAACCTTGTCGACGCAGCTAGATAGGAATCAGAGTTGTTTGGTGAGCCGACAGACTCTGTCAATGCGATACGTTTGGAGAGAGGATCCCCTTCAGCTGTGCGATACGCTCCATCTCTTGAAGAGGTCTCTCCATGAATGGTACCACACTCCAATGACCAAGTTCGTTTATCGCGTGTAGAATCAATGATGTGTCGCGTGTGCGCGTAGCTGTGGGGCCATCCAGAATCGGGTGCACAAGGAGCAAGATCATCGCAGTCGAGAAGTAACTATTGCAGACGTTAGTGGAAGTGTCTGGAACTTCGCTAACTAAACATGTGAGGCAGGGATGACATATCCGAGCCCGATCTTGACCAGCGCGCCATCATGAGAGTTTTGAGCATTGGACTGATTTGTGATAGGGGAAGCGTTGGGTCTTGAAATTGGACAAGGGTACTTGCCTGCGCAGTATCATGTGTGAAACAAGAGATTTCTGGGTCAGTATCTCTTCAGCGACGCGCAGGTAATTTCTCGCCGCTTCCAGACACTCGTCAGCTCCTTGGAGCATTTGCGTGGTTTCTTCTTCCCGGAGCCTGGTGTCCTCTATCGATCTATCTGATCCATCGTGAACTATGTCTTTGCAGCGGGGCACAAAGGGCCAGAAAGCGACGGCGATCAGGGCGTAGTACATGCATCTCAGGTAGGCTTTCCGCATATCAAACAGCATCCCTTGGTCCGAGGAGAAGTTGAGACTTGATGGAAGATGTTGGTACCAGTGATCGATCTGGTTTCTCAGCTCGAGAGTCACGACCGGAGCATAGTTGGCCCCAGAGGCTATCACTGGGCGTCAGGATCCGAGGCAGCGAAACAAGCATTTCAAGAGGACTTACATCGCAGACCGACAGTGTCCACCACCTCAACCATGAGCCTGCGCAGCGAGGATAGCGCCAATAAGCTGTACATGCCTTCCTCGTCGTATTGGCTTGTGGGTAACTCCACGAGCTCTTCGTATGCACGCAGACCACTTGACGGAAGCTCTAGGCTTATCTCCAATTCGCTCTCGAGCCTGTGGTTTGTGCTGTCAGTCTGTTGATTCTGTCTGCAGAGGGAGTTACATACACATAACAGATCCAGTACAATCGATTGAAGGACTCTTTGTAATCAGCTCGCTGGTCAGTCACATCCGCCTTGAGGAGAAAGATACAGGTTTGCGACGCTTGTCGAATCATTTTCCAAGCTTCCAGTGGTCTCATTGCCAAGAGCAGGTACATGCACAGAAGGACATGGCACTGCAAGACCCGCAAGTCTTCGCCTGATCTCGGCAATCGTCTTAGTGCCTGTACTGCTCGAGCATAATAGTCAAAACCTGGCAGCTCGAGCGGCGTAGCCCTGTAGAGTGAGGTGTCCATGCTGAGTGCACCATTTGCATACATAAGCAAGACCAGGCAATCTTGGGCACAGTCGTCCTCGTAGTTGTCGAGGTTGGCCTTTTGGAGGTACTCAGCGGCAGTCTTGTGATCGAACAGCGGCAGATAGATGAGGATGTTCTCAACGAATGAGCGCTGCAATCGCCAGAGGTGAGGCCTTGAGAGATTCACGTCCACATTGCATACTTTGGCGGCCTCGCAAAGATTCTCCTCCACAATCATCTGATGACGAAAGAAGTCTTTCGTACATTCATACGACCACGAATCGATAGCATGAGGGCCCACAACAGCCTTGAAAACGAACAAGTTGGGCATTCGAGAGATTGGTTGCCGTCTCGCATTGGTTGTGTAGGAGGCTGGAGAGGTGGATAGGTGAGCTCCTTCTCGAATCGAAGGAGTCCTAGCCAAAGCGGCATCTCGATTGCTTGCACCGACGGCGGCAGCGACCGCGTCCAAGGTGTTTTGAAGCTCGTCCAGCCGCTTCAGTGTCCCAGTATAGTCTGTATCTCTCTCAGACCTCCTATCGTCTTGACTTGGTCCGGCATATCTGCACTCAATACCCGAGTCAGTGCAGAAGGAGCATGATGGTTTTGCAGCATCACATCTGGTCTTTCGGATACGGCAGACATCACAAGCAATTGCCACTCGCTTACGAGGATACGATCTCGAAACGTTTCCGCCACTCCCACTTGTTGCTTCGGCATGTTCAAGAGGTCGTTTCCAACTCATCGTCGCTGCATCTATTGACATCAATCATTCAGCTTCGGGTGTGTGTAACTCGGAGGTCCGCGTGTATACGGACATTGCAGACATGTTCGCTCGCGGCTGCTCGGATTAAGCAAAGCTTATCAAGCACGGAGCCTCGAGTAGTTCGCAGCAGACGTTACAAGTACCCCACGGGGTATTTCTGGCCCTGTTCAATGGATCTGTTTGGCCAAGGGTCCAGGCTGCGGAACCAGGAAAACATTCTCCTTCCGATCTTCTCCACATAAGCGAATGTGCGATGATCAGGTGGTACCCTGGAATACTCAGAGTATCCTTATTTGACGAGCGTCCGGGAATCCAGTACATTCGAGATGACCCGTTAGTACAACGCTAGAGCATTGAAAGTGAGGAGCAGGAAAGCTATGATTTATTATGCGGATGCGTCTACACACCCTCTGTCCTACCTCAGTACGGTGTAACATACACGGCTACTCACGCAACTTTGAGGTACCCTGCCAGTGGGTGACTAGGTGGTGCCTCGAAATGAGACAGCAATCACCCGACAGTGCTTATAGATGTCCTCAAAATATTGCAATAGCGTTCGGTGGACTTGCCACACCTCCTGTGACATTCAATGGCGCGCTCGTCAGAAAGAAAGACCACCGGTTCTGCTTTCTACACTGCTCGCTCAGGCCCTCGAGGTCCCACAGCTCCCCGATTGGCATGCCCCAGAGCGAGAGCAAATGATCATGGAGGCTGTAACCTGGCGTGGGTGGCCAGACCTCGAAGCCGATGTTGTCTCCCACGACAGCTGCGAAGTGATTGTTCCATAGCCATTCAAGCGTTCGCTCTGATCCCTCAACTCCGATCCAAGCCTTGCCGTTCGTAATGTACTTTTCTCGGAGTTCCTCACTATGCTCTTCATACCACTTCAAGAAGCCAGTGCGGACGATCAGGATATCTCCAGGTTGTAATGTCACAGCTTCATCCTTCGCAATAGCTTCAAGATCAGCGATGGTGATTTTGTGGCCAGACATAGGGTTGAATTCAATTTTGGCTTTCTCGGCCCAATGGCAGTAATCCAGGAGCACACCACGTCCAACGATCCCTCCCCTCTTCGACCACTGCTCGATTCCCAGATGTCCGCTTTGGAGTAGTTTGTCATGGTGTACACCATTGTAGTACAATCCAGTCTTCGAATGGCCCCAATGTCGCAAGCCGTCCCACTGGCTGCCGGATTGAGTATTGACATTGACCTCATCATCATAGCAATAGAAGTCAAACCCCTCCTTCTGCCGCCAATCAATGAACTTGTGATTCAGCGCGAGTCTGGCGCCGAACGGTTTGTGCATTTTCTCCAATCCCCAGTTCAACGAGACGCTTTTGCCGAGCTTGACCTCCTTTGCCGCCTCTGCTACCACTTCTGGTGTCAACAAGTTGACTGTACCAACCTCATCTTTGACGCCGTCTTTATCGAATAGACCCCACGAGCATTTGTATCCGGATTGGTCTTCGGTTGGAAGATTTTGGTAAGTTGGTAGATCGGTGGTATGCATGTTTATCCAATCCATCCAGGGTGTGAGAGAAGCCAAATGTCCTTGGGGGGGAACGTCAATTGAAGAGGTTGAGGAAGACTCGCTCTCGGCACCATCAATAATGGAGCTCATGGCTTACCTAGGTAGTAGGCTAGCTTCATCCGGTTCGCGATATCCACGCGCCATACACGAGGCAGTCTGAATCCAGAGTCGAATTAGCTTTGAGGAGAAGTATGACCTATTCAGCTCGAATCTTCTCACTCGATACGATTGATCATCGCGCATGCACAGAATAGTTTTGTTGCCAAAAAAAGATGATATTGCTATGCGTGGTACCGTACAAAGTGATGCGCTACCGATCTGCTGAAAGCTCAAATTGTCCCAAATGAGTCGATGAATTTCTTGGGGATCTCTACTGTCCTCGCCCTCAGATACTCCATAGCGTTCTTGCCGAGTGTATCGTAGGTGCTGCAGGCGTCGTAGCCACGATCAAGATGATCATGCAGCAAGAAGTGCACGGCTCGGATATTTGGCATCTCGAACCGATCAATTGGCTTGCCCTTGTCCTCCTCGGGGCCAAGCAGCTCCCGCATTTTGTCGACGGTAAGGAAAGACCTCAGCCACTCCCATTCTTCGTCATTTCGAACAAAGAAGCCGGCATTGCAATCGCTGCACTTGTCACCTGATCTACCGAGAACAATCTTGCCAAGTGGCATGCGGACTGTCTCACCGAAGGATGATAGATCAACCGGGTCCTTAGTCTCGTAGGATGGTTGCTGGCGGTCGTAGGTTCGGAACTCTGGGGCAAGTGGCATGTCGATGGGCTCTTTGCCGTCCCAGAGTAGGTGGACTCGCTGCTTCATAGCGCTCTGCGGGATCAACGTAGGGTGATATTCGTAGTACGGCTTGCCCTCCGCCTGTCGCATATCGTTGCCGAGAGAAGCACCAGGGCAACTTTGCAGGAAGGTCACCATGGAGATACGGAAAAATCCATCTGGGTTGCGCATGTTGAGAAGTTCCCTGTCTTGGCTTTGGGCGAAAATCCTGAAGTCAACGGTGGCGACATCTTGATTACGGGCGTCGATGATCGACGAGCCATTCTGCATGAATTTAAGTGTGGTGAATTTCTTCAGTCGTTCTTCGCCGAGCTCATAACGGACCTGGTCCTCTGTCCATTTGCATTTCTCTTCAATGTCGAGACCGCAGAGGTAGACGTGGTACTCTGCTTGCCAGCCAGCGAAGCCTGTGATACCGACTCTAGTCGTTGGTGGGGGTGGGAGACCTTTGACACCCCAGACCTTAACCTGATCCTCACCAATCTGCTCCATCTGGATGTTCTCAATCTGAGCAGTGACATCACAGTTGTAGTATTGCGGGCCTTGGATCTCATACAGGAGTTGAGAGGTACAGGACGATACTGTCATTTGTCCGCCTGTATTTTTCTCCTTGTACATGACACCATGACCGAGATGATCGATCGCACAGATCGGGAAGCCAAGATTAATGTGCTTGCCAGTTTTGATCAGGGTTTTGAAATCTGCGCAATAGCCACCACTCACATATGCGGCACATTCCAGAAGATGGCCGATGATGAGCGCGCCGGCTAATTCGTCGAACTGGTCGAACGTCCAATCATGCCACCAAGCTGCAGCACCGATTATTGGCGAGGCATCAGAGACACGTCCACATATCACAATGTCGGCACCTTCAGTCAGAGCTCTCGCGATACCGAGCCCTCCCATATATGCTTGAGCACAGACAGGTTCGAGACCCCACTCTTTGATCGACTTGTTGTGCATCAATGAACGGAACTGCTCACCCTCCTCAAGCATAGCCTTGACAGCTCCGGTAGCATCATCGCCCTCGATCCATGCTACCTTCAAGTCATATCCTTTTTCGCTGATAGTCTTCTTGACAAGCTTGGCAAGGATCTCTGTGTCGCTAGCTCCAGCGTTGACTGCGACCTTGATGCCCCTTCTGGCTATATCGTCAATGGCTGGTTTGAAGCAATCCATGAAGTTCTCTGCGAACATTGCATTCTGAACTTCCTCCTCCCATGACAGGTGCTTGCCTTGTGTGGCAGCTTCGTTCCTGAGCTTACCAGTGCCCTATGTGTCATTAGTAAATCTGTGATGGAACGATTGGTATTGAACGAGAGAACATGGA
>Ga0210040_10004863_pt1 | contig 17305 bp, 18 predicted proteins | sample CryGeyCG12114_NA_FD_185462 | JGI IMG/M metagenome (GOLD analysis project Ga0210040, IMG submission 185462) | Groundwater microbial communities from aquifer - Crystal Geyser CG19_WC_8/21/14_NA (SPAdes) (version 2) | ecosystem: Environmental > Aquatic > Deep subsurface > Groundwater | place: USA... | reverse complement strand
ACCGGACGGTGGTCACCTCCACCCCCGCCTGCCGCAGCTTCGCCGCGTAGGACTCGCCCTCGTCGCGCAGCACGTCGGCCTCGTCGACGAACAGCAGGGCCGGCGGCAGGCCCGCCAGCTGCTCGACCGTGGCCTGGTTGGGCGAGGCGGTGATCTCCGAGCGCCGGTCCCGGTCGGGCAGGTAGGCGTCCCAGAACCACTCCATCGAGGCGCGGCTGAGGTAGTAGCCGGTGGCGAACTGCTCGTAGGAAGCGGTGTCCATGGCGGCGTCGGTGACCGGGTAGTACATCGAGTGGTGCACGAAGTGCACGTCCCCGCGCTGCTTCGCCATCAGGGCCAGGGCCGCGGTCATGTTCCCGCCGACGGACTCCCCCGCCACCGCCATCCGGGCCGGGTCCAGGTCGTGCTCGGCACCGTGCTCGGTGATCCACCGGGCGGTGGCGTAGCCCTGCTCGATCGCGACCGGGTAGTGCGCCTCGGGCGAGGGGGTGTACTCGACGAACGCGACCGCGCACCCGGCGCCGACGCAGAGCTCGCGGACCAGCCGGTCGTGGGTGGCGGCGTCGCCGAGGATCCACCCGCCGCCGTGCATGTAGACCGCGACCGGGAGCCGGCCGGTCGCGCCGGCGGGACGGAGCAGCCGCACGCGCACGTCGCCGACCTCGGCGGGCACGGTCACCCACTCCTCGTCGACGTCCGGCTTGGCGACCGGCCCGGACTGCAGATCGGTGAGCACCTTCCGGGCCGCCTGCGGGCCGAGTTCGTAGAGGAACGGCGGCTTGCCGGTGGCCTCGACGAGGTCCTGGGCAGCCGGCTCCAGGACGGGTGACCGGGCCGCGGTCATCGCCGGCTCCCGACCGGGGTGTTCGTGACGTCGGACAGGAAGGACAGCAGCTCGCGGTTGAGCTCGGCGGCGTGGGTGACGCCCAATACGTGCGGACCGCCCTCGATCTCGACGTAGCGGGCCTCGGGGAGGGCGGCGTGCAGTCGCCGGCCCTGCCCGTCGATCGACAGGATGCGGTCGGCGGTGCCGTGGACGATCAGCGTGGGGACGTCGAGGGCCTTGAGGTCACTGCTGAAGTCCTCCAGCCAGCCCGGTGGGCATGCCCAGGTCGCGTAGCCGGCGGCGTCGGCACCGGCGTTCCACAGTGCCCGGACGGCGTCCTCGCTGATCCGGTTGCCGCCGTACTGGTCGAGGTCGACGAGGTCGGCGACGAGGCCGGTCAGCCAGGCGAACCGGTCGGCGCGGATGGCGTCCTGGACGGCGGCGACACCTGCGGCGTCCACCCCGGTCGGGTTGTCCGCTGACTTCGCGAAGGACGGGGCGAGGGTCTCGATCACCACCGCGGCCCGCAGCCGCTGGGTGCCCTGGCGCCCGACGTAGCGGAACAGCTCACCCGATCCGAGGGAGAACCCGACGACGACGGCGTCCCGCAGGTCCAGCGCCGCGAGCACGGCGTCGAGGTCGGCGGCGAGGCTGTCGAAGTCGTACCCAGCGGTCGGGCGGCTGGAGCGGCCGAAGCCGCGCCGGTCGTAGGTGATGACCCGGTACCCGGCGTCCAGCAGCGGGAGCAGTTGCGGCTCCCACGAGCGGCTGTCCAACGGCCACCCGGCCAGCAGCACCACGGGCGGACCACTGCCGTGGTCCTCGTAGTACAGCTCGATCGGAGTGGTGTTCTCCTGTCCGACGGTCACGGTTGCCATGCGCTTCTCCTCGAGGGTGGGGACGACGGTTGGGCTGGTCAGGACTGCGCGGGCACGGCGGGGGCGAGTGACGCCGCGGCCTCCTCGATGAGGGCGACCGCCTGCGCGGCTTCGGGGATCGCGACGGTGTGCGAGCCGCCGGCCAGCTCGACGGTGCGGCGCGAGCCGGCTCGGTCGGCCATGAACCGGTGGACGGCGGCGGGGATGTTGCGGTCCTCCGCGCCGAACAGGAACCACGACGGCACCGTCCGCCAGGCGGCACCGGCCGAGGGCTCCTCGAGCGCGGACTGGGTGATCGGGCGTTGCGTCGCAGCCATGACGGCGGCGTCGGCGGCGGACGAGTCGGCCGCGAACTGGGCGTGGTAGCGCTCCTGGCGGATGTAGAGGTCGGCATCGCCGTCCGGCAGCGGGACCGCCTCCAGCGTCTCGGCCAGCGTGCTGCCCGGCGAGCGGGCCGACAGGGTGGCGGCGCTGTCGCCGACGTCGGGGGCGAACGCCCCGATGAACACCATCGCCCGGACGCGGTCGGAGTGGACGTTGCTGGTGACCATGCCGCCGTAGGAGTGGGCGACCAGGACGACGTCACCGTCCACGGTGTCGAGCAGCCCGGCGAGGTACGCGGCGTCCGTGCGCACCCCGCGCAGCGGGTTCGCGACCGCGACCACCGGGTGACCGTGCTCGACCAGCCGGGCGATCACGCCGCTCCAGCTGGCGGACTCCGCGAAGGCGCCGTGCACGAGGACGACGGTGGGCTTGCGGGTCGTGGGCGAAGCGGTCATCGTGCGCCTCCGGGCGTCGTCGGGGCTCCGTGTGCTGCGATCCCGAATCTGCTCGGGTGCTCCAGCACGGTCAACGACGAGGTCGGGATGCTGTCATCGGCTCCACCGATGACAGGTCGCCGTCCCGGGCCGGGCGCCGTCCTCAGTCGGACAGGGCGGAGAACCCGGGTGCGGGCGGCATGGTGAGCAGGTGCTCGACCAACCTGGCCACGGCGGGGGTCCGCACGCGCGACCGCCGCCACCGCACGGTGAACGGCACGTCGAGGTGGGGGGTGACCGGCCGGACGACGGTGTCGACGTGCCCGGCCGTCAGGGAACCGATCAGCAGGATCCAGTCGATCCGCGGGTCGTCCATCCACCGAGCCGCAACCAGGTCCGGGTCGTCGAGCGGCACCGTGGGCGGCGAGACGCCGGCGGCCAGCAGCGCCTGCTGCTGGGCCAGCGACCAGGCCGGGAACAGGCTCGCGTGGGCGGCTCCCCGCACCTGGTCGGCCAGCGCCGACAGCGGCACCGCCGGTTCCCCGGCCAGCGGGTGGTCGGGCCGGAGTCCGACCAGCAGGGGCTGGGCGCAGAAGACCCGGGTCGACATCCCCTCGACGTCGTCCAGCCGGCCGCAGGTGATGCCGATGTCGACGGTGCCGTCGGACAGCGCCTGCTCGAGGAGGGGCAGCCACAACCTCGCCAGGACCAGGTCGACGTCCGGTGCCACGTCGGCCAGGGTCGCCTTCAGGTGCGGGGCGAGCACCGGGGCGGCCGGCGGGGTGACGCCCACCCGGACGGTCCCGCTCTGCCCGGTGCCGATGCGCTTGACGACGGCGACCGCCTCGGCGGCGTCGTCGAGCAGCGCCCGTGCGCGGAGCAGGAACTCCGAGCCCGCCTCGGTGAGGTGGACCGGGCGGGTGGCCCGGGTGATCAACGGGGTGCCGAGTTCACGTTCGAGCCGCTGCACCAGCTCGCTCAGCGTGGGCTGCCCGATGTGCAGCTCCTCCGCGGCCCGGCCGAAGTGCAACTGGGTGGCCACCGCGACGAATGCCTGGAGCTGACGCAGCTCCACCGGCATGGGCCGAACCTACGGAGCCCGGCGGCCCGCCACCAGACCCGGCTGCGCGCGAGATCCGGTGGGTGTCGCTTTACAGCGTGGTGGCGTTGTGCCGCCTCCTTCCGATCCGCCACGGACGGGCCCCGCCTGCTCGGTGACCTCGTCACTCAGCTCGAAGCCATCGCCACCGCCCGCATGGTGGACGCCGCGCTGGCGGCGTGCTTGGCTCCGGCCCATGCCCGAGCTCGCCACGTTCGACGGCGCGACGCTCATCGCTGCGCTCAACGCTCAGCGCGTCGAGCGGGCACTGGACTGGGCTGCCCTGGCCGACGTGCTGTATGCCCAGTCCCACGACCTCAACGTCGAACTGGCCGACAACTGCCTGTGCTCAGGCGCGCTCGTCCGGACCGCCAAGCGCGGCACGATGTCCTGCCAGTACGCCCTGATCCTCCTGCGGTGGGTCGGCCGAGCACCGGAGGACTTCCTCACCGGCCCGCCCGTGCAGGTGGGCGACACCAGGCTGCCGGAGGCTGGCCCTGACCAGCGGCTGCGCTTCGACCTCCCGTCGCTGTACACAGCCCTCAATCAGGAGCGTCGGGTGCAAGGACGCACCTGGGCCGACCTGGCCGACGTCCTTGCGTGCACTCCTGCCCGGCTGACCAATCTACGCACCGCCCGCTTGGCCGACATGGGGCTGACGCTGAGGGTCACGCAGTGGCTCGGCCGTCCCGCCGCCGACTTCGTCCACCCCACCCGCTGGTGAACGGGCGGCCTTCAAACCGGAGGCCTAGATCAGAGGGCCGCCAGTCCGGGCCACGGGAGTCGGTCAGCCCAACGAGGCGCAGAGTTCGTCCTCGGTGCCCGGACACAGCGAACCGACGGTCGGCGGACTGAGGGTCGCCAGCCGCCCACTGAATCGGACGTTGGACACCCGCAGTTGGAGGGTGCTGAACACGTCGGGACGACCCTGCGGCGTCGATGCGGTGAACGCCTGGTCCAAGACGACGTAGCCGGTGATGTGGGCTTGTCCGAGGTTGGAGGCCTCGAAGCTGTCTGCGGTCGACCACACCCCGCCCGAGCACGGGATGCTCGCGTCACCGGCCTGGAAGAAGAAGCCGAGTCGGCCTACACCGGGCGGCGTCCTCTCCGTGGTCTCGACCGTGAAGGTGCCGCTCAGCCAGTTCTGCGGGGTACGGATCTGAACGGGCAGATACTGGAGTGCGCCCGCATCGGTCTGACAGCTGTCGAAGTTCGGCACCAGTTCCGGCGACGAACCCCCTTGCAAGGGCTGCGTGCCGACGATCAGATCCGCAAGCGGGTACCCGCCCGTCACCCCTGAGTCGCTCAGCCCGACGTCCAAGATGGCCGCCTTCGCTTGCAGCGTCGGCGCGGCCACGGTGGCTGCGCTCGACGGCGACGCCGCGGACGTGGCCGGTGATGAAGCGGAAGGGCGGGGCGTTAGGAGAACGACCGCCGTCAGCGCGCTGACGGCGACCACTGCTCCCGCCCCGGCTCGGAACCACCTACGGCGGCGGGATGCGTCGAGTTGGTCATCGTCAGGTTCCAGACCCGGCAGCACGTCCTGCATCGTCATCCTCGGCCCCTCGTCTTCGTCGCCGCGGAGTCGACCACGCAGGTGAGGAGAAAGCCAGACGACGCGGTATCGCATTTCCTGTGAGGTCGCTCCGTACGCCACACCGCACTCACCGCCCACCTCCCGGCGAGAGCGGGCTGCTCCCGCGCGGCGCGCGGCGAGCGGCCGGTTCAACTCTCAATGCCCGCTCGGCGTTGACTTGCAGGGGCTGCGCTGGCTCGACGTTTCAGACATGACGAAGGCCCCCGTCCAGCGCCTCCGCCTGGCAGAGGTCTCGGTGTTGCTCTACCGATAGGACTTCAACCTATAACCCTGCGATTTGATCTTGAGCTAGTTGATCAAAGCTGCCAGTTTACGAAACAGCGGGCTGACCAGCAGGAATCGCGTTGGCCGCCGTTGGCAGAATAAGCTCGTTCCAGTACGTTTTCGATGAGTAAACGATGCCTGGCCGACAGGATCAATCGCTCTCCGCGGCGGGCTTCCCTCAGCGCGGCGCCTTACCCAGCTGCGCGTGCCACGCCTGCATCCTCTTGTTGTAGGTCCAACCCATAGACATAGCGAAAGCCACCGCCAGCGGGTTGCCAGCGATGGGCACCATGCCGACAGCACCCACAACCACCCCCTCAACGATCTCGCGCGCGGTCGACCTCTCCGGGGGCGCATTCACGTCGTCGAGCCTCCCACTGCGCCTCAGGAGAGCGACGGACCCGCCTGGCGCGCCTCTCAACTGCGCCGGGCGACACTTCCGGTGTTGACGGGTAGGCGAGCTGCACCGGGCCGGCGCCGATGATTGGCACATGCCCGCGGCCACGGTTATGGCAGTCACAAGTCCGCGAGTTCCGGCCCACGCTCGGCGTCCGCCCCGGTGGCCCCGCCGCGGGCCGCAAGAGCGCCCTGGAGGCGCCGCGGGTTCGCGACGAGGCGAAGCGTCCCCGGCTCGGGTTTGTGTGTTTCGCGGGCGAGACCTGTTGGATTCGCGCGCTCTTATACGCCGGAGGAGCCCGCAGTTCGATCCTTCGGACATCGCCAATTGGCGGGAACCTGATCGTCAGCAATACCTGAGTTGGGGGAAGGCAGATCGCGTTCTTCGATGTTCACCACGTATCGGTGCCATCCCGATCCTACCTGGAACCTCGCCAGCCAGAGCTGCATCCTCCCTAGAGGCTGGTCAGAGTCCCGTCGTGCGCGACCGCGAAACCAGACGTCCGTGATGCCCAGTGGCAGGACGAGGTCTTCGACGTGCTCAGACGTCGCATCGTCGTACGTATCTGAAAGTCGATAGAAGTAGTCGCCGCCTTCCTTATAGCCCCGGGCAAACAGGAAGAGGTGCCGCTCATCAGCAGACTGAGCCAAGAGCTTGTCTAGATTTTCACGAGCCCAGCCCTCCGAGAGCAGCTCGGAACACACCTGCGCAAGCTCGTTCAAACGCAACGGGATGGAGCCGCTCTCGGTCTGGGGCCGTCCCGCCCTTTTCGCGCGAGCCCATTCACTCATGAGGTTCGTGGCCGGGGGTGACGTGATTTCCACGATGCCTTGGCGCGCCTGACCATCGGGATAGGTCCAAGAACCGTCGGGCATCTTATTGCCAGCGCCGGCATCGGCGAGCTTGATCTCTACTCCGAGGACCTGCTCCATCGCCAGGGATGCGATCTCCTCTTCACGGCTTGCCGTGGTGCCGGCCGCGTTGCTCATGGCTTTAAGGCTAGCCCGGCGCTGGCCGCCGGGTGAACAACCGCCGCCACCTCTCGCGTCTTCGCTGCCGCCGTGTCGCATAGCACGCACCTGTCCGTTAGTCCGGATTCCTTGTGCGGCTTCCGCACTGATGATCCGGACTAGCAGCTCGTCGGCCAGCGACCGCCATGCGCAGCCCAGCGGCCCTCACGGTCCGCCTCAATGTCTCGGCCATGACCCAGTCCTCTGACGAAGTACCGCTCCCAGCAACCCAGATGCCGCCACCGCCGCAACCGCGACCCGCCGCCCGCGCCAGAACGCGCGACACCCGCGCGGCGCGTGGTAGTTCTAGTGGGCGAGACTGGCCCGTGCGCGAGCCCCTCGACGAGATGCTGCGTTTCGAGCTCCGCCGCGATGCCATCAACGGGTCCGCGCACGGAGTCACAAGGACACCCCACACTGCCAGCTGATCTTGATCGCATTCGCATCGGTTCGCTTCGGTTCAGTAAGGTCTCTTAGGTGCAGGGTGTACGACGGTGAACTTGAGCGGCGCCCGCGAGCAGCGTTCACTGCCACCGTAAGGAGGCTCAAGAGCCAGGTTGCTGTCCTCTACCGACCCGAGTGGACGCCGGCGGGCCAGTAGACGGCGCCCCAGTCCCAAAACGCGTCGCGCCGACCCGTCCATAACAGACCGAGTGCTACAACCCATCGCGAAACGGCCGCTACCGATCGTCGGCGTACTCGCTGGCCGCGATCTTTCGACGGAGCTGAGATGGCTACTACCCCGCCACCTGAAGTCCAGGATCGAACGCTCGCAGAGCTGACCGAACGGTGCATCCGCTCGGCGCTCCCCGCTCTTCAAGCAGCTGTCGACGAAGGCTTGACGCCGGAGAAGTACTCCTACTTCGTGAGGATCGAGCGTGACGCCGATGGCCGGCGTCGGAAAACCTCGGCGGATGCCCCACTTCGATACTCGTCGCTGCTCCGGAGCGAGGAGCGCTCGTGGGAAAAAGGCATCCTCTACAGCAGCCTGGACGGCTTCGACGCCCTGTTCGAGTACCTCCACAGCGACTCTGCCTACTGGGACTACATGAGCGGTGGAGAGCGCCTGCGCCGGCCTGAGGCCGAACTAGACGTGGATGACGACTGGCCAGAGCGATGGTTCGCCATTCAAGTGGGCAGCTTCGTATCTGACCTTGTCGATCGGCACATACATGTAAGTGGCTGGAAGTTCGACTTCGGCATATATCTGACGAACTACGTTTTGCTCGAAAGGGAGCTCAAGGGACAGATGCCCGACGGCAGCCCCCTCAGGGTCGACGCCTTGATCCCGCTCTACGGCGTCACCTTCGACACTGATGCGCTCGACGGCGAGGTCCGCATCGAGACGCTCCAGGACGATCAGCTCGCCGCCTCTTGGCCGGGCCAGCGCATGGACGACGACGACGAAGGCCTCTTGCTCAGCGCCACGCACGTTTGCGTCTTGCCGGGAGTCCCGGTCACCAAAGACCCGGTTGCTGGGTGGCTCACACCAACGGCGTGGAGTTTCGACCCCGTGGACCGACTGCTGGAGGTCCTGGCTACCTCAACGGATCACGACTTCGGTGTGAAGCACGTGCTGTACCGGCACGACGGCTGGAGCGACGGGTGGAGCGCCAATGGGCTCGCTGGAGGCGCGTGGCCGTGGACACACGACCGCCGCACAAGTGACCTTCGTCGCTCAGGCGCTCCCTCGGAGCCTGCGCTGCTCGACCAGGCCGTGGTGCAGCGGCGAGTGGTACAGCTTGTGTCGGGCCGACATGAGCCCAGGCTGGCTGCCCGCCGGCTCCTTGGCGCTCTTTGCCGCGACGACGACATAGACGCGGTCATCGACGTCTGCATTGGCATCGAGGCCCTCGTCGGCGACTCGAGTCCCCAGGAGATCACGTACAAGCTCGCTTTGCGCTCCGCTGCCGTGCTAGCCCAGAACGGCTATCCGCACACCAAGACCTGGTTCGGCGTCGTTAAGAACCTCTACGCGCGTCGTTCGAGCATCGTTCACGGCAAGACCAAGGCCGACGACCGCAACACGATCAAGGCGCTAGGCGGTCAATACACCGCTCACTCGATCGGCACATTCGTGCTCAATCGACTGCTATCGACCGTGCTCGATAAGCCTGAACTGGGAGTCAGGGCATCGAACGACGACCTCGTGCTCGCCTTGATCAGCCAGCCAGAGCCGCCCGACGCCGACATCGATTTGAATCGATCGGCTCGGCAGAAGGAAGGCTGACCTGCGCAACGCGCTCGGATAGGAAGCGCGCGCCCGTCGCGGGCTCACCGGTCGCCTGGGGACAGGCGTCCACTGAGCGTCCGACTCAAAGAACACTAGGCCCGATAGCCACGGCGGCCGTAACAGTTGTTGCCGTACCCATCCTTGTGTGCGCGCAGCGAAAGGTCAGGGGTGGTTCGATCAAAGCGCCGACTGCAGTACGGGCAAACAACGGTATGGGCACGCACCCTAGTGCCTGACGAGCGGCTGCCTCTATTGACCCCGACCGCTGTGGCGCGTCCTCCGAATGTGCCTGCTCCAGCAACTCCCTTGACTAGCTCGACGGGATACCTCGGCGCAAACTCGGCCTCCAAGACTTCGATCGCCGCCAGGTCAGATGCAACGAACGACTTGAGGCCGGGACCGGACCGGCCCCCTGTGCGATCGAACGCCCATAGATACTCACGCGCTAGGCCATCCTGGCGTCGCATAAACTTCAGCGCATAGGGCTCGATGATCCGACTGGACCCTTGATAGCGCATACGCATGAGACGCTGCTGGGCGCCGGCATGGAAGATTTGCGAGCGAACCGGCTCTGGAAAGTACGTGCCTCCGGCTCGGGGTCGGCCGCCCAACCCCGCGAACAACTCCTCGAGCCCAGTACGGAGTGACGCGAGAGCCTCATCGAAGCCGAACCTACTGACTGCCGGGGTCACAACCTTGCCCCAGAAGGCGCGGAGCCCCTCCCAGGGAGCGGTGAGCAGGAGCTGCTTTGCCGCCTGCGGATCCGGGGCGAAGATAGTTTTCGCGAGGAAGGTACGCATGAGGGCGCTGCGATCAATCGCCAGCTCCCCGCTCAGGAAGGCGGCGTAGACCAGATCGAATAGGTCGTATGCATACCGGCGTTGCAGTAGACAGCGGAGCTTGTCGGCCAGAGCCTCTTCAAGCGCTACGACCTGTATGGGCACCGACGCTTCCGAGGAGTCGCTGTATTGGTGAATCAGATTGCGGCTCTGTATCGGCAAGTGAAGCCGATCAAACTCGGTTACATCGACGCGGACTTTAATGTCGACCGGCCTTGCGTCTCCTGCGAAGTCTTTAAAGTACAGGGCAAGCTTGTAGACATTCTTCCCCCGCTCGACTTCGTGGTGATCCACCACTCGGTTACGAGAGATGTCAAAGTTGACACCGCTTCGGGTCTGGGCGTACCGGCAGCTATCGTTGAAGGCGCCCAGGAGTCGGTCGCCGTCCAGCTCTGACGCGCAGGAGAAGTCCAGGTCGTCGGAGAAGCGACTGGCCGGCAGGTATCCCTTTCGGAGCGCATTACCGCCTTTGAGCGTGAGGGCTCCGCGCATCACGTCTTCGGCGTAGAGACCACCGATCAACCATCCGAAGACGTAGTCCCGCTCGACGTTGGCCCGACTGATCTGCATGGCCTTCACCTGCGCATCGAGTTCGTCTCGCGTGATCACGGCGCCTCCTCATTGGCCGCAAACATGATCGCTGGCCAGGGCGACGAATCGATGGCGGCGCGCCAAGTGGGGCCGAGAGGCAGCGACGGCGGGTGCCATGCGCCGTGAGCTGACGCCTAGGACTACGACGCAAGAAGCTTGCTCTCTTCGCAGGACCCGCCGACTGCCGTCTTCCGAACACCTTCCTTGACCGGCCCCAACCGAGAACCAACCCGACCACGATCCTTGACAAGATCACGATCCTTCACACCTCATGCACTCGGGCCTGTCGTTGCGTCGTGACGCATCGGGGTGACTCCGACTGGGACATCCCTCCGGACAGTCGCCAGCATGAGCAGGCGGCGGAATCCATCGATGCGGTTCGAGGCACAACGCCAAGAAGCGCTGCTGCAGGCGCGGCGGTCAAGCGCCTCACAGTCCGGTGATCCGGCAGCAGATGCGCCGCAAGCGGCCGAGTCCGCTGCCCGGGCCCGACGGCACGCCGCGTCGACGTGCGGGTGGTGCGGCGGCCCGATCCGCGTCAGGGCCACGGGGCGGCTCCCGAAGTGGTGCTCGGCGTCGTGCCGCCAGCGAGCCTGGGAGCAGACCCGCGCCGCCGCCTCGGGAAGATCGGCGGTCCAGATCGTCGAACGACGCGTGGAGACGCCGGTGGCCATCCCGCCGACCCGCAGCGACTGGCCACGACTGCTCGGTGAGCTCGTCACCCAGCTCGACACCGGCCGCATCTACAACCGAGACCTGGACGAAATGTCCGCCGCCCTGATCGCGATCAGCGCTTCGATGACCCGCCGCCTCTACATCCGTAGCCGGACAGCACCCCGCGCGCACTGATCGAGACGGAGAGGTGACGTGCCACTCGGCCCGGGGGTGACGTCGCCCAGTCCGATGTCACCCCAACACTGCTGGCAGCAATCGCACGAGGCCAGCGCCTCCTCGGAGCGACCAGCTCCGCTCGTCGTCGTCCGAGGAGATGCCATGACCATTTGCTTGCTGACCACCGAGGAAGTCGCCGTCCGGTTCCGCACCAGCCCGGCCACGGTCCGCTACTGGCGTCACGTCGGCATCGGTCCCTCCGGCATCAAGGTCGGTCGGCGGGTGCTCTACGACGAGGCGGAGTGCGACCGGTGGTGGAGACCAAGGTCGCCGCGGCGCGACGCGGCGCCGGCTGAGGAGAAGGGCTCCGGGTTTCCCGTCCCCGCAGACGTCCCACTTGGCATGCCCAGCGGGATGCAAGCACCAAGTGCCGCCGCCGGCACCATTCGCCTGGTGGCTCCAAGGCGACGAGGCGTATCTCGGGAGTAGGGCCCGGTCCAACTGGGGACGTGGCTGGTCACTCAGCATGGCTCTCCCGGATGCTCGACGGCGTCGCGTCACGAACTCGCTACTTGGAGGGCGTGGAGGCGTCGCTGGTGTATGGATGTGGGTCTGCCGTTCCGGACGCACTTATCCCCGGTGGCGGCTCCACACTCCGAGCAGGCGTTGGCCGCTATCGCCTTAGCGCGCTCAACGTTGATCTCCTGCTTCTGCTCCGGCGTCAGATGGGGCCAGCACGCGGCGGCACGAGTGCCGTCGGCGCGATTGACCCGTTCGCTGGTGCACGGTTGGCCGTAGCGCGTATGGGGACAGGCGGGGTCCATCGACTCAGCAAGTTGGCCGTCTCTCAGCCGTGGCCGATAGGACGTCGTAGCCCGGGCGGTGCCGTTGGCTGCCCGGTCGGCCAGACCGAGAACGTAGTGGGGTCGCTGCGGGCCGCCCCATGGCTTCCCGTTGCTGTAAGCGACGTCGACCGGTTGGTTCTTGTCGACGACGACAGCCGCGGACTCTAATTCCAGGTAAGCCGTCTGCAATGAGTCGTGCAGGGCGCTCAGCGACCGCTGCACTTCGTCGAGCGCGAAGTCCCGGCCCGGGCGCTGCTCGTAGACCGCAAGGGCATCCTCGGCTGCAGGCAGTCGATGGATGACGGCGTTTAGCTGCTTAAGCACGTCCGCCAGCTGACCGCGGGCGGTGGGGTCTGCGTCGGGCACCGATGTCTCCCCCTCTGGCGATTCGAGCGGGCCATCGAGCGTCGAGCCCACGCCGAGGCTAACCACGTGGCCGGCGGGGCTGGCGACCAAGCGCGAAGAGGCTGCTCGGTACTAGTGCCGCGACCGACGAGATCCGCCGTAAAGGCGGCCTATGGGACACCCGGACCACGTCTCCGCTGATCGATAGACCGACCGGCATGGGCGATGTGGCTGGGCCCAAGGAAGCGCGAGCCTAGGGGCGGCCTGATGCCATCGAGCGGTTCGTCAAGCACTCAGCTGTTCGGGTAGTACTTCCAGGTCTCCGTCTGGTCCTGTGCCGCCGGCGGACCGAAGTGGTCGGCCACGGCCTGCAGCAACTGGACGTGCCGCAGCGGCAGGACTGTCTCCGTCGTGCGCTTCCCGTTCAGCGAGTACGCGAGGGTGATGTCTGCAAAGTGCGCTGGAACCTTGAGCTTGCCTGGACGGATATCCCGGTTGTCGCCGTGAGCGCAGCCGTTGCGGTAGTGCCTCACAAACTGGTGGAGCGGGTCCTTCAAGTCATAGTGCGCGCTCTCGGTCACTTGGTCGCCAAGGGCGACAGCTGTGGCGATCTGGGCGGCGGTCATGACGTGGGCGTCCATCGCCTTGAAGCCCCAACGGGAGATTTCTTCGAACACTGCTTGGATGCGGTACGACTCTCGGTCACCTGAGGCCGACAGGGTCAGCGATGGATCCGGGATATGGGGCCAGACGCTGCGCCAGGCAGCCATGAGCGGCTGGCCAGGCACCGTCGCCAGGTTGGCGGCCACCAACAAGCCGAGGTAGGCAGACTTCAGGTTGAGCGCCGTGCGGCTGATCTCGCCTCGGGTCAGGGTGTTCATGCCGTACTTCCTGTCGGGGGCTCGTCCGAGCTGGCCATGGGCGCCCCCAACGGCCCTCGGAGAGCTGGCAGTAGGAGTCCATAGTGGACCGCTGAGGGCGACCTCACTGCCATGACCCCAGTTCGTTGCCGGGATGTAGGACGGCGACCTCCGGATGGAGGCGGGTCAGCACGCACGCACGCACGCACGCACGCACGCACGAAGAACTGTAGCTCCTGCTGCGCCTCCTCCGGACTTCGCCAGTTCGTGACCACGACCAGCGCGCAGGGGTCAGGATCAGCAGTCTCAACAGAGTCACCCACAGAAGGCGCACATCACCGGGTGGGGCACCGAAGGAGTGTCTCTGAGTGGGGGCGCTCAGGGACAGTCAACCAGCACGTTTCGCAGGGCCGCGTCCCAGACGAACCCCAGCCAAACAGGCGGGTGGCCGCACTGTCGCTGTCGTCGGCCGGCCGTGAACACGGGCGTGTCCTGCACGACCACGACTCGCGATCTGGTCGTCCGGATTCGCGACGACTAGCTCAGGCCAGCGGTACCGACTTCCTTGAGTACACCCGCTTCCCTGCTGATGTGCTGACCCACGGACGCATTTTTTCGAAGGGGTCGCCGGTTTCTGCGTGGCGCCGGCGCAGGTGCTCGGCCAAAACGACGAAGCGAGCGCTGGCGTGTGATTCGACGCGCGCTGGCAGCCGCTCGGAGAGATGGTGCGGCGCGAGCACCACGAGGTTGGTCTTGTCTGGCATCTCAATGCCCCAGCTGCCGACGGTGGCCGCGGCCCGACCGTAGTTCACGACCTCGACACAAACGTAGTGGTCAGGGACACCAGCGGTCTCGCCATCCGTGATGGCGTTGGTGACGTCGACGCGAAGCACGGGACCGCTGCGGCTCCACGACCAGGCCTGCCAGCTGAGCGACGCGGCGCTGAGAACTAAGGCGAGGACGGAAAGAATGATGGCGGTGGCGGTCACGGCCGCACGGTAAAGCTGGGGTCTGACAGGTGCAGTCCCACGCTTGTCCGCCGATCACCCTGCCACGTGGGGTGTCCCCTAGTGGGGCGCTTAGAGACTGTCGGTCGGGCTCCTACCCGCCGGCAGGACTCCCGCTTCACAGAGGAACGGCAGCGCCTACCGTCGCGCGAACGCCGCTGACCGAACGACGAACCGGTGCACGCCGAAGGGTCTGACGCTGCCCATCGTTGGCGAGTGCCTGGAGCCACAGTCCAGGATGGGCGGCATGCCTGCTTGGGCCGACTATCAGGAGGAAGCGGCGCAGTTCTTCCGCAGCCTGGAGCTATCCGCCCAGACGAACGTGACCATCGAAGGCGCCCGCGGTCGCCACGATGTCGATGTTGAGGTGCGCGGCGAGCGGGCCGGCCAGCAGCTGCTCTGGATCGTGGAGTGCAAACGCTGGAAGACGCGCGTCTCCAAGCTTCACGTCGCCGCGTTGATCGGCATCGTCCAGGACGTCGGCGCTGACCGCGGCATCCTGCTGAGCGAATTCGGCTTCCAGTCGGGTGCTGTCACGCTCGCGACCCGCAGCAACATCAGGTTGACGAGCCTTGCGGAGCTCCGCCATGAGTCGACCTGGGAGTACCAGGACCGGCAGTTCAGCGACTATCGCCGCCGCCTCGCCCAGATCCACGCGCGGCTGCGGACCTTCACCGTTAAGGGGGGAACGTATCGCGGGTACGCAAAGGCATCGACTCCGACCAGTTGCTGCGTGGGTACGCCATGATCTCGATCGCGCAGCACGCCCTCGATGCAGTCCATCTGAACCGCTGGCCGATCGCCTACGGGCTTACCTTCAGCACCGACAACGGTGACCAGTACCTCCACGCTGCGTCGCGCAGCGAACTCGTCCACGGTCTCGGACTCGAAGTCGACAGCGTCGAGAGACTGTCGTTTGAACTGGAGGCCAGAGTCCAGACGTGGTAAGTCCCCTGGTGGCTCAAGTCGGTAGGCAGGCGCTTAAGCGACCCGGCGTACATCGTGCTCCCGCCGAGCCGAGCGGCTCACCCTCACCCGTCGCAGCCGCAGGATGGCAGGCGTAGCTGTCCCTGAGCGGGCCGCTTAGGGACACTCTGAGGCCCCGGCGGAGGTACGGCAGCGGGGCGGACGGTGGCGGTCAAAGTGCTAGTAGGCGTCGATCGGGTGCCCACCGACCGCGGCAGGCGACCGATCAACGGCCCAGCACGCGGGCGGTCTCGGCGCTGACCACCTGGCGGCCGATGTAGACGTCCAGCGTCATCGACGGGTTGGCGTGGCCAAGCTGGTCGGCCACCTGCCGCGGGGTGAAGCCCGCCTCACCCAGCCGCGTGGCGACGGTCTTGCGGAACGTGTGCGACGTGACCCAGCTCCACGGCCCCTCCGTGCACCGCACCGGACGTCCCGCCTCCGTCGTGCTCGTCGCGGGCTGGAAGCCGGTCCCGTCGCAGGCGTCGCACTCGAAGGAGTCCAGCAGCTGGCGGAGGTCGCCGGAGACGCTGTTCGGATCGCGCAGCGTGCCGACGAACGGTGCCGGGAAGACCAGCTCGGTGTCCGGCCTCAGCGGTGCGGCGAGCCGACGGCGCACCATCTCGACCGCGAACTCCGGCACCGCGATGATCCGCCAGCCAGCAGCGGTCTTCGTCCGCGGCTGCACGACCGTTCCCCGCTTGGGCACCCGCACCGCAGTCGCGTTGACTTCCCAGGTGCCGGCGTCCAGGTCCAGCAGTGGCCTGCCCGCGGTCTCCCCGGTCCGTAGCGCCACCGCCTCGCCGACCCGGGCACCGGTGGCGAGCATCCAGTCGACGATGTCCACGACGTCCAGCTCGTTCGCCCGGGCACTCCCCCGGAACAGCTCGACCAGCCGGGCGGTGTCGTCGACGGTCAGCGCCCGCGGCGCCTTCTTCGCGTCGCGCACGGGGTTGGCCATCACCGCGCCGTCGGCGATGGCGAGGGTGAACATGCCCGACAGGCAAGCCCGCGCCGTCCTGGCTGCACCGACGCCACTGGTCGAGGCCATCGTGGCCAATGCCCGGCTGACGACACCGGGGGTGACCTCCCGCAAGCACAGCCGGCCGAGAGCCGGCACGACCTGGGCCCGCACAGCCGAGCGGTACGTGCGCTCTGTCCCGGTCGACCAGCCGTGGTCCGCGGCCAGCCATGCATCGGCCAGCGCCGACACCCGGCTGCCCGCGTTGAGCGAGCCGGTGCCGCCGGGCGCGCGGCGGACGGTCAGCTCGGTCTTCAGCGCCCGCTCGGCCGTGGCCTCGAGGGGGCGGTCTTGGAGACCAGCCGCACCTCGCCGTCCCAGTCGCGGAACATGACCCTGGCCTTCACCTGGCCGTTGGGCATGGTGGAGAACAGCAGAATAGCCCCTGACCAGCGGGTTTGCTGGTCAGGGGCTTGGCTTGCTCCCTCGATAGGACTTGAACCTATAACCCTGCGATTAACAGTCGCATGCTCTGCCAATTGAGCTACGAGGGATCGACGGGTGGTGGCCCGCGCGCTCGTCCAGATTACCCCACCCTCGCGGAGCGTCCAGGGCGGGGCTCTCGGCGGGTCGGATTCAGGACCGGCCGGTACCGTCAGCGGCTCCCCCGAAACCTGGAGGTCCCCCGTGGCCAAGCTGTCCTTCCTCGCCGGCTTCAGCGCCGGCTACGTCCTCGGCGCGAAGGCCGGCCGCGAGCGCTACGAGCAGATCCGGCGCGCCTACCTGCACGCCAAGGACGACCCGCGCCTGCAGAGCGCCGCCGGCCTGGCCCAGGCCCGCGCCGACGCCGCCGTCAGCTCCGTCAAGACCCGCCTCGGCTCCGAGACCGGCACCACCCGCTGAGTCAGCGGGTCGGGTCGTCCCCGGCCACGGCCGCCGCGAGGCGCTCACGGGCCACCTCGCGCGCGGCCGGGTCGTCCCGGTCCGCCTCGTCGTCG
>Ga0210040_10004862_pt1 | contig 17310 bp, 14 predicted proteins | sample CryGeyCG12114_NA_FD_185462 | JGI IMG/M metagenome (GOLD analysis project Ga0210040, IMG submission 185462) | Groundwater microbial communities from aquifer - Crystal Geyser CG19_WC_8/21/14_NA (SPAdes) (version 2) | ecosystem: Environmental > Aquatic > Deep subsurface > Groundwater | place: USA... | reverse complement strand
CGCCGGTGCCTTGGCGATGATCACTGCACCTGTGCTCGCGACTGCCCAGCAGACGACTCCGCCCGCTCGGCCTTCAACAACGACACCGGGCACCAACACACCTGGTACCTCGGAAACGTCCGCCCGTCCGTCGACCACTCCGGCTCCAGCTAACCCGGCGCCGGCGGGTTCGGCCCCGGGTGCCAATGCACCGGGTGCAAACGGACAGGGTGCCCGCTCGACCGGCACCGGCGCGACCACCACTGCGCCTGGTTCAAGCACCAGCATGCCTGGTTCTGGCGCCCGCACGACGGGCTCGAGCACCGGCGCTACCGGCTCCAGCACGGGCACCCCAGGTTCTGGCGCACGCACGACAGGCTCGGGCACTGGCGCGGCCGGTTCCAGCACAATGGGCAGCCGCCCGGCAACCGGTGCTGTGCCCGGTGGCGGCTCCGGCGGTGGGCAGGCGACGAATAACCGGCAGGAGATGGTGCAGCCGACCCCCGGCCACCAGCGCCCGGCCGAATACCCGACCTGCAGCCGCACCGTCACCGACAGCTGCGTCAATCGCGGCGCCCGCTGATCACCGGCTGATCTTGCAAGAAGGGCCGCTCCCGATCGGGGGCGGCCTGCTTGCACATCAGCCGGTCGGCCGTGCCAGGATGATCCGCGCCGATCCCACCTTGCGTTCTGTGTCGATGGTGAAGGCGGGCAGGCGGACCTCCTCCTTTTGCGCGACCTCCAGCGCCACCCAGCTGGCCGGGCCGACCCAGCCCAGCCGGGCCATCCGGTCCAGCGCCACGCCGCCTGCGCCACTGCCGTAAGGCGGGTCCAGCAGCACCAGGTCCAGCATCGTCTTCGTCGCGCCGATCTGCGTGGCCGAGGCGGCCTGCACGATGCAGCGGTCCTGCGCCCGCAAGGCGGCAATGTTGGCACGCAGCACGCGAATGGCTTCGGCATCCTGCTCCACGAACAGGCAGCTCGCCGCGCCGCGCGACAATGCCTCCAGGCCCAGCGCGCCCGATCCGGCGAACAGGTCGGCGACAGCCAGTCCTTCGAAGGTGCCCAGCCGGCTCGCCAGCATGGAAAACAGTGTCTCGCGCGTGCGGTCCGCACTCGGGCGCGTCGCCTCTCCGGCAGGGGCCCGAAGGGGGTGACGGCGCCATTCGCCGGCAATGATCCTCATGTCAGCGGCTTGGGCCGGCGCGGCGGCTTGCCGGTCGGCTTTCCGCCGGGTTTCGCCGACGGGCGGGCCGGTGACCGGCCGGAGCCGGATGGCCGGCCCGGCCCGCGCGGCCCCGCCTGGTCGGGCTTGCCGTCCTGGCGCCGGGCAGCGCCTTCGGGCCGCGATCCTGCGCCAGCAGCGCGGCGGGGCCGCTCGGCCGAGGCATCGCTGCTTCGGCGCCGCTCACCATACGGCTTGCCCGGCCGGTCCGCCGTCCGCTCACCCACAGCGCCCCCGCTTCCACGCCGCTCACCATAGGGCTTGCCCGGGCGTCCTGCCGCCCGCTCTGCCGAAGCATCACGGCCCTCGCGCTTCTCACCGTAGGGCTTCCGCGGTCGTCCCGCCGCCCGTCCGCCAGCAGCGTCGTCGCTTCCGCGCTTCTCGCCATAAGGCTTGCCCGGCTTTCCGGATGCCGCCGGACCTTTCGCAGCGCCTGACCTGATGGTCGCAGCAGGCTTGCCGGCCGGCGCAACGCGCGCTGCCCGTGGCGGGCTCGGCTTGTCGGCCGCTTTCTTGCTGGGTGGGGGCCTGTGGACAGGCGGCACATCGGCCCTCAGATCCAGCAGGGGCATCGGCGTCTTGGCGCCGCGTTGCAGGCTGGCGACGAAGCGCTGCAGCAATTCGTGCGGTATCTCGTCCACGGAGCCGCGCGGCAGGTCGGCCAGCGGGAATGGGCCATAGGCGGTGCGCAGCAGCCGACTGACCTGCAGGCCCAAATGCTCCAGCACTCGGCGCACCTCGCGGTTCTTGCCCTCGCTCAGCGTCAGTTCGACCCACTGGTTGCGCCCGGTGCGCCGTTCCAGGTTCGCGTCGATGCGGCCATAGTTCACCCCCTCGACCGTGATCCCGTCGATCAGCTCCTCCAGCTGCGCCTGACTGATCTCGCCGAAGGTGCGGGCGCGGTATTTGCGCGGGACGCCGTTGGCGGGCAGCTCCAGCAGCCGCTTCAGCCCGCCATCATTGGTCATCAGCAGCAGCCCTTCGGTATTCAGGTCGAGCCGGCCGATGGGCATCAGCCGGGGCGTGCCGGGGGGCAGGGCGTTGCGCAACGCGGTGTAGATCGTCGGTCGCCCGGCCGGGTCACGCTCCGCCGTCAGCAGGCCGGAGGGTTTGTGAAACCGGAACAGGCGCGTCCGTTCCGCCTGGGCGACCGGCTGCCCGTCCACCGTCACACCGGCCAGATCGGGCAGGATCGTCGCCGGGGTGTCGAGCGTCACGCCGTTCAGCGCGATGCGCCCTTCGGCAATCATGCGCTCGATCTCGCGCCGGCTGGCGATGCCGGCCCGCGCCAGCAGCTTGGCGATCCGTTCGCCCGCGCCCTTGTGCTCGGGCGTGTCCTGTTCCCCTGTCATCGGCGGCGCATAGCGGTGTTGGCGCCTAATACCAAATGCGAGAGCGTGCGGTCAGCCCGCGACGCGCATTCGCGGATGCGGCAGGCGATCGGGCTGGTCGTCCGCCGGCGGATCATACAGCCGCCAACCATCCAGGTCGCGGACCAGCTCCGTGCTGCAACGGGTGCAGCGCGTGCGGTGATCCACGCTGTCATGCCAGACGCGGTGACGATCAATGTTGTGCCGATTCGTGGCGCACAGGAGTTTTCCGAACACGGGCAAGGCCTTGGTTGAAGGTTGCGCAATAGGGTGCTTCTGTCTGTTACCATACATACCAGATTGCCAACGCCAACCAAGCCGCAGGGGCTGTTCACAGCGCCTCATCGCGCTATCGTCTTGCGGTGGAAGTGAACGCAAACGATCATCAGGGGGCGGCCCGACCGCCGCGCGGCGCATCATGGCTGCGGCTGCTGCGCGCGCTGGGCCAGCGCAAGACAGGGTTCATGGCCCTGTTCGGCTTCGCTTCCGGCCTGCCCTTCGCGCTGTTCCTGGGCACGCTGTATGCGTGGCTGAGCGAAGCGGGCGTCGATCTGGAGACGATGGGCGTGTTCTCGCTCATCGGTCTTGCCTACGCCTTCCAGTTCCTGTGGTCGCCGGTGCTGGACCGGGTGGACCTGCCGGGCCTTCGCCGGCTGGGCCGGCGCAAGCAGTGGATCGTACCGGCGCAGGTGCTGCTGGGAATCATCCTGGTTACCATGGCCGGGCTCGATCCCGGCGCCTCGCTCGGCTGGTTCTCGCTGCTGGCGGCGATCGGCGCCTTTGCCAGCGCCACGCAGGACATCGCGATCAATGCCTGGCGCATCGACATCGCGGACGAGGATGCGCCGATCGAGATCCTGTCCACGGTCTACCAGATGGGCTTCCGCCTTGCCTCGCTGGTGGGCGGCGCGCTGGGCCTGATCATCGCGGCGCGGATCGGCTGGCCGCAGACCTATCTGTGCATGGGGGCGGTGCTGCTGGCCATCGGCATAGCGGGGCTGTTCGCACCTGACGCGGTCGCAGGCCGGGCGCTGACCGCCAATGCGGACGATCGGGCGGAACTGGCGCAAGCCGGCCAGCTCGCCCCGCGCATCCGCAATCTTGCATTGATGGCAGTCGGTCTGCTGTGGGCCTGGGCGCTGGGCACCGTGGGCTGGTTCATGATCCGGTCGATGACCGCTCTGCCGGAGAACCGGCCCGATCCGACCCTGTTCACCACCACCTACGGCCCGCTCATCGTCATCGCCACCATCGTGCTGCCGGCCCTGATCGCCGCCTGGCTGGTGAAGCTGCAGCGCGACGGCCGCCATGTGATCTCCGCCGGTCAGCCGATGGGCAGCAGCCCCGTCGCCGACCACCTCTACCGAGCGCTGGTGCTGCCGCTGGTGGAGTTCGTCGGCCGGATGGGGTGGTCGCTGGTGCTGATCCTGGCGCTGGTGCTGACCTACCGCATCTGCGACGCGATCTGGGGCACCTTCGCCTATCCGTTCTATCTGGGCGAACTGCACTACACCAATGACGAGGTGGCGGTGGCGTCCAAGTTCTTCGGGGTGGGCGCGATCATGCTGGGGCTGGCACTGGGCGGCTGGCTGCTGACCGTGCTGGGCCGCATGCCCACTCTGACACTGGGCGCGGTGCTCGCCGCGGCGACCAACCTGCTCTACGCCGATCTGGCAGTCGGAGGCGCGCGGATGCAGGCGGCGAGCGATGCGGTGGGCTTCACCTGGGCGGTTCTGCAGTTTCCGGGCGGCAGCGAACGGCTGGCGCGGCTGATGATCACCATTGGCATGGAAAACCTGGCGGTCGGCATTGCCGGCGCCGCCTATGTCGCCTGGCTCTCCTCCATCGTGGCCAAGGGCTACAGCGCGGTGCAGTACGCGCTGCTCGCCTCCCTGACGCTGCTGGTCGGCACGCTGGGCCGCGGCGCATTGGGCCAGATGATCGAGCAACGCGGCTATTACGAGGTGTTCGTCTTCGTCACCTGGATCGGCGGCGTCGCCGTGGTGCTGTGCCTGCTGGAATGGCTGCGCGAAAGCCGCGCTGGGCGCCGATCGGGCGTGGTTGCGCCCGATGTGGCGGCGCTCCCGGCAGAGTAGGCTTCAGTCCGGTACTTCGTCGTTCGCGGCCAGCACCTTGCCCGCGAGATAGAGGGAGCCGGCGATCAGCACGGGCAGGCCGTCGTCAGGCAACGCCGCCAGCGCCTCCTCCACGCTGCCGCGCCACTGCGCCCGCCCACCATAGGCGTGGGCGCCATGCGAGTCGCTGCCTTCGATCGGCACCGCGGTGACGCTCGCAAGCCTGCCCTCCAGCGGATCGATGATCGTCTGGGGGTAACGGTTGGTCAGCATCCCGATCACCAGATGCAGCCGCCGGCCCCCATGCAGATTGGCGAAATGCCGCCCGATCGCCAGCCCGGCATCGGTATTGTGCCCGCCATCCAGCCACACCTCGCGCCCACCCGCATGATCGACCAGCGGACCAGGCTTCAGCAGCTGCAAGCGTGCCGGCCAGCGCGCCGCGCGGATGCCCTCTGCCATGGCGGCGGGGGAGACTTCCACCACATCCTGGTGTCGCAGCATGGCGACGGCGAGCGCCGCATTGTCGCCTTGGTGTCGTCCGGGCAGAGCGGGCAGGGGCAGGGTCAGCCCCCCATGCCGGTCGCGATACTCGATCGCGTCCTGCATCACGTCCGCCCACCAATCGTGCCCACGCATGTGCAGCGACGCGCCGGCCAGGCCGCACAGGCGCTGGATCTCCAGCTCCATTCCCTCCGCATAGTTCTGCGTCACCATGGGGGAGCCGGCGCGGGCGATGCCGGCTTTCTCGAAGGCGATGCGCACCAGCGGCTCGCTCGGCGCGCCATCCTCGGGCACCAGCAGGAACGCCTCATGATCAATGCCCAGCGTGGCGATGGCGCAGGCGGCGGGGTGCTCCAGCACGTTGGTCGCGTCCAGCCGCCCGCCCAGGCCGACCTCGATCACGCAGGCATCCGCCGGATGGCGGGCGAAGGCGAGGAAGGTCGCCACCGTCGTCACCTCGAAGAAGCTGGGGCCGAGGCTTTCGCCGGCATCGAGCACCTCGCGCAGCAGCGCGGCCAGTTCAGCATCCGCGATCAGCTGCCCGGCAATGCGGATGCGCTCGTTGTAGCGGACCAGATGCGGCTTGGTCGCCGCATGCACCACCAGCCCCTGCGCCTGCAGCATGGCGGTGAGATAGGCGCAGGTCGAACCCTTGCCGTTCGTCCCCGCGACATGGAACACCGGGGGCAGGTGCAGCTGCGGATTGCCGAGCCGTCGCAGCAATTCGTGTACCACGTCCAGTCCCAGACGGCCCTGCGGCAGGCTCAGCGCCGCCAGCCGGTCGAGCTGCGCCTGCACCGCCGGGTCGGACGAGGCGGCGAAATCCTTCACGGGCGTCAGGCCGCCTGAGCCGACATCAGATAATCGATAAGCCGCGCCAGCCCGGCGCGCAGCTCCTTGCGGTGCAGCACCATGTCGATCATGCCATGCTCCAGCAGGTACTCCGCCCGTTGAAAGCCCGGCGGCAGCTGCTCGCGGATGGTTTCCTGGATCACCCGCTGCCCGGCAAAGCCGATCAGTGCGTTCGGCTCGGCGATGTGGATGTCCCCCAGCATGGCGTAGCTTGCGGTCACGCCGCCGGTCGTGGGATCGGCCAGCACCACGATATAGGGCAGCCCCGCCTCGCGCAGACGGCGCGTCATCACCGTGGCGCGCGGCATCTGCATCAGGCTGAGGATACCTTCCTGCATGCGCGCGCCGCCAGCCGCAGTCACCACGATGTAGGGGCACCGCTCCCGCAGCGCCGCTTCGGCCCCGTTGCAGAACGCCTGCCCGACCGCCTGGCCCATCGAGCCGGCCATGAACATGAAATCCTGCACGCCCACCACCGCGCGCCGCCCCTCGATCGCGCCGATAGCCGCGCTGAACGCATCGCAATGCGGATTGGCGCCGCGCGCCTGCCGCAACCGGTCGGCATACCGCTTGGTATCGCGAAATTTCAGCGGATCGTCGGGCACCTGCGGGTCGGGCAGCAGGTGATAGCCTGCGTCCAGCAGCTGCCCCAGCCGCGTGTCGGCCCCGATGCGCCCGTGATGGTCACAGCGCGGGCAGACGTAGAGGTTCGCTTCGTATTCCTTGACGAACAGCATGTCGTTGCAGCCGGGGCACTTGACCCATAGATTGTCCGGCGTGTCGCGCTTGGGCGCGAAGGGCAGCGAATTGCGGACGCGTGTCAGCCAGCTCATGCGGCGACTCCTTCCCCGTGAACGGCAGCAGACAGCGACGCGGCGAGCGCCTGCAGATGCGGCGGCGCCGCCGGGCCATGCTGGCCGACCAGCTCCACAAAGGCACTGCCGACCACCACCGCATCCGCCACCCGGGCGATCATCGCCGCCTGATCGGGCCTGCGCACTCCGAAACCGACCGCCACCGGCAGATCGGTCGCCTGCTTCAAGCGCATCACATTCTCTTCGATCGATTCCATCTGCGCCTGCTGCTTGCCGGTGATGCCGGCGACGGAAACATAATACAGGAAGCCACCCGCGCCATCCAGCACGGCGGGCAGCCGCGCCTCGTCGGTGGTCGGGGTTGCCAGCCGCACCAGCGCGATGCCGCGCGCGCGCAGCGCCGGGCCCAGATCAGGGTCCTCCTCCGGCGCCAGATCGACGCAGATCACGCCGTCCACGCCCGCGGCCTGCGCGGCATCGCCGAACCAGTCGGGGCCGCGCCGCACCATGGGATTGGCATAGCCCATCAGCACCAGCGGCACGGCCGGGTGCCGCTGGCGGAACGCCGTGGCGATCGCCAGCACATCGGCGGTGGTGGTCCCCGCCGCCAGCGAGCGGATGTCCGCCGCCTGGATCGCGGGCCCGTCTGCCATCGGGTCGGTGAAGGGCATGCCCAGCTCGATCACATCGGCGCCGCCGGCGACCAGCGCGTCGAGATTGGCCCCGGTGTCGCCGTCACCGGCGGTAAGGAAGGCGATCAGGGCAGGGCGCCCTGCCGCGAATGTATCGGCAAGCCGGCTCATGCCCGGCGCCCCAGCAGCGTCTGCCCGGTCGCGATCAGCGCGGCGCCGATCGCGGTCTCGATCAGATCGTTCATGGAAATGGAGATGCCGCGCGACAGCAGATAGCGGGTCAGCAGGCGGGCGCCGACCAGCGCGGTGAAGAAGATGGCGAAGCTCGTCGCCAGCGCCGTCAGGAACTTCACATCTGCACTCCCAACGCGTCGGCGACGGTGAAGATGTCCTTGTCGCCACGCCCGCACAGATTGGCCAGGATCACCTTGTCGCGCGGCATCTCCCGCGCGCGCTTCACGATGGCACCGATGGCGTGGCTCGGCTCCAGCGCGGGGATGATGCCTTCGGTGCGGCACAGCAGCTGGAATGCGTCGAGCGCCTCGGTATCGGTGGCGCTGGTATATTCCACCCGGCCGATCTCCTTCAGCCAGGAATGTTCCGGCCCGATACCCGGATAGTCGAGGCCCGCGCTGATCGAATGCGCCTCCTTGATCTGGCCGTCCTCGTCCTGCAGCAGGTAGGTCTTGTTGCCGTGGAGGATGCCCGGCGCGCCGCCCGCCAGCGACGCGGCGTGCTGCTTGTCCAGCCCGTGGCCGGCCGCCTCCACGCCCAGCATGGCGACCTCGGCATCGTCCAGGAAGGGATGGAACAGCCCGATCGCATTGGAGCCGCCGCCGATCGCCGCCACCAGCAAATCGGGCAGGCGGCCGGTGCGCGCCAGCATCTGCTCGCGCGCCTCCCGCCCGATCACGCTCTGGAAATCGCGGACCAGCTCGGGGTAGGGGTGCGGGCCCGCCGCGGTGCCGATGATGTAGAAGGTGTCGTGCACATTCGCGACCCAGTCGCGCAGTGCCTCGTTCATGGCGTCCTTCAGCGTCGCGGCGCCGCTGGTCACCGGCACCACTTCGGCGCCCAGCAGCTTCATGCGAAAAACGTTGGGCTGCTGGCGGGCGACATCGGTCGCGCCCATGAAGATCACGCAGGGCAGGCCGAAACGGGCGCACACGGTCGCCGTCGCCACGCCGTGCTGGCCCGCCCCGGTTTCCGCGATGATGCGGGTCTTGCCCATGCGCATGGCGAGCAGGATCTGCCCGACGCAATTGTTGATCTTGTGCGCGCCGGTATGGTTCAGCTCATCGCGCTTGAACCATATTTCCGCACCCATTCCATTGGGCGCATCGGCCCGCAAGGCAGCGGTCAGCCGCTCCGCATGATACAGCGGGCTGGGACGGCCGACATAATGCTCCAGCAGGTCCTCGAACTCGGCAATGAAGCGCGGATCGACCTTGGCGGCGCGATATTCGCGCTCCAGGTCCAGGACCAGCGGCATCAGCGTCTCGGCGACGTAACGTCCACCAAACTGGCCGAAATGGCCGCGATCATCCGGCTGGTTGCGAAAGGAATTTGGCTGGGTGCTCATCGGGGCAGCGACTGCCACCGCGGACCGTCCATGTCCAGCGGGTGCGAGCCGCGCGCAGGTTGTTGCAAAGCATTCGCGTTATGCATAGAGCGCGCGGTTACAGCAGGAGTCTGAAGCGAAGTGTCGGTGCCAATGGAGCAGGTCTGGCCGTCGGAACTGGCGGATGCCTATCGGCACAAGGGCTACTGGCGGGGCGAGACATTCCGCGCCATGCTGGCGCAGCGCATCGCCGCCAGCGCCAGCAAGGTCGCGGTGGTCGGCGGTTCGGGGGAACGGTGGACCTATGCCGAACTCGGTCGCCGGATCGACGCCGCCGCCGCCGGCTTCGTGGCGCTGGGGCTGCAACCCGGCGAACGGGTGGTGGTGCAGCTGCCCAACATCCCCGAATTCCTGAGCATCACCTTCGGCCTGATGCGCGCCAATCTGGTGCCGGTCTTCGCCTTGCCGGCCCACCGCCTGACCGAGATAACGCACTTTGCCCGCAACGCCGGCGCGGCCGCGCTGGTCGTGGCCGATCGCCATGACGGTTACGACTACCGCCCGCTGGCCGAGCAGGCTCGGGCCGAGGTCACAAGTTTGCGCCACACCGTCGTGGTCACGCAGGACCCTCGTGCGCCGGAAGACTGGTGCGGGGAGCTGCCCGGCGGCAACATGCAGGCAGACCTGCCGCAGCAGGACGTCAGCCCCGCATCGGTCGCACTGTGCCAGATCAGCGGGGGCAGCACCGGCCTCAGCAAGCTGATCCCGCGCACGCATGACGACTATCTCTATTCCATCCGCGCCAGCAATCCGCTGTGCGGCATCACCGCCGACAGCGTGTATCTGTGCGCGCTGCCCGCCGCGCACAATTTCCCGATGAGCTCGCCCGGCCATTTCGGCGCAATCATGGCCGGCGCGACCGTAGTGATGGCCCCTGCGCCCACGCCCGATGTTGCTTTCCCGCTGATCGAGCGGGAAGGCGTCACCATCACCGGCCTCGTCCCTCCGCTGGCGCTGCTGTGGCTGCAGGCGGCCAAGCGCCGCAAGCACGACCTCTCCAGCCTGCAGGTGCTGCAGGTCGGCGGCGCCAAGTTCATGCCCGAAGCCGCGCGCCGCGTGCGCGCCGAACTCGGCTGCACGCTGCAGCAGGTGTTCGGCATGGCGGAAGGGCTGGTGAACTATACACGCCTCGACGATCCGGAAGACATCATCACCGACACCCAGGGCCGCGCCATCTCGCCCGATGACGAGGTGCTGATCCTGGACGATGCCGGCAACCCGGTGCCCGATGGAGAGCCCGGCAATCTGCTGACCCGCGGCCCCTACACGATCCGCGCCTATCACGACGATCCGGGCGCCAATGCGCGCGCCTTCACGCCTGACGGCTTCTATCGCACCGGGGACGTGGTGAAGCGGCTGCCCGGTGGCTATCTGGTGGTGCAGGGCCGCGCGACCGATCACATCAACCGCGCGGGCGAGAAGATCAGTGCCGAGGAGGTGGAGGACCACCTGCTCGCGCATCCGCAGGTGTTCGATGCGGCGGTGGTGTCCTTGCCGGACCGCTTCCTGGGCGAGCGGAGTTGCGCCTTCATCATCCCCGAGGGGGAGGAGCCCGAGCCAGCGGCGTTGAAGGCATGGATGCGCGACCGGGCGATCGCGGCGTTCAAGGTGCCCGACCAGATCGTGTTCGTCCCCGATTTTGCCACCACCGCCGTCGGCAAGGTCAGCCGCAAGGAACTGCGCGCCGCGCTGCGCGCCCGCCTGATGGCGGAAGAGGAGGCAAGCCGGTGACCGACTTCGATACTTTCTGCGCTCAGGTGGCGGAGTTCCTCGGCACCGATGCGCTGGACCCGCAGGTGAACCTCCTCGACCAGGGCCTCGATTCCATGCGCGCCATGAACCTGGCGATGGAGTGGGAAGCCGAGGGCGTGCCGCTCGACTTCGCCGATCTGGCGGAGGCACCGACGCTGGTGCAGCTGTGGGCGCTGGTGGAGGAGCGGCAGGGTTGAGCCAAGCCCGCCATCCTTTGACGGAGGCGCAGTCCGGGCTGTGGTATGCGCAAGCACTCGACCCGGCCAATCCGATCTTCAACACCGGGCAGTATCTCGACCTGCGCGGTCCGCTGGACGTCGCCGCGCTGACCCGCGCGGTGGCGCAGGCTGGGCGCGAGGCGCAGGCGCTGCAATTGCGCTTCGCGGCCGAGGGCGAGCAGTATCTCGTCTCCGATAATTGGCCGCGGCTGGAGGTGACCGACTGTTCGGGGGAGAGCGACCCCGCCGCTGCCGCGCTGGCGCTGATCCGCGCCGACATGGCCCGGCCGACCGATCCCACTTGCGATCCGATGGGCAGGCAGCGGCTGTTCCGCCTGGGCGACGACCGTCACTGGTGGGCGCAGCAGGTCCATCATCTGGCAATCGACGGCTACGGCATGGTCCTGCTGACAGCGCGGATCGCGGAGCTGTTTACACTGTACACATCGGGCCGCGACACCGGCGGCCGCGCGCTGGCGCCGCTGGCAGGCGTGTGGGCGGAGGATGCTGCCTATCTCTCCTCCGACCAGCGGGCCCAGGATGCAGCCTGGTGGCGCGATGCGCTGGCGGGCATGGAGGAGGTGGCTGGCATGGCGCCGGGCCGGGCGGTGTCTGCCCACGGCTTCCACCGGGCGGAGGCGCCGCTGCCGGCGGACACCCGCACCGCGCTGCTCGCGCTGGCGAAGAATACCGGGCTCGCCTGGCCCGACGTGCTGACCGCGCTCACCGCCGCCTATTGCCGCCGCTTCACCGGCACGCCGGAGATCACGATCGGCGTGCCGTGGATGGGTCGCATGGGCAGCACCTCTGCCCGCGTGCCGGCGATGGTGATGAATGTCCTGCCCCAGCGCATCGCGCCGGACGAGACCGGGCCCATCGGCGACTATCTGGCGCAGGTGGCGCAGGACATGGCAGAGGCGCGGCAGCATGGCCGTTACCGGTCGGAGCAGCTGCGCCGCGACCTCGGGCTGATCGGGGGCAACAGGCGGCTCTACGGTCCGCTGGTCAACATCCAGCCTTACGACCGGCCGCCGCGTCTGCCGGGGCTGGATGTGACGCTGCACGTCACCGGCACCGGCCCGGTGGAGGATATCAGCTTCACCTTCCGCGGCGACGGGGCCAAGGCCCTGACGATCGAGGTCGACGCCAATCCCGGGCTTTATTGCGCAGCCGAGGTCGACGGCCATTGCCGCCGCCTCGCCACCTTCCTGGCGAATGCAGCCGTGGCGCAGCGCCTGGCCGACGTGCCGACTGCCACGCCGGAGGAGATCGCGCGCGAGCTGGAAAGCTTCAACGACACGGCCCGCGCGCTGCCCGATGTCTCGCTGGCCGCGCTGATGGAGGACGATCTGCGGCGGCGAGGCGAGGCGGTTGCCGTGCGTTTCCGGGACGAGCAACTGACCGGCGCCCAGCTCGACACCCGCTCCGCCGCGCTGGCCGCGGCGCTGCTGGCGCGCGGGGTGGGGCCGGACAGCATCGTCGCCGTCGCCCTGCCGCGCTCGATCGAACTGATCGTGGCGCTGGTGGCGATCCTGCGTGCCGGCGCCGCCTATCTGCCGCTCGACCTCGATCATCCGCCTGCGCGCATCGGCACTATCTTGGACAGCGCGCAGCCGGTGGTGGTGCTCGCGCAAGGCGACCCGCATGGCCTGTACGGCACGCGTCTGCTCACCCCCGCGCGATGGCCGACGACCGGAGCCGAACTGCCGTCGGTGCAGCCCGACCAGGCGGCCTACGTCATCTACACCAGCGGTTCGACCGGCACCCCCAAGGGCGTCGTCGTCACGCACCGCGCCATCGTGAACCGCCTGCTGTGGATGGCGGATCACTACGCGATCACTTCGGCCGACACGATCCTGCAGAAGACCCCCGCCACCTTCGACGTTTCGGTGTGGGAGTTCTTCCTGCCGCTCGTGACGGGCGCTACGCTGGTGGTGGCGCCGCCCGATGCGCATCGCGATCCCGCCGCCATCGCCCGGCTGGTGCGGGCCGAGGGCGTGACCGCGCTGCACTTCGTCCCCTCCATGCTCGCCGCCTTTCTGGCCGCGCCCGAGAGCGAAGGGCTGGCGATTGCCCGTACCTTCGTGAGCGGGGAGGAACTGCCGGCTGCCCTGCGCGACCGGTTCCACACGCGCGTTTCGGGCGAGCTGCACAACCTCTATGGCCCCACCGAAGCTGCGGTCGATGTCAGCTACTGGCCTGCAACCGCCGAGGACACGAGTCGCCCGGTGCCGATCGGCCATCCGGTCTGGAACACGCGGCTCGTGATTCTGGACGAGCACGGCCATCCGGTGCCTCCCGGCATCGTCGGCCAATTGCATCTGGGCGGCGTGCAACTGGCGCGCGGCTATCTGGGGCGGCCCGACCTGACGGCGGAGCGCTTCATCGCCGATCCGTCTCATGCCGGGGAGCGGCTGTATGTCACGGGCGACCTCGCCCGGCGGCGCCCGGACGGCCCGGTCGAGTTCCTGGGGCGCAGCGACCATCAGGTGAAGCTGCGCGGCCTGCGCATCGAACTGGGCGAGATCGAGACGGCGATCGGCGCCACCGGGCTCGCCAGCACTTCGGTCGTCCAGGTGCGGGACGATCGGCTGGTGGCCTGGCTGGTGCCGGCCGGCGGCTACGACGCCTCGGCGCTGAAGGAGGCGCTCGCCCGCCTGCTGCCCGACTACATGGTTCCCGCCGCCTTCGTGCCGCTGCCGGCCATGCCGGTGACGGCGAACGGCAAGCTGGACCGCAGGGCCTTGCCGGAGCCCGCCTTCGCCAGCAGCGGCGGCGACCTGCCGGCCACCCCCACGGAACGGCGGCTGGCGCAGATCTTCGCCGAGGTGCTGGAGCATGACGGGCCGCTGGCGGCGAGCGACGACTTCTTCGCGCTGGGCGGCCATTCGCTGTCGGCGGTCGACCTGCTGCTGCGCATCCGCGAGCAGTGGGGGCACGATCCCGGGCTCGCCACCCTGTTCGAGACGCCCGACATTCGCGGCCTGGCGGCGCGGATCGACAGCGAAGCGTGGGCGGATGACGGCCTGCGCCCGCTGATCGTGCTGGCCCGGGCGCAGGAGGCGCGCGCGCCGCTGTTCATGGTCCATCCGGCGGGGGGTCTGAGCTGGGGCTATCGTACGCTGGCGGCCAGTCTGTCCCCTGAGCGCACGGTGTACGGCTTGCAGTCGCCCGCGCTGGACCTGACCGCACCCGCGCCCTCCAGCATCGCCGCGCTGGCGGTGGATTATGCCCGGCGCATGGTGGAGGCCGAGCCCCACGGGCCCTATCATCTGGCGGGCTGGTCGGTGGGCGGGGTGATCGCGCAGGAAGTGGCGGTGGCGCTGCAGGACATGGGGCGCGAGGTGGGCCTGCTGGCGCTGCTGGATGCCTACCCCGCAGATTGCTGGCGCGCCGAGCCGGAGCCGACCCAGGCGCAGGCGCTGCGCGCGCTGCTCGCCATCGCCGGCCATGACCCGGATGCGCATCCCGATCTCACGACGCGCGCGGCGATCACCGCCTTCCTGCGTGCAGGCGGCAGCCCGCTCGGCACCCTGCCGCCTGCCGCGCTGGACGGGGTGGTGCGGGTGGTGCTGGATAACAACCGGCTGGTCCGCGGACACCATCATCGCAAGTTCCGCGGCACGCTGACCCATATCCGCGCCGCGCTGGACCATGCCGACAAGCCGCAACTGGTGGCGCAGACCTGGGCACCCTATGCCGAGCGGCTGGATTGCCTGTCCGTGCCGTTCCTGCACCCGCAGCTGACCGGGCCGGCGGCAGCCGCGATGATCGCGCCGCTGCTGGGCGAGCGGATGGAACTGGCGGCCAGCCTTGCTCCGGCAGAGTAGGAGCCAGCGTCAATAAGGCTGGGTCCACCGCGCGGACGGGGTGCGGAAGGTGATCGACCAGCGGGCGCGATCCATCTCGACGATGCTGTGCTCCCATTCGTGCCGCGCCTCTCCAGACAGGTGGTAGGCGCCGCGCGGCTCCAGCGGGACCGACCGCCGGTCGAACCCGCCAGCGGGCCGCCGGCGGCGGAAGCGCATGTCCGCAGGCGCGCCCAGCGACAGGCCGACCACATGGTCGTAGATCGGCCGGTCACGGTGCCAGCCGATGCCCGCGCCCGCATCGTAGCGGATCAGCAGGGCCTGGATCAGGCTGTCGGCATCCAGGCCCGCAAAACCCGCCATGCGGGCGCGGATCGGCAGCAGCCAGCCGGGGATGGGCTCTGCCCGCGCGACCTGATGCGTGTCGAAATCGTAGTTCCAGCCGAACGAAGTGGTCAGTCGCTTGCCCTCCCAACCCTGAAAGCGGAACGGCGCCAGATGCGTGCCGTCGATCGCGGCGATGAGTGCTGCTTCCTCCTCAGCCGTGACGAGGCCGGCAATCGTGGCCAGGCCGGGCAGGATCGGGGCGCCGAACAGGTCGATCATTGCCATCAGATCGGGGTTCGTGACCGCTTTTGCGAGAGCGGCGTCAGCCCAGCTTGCGCCTGACGATCTCCACGAAGATCGCCGCCGCCTGCGGCAGCAGCGCGTCGTCGAAGTCATATTCGGGATTGTGGCACATCGCGCTGTCCTGCCCCAGGAACAGATAGGCGCCAGGTGCGGCCTGCAGCAGCAGGGCCATGTCATCGGTGAAGGGGAAGGGCGCATGGTCGCGCACCACCTTGTCCGCGCCCAGCACCATTGCGGCCGCTTCGCCGGCATAGTCGGCCGCGGCCGCGTCGTTCACACAAGGCGGCACTTCGGCCAGCCGGTGGCAGGTCAGCGTGCACCCGGTCAGCGCGGCGATGCCGGCGCAGGCGCGTTCCAGCCGGTCGTACAGCAGCGCCAGCATATCGGGCTCCAGCGCGCGCAACGTGCCGCTGAGGCGCGCGGTGGATGGAATGATGTTGTGCTGCGTGCCCGCCTGCAGCGAACAGGTGGTGATCAGGCCGCTCTGCGCCGGGTCGAGATAGCGGCCGGGAATGGAGGAGATCTCCACCGCCAGCCGCGCCGCCGCCTGCAGCGGATCGACCGCCTTGTAGAACGCCGCGCCGTGCCCGCCGACGCCCTCCACCGTCACCTCCCACACGATATAGCCGTTCAGCACCGGCCCGGCCTTCACCCCCGCGATGCCGGGGGCGAGCAGCGGCATGTTGTGGAAGGCGTAGATTTCGTCGAACCGGAACCGCTCCAGCAGTCCGTCGGCGATCATCGCCCGGGCGCCCAGGCCGTTCTCCTCCGCCGGCTGGAAGATCAGCACCACCCGGCCGCTGGCCGGCGGGTTGGCGGCCAGGTGCTGCGCCACCCCCAGCAGGGCGGCGGTGTGCCCGTCATGGCCGCAGGTGTGGGCGATGCCGGGCACCGTGGAATGCCATTCCTTGCCCGCCTCGTCCGCCATCGGCAGCGCGTCCATGTCGGCGCGCAGGGCGATGGCGGCGCCTGGGCGGCCGCTGTCGATCACCGCCACCACGCCGGTGCCGCCGATGCCGGTCTGCGGATCGAGACCGCAGCCGCGCAGCCGCTTCGCCACCAGCGCGGCGGTGCGGCTTTCCTCGAAAGCGAGTTCGGGATGGCGGTGCAGGTCGCGGCGCCATTCGGTCATGGCAGGGGCAAGGGCGAGCAGGTCGGCGGGGATGGTCATGTGCCGTCCCTTATAACGCCGGTGCAGGGCGCGGAAGGGTGTCAACTTTGTCAACTTCGTCGCCACACCCCCGTGACATCAGGCCCCTGATGCGCCACGGCACCTGCGAACCGGGCGCAAGAGCAGGAGCGGATCGCTGGCGGAGCAGCAGGCACAATCGGGGCATGGACCGGCGGACAGCGCGGCGATCCTGGCCGCCTATCGCGCCACCCTGCGCCGCCGCGTGCTGATCCTGATCGGCATGGCGGTGCTGGGTGTCGCGGCCTTCCTGCTCGACATTTCCACCGGCCCCTCTGCCCTGCGCCTGGCGGACGTGCTGCGCGGCCTGTTCGCGCCCGATACTCTTTCCGCGCCCGAGGTCACGATCATCCGCCAGGTGCGGCTGCCCTACGCGCTCATGGCGGTGCTGGTGGGCGCGGCGTTGTCGCTCGCCGGAGCGGAGATGCAGACCATCCTCAACAACCCGCTGGCCAGCCCGTTCACGCTGGGCGTGTCGAGCGCGGCCAGCTTCGGCGCGGCGCTGGCGATCGTGCTGAGGGTCAGCCTTCCTTTCGTACCGGCGGACTGGATGGTGCCGCTGAACGCCTTTGCCTGCGCCTTTGCCAGCGTGCTGCTGCTGGAGGCGCTGGCGCGCAGCCGCGCGGCGGGGATGGAGGG
>Ga0210040_10004861_pt1 | contig 17312 bp, 15 predicted proteins | sample CryGeyCG12114_NA_FD_185462 | JGI IMG/M metagenome (GOLD analysis project Ga0210040, IMG submission 185462) | Groundwater microbial communities from aquifer - Crystal Geyser CG19_WC_8/21/14_NA (SPAdes) (version 2) | ecosystem: Environmental > Aquatic > Deep subsurface > Groundwater | place: USA... | reverse complement strand
GTGCGGTGGTGAGGTCGACAGCCGTCCGGGCCGCCAGCGCGGGCACCACGGCAGCGGCCACGGCCAGCAGGGCCACCCAGGCGAGACCGCTCTCGGCGGACGCCGGTACCAGGACCAGCCGCGCACCAGCCGTCCTCCCCAGACCCGCCAGGGCCGCCGCCAGAGCGCAGACCACGGTCGCGACGAGACCCGAAGGCTCAGCGGCCACCAGGCCCAGGAGAGGAACGCAGGCGGCGGCCAGCACGGCGACGAGCCGGTAGGTGCGGGCGGTGTGCTCGACCACGGGCGGGGAGACCGCGACGAGGACCAGCGCCAGACCGGCCGTCACCCAGGCCGCGTAACCCCACACGTCGACGGCACTCAGCCCGGCCAGGTCCAGCCAGCGGGCGGCGGCGGCGTCCACCAGCGCCAGGGCGACCGCCAGGACCGCCAGCGCCTCCGCCGACGCACGCAGCCCGCGCCGCGCCAGCACGACGCTGCTGCCGCCGGCGACCAGGGTGACCACCGCCATCACGGCCACCTGGCCGCCGACCCCGATCACGTCCCAGGCGACGGCCAGGAACACCGACGCGGCGACCAGGACCAGCAGCGCCCCGACCCCGAGCAGCACCTGCTGCGCCGGCCAGCCCCGTCGCGCCGCTGGACCGGCGACCGGCACGGCTCGCGGCGACAGGAGGGGAGCCCTCGCAGCTGGCGGCGACGCACCCCGCAGCTGCGTCAGCAGGGCCTTGCGGCGCTGCCGCAGCGTCGCGAGCTGCTGGTCCACCCTCCACAGCTCCGCGGCGGCAGGCCCCACCAGGGACAACCCGCAGCCCGGGCAGCGGCTGGCCGTGAGCGGGCACCTCCCGGCAGGACGGGCAGGGCACGCTGGACAGCACGGTCAGCTTTCGACGTCGTCGGTGGCGAGGGCAGGTCTACGTCCCCCACGTGCCGGAACCAACATCCCACAGAAGCCCTCGCCGGCACCGCGCTCTGCCCGCCCACCTCGCTCAGCCTGTGCAGCCCCGTCTGGGGGGTCCGGGCGGCACCCTGCGGTTCGCCGCCTACCCGCTGATCAGCAGCGCGGTCGCCAAGGTGAGCATCACGACGGCGATCCCGCCGTCCAGGACGCGCCAGGCCTGGGGCCGCCGGAAGAGGGGGGTCAGGGTGCGGGCGCCGAAGCCGAGGGCGGTGAACCAGCCGATGCTGGCCAGGCCGGCGCCGACCGCGAACCACCACCGTCCGGGCGTCCCGTGGGTACTGGCGATCGAGCCCACGAGCAGCACGGTGTCGAGGTAGACGTGCGGGTTGAGCCAGGTGAACGCGAGGGAGGCGGCGAGGACGGCAGGGGCGCTGAGCTGCCGGTCGGCGGCCGCTTCCAGCTGGCCGCCGCGGAGGGCGCGTCGGGCGGCGAGCAGGCCGTAGCCGAGGAGGAACGCCGCCCCGCACCAACGCACCACGACGAGGACGGCGGGGGCGCGTTCCACGATGGTGCCGATGCCGGCCACGCCGGCCACGATCAGCACCAGGTCCGAGACCGCGCACACCGCGACGACCAGCAGGACGTGTTGGCGGCGGAGGCCCTGGCGCAGGACGAAGGCGTTCTGTGCGCCGATGGCCACGATCAGTGACAGCCCGGTCAGGAACCCCGTCAGCGCGGCAGCAAGCACCAGACGACCGTAAGGGCAGCGGGGGTGGTGGCGGCACTCACGCGACTCTCCGCGGTCGTGGTGGGAATCAGCCGCCGATCGTGTCGGGCAGGATGACGACCTTGCCGAGCACGGTGCGGGACTCGGCCAGGGTCAGTGCCTGCACGGTCTGCGACAGCGGGAAGCGAGCGGCGACCTGGGCGCTCCGAGTCGGTCTTTGCTGCCGTCATGTGATTGTTGAACTGTCACACACGGAAGAAGTTGAACCACCCGCTCTTCAACTCCGCAACCCAGAGCCGTCCGGCGATCGGAGTTCTGGACATGCTGGTGCGGCGACACTTGACCTTCACACGGTGTCAGGGAGGAGAACGGGGACATGTTGATCTCGGACTTCGCTCGGCTCGGGCAGGTCTCGGTGCGGCGGCTGCGTCACTACGACGCGATCGGGCTCCTCGTTCCCGACCGCGTCGACCCCTTCAGCGGCTACCGCTCCTACTCCCCCGAGCAGCTCCACCTCCTCAACCGCCTCGTCGCGCTCAAGGACCTCGGCTTCAGCCTCGACCAGGTGCAACGCCTCCTGGGCGAGCCGGTCGCGGTCGACGAGCTCCGGGGGGTGCTCCGCCTCCGTCGGGCGGAGCTGGAGGAGGAGGCGCGCGCCGTCAGCACCAAGCTGGCGGCGGTCGAGTCGAGGCTGAGGATGATCGAGAAGGAGAACACCGTGTCGTCTGACTACGTCGTCAAGACCGTTCCGGCGGTCCGCCTCGTGGCCCGCCGGGCCACGCTCGACCCTGCTGAGCTGGGCAACCGCATCGGACCGATGTTCGATGCCGTCGCTGCCGGCCTGAGCCACCTCCCGGGCAGTCTCGCCACGCCCATCGCCACGTACGCCGAAGCCGAAGCGGGCATGGAGGTGGTGGTCGGCTACGGCTACGCCGGCGAGCCGCCCGACGGGGCGGAGGCCGTCGAGCTGCCCCAGGCACAGGCCGTGTGCGGGGTCCACCTCGGTCCGATGTCGCACATCGGCGAGTCCTGGCAGGCGCTGCACCGGTGGGTCGTCGAGAACGGCTACTCCCACGCCGGCCCGTGCCGGGAGCTGTACGTGCGGGCCGAGGCCGAGGACCAGGCCGACTGGGTCACCGAGCTGCAGCAGCCGGTGACCCGCTGACCGATCCGGCGGCGGCTCCTCCGGTGCCGGGGGGACCGTTGCGACCGTGGTGACGCACTACTACCGCGCCGACCGCCGGCCCTTCCAGAACCTGAGCGACCTCGCCGACACCGACGTCGACGCGGTCCTCGCCGGCTTGGCCACCGGGACGCGGCGGAGGTTCGGGCCTCGGTACCTGTCACTGCGACGAAAAACCGAGGCCCGGGCCAGAGCGCTGTTCGTCGCGGCGGGCGGACGTCCCCTCCGACATCACCCGCACTACTTCGTCCTCGGTGACAGTCTCTGGTTCGCGGGGTTGTACGACGACCCGCGGCAGGTCCAGCTGCCGCTCGACCGCCTGCCCGTCGAGGTCACCAGCTTCACCTGGACCGACAGCATCACCGCCCTCGGCCTCGGTGAGCAGTACGGCGTCCCGTCACCGGAGCCGTCGAAGCGAGGTCTGTACCCGCTGACGGCGCTGGACCTGGAACGCGCCGCCGCCGTCACCCAGGCGGCCGCCTCGCTCGAGCACCACTACGAGGGCCACCAACAGCGCCTGCTCGACCACTACGTCGAGATCCAGCTCTGGTCCGACGATCCCGTCGCCGACCACCTCTCGCCCTGAGGTGTTACGCCCGGCGAGGTCGACGAGGCGGGACGCACCGGGGCAGCCTGAGCAGGTTCCATCCGGAAGGGACGGCGAACCGGACGGGCGGGCGCCTTGAGGTCGGTCGACACCGGGCTCAGTGGTGGCTGGTCTCGTGCTGGCTGTGGGGGGCCTGTTCGAACTGGAAGGTGGAGTGTTTGACGCTGACGGGGAAGTGGCTGGCCACGCAGCTCTGGAGGTCGTCCAGCAGCCGCGCGAGGTGACCGTCGTAGAAGCATTCGTCGTCGACGACGACATGGGCGGTGAGGACGGGTAGCCCGGTGGCGATCTGGCTGGCGTGCAGGTCGTGGACGCCTTGGACGTGGTCGACGTCGAGGATGTGGGCGCGGATGTCGTTGAGGTCCAGCCCGGCCGGGGTGGTCTCCAGCAGGACCCGGGCGGTGTCGCGCAGCAGGGCGATGGTGCGGGGCAGGATGAGGACGCCGATCAGCAGGGAGACGATGGCGTCGGCGCGGGTCCAACCGGTGGTGGCGATGACGATCGCGGCGACGATGACCGCGACGGAGCCGACGGCGTCGTTGAGGACCTCGAGGAACGCCGCCCGCAGGTTCAGGTTGGTGTTGCGGCTGCTGGCCAGCAGGCTGATGGAGATGGCGTTGCCGACCAGGCCGAGGACGCCGAAGACCAGCATCCCGGTGGAGGCGACCTCGGGCGGTTCGACGAGCCGCCGGATTCCCTCGACCAGGACGTAGACGCCGACGCCGAGCAGCAGCAGCGCCTGAACCGCGGCGGCGAGCGTCTCGGCTCGTTGGTAGCCCCAGGTGCGCCCACTCGTCGCGGGCCGGGTGACCAGGTTGGCGGCGACCAGGGCGAGGACCAGGCCGGCGGCGTCGGTGAGCATGTGGCCGGCGTCAGCGAGCAGCGCGAGACTGCCGGTCCAAGCCGCGCCGATGACCTCGGCGGCCAGCACCGCGCCGGTGATGGTCAGAACCAGGGCGATCCGGCGCCCGTGCCCGACAGCGGCCGGGTCGGCGCCGCCGTGGTCGTGTCCTGCGCTCATGACCCGACACCCGTCAGGGTGGTCGGTGTGCGATGCCGACCCGGCGGGGGAAAGGACCGCGCAACCCGGGTGGCGTGGTCGAGGTAGCCGGCACCGCGAGACCCGCGCAGGTAGGGCTCCTTGACGAGGTGAAGCCGCACCTCGATGGCCGCGACCAGCGCGGCCGGACCGGCGAGGTCGATCACCGCGGCGACGCCCGCCCAGCTCTGTGCACTCATCAGGCGCGGCTGCTGCCGGTGAGCGGGGCGGAGCAGCAGGCGGGCTCGCAGCCGGGCCCGCAACTGCAGCCGGCGCCCTGCTGGGCGGTGGCGGGATGGCGGGCGGCGGGGCTGCAGCAGCTGTCGCCTCGCCAGGCTCCCACACCTTCTCGGACAGCGACGCCGGCGATGACCAGGGCGGCGATCGGGTCGGCCCACGACCAACCGAGCAGGCTGTTCAGCGCCAGCCCGGCCAGCAGCACTGCGGACAGGTAGGTGCAGAGCAGGGTCTGCTTGGAGTCCGCGACCGCCGACCGGGACCCGAGCTCGCGGCCGGTGCGGCGTTGGCCCCAGGACAGCAGCGGCATGGCGGCAAGGCTGACCGCGGCGAGCACCAGCCCGACGGTGGAGTGCTGGGCCTCGGCGGCGCCGAGCAGGGTCCGGACGGCGTCGAGGGTGACGAACGCGGCCAGCCCGAAGAAGGAGATCGCGATCACCCGCAGCGCGGTCTTCTCCCGGGCCTCGGGGTCGCGCCCGGCGAACTGCCAGGCCACCGCGGCTGCCGAAGCCACCTCGATGACCGAGTCCAGACCGAAGCCGACCAACGCACTCGACGACGCCCTGGCGCCAGCAGCCAGCGCAACTACCGCCTCGATGACGTTGTAGCTGATCGTGGCGGCAACGAACCAGCGGATCCGCCGGGCCAGCCACGCCCGACGTACCGGTGACGGCCCCAGCGACAACGCCGTCATGCCGACACCACTGTTCCCGACGAAGCTGGGGCGGCTGCTGCGGCGTCCTCGACGTCGCAGCAGTCCGGGTCGACCACGAGCACCAGGTCGAGCAGATCACCCAGCGCGTGCGTGATCCGTCGGTCTGCCAGCTCGTAGCGGGAACGACGCCCTTCGGCGACGGCCACGACCAGGCCGCAGCCGCGCAGGCAGGCCAGATGGTTCGACATCGCCTGTCGCGTCACTCCAACCAGATCAGCGAGGTCAGCCGGGTAGGCCGGACCCTCCCGCAGCGTCAGCAGCACCCGGGTCCGGGTCGGGTCGGACAAGGCGTGCCCGAACCGGGCCAGCGCACCAGTCGAGGTTGGGATCAACACCGGCCAAAAGGTACACCCGAGGGTGTATTCACTTCTAGGTGAACTCGCGGGTTCCGGTCAGCCGTGCTGGAGTTGCTGGCGGGTGTGGGCGAGGCGGACGGAGTCGGTGCCGTCTCGATGATGCTGCCGCCGAAGTCGAGCCGATCCACGACGGCGGCGCAGCGGCGCAGATCGGTGAAGGTCGTGGTCCTGCCGGGAGAAGAGCTCGCCGTGCAGGGAAGTTCGCGCAGGGTCAGGAGGACCTCGCCGTGCAAGGAAGTTCGCGCAGGGTCAGGAGGACCTCGCCGGTCCCGTCCTCACCAGAGCGCGCACAGCGCCGGGGCTGTCGGTCGTGCTGATGCGGAAACCCGTCCGCTCCAGCAGTGCGAGGGCTGGGCCGTTGGTCGAGGTGGTGTCCGCGCGAACGGCCGTGGCGCCGAGCGCTGTCGCCAGCTGCACCACCGCCGCGGCGGCCGCCGTCCCCAGCCCCCGCCCGCGAGCCGAGCGAGCGAGCCAGATGCCGGTCTCCAGGACGCCGTCGCTCTCCGTCCGCTTCAGGCGGACCGAGCCGATCACCCGGGTGCCGGCCACCAGTGCCCAGGTCGCCTCCCCCCTCGGTCCCGCCAACCCTGCTCGGCAGTCACGGTGGAGATCCCGCAGCCAGGCGACGCGGGTCTGCGACCAGGAGTCACCCTCGGTCAGGGGCGGGGTCACGTCGTTGGCCGGGGCGTCGGTGGTCGCCACCGTGACCAGCTCGTCCAGGACGATCTCGTCGACGTCGACCAGGGCGACGGGAGCAGGGGCAGCGGCCACCCCAGGGGCGGCCGTGGGCGTGAGGGGCCGGGTGAGGACGAGGTGTCCGGGGACCCTGCTCGACCCAATCTCGGGAGCGAACCCACGAGAGGCGACGAAGTCGAGGCCGGGGGTGTTGCCCTCGCGCAGGACCGCCCGGAGCCGAACGGCTCCCCGTTCGGCCGCGGTGTGCGCGAGCCAGGTCAGCACCGACGTGGCGATGCCGGAGGTGCGGTGCCGTTCCGCCACCACCAGGAGCCCGACGGTCCACTCCGCGCTCGTCGGGTAGCCCATGATGCAGTCGAGGGCACCCGCGAGGCCCTGGTTGCGCCAGATCCCGAGCAACAGCTTGGCGGTGTGGTCCCGCCCTTCGGGCACGGCCAGGAAGGTGCTCACCGCGTCTGCGCGCCCAGGTTCGCCGAAGGCTGTCCGGAAGTCGGCCAGGTCGTCGAACAGCTCCTGGAGCAGCGGCCCGTCCTCGCTCTCCATCGGCCAGAGGCGGACATCGGCGAGGTCCACGGGCCAGGGCGGGTCGTCTGGTGCCACGACGGCACGTTAGGACGGCGGCGACGCGTCGACAACCGGGTTGGACGAGCAGCGGCACCGGAGCCCGTTCCTGCCACTGCGGCCAGTGGGGTTGCAACGCCGGCCGGTGCCGGGGGGTAGGCGCGGCCGCAGGGATCCTGGACCTCCCACGTCATGCCGGCCCAGCAAGGTCGTCTACATCAGTGAGGACGATCGCGAGGCCGCCGTGGCCTGATCCACCCGGCGGTCGGTCGTCTCTCGGGAGCCTGGCTGGCGGACACCACCTGTGCCTCGCAGGTCCGCACGCTCAGGCCCGTTCGAGGCTGGCCCTCGTCCCGGCGAGGGGACGGGGGCCACGCCTCGACCGGCGATTTCCCTCGACCTGCGGCTCCTTCGGCCGTCCCCCGCCCGCAGCGGTCGCGTCAGGCGTGCCGCCGGGTCAGGTGCTCGCTCGTGCTGCGAGCCGCCAGCGGCGGGGCCACCTGAGCGGGATCGACCGGCCGGCCCAGCAGATAGCCCTGGGCCAGCTCGCAGCCGAGGGCCCGCAGCGTCTGGAGCTGGTGATCGTGCTCGACCCCTTCGGCCACCACGCGGAGGCCGAACGCGTGGCCCGCCTGGACGATCAGCTGCAGCAGCTTGGCCGCGGAGGCGCCGGGGTCGAGCAGGAAGCGCCGGTCCACCTTCAAGATGTCCAGCGGCATCCCCTCCAGCAGCGAGATGGAGCTGTATCCGGTGCCGAAGTCGTCGAGGCCGATCGCCACGCCCAGGGCGCGCAGCTCCGCGAGGCGGACCAGAGCCGCCGGGTCGTCGATCAACGCCGTCTCGGTCACCTCGAGCACCAGCTGGCGGGGCGGCAGCCCCGACGCCTCGAGTGCTGCGGTGACGTCGGCGATGATCCGTGACCGGGCCACGTGCCGGCCCGAGATGTTGACCGCGACGGTGAGATCGTCCCGGGCCCAGGCGGCGCTCCACTGCGCCAGCTGCCGGGTGGCGGTGTGCAGCACCCATGCGCCGAGCTCGCAGACCAGCTCCGACTGCTCGGCGACGGGCACGAAGTCTCCGGGCGGGAGCAGCGAGCCGTCGCGACGGGGCCAGCGCACCAGTGCCTCGAAGCCCTCCACCGCTCCGCTGTCCACCGCCAGGATCGGCTGGTAGTGCAGGACCAGGCCGTCCCGGGCCAGGGCGTCGGCGAGCCCGGCCTCGATCTCGACGCGTCGCCGCAGCTCCTCCCGCAGTGACTGACCGAACACCTCGGTCCGTCCCCGGCCACCCTTCTTGGCCCGGTACGCGGCGATGTCGGCCTCGTGCAGCAGCGCGTCGGGGTTGCTGCCGCCGTCCTGCCCGATCGCCACCCCGATGCTGGCGCCGACCCGGACGACGTCCTGCCCGTCGCCCAGCGTCAGGGGAAGGGCGATGACGTCGACGAGGCGGTCCGCCACCGTCACCGCCCAGGACTCGTCCTCCAGCGGCTCCAGCAGCACGATGAACTCGTCACCTCCCAGCCGGGCGACCATGTCGCCCACCCGCACCTCGTCCGCCATCCGGCGGGCCACCGTGCGCAGCACCTCATCGCCCGCCGCGTGCCCCAGGGTGTCGTTGACGTTCTTGAAACCGTCGAGGTCGACGAAGAGCAGGGCGACGCGGGTGCCGTAACGCTGGGCGCGGCCCAGAGCTCCCTCGACCAGCCGGAGGCCCTGGGCGCGGTTGGGCAGACCGGTCAGCGAGTCGGTCGCGGCCAGTCGGACCAGCTCGGTCTGGGCTCGCTCCCGAGCCTGGTTGGCCGCGGTCATCTGGCCGATGGCGAACCTCATCCGCGCCACCACCAGCAAGAAGAGCACCACCGACCCGATCACCACTGCCCACCCGTCCAGCGGCACTCCGGCCCGGAGCTGGACGGCGAGCACCCCCGGCGCGATCAGCACCGCCAGGATCAACGCGGTCAGCAGCCTCCAGTTCAGCTGGGACGGCGGCAAGGCTGCGGGAGTCGAGAAATCGTGCATGGACGGGTGCAGCGCCGCCGCGCCCCACAAGACGTAGCCGGTCACCCGGAGCGGGTCCAGGGCATCAGCGGAGCTGAAGAACGCTCCACCCAGCACGAACGAGCCGACGTCGGCAACCACCAGCAGGCTCAGGGCGACCAGCAGCAGCCGCTGCGAACTGGTCGGGCGATCGGAGGACGTCACCATGGCGACGATGATGCCGACGAACGCGAGGTCGGTGACCGGCCAGAGCACCGCCATCACCAGGATGGCCGGCGACTCCCCGTATCGGGTCAAGGCCGGCTCGGCCACCAGCACCCACGCCAGCACTCCGAGCCCCACCGACACCGTGCCGCTGTCCAGGTAGCTGCTGATGTCGTGGCTCGGCCGCCGGACGTGGTGCAGGACGGAGAGACCGACCACGAGGACGACATAGGCGCAGAGGTGGAACGCCCCGGCCGACACCGTGAAACGCTGCACCTGCGACCCGTCGCCGTTCCACCTGGTGGCCGTGTCGCCCACTGTCCACAGCACCTGCCCGGCGGCCATCAGCAGCCATGGGCTGCGCCGCGGCGGACGGTAGAGCCGCACGCCGACGAGGATCGCCGCGCTCTCAACCAGCGCGATCAGGAAGTGGAGGCCGTCGCGGAGCGTGCCTGCGGGCACCACCGCGTAGCCCAGCGCCGCCAGGCCACCGCAGGCCAGGAAGCACAGCCAGAGCCGGGGCAGCGGAGCGGCTCCGAACTGACTCGCACCGGCACTCGGGGTGGCCGAGGCTGGGGCGGCGGGGGATGACACCAGAAGTCTCCTCGTCGGCAGCCCCCCAAGCAGGTCCGATCCTAGCCCAGCGGTCTGACGTCAGCGGGCTGCGTCGAGGCGCCGGCGGTCCGGCCACGGGCGGCGGGCCGGAGCAGGAACGGCCCAGCTCACGCCGCGACCGGCTCAGGGCTCCTGCGGGTGGTGGCAGACGGCCTCGAGGTTGATGCCGTGGGGGTCGTTGACGAACCCCCCGTAGTAGTCGTCGTGGTACTGGGTGTGGATGGCGGGGGCGTCGCGTGCCGTGGCGCCGGCGCCGAGAGCGGCCGCGTAGAAGGTGTCCACCGCTTCGCGGGTGCCGACGGTGAACGCCAGGTGCATGTTGGTGCCGACGGTGCCGGAGTCGATCAGCCAGAAGTAGGGCTTGACGCCGGCGAGGCCGAAGCCGGTCATGGCCGGGAAGTCCTGGGCCGGGACAGCCGGTATCTCCAGCATCTTGGTGATCCCGATGGTGGCCAGGACCGGCTCGTAGAAGGCGACGGCTGCCGCCAGGTCGGGCACGGCGAGATTGAGGTGGTCGATGCTCGATCCGGAGCGGTCGAGCGGCGGCCGAGGAGCGGCTGGTCTGGTCATGAACCCACCGTCGCAGCGGAAACGGCCACTGGGTGTCCGCTTCTGGACGAAGATCAGCCCATGGCCTCCACGTCGGCGCGGCTGCTCGACCTGCTCTCCCTCCTCGGAGCCCGGGCCCTCTGGTCCGGACCGGATCTGGCCGAGCGGCTCGGGATCAGCGCACGCACCCTGCGCCGCGACGTCGAGAGCCTGCGCGGGCTCGGCTACCCGGTCAGCACCGTGAAGGGCCCCGACGGCGGCTACCGTCTGGGCGCCGGCGGCAAGCTGCCCCCGCTGCTGCTCGACGACGACCAGGCCATTGCCGTCGCGGTCGCCCTGCAGACGGCTCCGACCAGCGTCTCCGGGATCGACGACGCCGTGGGACGGGCGCTGACCAGCATCGAGCAGCTCCTGCCGGCGCCGCTGCGCGCCGAGGCCGAGGCCATGCACCTGACCGCGGTGCGCAACTGGTGGGAGTTCGCGGCACCGCCCATCGCCGCCCAGACGTTGCGAGCGGTCGGCCGCGCCCTCCGCACCAGCCAGCTGCTGCGCTTCGACCACCTGACGCCCGACGGCCGGCGGCCCGCCCCGCACGACCCGGACTTCACCCCGCCCCTCCGGGTCGAACCTCACCACCTCCTGACCTGGGCCGGCCGCTGGTACCTCGTCGCCTACTCCCTGGCCGCGGCGGACTGGCGGATTTACCGGGTGGACCGGATCCACCCGCACGCCCCCACCGGAGTGCCGTTCCGACGTCGGGAGCCTCCCGCCCCCGACCTCGCCCGCTACGTGGTGACCAGCTGGGACCGGGACGACACCCCGGCGCAGTGGCAGTGCTCCGGCACCGCCATGGTGGACCTGCCGCCGGGCCTGGTCGCCCGCTGGGCCCCGGGCGGGTCCGTGGTGGAGTACGTCAGCCCCACCCAGACCCGGATCACCGTCGGCGCCTGGTCCTGGGCCGGGATCGCCGGGCTCCTGGCCACCTTCGACGCCGATCTGACCAGCCTGGAGCCGGCCGAGCTGGTGGACGCCTGCCGCAGCCTCGCCCAGCGGTACGCCCGGGCCACGGCTGACCCGAGCAGGCCATCGGCTGTGCCGTAGGAACCCCGAGCTCAGACGGTGGTCGCGACGGGGCGTCCCCGCTCGCCATGGTCGCGACGTTCCTCGGGCTGTGAAGCCGTCGGCCTCGGCGAAGCGCCACTCCAGCCGTCCGGCGAGCAGAGCCGCGACAGTCGATGTGCCGCACCCGACACCCCCATGACGACGATGACCTGCGGACGGCTGGTGCTCGGTCGCGCAGTCACCCGTCCAGGCCCGTCGTGCTCGGCGCCCGACCGTCAGGCTCGCCCGCGCCGCTGCCCCCGCCGGGACGGAGGCGGTAGAGCACCTCGCCGGCGTGCGGCTCGACGAAGGTGTCCGGGTCGGCCTCGTACGCGGCGACGTCCACGGTCGCCGGGTCCAGGTAGCGGAGGTTGACCGCCTCGACCACTTCGCGGGGGATCCCGGTCGCGAGGGTGACGGTGACGCGGTTGCGCTCGCCGTGCTCCGGGTCCCAGGTGCCCTGGCCGCACAAGTGGGTCGAGTGGGCGAGGTCGCCCCACGGCTGTGACCGGAAGCGTTCCCACTGACCGACGAAGTAGTCGCGGTTGTGATAGCCGATCTCGGCGATGTGCGGGTGCATCACGGAGACCTCGGTGATGTGCGGTGCATAGATGATCACTTCGCCGCCGTCGGCGACGATCGGCTCCAGCTTGTAGAAGCCTTTGGCCGCGGTCCAGATGTCTTCGTACTTCGTCGGCATGATCGACAGCACCCGGCGGACAGGAGCGACACAGTAGGTGACGTGGGTCTGCGCGGAGACTTCCGCGCAAGCCGCCCACGCGTCCTCCGGCGTCCCGAAGGCGGCGGTGTGCAGGGTGTCGGTACCCGAGGCCACGACAAGGCACAGCGCCAGCCGGCGGCCCTCGATCATGGACGCAGCCTCGTTGATCAAGGCACGGACGGGAGTGATCCCGGCAGTGCCGATCATCTGCGCGCTGGTGATCAAGGCGCCGAGCCAGTGCGAGAGGTCGATCACCTCCTGCCCGGAGACGCCGGGGAAGAAGTACTTGTTGCCGCCCGAGAAGCCGACGACCTCGTGCGGGAACACCGGGCCGATGACCAGGGCGACGTCCGCCTCCGCCACGTGCCGGTTGATGGCGACCTCGACCCCGGTGTCCGTGAGCAGCCCGCCGGTGAGCTCGGCCAGCCGGTCGGCAGGGATGGCGCCCAGCGTGGTGAAGGTCTCGGGCAGCCAGGACTCGTGGTTGAGGATCCGCCAGCCCGGATAGGTCTCCTCGGAGCGGCCCGGCTCGTAGCCGAGGTGGTGGGCCAGCTGGTCCTCGCTCATCCCCTGGTGTGTGCCCAGCGCGATGACGACGGTCACCTCCGCCGCGCGACCGGCGAGCGCATCGCGCGCCGCGTGCAGCAGGAGCGGGAGCGGGCACGTCCGGGTGCCGTCCGGCACCACGAGGCACACCCGGGCGCCGTCGAGGTCGGCGCCGACGAGGTTGTCGAGGACGAAGCCCCGAACCTGCTCCGCCGTCAGCCGCTCGCCGGCTCCGCCGATCCTGCGGGCCCCGTCGGGGTCGCCGGGATCGGTTCCGTAGGCCTCGGTCGCGCCGGCTCGCGTAGCGGTGGTGGACATGGCGCCGCCTTGCCCGGGGTCGTCGGCGCACGCCAGAAGTGGGTGGGTGGCCGGGCGACAAGCACCAGTGTTGGCGCGCGCCTCCCTTGCTGTGGTCACCCCGGCTCCCTCACAGCTCGACGCACCGACTCCGCTGGGACCCAGCCCTACGGCGTCGGCGTCCCGCAGCTTCCCGACCGGTCAGCGGCGGGGAGGTCGACGAGACCCGGCCTGCTCGCCGACCCCGCGGTCCGGGAGAGGTCGTCGTCGACGACCGTCGTCGACCCTGCCTCACCTCAGTCTCGGATCGAACAGCACCTTGAGGCCCCTGCCCTTTCGCAGGTCGTCGAAGACGTCGCGCCACTCCGTCAGTGGCGCGACCCTGGTGACGAGCTGGTCAAGCTGGATCGAGCCGCTGCCCATCAGCGTCAGGGCGCGCCGCCACGACTGCGGTGTGGAAGCGAATCCGGAGGTCATCGTGAGCTCCTTGTAGAGCAGCTGATCGAGGTCCACCTCGATCGTCCGCCCGAAGATGCCGATTCCTACGTAGCGTCCTCCTCGTCGGACGGCCGCCACCGCCGTGGCTGCGCCGCCCGCGCTGCCAGAGCACTCCAGGACGACGTCGAACGACCCCTCGGCCAGCTCCTCGGTGGTGCAGGTCAGACCGAGCTCGCGGGCGATGTCGAGTCGTGGCTGGTCCCGCTCAACGCCTTTGAGTACGACGTCGCAGCCGCAGGCACGGGCGACCTGAGCAGCCAGCAGGCCCATGGGGCCGGGACCGGTGACCAGGACGTGGTCACCGGCGTTGAGCACCGGTGGGTCGAGCAGGCTGTGGCAGACGCAGGCCAGCGGTTCGGCGAGCGCAGCCGCGTGGTCACTGACTCCCTCGGGCACCCGGTGCAGGTTGCGAGCCGGGAGGATCATCCGAGCCGAGAAGCCGCCGTCGCGCCAGGACCCTATGGAGCGTCGCCACGGGCAGAGGTTGCGTTGCCCGTCACGGCACCACTGGCAGGTCTCGCAGGTCGTGAAGTAGGTCTCGCACACCACCCGCTGGCCCGACCAGGAAGCGTCCACGCCGACGCCGAGGTCGGCCACGACACCGAACACCTCGTGCCCCATCACCACCGGCGGGTCGTTGGGGTACTCGTCGGACGCGATGTGCAGGTCCGTGCCGCACACCCCGACGGCTTGGACTTCGATGGCAACCTCACCGGCACCAGGGGCACGCCAGGGTCGCTCGACCAGCTCGACCGAGTCCTGTCCGTGCCGGACCTTGGCCAGCGACGTCACCGTCGGTCCGTCGAGTGCAGCTTCCGGGGCCATCAGGAGGATCCTTGTCTGTGGGGCGGGTACGTGGGTTGCGCGTTGTCAGGCAGCACGACGACCGCGGCTGAACACGATCAGCATGGCGATGATCACGACGCCGTAAGCGATGTTCTGACCAGCGGTGGGGATCCCGACGATCTGCAACAGGCTGAGCAGCAACGTGGTGATGGCGGCGCCTGCAACGGTGCCGACGTAACCACCTGAGCCGCCGTAGATGCTGGTGCCACCCAGCACGACAGCGGCGATGGACGCGAGCTGGTAGGGGTCGCCGGAACCGAAGTAGCTGGAGCCGGTGTAGCCGGTGAGCAGGAGCCCGACGGCTCCCGCGCACACCCCCGACACCGTGTAGAGGCCGATCACCATCGGCCCTACCCGGACGCCCGAGGCGAAGGCGGCACGGCGGTTGAGTCCTGTCGCGTAGATGTCCTGCCCCACCACCGTGTACCGCAGCGCGAGCACCAGGAGTACCCCCAACAGCGCCCAGACGACGACGCCGAGAGTCAAGAACCCTGCGAAGCGGTGCTGGACGAGGAAGGTCAGGGCGGGGCTCGAGGCCCCCTTCGGGGCGCCTCCGGTCAGGATGTAGGCGACTCCGGTGACGATCGTCATCGTGGCCAACGTCATGACCATGTCCGGCACCTTCAGGAGCACGACGCCGATCCCGTTCACCAAACCGCACAGCAGGCCCAGACCCAGGGCGATGGCCAGTGCCTCGGGCAGGTTGGCGTCGGATCCGGCGAGCGCTCCCGCGCTGAGCAGATTGGTCAGCGTGATGACTGCGGAGACCGACAGGTCGATGCCGCCGACCAGGATCACCAGGGTCTGCCCGATGGCCACGATCCCGAGCAGCGCCGTCAGCTGGAGCAGGCTGCCGACCTGGCTGCCGGCCAGGTAGCCCGGCGCCACGGCGACGGTGATGGCGTAGAGGACCAGGAGCAGGGCAAAGGGGGCCAGTGCACGCCCTCGGTCGCCGCGACCCGACGCTCGGACCTTGCTCCCGGTGGGATCGGGAGGGGTCGGCGAGGGATCGGGCAGATTGGTCGAGCTCGAGACGGTCATGCCACGAGCACCTTTCGTCGGGTCCTGCTGAGGAGATTGGGCACGGCGACCGCCAGGATGAGGACCACACCCGAAACCACGTACTGCCAGTAACCGTTGAGGCCGACGGCGAAGAGGAGGTTGGTCAGGAAGGACAGCGTGAGGGCGCCGGCCACAGCTCCCGAGACGGTTCCCCGGCCGCCGGCGAGCAGGGCGCCCCCGAGTACCGCTGCCGCGATGGAGTTCAGGGTGAAGGGGCCGCCGATGTTGGCGTCCCCGGCCCCCGCGTTCATGGTGAGGAAGACCCCGGCGATTCCGGCGAAGAGGGACGACAGGACGTACGCCGTACCGATCGTCCTGCTGACGGGGACTCCGCTGCTGAAGGCGGACGCGACGTCGCCCCCCGCCGCGTACAGCGCGTTGCCGTAACGCGATCGGCGTAGGGGGTACCAGAGCACCAGGGGGACCACGACCATCAGGATGAGGGCGAGCGGGACCGGTCCGACCAGCGTCAGCGGGATCAGGCTGAACCACGCAGGGACCGACCCGCCGGGCTGCGGCAGGATGTAGAGAGCCGTGCCCGTGACGGCGGAGCCGGTGGCAAGCGTGGCGACGAGCGGCGGCAGCTTCACGTACGCGACCAGGGCCCCGTTGACTGCTCCCACCAGGACGGCGGCCAGGATGGCGAGCGCCAACCACAGCAGGAGGCTGCCACCCGCTGAGCCTCTGGCGATGAGCACGTTCGCCAGCGCCATGACGGCGCCGACGGACAGGTCGATCCCTCGGCTGATGATGACCAGAGTTGCCCCGATCGTCACCATCACCAGCGGCAGCTTCTGGCCGAGGCTGATCGTGATCGTGGTCAACGACGGTGCAGCACTCAGCAGCAGCCAGGCGACCACGACGAGGAGCATGACCGCGTAGGCCGCCACCGCTGGGGGCTCGCGCCGCATGGACCGCCAGAGCAGGGTGGTCATGACGCTCTCACTTCCTCGCCGAAGGACGCGGCGGTGATGTTCTCCTCGGTGATCTCCAGACCGGACAACTCGGCCACCACCCGTCCTCCGGACATCACCAGGACCCGGTCGCACACGCCGACCAGCTCGGGGAGGTCCGTGGACAGCAACACCACTCCGGACCCCTGCCCGGCAAGACGACGCAGGAGCTCATAGATCTCCTGCTTGGTCCCGACATCGATGCCCCGGGTGGGATCGGAGCACAAGTAGACGGCGGGGTCGGCGGCCAGCCACTTGCCGAGCACGACCTTCTGCTGGTTCCCGCCGGAGAGGCCGCCCGCCGAGACACCGGGGTCACCGGGTCGGACCGACAGCGCGGCCACGGTCGACTCGGCCAGGGCCTGCTCAGCGCGGCGATCGACCAGGCCGGCGTGCGCTCTGCGTCGGATCGTCGGAAGACCGATGTTTGCTCGGACTGGGAGCTCGAGCACCAGACCCTGCGTCTTGCGGTCCTCGGGAATCAGGGCCACGCCGGCCGCGATCGCGGCCGCTGGGCTGCGGAAGGGACCCCGGCGGGCTCCCACCACCTGCTCGCCGACGGCACGACGCAGTCCTGCGAGACCCTCGAGGAGCTCGTTCTGCCCATTGCCGGCGAGCCCGGCGATACCCACGACCTCACCCGCGCAGACACGGAGGGTGATGTCGGCGACGGAGGTCCCGGTGACGCTGAAGCCGCTCACCTCGAGCAGCGGCGGTCCTGGCGGAGTGACGGCCTTGTCCGCGAAGAGGGAAGCGATGTCGCGACCGACCATCAGCCGGATGATGGTCGACGCTGTTGCCTCTGACCGCGGGACGTTGCCCACGCTCTGACCGTCCTTGAGCACCGTGAAGCTGTCGCACACCTCGAACATCTCGCTCATGCGGTGGGTGATGAAGATGA
>Ga0210040_10004860_pt1 | contig 17316 bp, 15 predicted proteins | sample CryGeyCG12114_NA_FD_185462 | JGI IMG/M metagenome (GOLD analysis project Ga0210040, IMG submission 185462) | Groundwater microbial communities from aquifer - Crystal Geyser CG19_WC_8/21/14_NA (SPAdes) (version 2) | ecosystem: Environmental > Aquatic > Deep subsurface > Groundwater | place: USA... | reverse complement strand
GCCGAAGGCGTATTCTTTGCCGAAATTCCGCAGAATGCCTTACATGGGGTTAGTACCGAAATTAAGATTGGAGTTTACAGCGGCGGTAAATTAATTGCCACCGAAAAAACCAAGTTCTTAGGCCCCGGTAACTAGGGCAGAGATGGATTCTTATTTGAATTTATAAAATGAAAAAAGATATGGAAACTGCCTCCTTACAGCTGAAAAAGAAGGGTTCCTGGTGGCCAAAACTAATTATTGCGGCCTTTGTAATGTTTGGTTCTTTTATTGGTTATATGGTTTACCAAGCCATGCAAACCGATGTAGACCTGGTAAGCGCCGATTACTATAAAAAAGAAATTGCCTACCAGCAACACATAGACCAGTTAAAAGCAACGCAAGGGTTAAGCGAACAGGTACTCATTAATCAGGCCAGCGCCGCCCAAACCATTAGCCTGGTGTTTCCGGAAGGTTTAACGCCGGCCAGCGTGCAGGGAACCGTGCATTTTTTCCGGCCATCGGCTGCGAAACTGGATTTTGAAGTGCCGTTACAGCTAAACAGTGACCGTCAGCAGCATATTCCTACTACCGAATTAAAGAAAGGATTATGGCGGGTGCAAATAAACTGGCAGGTAGCGGGCCAATCTTATTTTAATCAGAAAGATATTAGAATTGAATAATATGCTCTGGGCAGGTTTTTTATTCGGGATATTAGGCAGCTTCCATTGTGTGGGTATGTGTGGTCCGATTGCCATGGCGCTGCCGGTTGGCAGGGGTGCAGGCTGGTCATTTGTGGCCGGCCGGCTCCTGTATAACCTCGGCCGGATCTGTACTTATTCGGCTTTGGGTGCTTTGGCCGGAATATTTGGCCAGAGCCTGCAAGTGGCAGGTTTTCAGCAAACCTTGTCGGTTATTTCGGGCGTGTTAATTTTGCTCATGGTAGTGGTGCCGGCTACTTTCTCCCTTAAATTCCGGAAAGCAATGGGCATAGAAAAAGGTTTGGGCAAAATAAATAAAACCATGGCCGGCTTGTTCCGCCGGAAATCTTTTGCTGCTTTGGGTTTGGTAGGTATGCTGAACGGTTTGCTGCCCTGCGGATTTGTTTATTTGGCTTTAGCGGGCGCCATTAGTATGCCTTCGGTGCCGGCCGCTATGGGTTATATGTTTTTGTTTGGCCTAGGCACTTTCCCGTTGATGTTTATATTATCGCTCTCCGGCAAATTTATCCAGCCTAAAATCCGGCATTTCTTTAACCGGTCGGTGCCGTATGCGGCTACTTTTATGGCGTTGCTTTTTATTCTGCGCGGATTAAATTTAGGTATTCCGTTCGTGAGTCCGGCCATGGCGCATAACCAGCACGGAGGTACCCAAATGCACGCTTGCTGCCATAAGAAGTAGTTAGCTTTTAGCTTTTGGTGGCTAGCTTTTAGCGGTTAGCTGTTAGCTGTTTGGAATTAGTTTTATAAGGCATCAGCCTGGTTATAAATAAAAGAATTAACCTGGTTTACAAAAAAAACAGGGTAGTACATTAACTGATATTACGCAGGCTTTAAAATTAAAAAGCATAACAGGCAAAGTCTGTCATTCAGCAGTAAACTTGTTTGTGTTCTGCTAACAAGTTTACTGCTGAATAACAACTGTGATGCGTCATACCCATATAACCAGTTCTTGATATTTCCTGCGCCACAACATTGAATTAAATAAAAAAGATATAATCAGAAACTGTTTTAAAATCTAATTGATAGGGAAAGTCTATTTTTAAAAAGTGCTTAAACAGCTGAAAAATCGACTATAAATGTTAAATTCCTTTTTCTAAAATAGGCCTGCTATACCTTTTAAAACAGTTTCTCAGAGATAGAAAATTTTATTTTTAAAATAAGCTAATTGCTAAAAGCTAACCCCTAACAAACTAAAAGCTAACTGCTAACCGCTAACCGCTAACCGCTAAAAAACATGAAAAAGATATTAGTACTCACCGATTTCTCAGAGAACAGTGTAAACGCTTACCGTTATGCGGTGCAGTTGGCCTGCCAGGTCGACGCCAATATATTATTGGTGTTTAGTTCCGATGGTGAGGGCATTTCGCTTACCAAACAAATGCAGTACTCCCAAATGCTGCACAGTTTTGCCAAACGTTACGCCTGCGATTCCCGGCAAAAAAACAATCCGCATCACCTGGAGTGTTTAATTTCCGGTGATGCTTGGGCAGAAGCCATTCCGCTTTTAATTCAAGTACATCAGCCCGATATGGTGGTGGCCGGTTCTGGTTTGCTAACGCACCTGCAAAAAGAAACCGAAGTAATATCTTTACAGCTTTTTGAGCAATGCCCCATTATCTGGGTACCCGAAAAAGCCAGTTATCAGCCTTTAAAAGATTTAGTTTTCGTTACCGACTTTACTGATCAGGACCCGGCGGTAATAGATCTGCTGGAGAAATTTGCGGACCAGGTAAAAGCTGCCATTACCCTGCTGCATTTTTATTCCCGTACCGATCGTAACCATCTAGCCGAAATTAAAAAAAGAGGTGCCGAACTGCATTGGATTTTAAAAAACAACCAGGCAAAATATATATTTATCGAGGAAGAAGATATGATAGAAGGCCTGGAAGATTATGCGCAGCATAACCCGGTAGATTTATTTATTCTGGCTACCAAAGATTCGCACCTGACGCATCATTATTTTCAGCCGTCTTATCTCAAAACCCAATCTTGCCAAACTGCTATTCCTTTGCTTAACCTGTACCAGGAAAAGAAAAAAGCTTGTGCGGGCAATTGTTCTTTTTGCCATCATGACCATGCCGACAATGCACTGGCGGTTACCGAAAATATCTGATACCGGCTACGGGTATCAGATATTTTTTACAGCGGTGGAAATTGGCTGATGTAAATCATCTTTTAAGCTTATTTAAGTCATTTCGGATAGAAATAGCAAAGACTAAATTTGCTGTATATTCTTAAAGATATGACTGCAGGTATCAATAACGCAGGTGAACTAATCATGCCGCTATCGGCGGCTGACCTGATAGAAAAATACAATGTGCCGGCTCCCCGGTATACCAGTTACCCCACGGTTCCGTTCTGGAACCCGGAAGTACCCGTTGCCGAAAAATGGTTTGAAGTAGTACGGCGCACCTTTGCCGAATCGAACCAGCAAAAAGGAATAAGTTTGTATTTGCATTTACCTTTTTGCGAAGCTTTGTGTACGTATTGTGGTTGCAATACCCGCATCACTAAAAACCACGGGGTAGAAGATGGCTATATTAAAATAATATTGGCCGAATGGCAACTGTACCTGAACCAGTTTAGCGAAAAACCAATTATCCGGGAATTACACTTGGGCGGTGGTACCCCTACTTTTTTCAGTCCGGCCAATTTAAAGTTACTCTTGGAAAAACTTTTCGCTACCGCCGACATTCATCCGGAGCGGGAGTTTTCTTTTGAAGGACATCCGAATAATACCACTACCGAACACTTGCAAGTGCTTTACGATCTGGGCTTCCGCCGGGTTAGTTACGGCATCCAGGATTTTGATCCGCTGGTGCAGCTTACCATTAACCGCATCCAGCCTTACGAAAACGTGAAGTTTGTTACCGAGGAAGCCCGGCGTATTGGCTACGAATCCGTTAATTTCGATTTAATTTACGGCCTGCCGCACCAAACCCTGGAGAGCGTAGCCAAAACCATTGACCAAGTAGCTACGTTGCGGCCTGACCGGATTGCATTTTACAGTTATGCGCACGTGCCCTGGGTAAAGCCCGGCCAAAGAAGTTACTCCGAAAAAGACCTGCCGGATAGCGTGCTTAAAAGAGCGCTCTACGATCTGGGCCTGGAAAAACTATCGGCTATGGGATACGCCGACGTAGGAATGGACCACTTTGCTTTACCCCACGATCCGTTGTTTCAGGCGCAGCAAAACGGTACTTTGCACCGTAATTTTATGGGTTACACCACCTGCCAAACCGAATTGCTCATTGGTTTAGGTACTTCTTCTATCAGCGATGCCAAATACGCTTACTTACAAAACCTGAAAAAAGTAGAAACTTATAAAGCCAGTATTGCCCAGGGAGAACTAGCCATATTTAAAGGCCATTTCCTAACGCCCGAAGATTTGATTATAAAAGAAGCTATATTGTCTATTGCCTGCCGGAATAAATTAACCTGGACCGAAGAAATTACCACTTTGCTGGATAGTGAAGCTACCACAAAACTGGAACAAATGGCCAATGAAGGTTTAATAATTTTATCTAAATCTGGTTTGCAGGTAACCGATTTGGGCAAAGCTTTTATCCGTAATATTTGTATGGTCTTCGATCTGAAAGTAAAACAAGCTTCTCCGGAAAAGCCCAGCTTTAGTAAAGCTATTTAGATTTAATTACCAGTAAAGCAACCTGTACTTTACTTAATAAGCTTTAAAGCAAATAAGTTTAAAGTTAGAAAAATAGAAATTGGAAATTAAACCTGCGGGTTGCCGGAAAATAAAATGAAAATATACAAACAAAGCCAAACCTACAGGTTTGGCTTTGTTATTTTAAGTTAATCTTAAGATTCCAAAGGAATGCGGGAAGCTTTTACTTTCTTATCCGCTAATGTTTGCTGATCGGGTACAGTCGTATCCATGCTCGTGGCCGATGTATCGGAATTTGGGCTCAGACCTAAATTTTTAAGTGAGCCTGTAATAGAATCAACAATAGAGCGGCCCTTATCGGTACCAAAAGCCGAAGCCAAAGCTACACCTACTCCTGCTGCTCCCAATATAGAATATATTACGCGGCTATCCTTAATAAAAGGTTTGATAGTTTTGTAAAAGGACCCGTTCTTATTGTCCTTCTTTTTCTTATTCTTCTTCTTAGACATTTTTTCTAGTATAAAAGGTTATAAATAAAAAGGTATTTTTTGCCAGTACTATCTTGGTACTATGTTCACTCTACGTTTCTAATCCCAGTATAGTTCTCGGTTGTTATTCAAATTGCCCGGCATTCTGCCCGGCATCCTGCCCGGCATCCTCTTTTTGAATGTGGCTTTTTTGCAGGCAGGTGCGGCCTGGCGTACTCTGTATAATCTCTATTATATTATAAGAAATGTTACATAAGTATGAGATATAATTTTCTTGAGACTATTTATGTCATCCTGATTGAGAAAACAGGAGTTGGCTCTTATACCTGCTAGTTCTCTTATTTTTGCGTAACTTGAGTTATAGTTTTAAAATTTTTTATATTCTGCTTAAATACAAGCGATAGTTTGTCTCTATATAATTAAATACCCAAATAAAAAGCAACTATTTGGGCTTGAAATAAAGCTGATTGCTTTTAAAAGAAACCGAATAAAAATTAGCCCGGAAAAAATATTGTTCGATTGACTTACTAAATAGAATAGGTATAAATTTTTACGCAAAAATAACCTCTGGTATACTTTATTATCTGTATCTGACTTTTCCTGATAAGGGTAAATGAAATAAAATACAAGCTATTCTTACGATATTACGTTATCGCCATGCGGCAATACAGTTCCGGAGCCTATATAACAAAGATAGGTTGGCGGATAATATAAAGTGTATGAGCCGGCCTTTTGCAAAAGTTAGTTGCCCAGATAAATTAAAAACCGGAAGTTGTTACAAAATACGTATACAATAGAACTTGCTGATAAAATACCCGTATTTTAAACTTTCTGAAATAAATAGAACTCATGGAAAACAACGAAACTACTAATAACACCAAACCATCTTTCTTTAATGGGTTATTTTCTGATCCGTCGGTTATTGTGGATATAACCAAAAATCCAAGCAAATACGCTATGAATTTTTATAATTCACTTTCGACCCGCAATAAGCAGTACATTGTTTATGGTGCCGGCGTAGCATTGCTTGTTTATGGCTATACCCTGAAAAACAAGAAATAAAACTTTAGTTAAAAACTGTTGAAATGAAAACGGCGGATCTGCAAAGTCCGCCGTTTTTTTGTTTGCTCAAGTCTAATCTTACCTTGTGCGGAGAAAATTACTTTAAGAAATAGCTGTAGCGGATAAAATTGATTTGCTTACATAGAAGATTATCTTTTGCAAGATGGCTTCTTTTAAACCAGTAAGTAGCAGTTATCCTAGCTACTTACAAAACAGTAATTTTATCCTACAAGTACCAAAAAAGTTTTTCAAAGATCAATTGTAATAGATGTTACGCAATTGTAGAATATAACTTTCTTAAGCCTGTTTATATCATCTTAATAGACTTCTGGAATGTCGGGATTGGATAAGTTTTACTTTTCATAATCGCTGTCAGGCGCAAACCTCACCTTAAATCGCTCTTACGGGTGGAAGCCACCAGAAAAAGGAGAGGAACTTTGATTGCTCTTCTATTATTTGATTTCTCTTCTGAGAAATGATGGGAGAATCAGATACGTTTTATTAAAAGCCTTTTCTTCAAAAGAAGCCTTACCGGAGCTCCCCTTCGCCTTCAGGAGAAGGGGCTGGGAGATGAGGTGCTTCCCATTTGATCTATTATTTTGCGTAACACGAGTTATAATTAATCCGGCTGAATGTGATTGCGTTCGATAAAATCTTTGAAAGCTTTGCGGTACGTATCGCTGATAGGTAAAAACACGTTGCCTACCTGAACTTTATCTTTGTGTATTACATCAATACCTTCCAAAGAAACAATGTAAGAATGGTGAATGCGGATAAACTGATCGGCAGGTAATTGGGCCTCTAAAGATTTCAGGCGCTGCAAACTTACAATACGTTGCTGCCGGGTATGAATAGCAACGTAATCTTTTAACCCTTCTACGTATAATATATCGCGCCAGCGTATTTTTACCAGCTTGGTGCCGTCTTTTACAAAAACAAAAGGTTGTAGCGGTTCGGGAGATATTTTATCCGGAGCAGGGGCGGCTGCCGGCTCCACGGCTAAACGATCGCTGGCTTTTGCCACCGCTTTTAAAAACCGGTCCAGCGATATCGGTTTAAGTAAATAGTCCAGAACATCCAGTTCGTAACTTTCCAGCGCGTATTCGGAGTAGGCCGTGGTTAAGATTACCAAAGGTTTTTTCGGCAGAATTTTTAACAGGGAAATGCCGGTTATTTCGGGCATCTGGATATCCAGGAAAAGTAAATCGACGGGTTGTTCGCGTAAAATTTCCAGGGCGGCCAAGGGGCTGGAACAAGCACTAATAAGTTGCAGGTACGGTACTTTCCGGACGTAATCGGTGAGCAGATTACGGGCTAAGGGTTCGTCTTCAACAATAAGGCAAGTAATTATCAAGCAAGCGTCAGTTTAAGTTCTACGGCGTATTGATCGGGCGTTTCGTTTACCGCTAACGTGTATAAATTCGGGTAACTTAAATCCAGGCGCCGTTGCACGTTTTGTAAACCCACACCCGACTTTTCTTCAGCCACCTGGTTAGTTCGCTTTATTTTGCTGTTAGCTACCGTATACATGCAGGTTTTATCCTGCAGGGTAATATCAATTTTTACCCAGGCCTGCGGGTTATTATTACTTACGCCGTGTTTAAAAGCATTTTCCAGAAAGGTAATAAAAATAAGAGGTACAATCAAAACACCGGCTATATTTCCCTGCACCGCAAATGTAATGGGTACTTCATTATTTAGCCGCAGCTTCTCTAAGCTAATATAATTTTCCATGTAAGTAATTTCTTTGCTAAGTGGTACCCGGGCCCCATTGGTATCGTAAATCATATACCGCATCATTTGCGAAAGCTTTTCTATTACTTCCATGGTATTGGCCGATTGGGTATAAGCCAGGTAATATAAATTATTAAGGGTATTAAACAAAAAGTGCGGATTAATCTGGGCCTTCAGGAAATTAAGTTCGGCAAATAATTTTTCGTTTTCAATGGCTTTGGTGCGGGCTTCAAATTCAAACCAATCTACGGCAAAGCGCAGCATGCCCACAAATACCACTATAAAAAGCGAAATGAGCACCAATTGTATGGTAAAGGGCGCAGAGTTAAGAAAACGGAATTGATTTGTGTTGCTATCTAAAAGGTAGCGCAACAAATTAATACGCAGCATAGTAAGTAAGGCAAAAGGAACTGAAAACTCCAGAAAATATCGGCCTAATTGCTTGCGGGCTAACCACCGGGGCAATAAAATAAAATAATTGAGGTAAGCCAGCAAGATATTAAATACAATCTGGATGGTAAAAAAAATTAGAGATTTGCTCCAATCAGGGTTTTCGCTCCGCTGGTTAAACATGCTTATCTGGTAAAGCGAAAAAGAAATGTATACTCCCCAAAAAGAAAGATGGAGTAAAAGTACCCGGTTCCGGTTGATAAAAGATTGCATAAGCAACGATGGCCTTATTTCAGTTCTTCAAAGTTAAGCAGAAGATACAAAAGCAGACAATTACCGAACGGCTATTCGCCCGATACCGGTTTTTGATCGACGTTTGCCGCTGCTGTATGCAGAACTGCTTTGGTCGAAAATAAAGCCGGATCATCGATATAAAAAGCGCTTTTATCTAATAACACTAACATAAACCGGTTTTAGTTGTTTCCTTTGTATCTGGCTATGTTTTAAAGATATAGTTGAGTTGCCCTGTAATTTTCCCCTGCTTTTTAAGGGGAGTAAGTTTGCCGCTGAATAGCTTCTATGATATTACCAATACTTATTAAATCTTTTCATGAATAATCTGAAAAAAGTAATCCCAATGATGGCCTTGGTGCTGGCCAGTCATTTAACATTTGCCCAGGGTACGGTGCCCGGGCAGGGGAGCGCGGGCGTAACTGCGCCGCGCGGAAACGGCAGTATAGCTGGTACCGTGGTAGATGCTGCTAGCCAGCAGCCGGTGGGTTTTGCTACCATAACCTTAGCCGATCCGAATTCTGGTAAACCTATAGATGGGGCGCTTTGCGACGAAAAAGGAAAATTTAAAATAAATAATATCGGCGCGGGTAATTACCGGGTGGTGGTTTCCTTTATTGGTTACGAAACCAGAAATATTGATAATGTGCGCCTGGCTGCTAATAACTCCGATGTAAACCTGGGTTCTATTAAAGTAAATATCAGTTCTACGGTATTAAAAGAAGTGGAAGTGCAGGGGCAACGCGCTCTCATTGAAGAAAAAGTAGACCGGACAGTTTATAATGCGGAGAACGATGCGACGAACCGGGGCGGCGACGCTACCGATGTGCTGCGAAAAGTGCCTTCCCTTTCGGTAGACTTAGATGGTAATGTAACTTTACGGGGCAGCCAGAATATCCGGGTTTTAATCAACAACCGGCCTTCTACCATTGCGGCCGGAAGCGTGGCCGATGCTTTAAAGCAAATTCCTTCCGATATGATCAAATCGGTGGAAGTTATTACTTCACCCTCGGCAAAATACGATGCCGAAGGATCAGGGGGGATTATTAATATTATCACGAAGAAAAATAATTTACAGGGTTTTTCTTTAAACATTGATGGCAGCGCCGGTTTACGGGGTTCTAACCTGGGTTTAAACGGCAGTTACCGGGTAGGTAAAATGGGCTTTTCGTTAGGCGGGCACGGCCGCGGCAATTATAATACGCCCGGTATTTATAACAACCGCCAGGTAACTACCAACGAAGGCGTACAAACCTTAAATATCCAGGATTCAGAATCGCAGAACAAAGGTTTATTTGGCCGGTACCAGTTTGGTTGGGATTACGATATAGATAAGTATAATTTTTTAAGTGCCTCGGTGCAATACGGCGTGCGGAATGGCAATAATTTGCTTGATAATTTACACCGGGTGCAATACCGCAATGATGCGTTACTAAGCGAAACATTGCAGGATCAGGAAACTACTGATAATTCTGGGAACGTGGATGTAAACTTAAATTATACCCGCACCTTTGCTAAACCGCAGCAAGAATTTAGTATTCTTACCCAATTTAGCCGTAATAACCGCACTAACGACATTTTAATTAATAATTTCGACCTACTGGATTATTCGATTGACAGCCGCCGGCAAAACTTAAACGAAAGCTCTAACCAGGAAATAACCTTACAAGCCGATTATCAAACGCCGATTGGAGAAACGCAATTCCTGGAGTTTGGTGCGAAAGATATAATCCGGCAGGTAAACAGCGATTATGCTACTTTTACTGCCGACGGGGCCACCGGAGCTTTTATTCGCAATACTAATGCTGTGGCTTCTAATGTTTTTGATTATACCCAAAATATTACGGCTGGTTATGTTTCCTACACTTTAAATATCGCCAAAGAATACACCATTAAAGCCGGAACCCGGTACGAATACACTACGATTGATGCCAACTTTGAAAATGGCAGTGCTTTATCTATTCCTTCGTACGGCGCTTTGGTACCCAGTTTAAATTTATCGCGGAAGTTAGCTAACGGCAATTTGATAAAGTTGGCGTATAACCGTCGCATTCAACGGCCTTCATTACAATTCTTAAATCCGAACCGGTTAATAAACGGTATAAATGTTACCGAAGGCAATCCGGAACTGGATCCGGAATACACCAACAATTTTGAAGTAGGATATAATACTTACGTAAATACTACTTCGCTTAATTTCTCGGCCTTTGCCCGCAATACCAATAATTCTATTCAAAGCATCCGCGATATTTTAGCTTATACGTTGCCCGATGGCTCCATAAACTCCGACACCATCCGGACTACTTATAATAACATTGGTAAAGAAGATGCCTACGGAATTAGTTTGTTCGCCAACGTTAATATATCGGGCAAACTTTCGCTTAATGGGGGTACCGATATGTATTATGCCGTATTAAATAACAATGTGGCGGATGCCCGCTATGCCGCTAGTAACCAAGGCTTGGTTTACAATGTCCGGGCTTTTGGAAATTACAGCATCGGAAAAGGCTGGGGATTACAAATGTTTGGGTTTTATCGTGGTTCGCAGATACAGTTACAAGGTTCGCAAAGCGGTTTTGGTATTTATAGCTTAAGCCTGCGTAAAGAGTTATTCGATAAAAAAGGCAGTATTGGCTTTGGGGCCGAAAACTTTTTAACTAATTCTATTACCATGCGCAACCGTTTCGATTCACCTATCTTAAACCAGGTGAGTTCGAACGAAATGTTTAACCGCAACTTTAAAGTGAACTTTAGCTACCGTATTGGTAAATTAAACATGAATGATACCCGGAGAAGAAGAAAATCGGTGAATAACGATGACTTAAAAGGTGGCGGCGAAGGTGGCGGCCAGGATGCCAGTACCCAACAAAGTGGTTCAGCTCCAACCGGAGGTGCTACTCAGACTGGTGGTGCTTCGGGTGGTGGCGCCCGGTCTAACGTTGGTGGCGTGCCGGGTCAGGGCCAGCAGCCAAGCGGCAGCATGCCGGCTACAACAGCACCGGTAACTGCTCCGGATTCGGCGGCAACCGGCATAGCTCCCGATTCAACGCAATCTATTCCGGGCCAGGCTGGTAATATAAACGGGCGCTGGACCGGCAAATTAGGTCAGTTTGATATGACTTTAAACCTGCAAGCCAATGCGGGTCAGTTGACCGGTACCGTAGAAACTCCCCGGGGTACTAATCCGATTACGGATGGCAAAATAAATAACAATGACTTTTCTTTTAACCTTTCTTTTAACGGCAACACTATTCCTTACCGGGGCAAACTGGATGGGAATATCATGACCTTAATCGTTAATTTACAGGGGCAGGATGTAACCGGAACCTTAAACCGGGTGGAGTAACAGAAAACTTACTTGTTTCTTGAGCCGACAATACAAAAGCAGGACTTTTAAGTCCTGCTTTTGTATTGTCGGCTTTTGGTTTTATACACAACCGGTATTAAGGGAAGCTGCTTAGGCCGGGTACAAGAAAATTTTTCAGTCTTTCTCTTTTATTATCCGGCGCCGAACAAAAGTAACCCGTGATAATGATCTGAATTAATTGTAGATTAACCCTTTCAACTCACAAACAGAACATGAATAAAATTTGTCTTATTTTTTTATTACTGCTGGTTAAGGTTGCCGTTCCGGCGGTACAAGCACAGCAGCTTTCGGGTGCTTTCCAAACCAACGATAAAAATGCCATAGCGGCTACCGTAGTAAAATTATTTGCGGGCATGCGGGCCGGCGATAGTGCTTTGGTGCATTCGGTTATGGCACCGGAGGCGCGTTTTGTTTCGGTTAGTGTGGGCCCGGATGGGGCAGTTAAAACCCAGGAAACGCCGCTTTCTAACTTTTTAAAAGCCATTGGTACGCCGCATACTGAAGTGTGGGACGAACGGATTAGCAATGGGAAAGCCGAAGCAGAAGGAAACCTGAGCACGTATTGGTGCCAGTACACTTTTTACCTCGGCAATAAATTCAGCCATTGCGGGGTAGATGCTTTTCAGTTAATCCGTACCGAAAAAGGCTGGAAAATATTCCAGGTGGCCGATACCCGCCGGAAAGATAATTGTAACCTATCGGCCGGGCCAACCAAGTAACCTAAAGCCACTAAGTATTTTAAAATAATTCTGATAGGTATTGATATAAAGCGATTTATTGTTTATATTAAGAGGTCTTTTGGGTATTGCTCAAACGGGCCATAGAATTGCTGGTCAGATAATTTTACGCGTTTATTGGTGATTTATCCGGAACATCAAATCCCGTTTTCAAGTGTAGTTTTTTTAGAAAAGGTACTTTTCTACTGGATTAACTTTATGTATGGAAAAAACATTTACGCGCTTGACTTTCATCCTGGCCTTGTTGATCTCTAGCTGCTCAGTTAAAGAAGTCTACCAATTCGCCCATTATCCGACCGATCAGAGCGGACATAGAAGAATATTACCACCCATTGCTGCAATGCCGGGGGCAGATACTATTTTTTCTACTTCTAAATCAGTACTGGAAATAGATACGGTTGATATCCTGAACTTAACTGCTTCTATCGCATCTCAGCCGCAGCCTACCGTTGCGACGTTTCCCTCAAAAAAAATTACAGCTAATTTTAAGGCGGCTAAACCGGGAAAACTACCCCTAAGTAAACTGACTAAAAGCCTGTCTAAAATATCAAAGCAACAAGAAAATTACTTGCAAAAAAATAAGTCCGGGCCGGATGAAGAAAAGAAACCAGTTAACAGATGGGCCCTGATTGGATTTATATTGGCTTTGAGTGGCGTTGGATTAATTATTTTAACGGCGGCTACCGGTTTTGAAGCCATAGCTTTCATCTCTTTGCTGGCTACCGTTGGCGGTTTAATTACCAGTATAATCGGCTTAAATAAAATCAACCAGAATCCGGATAAATATGCCGGGCGCCGTAAAGCAAGGGCTGGAATTGCGATAAGTATAGGTACCTTAGTGTTTTATGTAGTTATATCATTAGCAGCGTTAATATTATTAGCTTTTATAAATGCGATGTTTAGTGGCTGGATTTAAATCTATAATATAATCCGGGATGCGCTATTAAATTCAGGTCGAAATAAATATAGGTGTTTTTATATTAATTGTAAAATTATATTGGTATAATTGCTATATACGCTTTATGGAAGCACCTTTATCTCTAAATCAATAACGCTAATAAACAACTGAAATTTCTGGAAGCCAATATTCTTTATTCAAGGTTGTTTATCTCTTCGCAAAATAGTTATATCAAACCAAACTTATACATGAAGCAAACATTTACCCTTTTATCTTTTTTCCTGGTTTTTTTATTTACTAACTGTGCCCCCAAAGAAACTTTTCTGTTTTCTAATATACCTGCCGGACAGGGAGTGCAGCAAAAGAGCTGGCCAGAAGTTAAGGCCACGCCGGTTGCACCAACCTTACCGTCGGCCAATATTCCGGAAAAAGAACAAAGCTTGTCTGATTCCATGATTCTAACTGCTTCCACGGTGCCCTTGCAAACTCCTTTTGCAGCAGCTTTCCATAAAAAAGTGTTGCCCAACACTTTTAAAACTACTGTGCCCGCCAAAACACCAGTAACCAAGGTGAAAGTAAGTCCAGTAAGGATTTTAAAAATGCAAAAAAATATCCGTAAGCAATTAAAGTTACAACCAGCATATGGCGTTAAACCGGTAAATAAATTAGCTAAAGTTGCGTTTATTTTGGGTTTAGGAGCAATTGGATTGCTTCTGTTGGCGGCAATTGGCCAAGCAACTGCCATTGCATCTGTATTTTCTTTATTAGCGCTATTCGCTTCTATTGGCAGTTTGATTACCGGTATAATCGGATTGAAGGAGATAAACAAAAATCCGGATCAATACGCCGGCAAAGGAAAAGCACTGACCGGCATTATCATAGGCGGTGGTGTCCTGCTGATTTATTTAGTTTCTATTTTGTTAATATTAGCGCTGATAAGTGCGTTGTAGCAAAAACGTATTATTCATATCCGCAAAAAGGCCAGCAGTAGCTGGCCTTTTCGTTTTATTGCAAATCGGTTGGGTTTAAATATTGATTAGTGTAATCCGATGCAGTTTAATTTACTTATGTTACGCAATGAAGAATCTTTTATCAAATGCGTGCAGTAGTTTTAAACGTTTCTCTTTTAAAAGATTGCATCTTTAAAGGGGCTGCTGCTAACAGGCTCTTTCGGCCTAAGTTGCCTCAAGGCCGGCCGGCCCCGTCCCTGGGCTTTGGGCGGGCTAAGCTTGTTTCCCTCCTATCGTCGGAATGCCTGCGGCACCTCAACCTAGAAGTTTACTTCCGGCAGGCCCTCTTCCCAGAGACTAGAATTATACTCTAAAGCAACGGCTTTGCTAAAATTGTACATTACTAAACTATTTTCCGATTAAAGAGAATATCAAATCAATAGGAATTTAAATCTCTGATCTAAAAGCTTAAGTAAATGCTGTTATTTTAGTTTGTGATATGTAGTATCAGTTATTTACAAGGCACCAGCAATAATTTCCTCTACAACTTTCGGATCCAGTAAGGTGGATGTATCACCTAAATTTGAAATGTCGCCTTCGGCCACTTTACGCAGTATGCGTCGCATAATTTTACCAGAGCGGGTTTTGGGCAGGCCACTTACAATCTGAATTTTATCGGGTTTGGCAATTTTGCCGATGTGTTCTACCACGCTTTCGATAATTTCGTCGCGCAGGTATTGATCATTTTCCGGTTCTCCGCCGGCACAGATTACATACGCATAAATGCCCTGGCCTTTAATGTCGTGCGGATAACCTACTACGGCACTTTCTATCACGTGCTTGTTTTGGTTAATGGCATTTTCAATTTCGGCGGTGCCGAAACGGTGCCCCGATACGTTAATCACATCATCTACGCGGCCAATAATGCGGTACATGCCCTGGGCATCGCGCCGGGCACCATCGCCGGTAAAATATAAGCCTGGGTAACTGGCAAAATAACTTTGGCGACAGCGTTCGTGGTCTCCGTAAGTAGTCCGGATAATGCCGGGCCATGGAAACTTGAGGCACAAATAACCTTCCACTTCGTTTTCTTTTATTTCGGCCCCGCTTTGGTCTACTAATATGGGCTGTACGCCCGGTAATGGATAACCAGCATAGCTGGGCTTTAAAGGACTGATATGAGCGAGCGCCGACAGCATAATACCGCCGGTTTCGGTTTGCCACCAGGTATCTACTACCGGGCAGCGTTCTTTGCCCACGTGTATGTGGTACCAATGCCAGGCCTCTTCATTGATGGGTTCGCCCACTGAACCTAATACTTTTAAAGAATCGAGGCTATAAGACAGTACGTGGTCCAGGCCGGCTGCCATCAGCGATCGGATAGCCGTAGGAGCGGTATAGAATATATTAACGCTGTGCTTGTCTATTACCTGCCAGTAGCGGCCAGGATCCGGAAAGGTAGGAATACCTTCGAACATAAGCGTAGTAGCGCCCGATAACAAAGGCCCGTACAGTAAATAAGAATGACCCGTAATCCAGCCAATATCGGCGGTACACCAGTAAATATCGCTTTCTTCGTACTGAAACACGTTCCGGAACGTGTAATCGGCATAGACCATGTAGCCGCCGCAGGTATGTACCACGCCTTTGGGTTTACCGGTAGAGCCGGAGGTATATAATATAAAGAGTAGGTCTTCAGCATCCATGGGTTCGGCCGGACATTCCTTATCTACCTTCTGGAATTCATCGTGTAACCAGACATCCCGCCCTTCTACCATTTTTACCGCCCAGCCTAAGCGTTCGGTTACAATTACCCGCTGCACACTGGGGCAATCGGCAATGGCTTCGTCTACGACCCGTTTTACCGGAATTTGCTTTGTTCCGCGGTTCAGGCCATCGGAGGTTAATACCACGGTTGCCTGGGCGTCGTTGATGCGGTCGGCCATGGCCGAGGCGGAAAAGCCGGCAAAAATAACCGAATGCACCGCCCCAATGCGGGCACAAGCCAGTACGCTCACTGCCAGTTCCGGAATCATGGGCATGTAAATACAAACCCGGTCGCCTTTTTTTACGCCGTTGTTCTTTAAAACATTGCCCATCTGGCATACTTTTTCGTGGAGTTCGCGATACGTATACCGCACAAATCGTTCTTTCGGGTCGTTGGGTTCCCAGATTAAGGCTAATTTATTACCCCGGGTTTTTAAATGGCGGTCCAGGCAGTTTTCGGTAATGTTGAGTATACCGTTTAAAAACCATTTTACGTTGGGTTCCTCAAAATTCCATTCCAACACTTTATCCCATTTTTGTTTCCAGGTAAATTGTTCGGCTACATTGGCCCAAAAGGCTTCCGGATTTTGTACACTGGCTTCGTAGTCTTGCTGGTACTGCTCAAAAGATTTTATGGTGTGATTCATGGTGTTATGATATTAGAATCGCGGATGTACGCTGATTTTTAGATTACGCAGATTTACAATTAATTTTTTAGTTTTTGATTTTTAATTCTTAATTCTTAATGATGTTCCTGCCTGCTTAGTTAAGGGATATTTCGCGATCAAAATAAGTTGGTTTTCATTCCAACTGGTATAATTAAATTTAATAAGTTTAGCACTACTATTATAGCTATAAAGTAAATCTTGGTTTATTATTATAATTAAAGATATAAACCGCGCCATCCAACAATCCGCGGAAATCCGCGATGCTACTCGGCACCTACTCCTAAGTAAGTACGTAACTTTTCGCTTTCGAATTTAGCCGCGGCTTCGGCTTCCGGTTGCAGCAACGAAACCAGTATGCCGGTAACAAATGCGCTGGTCATGGATACTAAAGCCGGATTCTTCAGCGGGAAAATGGCGGTGTCGTGGTGCAAAATATCTACCCAGATGGTCGGGCTCAGCACAATTAAAACCAGCGAAAGCACCGCGCCGGTGGCAATGCTCCAAACGGCTCCCTGGGTGGTAAAGCGTTTCCAGATAATGGACATTAACAAAGCCGGGAAATTGGCACTGGCGGCAATAGAAAAAGCTAAGCCTACCATAAACGCTACGTTCTGGCCTTTAAAAACCAAACCCAGCAAAAT
>Ga0210040_10004859_pt1 | contig 17317 bp, 16 predicted proteins | sample CryGeyCG12114_NA_FD_185462 | JGI IMG/M metagenome (GOLD analysis project Ga0210040, IMG submission 185462) | Groundwater microbial communities from aquifer - Crystal Geyser CG19_WC_8/21/14_NA (SPAdes) (version 2) | ecosystem: Environmental > Aquatic > Deep subsurface > Groundwater | place: USA... | reverse complement strand
CCGGCGTCCCTCTGGAACCGGACGGGGTGCGGATCGTCGAGCGGGCGGGCTGCGACCCCGCCCCCCTCGACCCGGCGGATGACCAGGACCGGCTGCGGCTGTCGGCGAGCGTGTGGGGTGACCAGGTGGAGCGGTTCCACCGGCTGCGCGGCGCCCTCGAGGTCGCCCGCTCCTCCCGGGTGCCCGTCGAACGGGCCGGCGCCGCCGAGTGGCTCACCCGCCGGCTCCCTGCCCGGCCGGCCGCCCGGGGCGGCGTCCCGGTGGTGTGGCACAGCATCGTGCGGACTTACGTCGACCCGGACGAGTGGCGGCAGGTGGAGGAGCTGACCGCCCGGGCCGGTGTCTGGCGGTTGTCCTACGAACCCGACCGCGAACCCGATCCGCGTGGCGTCCCGCTGCGCCTGTTCGGGCCCGGCACCGGCCCCACCGGTGACGTCCTCGTGCACGGCACCGGCCACGGACCCCCGCTGACCACGTCCTGACGCACCCCTTCCCGGAGGGGCCTGCGCACCGCCCTGAGCCGTTCCGGTCCATGCGCGTCGACCGGAGGTCGTGACGACCCCGTCGACGGCGGCAAGCGGTACTGGTGCCACCCGTTTCCGCAGGTCAACACGGCTGTCATACGCGAAACGAGAACTTTACGTGCCTCCCATTGACGGGTGAGCGCGCCCACGCCTACGTTCCACAGAAGCGAACGCCGTACGGCCAGGCGGAACACGGAGTGGAAACGGAGGCCCGCAGATGAGCGATCCCATGCAGGCTCCCGGTGGGCTGCTGGCGCCCTGCACGCTGGGCGACCTCCGCCTGCGCAACCGGGTCTTCGTCCCCGGCCACACCACCAACTTCGGCCGGCAGAACCGCCCCACCGAACGCACCGCCGCCTACCACGCGGAGCGGGCCCGGGGCGGGGTCGGCCTGATCATCACCGAGGCCGTCCGGGTGCACCCGACCAGCGCCGGTCGATCGATCAGCCTCGGCTCGTTCGACGACGAGTCGATCCCCGCCTACGCCGCGGTGACCGACGCGGTGCACGCCGAGGGCGCTGCGATCCTGGCGCAGATCATGCACGCGGGCCGCCAGGCCAACGGCGACGCGACCCGGACCGCCGCCTGGTCCTCCTCCGCCCTCCCCTGGGCCGCCGGCTCGCACGTCCCGCACGCCATGGGCCGCCACGACATCGCCACGATCGTCACCGCCTTCGGCGACGCGGCCCGCCGGATGCGGACCGCCGGCTTCGACGGGCTCGAGGTGCACGCCGGCCACGGCCACCTGCTCCAGCAGTTCCTGTCCCCGGTCACCAACCAGCGCACCGACGGCTACGGCGGCGACCTCGACGGCCGGCTGCGGCTGACCCGCGAGGTGCTCGCCTCGGTCCAGGCCGCCGTCCCGGACATGCCGGTGGGCCTGCGGGTCAGCGCCGACGAGTTCCTGCCCGGCGGGCTCACCCCGGACGCGGTCGTCGAGATCACCGGGCTGCTGGCCGCGGAGTTCCCGCTGCTCTACGTGCACGTCAGCCACTCCGCGTACCACGGCTCCTGGTCGCTGAGCACCCAGATGGCCGACATGAGCTTCGGCCACGCCCCCTTCCGGCACCACGCCGCGCTGTTCAAGGAGGCGCTGCCGGACCTGCCCGTCCTGGCCGTCTGCCGGCTGGACTCGCTCCCCGAGGCCGCCGAGCTCATCGACTCCGGCGAGGCCGACCTGGCCGGGCTCGCCCGCCCCCACATCACCGATCCGCACCTGGTGCGCAAGGCGATGGAGGGCCGGGCGCAGGAGACCCGCCACTGCCTCGCATGCAACCAGGCCTGCATCGGACGCGTCGAGCAGAGCCTGCCGATCTCCTGCGTGGTCAACCCCGAGGTCGGGGTGGAGCGCGAGTGGGCCGGCGCCTGGGCGGCCGCCCCCGCCACCGCCGCGCGCCGGGTGCTCGTCGTAGGTGGTGGGCCGGCCGGGCTCGAGGCGGCCCTGTCGGCCGCCCGCGCGGGGCACGACGTCACCTTGGCCGAGCGCTCCGCCGCACTGGGCGGCACTGTCGCGCTCGCCGCCCGGGTGCCCGGCCGCGAACGGCTCGGCCTGCTGACCGCCGAGCTCGTCCGCGACGTCCGCGCCGCCGGGGTGGACGTCCGCACCCTCGTCGAGGTCGACGCCGCCGCGGTCCGCGACGGCAGCTGGGACGATGTCGTCGTGGCCACCGGGGCACGTTTCGCGGCCCGCGCACTCGGCGACGGCGTCCCGGTGGTCGACGCGGTGCGGGCGGTCGACCGGATCGGCCCGGCCGCGACCGATCCCGCGCAGGGCACCGTCGTCGTCCTAGACGACGACGGCGGCTGGGCAGCGGCCTCGATCGCCGAGGCGCTGGCCCGCCAGGGCTGCCGCGTGCACCTGGTCTCCCCCACCGCCTCGCTGTCGGCCCGCATCACCACCTACTCCAAGCTCGCCCTCGTGCCGCGGCTGCGCGAGCTGGGCGTACGTGCCCATCTGATGCGCACCGCCTCCGTCACGGGCCCGGGGCGGGTCACGCTGACCGACACCCTCAGCGGCGACACCACCGACCTCGAGGACGTGGCGCTCGTCGTCGACGTGGGCCTGCCGGCGGCCGCCGACGAGCTGTACCGCGCCCTCGACGCCGACGACGGCGGACCGCGCGTCCACCTCGTCGGCGACGCCAACGCCCCGCGCACCGCGACCGAGGCGGTCTACGAGGGCCGGGTCGCCGGCGCCTTCCTGGGCCGCGAGGAGACACCGGAAGCACGCCTGGTCCGGTCGACGTACTGACCCCCAACCCGGAGCCGGCCCGCCCGGCGCCGACCCGCACCGCCCGCACCGCCCGCACCCCCACGAGCCGCCTCGACCGAGTCGGCCGCGCACGAGAGCTGGAGAACCACACATGAGGAAGACCTTGCGGTTGACGGCGGCCACCATGGCCGGCGCCCTGCTGCTGGCCGGATGCGGCAGCGACGACGGGGCGAGCAGCAACAGCGCAGCGTCGGGGGGCGATGGCGGCTCGTCCGGCCCCGCGGAGCTCACCTTCGTCATCGCCTCGGCCGTGACCTCCCCGAAGGAGGAGGTGGCCGTCGTCGCCGTCGGCGAGCAGATGGGCTACTTCGAGGAGGAGGACCTCACCGTCGACACCGTCAACGCCGACGGCTCGGTCGCCGCCGTGCAGGCCGTCGCCGGCGGCAACGGTGACATCACCCCGGCCGACGCCGGCTCCGTCCTCGCCGGCATCCAGAGCAACGTCCCGGTGAAGGCCGTCGGCGGCCTGGTGCAGAACTGGCCGTGGCAGATCGCCACCCTCCCGGGCAGCGACATCACCTCCGGCGAGGACCTCGAGGGCAAGAAGCTCGGCGTGATCTCGCTGGCCTCGGGCAGCGCTCCCTACGCCCGCGCGTTCATCCGCGAGGCCGGTCTCGAGCCCGACTCCGACGTCGAGCTGCTGCCCGTGGGCGTCGGCGCCCAGGCCGCGGCCGCCCTCACCGGTGGCGACGTCGACGCGCTGGCCCTCTACGGCCAGGCCTACACCGTCATCGAGAACTCCGGCACGGAGCTCGAGTACATCGACAACCCCGACATGTTCGACGGCATCCGCTCGCTGACCTTCGCGGCCGCCTCGGACGCCATCGAGGAGAGCCCGGACGTCTACGAGCGCTTCCTTCGCGCCGCCTACAAGTCGATGCTCTTCGCCTCGGCCAACCCCGAGGCCGCGATGCGCATGGGTTACGAGACCTTCCCCTCCATCCTCGCCGGTGCGCCGGTGGAGTCCCGCCTGGAGACCGACGTCTCCAGCCTGACCGCGTGGCTGGAGAGCGCCACCCCCGCCGAGGGCGAGCCGGCCGACTTCTCCGACTGGGGCGCCATCAGCGACGAGGAGTGGGAGAAGACCCAGAGCTACACCAAGGACGCCGGGCAGATCCGCGAGGAGATCGAGCTCGACCGCGTCTGGGACAGCAGCCTGCTCGAGGCCGCCAACGACTTCGACGCCGACGCCGTCCTGCAGCAGGCAGCGGACTGGACTCCCTGACCGGACCGCGATCTGACCTCCCCCACCCCCTTCCACCAGGAGGAGCACCGTGGCTACCCAGCCCGCCCTGGCCGACGGCCGGTCGACGACCGGCCCCGACGCGGCCAACTGGATCGACGTGTCCGGTCTGCACAAGTACTACCGGCCGCGGAAGTCCGAACCGACGCACGCCCTGTCGGACATCGACTTCCAGGTCCGCCGCGGGGAGTTCATCTCCGTGGTCGGCCCGTCCGGCTGCGGGAAGACCACGCTGCTCAAGATCCTGGCGGGGCTCATCTCGAAGTCGGAGGGGGAGGTCAGCATCGCGGGGCACGCGGTCGACAAGCCGCTGCCCGAGGTGGGGATGGTCTTCCAGGCCGCGACCCTGCTGCCCTGGCGGACGATCCTCGAGAACGTCATGGTGCCGGCCGAGATCCAGAAGCTGGACAAGGCCACGCACCGCGCGAAGGCCATGGAGCTGATCGACATGGTCGGGCTCACCGGGTTCGAGGAGAAGTACCCCTACGAGCTCAGCGGCGGCATGCAGCAGCGCGCCGGCATCTGCCGCGCGCTGGTCCACGATCCCGCCGTCCTGCTCATGGACGAGCCGTTCGGGGCGCTGGACGCCATGACCCGCGAGTACATGAACGTCGAGCTGCTCCGGATCTGGCAGGAGAAGGCGGCCACGATCGTGCTGGTCACCCACTCGATCCCCGAGGCAGTCTTCCTCTCCGACCGGGTCATCGTCATGAGCCCCCGGCCGGGGCGGATCGACGAGGTCATCGACATCGACCTCCCCCGGCCGCGCGAGCTGTCGGTCATGAACACCGACCGGGCCGGCGTCTACGTCAGCCGCATCCGCCAGCACTTCAACGCCGCCAGCGTCATCGACTGAGCGAGGGACCCGCCATGACCGACACCAGCACTGCACCCGTCGCCGGGCGCGACCGCTCCGCCCCGGCCGCGCCGCCCCCGGTGACGCGGAAGGACCGCGGCAGGTGGGACCTGCGCGAGCGCCCCGAACTGTGGATGGTCCCGGCCGTCTTCGTCGTCGTCGTCCTCGTGTGGGAGTTCGGCGTCAAGCTCTTCGACGTCGACGCGTTCGTCCTCCCGCCGCCCAGCGCCATCGCCGAATCACTGTGGACCCAGCTCACCGACGACCTCTTCTGGGGCCACTTCTGGGTGACCGCCCAGGAGACGCTCGCCGGCTTCGCGATCGGTGTCGTCGTCGCGCTCACCCTGGGCACGATGATCTCGCAGGTCCCGATCCTCGAGAAGACGCTGATGCCCTACATCGTCGCTTTCCAGACGGTGCCCAAGGTGGCCCTGGCGCCGCTGTTCGTCGTCTGGTTCGGCTTCGGCCTGACCAGCAAGATCGTGATGGCCGCGGTCATCTCGTTCTTCCCGATCCTGATCAACGTCATCGAGGGCCTGCGCTCGGCCGACGCCGACCGGGTGCAGATGCTCACGGTGTTCGGCGCCAGCCGCTCGCAGATCTTCCGCATGGTGCGGCTGCCCACCGCGCTGCCGTTCATCTTCGCCGGCCTGGACATCGGCATCGTGTTCGCGATCCTCGGTGCCGTCGTCGGCGAGTTCATCGGTGCGCAGGAGGGCCTGGGGTACCTGCTGCTCCAGACGAACTACAACTTCGACATCGCCGGCATGTTCGCCGTCCTCGTCGTCCTGTCGCTGATGGGCATGCTCGCCCACCTGCTGATCCGGTTCGCGCAGCGCAAGGTCGCGTTCTGGGCCGAGGAGAACCGGGTGATCGGCGCATGACCGCCGCACGCCAGGACCCGAACCGCTTCGACGGCCGCGTCGCCCTCGTCACGGGGGCGGCGCGCGGGATCGGCGCGGTGATCGCCGCCACGCTCGCCGAGCGCGGCGCCACGGTCGCCCAGGCCGACGTCCTCCCGCTCGACAGCTGGGAGGCGGGCCTCGACGGCGCGCACAGCCGGCACGTCGTCGACGTGCGCTCCGAGGAGTCGTGCCGCGCGCTCGTCGCCGAGGTGCTGGGCGCCCACGGGCAGCTCGACCACCTGGTCAACAACGCCGGCATCGTGCGCCGCGGTTCGGCGGCCGAGACCTCCCCCGAGGAGTTCTCGACCGTCCTCGACGTCAACCTGACCGGTACCTTCCGGATGGCGCAGGCGGCCTACCCCGCCCTGCGCGCGACCTCCGGCAGCGTGGTCAACATCGGCTCGACCAACGGCCACATCGCGGTGCTCAACACCGTCGCCTACTGCGTGAGCAAGGCCGGCGTCATGCACCTGGCCCGCGTGCTGGCCCTGGAGTGGGCGCCCGACGGGATCCGCGTCAACGCGGTCGGCCCGACCATCGTGCCGACCGACATGACCGCCGACGTCCGGGCCGACCCGGCCTACATGGCCGACAAGATGGCCAGCATCCCGCTCGGGCGGATGGCCGAGTCCCAGGACGTCGCCGACACCGTCACGTACCTGCTGAGCCCGGCAGCGGGCATGGTCACCGGCCAGACCGTCTTCGTCGACGGCGGCGTGACCATCTCCTGAGCGCGCCCCCACCCGTCCCCCTGAGAGGAATTTCTTCGTGACCAGCACAGACGCGGGCCAGCCCGAGGTGCTCTACACGGCGCGCGTGGCCGTGACCGGCGGCCGCGGTGGCTCCGCGAGGTCCGAGACCGGCGGGCTCCAGCTGGAGCTGGCCCGGCCCGCCGAACGCGGCACCGAGAACGCCGGCACCGACCCCGAGGAGCTCTTCGCCGCCGGGTTCGCCGCCTGCTTCGACAGCGCCCTGGCCGTCGCGGCGCGCCGCGAGCGGATCGCGGTCGGGACGACGTCGACGACCGCCTCGGTGTCGCTGACCAGCACCCCCGACGGCCGGTACGCGATCGCCGTCGCCCTCGACGTGCAGGCCCCGGGCTGCCCGCAGGCCGACCTCGAGCGCGCCGTCGCGATCGCCGAGACGCTGTGCCCCTACGCCAACGCGGTGCGGGGCAACGTGCCGCTCACCCTGCAGGCGACCGGTTCGCGTTGAGCACCCCCGAGGACGACGTGGCGACGGCCGGCAGCACCGACGACGCCGTCCCCCGCTCGGGCCTGCTCCGGGCCATGGCGGTCGTCGAGCTGTTCGCCGAGCGGGCGCCGGAGACGCTCGGGGTGTCGACGGTCGCGCGGGCGCTGGACTACCCGAAGGCGGTGGCCCACCGCATCCTCAAGGAGCTGGTGACCGCCGGCTTCCTCGGCTTCGACGACCGCACCAAGCTCTACGGGCTCGGCCCCGGTGCGCTCAAGGTGGGGCTGGCCGCGCTGCGTTCGCTGGACGTCACCCGGGTCACCCGCCCCTACCTCGAGCAGCTGGTCGCCCGGACGCAGGAGACCGCCACGCTCTCGGCCCGCCAGGGCTGGTCCCGCGTCTACGTCGACCAGGTGCTCTCGCCGCGGGAGATCCGCATGGCCGTGCCGCTGGGCACCCACCACGCGCTGCACGCCGGCTCGTCGTCCAAGGCGATCCTCGCCGCCCTGCCGCCGGACCAGGTCGAGGAGTACCTCGCCTCGGCGTCGCTGGACGCGGTCACGGCCTCCACGATCGTCGAGGTCGACGACCTGAGGGCCGAGCTCGCCCGCATCCGGCGGCTGGGCTACGCGATCAGCACCGGCGAGCGGCAGCCAGGCGCGGGCAGCGTGGCCGCGGCCGTCCGCAGCGCCAGCGGCGACGTGTGGGGCTCGATCTCGGTCTGCGGCCCGCTGGACCGCTTCACCCCCGAGGCCGTCACCTCCCACGGCGAGCTGCTCGTCGAGGTGGCAGCCGCCATCAGCCTCGAGATCGGCTACCGCGAACCGACCGCCACGAGCACCCGCACGTGACCGCCGCCTCCGGGCCCGCGGCGGCCCGGGAGCAGCACCCGCGGGGACTTCCCGCCAGCGCCCGACGAAGCGCACGACGAGTGGAGGAGAACGTGCCCGAAGGACCGTTGACCGGACTGCGAGTCATCGACGTCTCCACGATCCTGGCCGGCCCGCTGTGCGCCCAGATCCTGGGCGACTTCGGTGCCGAGGTCATCAAGATCGAGCACCCGGTGGCCGGTGACAGCATGCGCGGCCACGGCCGCGCGAAGGACGGCGTCCCGCTGTGGTGGAAAGAGATCTCCCGCAACAAGCGGACGATCGGCCTCTCCCTCTCCTCGCCGGCCGGCGCCGAGGTGTTCCTGAAGCTCGCCGCCACCGCCGACGTGGTCGTGGAGAACTTCCGCCCCGGCACGCTGGAGCGCTGGGGCGTCGGCCCCGAGGAGCTGCACGCCGTCAATCCAGGTCTGGTCCTCGTGCGCATCACCGGCTTCGGCCAGACCGGGCCGTACTCCGCCCGGCCCGGCTTCGGCACGCTGGCCGAGGCGATGAGCGGGTTCGCCCACCTCACCGGGCAGGCCGACGGCCCGCCGACCCTGCCGGCCTTCGGGCTGGCGGACAGCATCTGCGGCATCGCGGCCTCCTCCGCCGCGTCCATGGCGCTGCTCGCCCGGCACACCAACGGCGGCAGGGGCCAGGTCATCGACATGAGCCTGCTCGAGCCGATCATGGCCGCCGTCGGCCCCGGGCCGACGAACTTCCAGCAGCTCGGCGAGATCGGCACCCGCCACGGCAACCGCTCGACCAACAACGCGCCGCGCAACACCTACCGCACCGAGGACGACAGCTGGGTCGCGATCTCCACCAGCGCCCAGGTCATCGCCGAGCGGGTCATGCGGCTGGTCGGGCACCCCGAGGTCATCGACGAGCCCTGGTTCCGCTCCGGCGGAGAGCGCGCGGAGCACGCCGACCTGCTCGACGACATGGTCGGCGGCTGGATCGCCGAGCGCACCCGCGAGGAGGTCGTGCGCGCCTTCGAGGAGGCCGGTGCCGCCATCGCGCCGATCTACACCGCGCAGGACCTGGTCGAGGACGAGCACGTGCGCGCCACCGGGATGCTCACGACCGTGCCCGACGACGACCTCGGCGAGGTCCTCATGCACAACGTGATGTGGCGGATGTCCGGGACGCCCGGGTCCATCCGCTTCCCCGGCCGCCCCCTGGGCGCCGACACCGACGACGTCGTCGGCGAGCTCGGCTACGACGCCGAGGCGGTGGCCGACCTGCGCGCCCGCCAGGTCCTCGCCTGACCTCCCCCGAACCCTGCACGATCCCCCCTGACCCCTGAGGGACCTCCACCGTGACCACCAGCACCACCACCGACCCGCTCCTGCAGGCCCTCACCGGCACGCTGCGCACCTACGACCTCGGCCGGCCGCTGACCGTCGGCATGCCCCAGTCCCCCAACCACCCGGCCTTCTGGCACACCCTGCCCCGGCGGCACGGCGACATGGTCCGCTCGGACGGCGGCTCCGCGGCGAACGACATGATCAGCATGGGCACGCACGTGGGCACCCACATCGACGCCCTCGCGCACGTCTCACACGAGGGCCGGATGTTCGGCGGTGTGGACGCGGCCGAGGCCGGCGTGGGCGGCAAGTACGTCGAGCTCGGCGTGCACACCATCGCCCCGATGGTCCGCCGCGGCGTGCTGCTGGACGTACCCGCGGCACTGGGCACCCCGGAGGGCTGCGATCCCGGCTACGAGATCACGCCGGCCGACCTCGCCGCGGCCGAGGAGCGCCAGGGCACCCCGGTGCAGCCGGGCGACGTCGTGCTGATCCGCAGCGGCTGGGGCCGGCACTTCACCGACCCCGACCGGACCGTCTACATCGGCGGCGCCAGCGGCGTCCCGGGGGTCGGCGAGGCGGGTGCGGTGTGGCTCGCCGAGCGTGGTGCGCACGCGGTCGGCGCCGATACGATCGCCTTCGAGTGCCTGCACCCGGGCGCAGGGCACAGCGTCCTGCCGGCCCACCGCGTGCTGCTGGTGGAGAACGGGATCTACATCGTCGAGGCCATGGCCCTGGAAGAGCTGGCCGCCGACGGCGTGCACGAGTTCATGTTCGTGCTCTCGCCGCTGCCGATCTTCGGCGCCACCGGCTCGCCGGTCCGCCCGCTGGCGGTGGTCACCCGTGGCTGAGCCGACCCTGGCCCAGCAGGTGGCCACGTTCGCGGAGCGGTGCTACGCCGCCGGCGTCCCCGACGAGGTCGCCGCCAGCGTCCGGCAGCGCGTGCTCGACGTCGTCGGGCTCTGCGTGGCCGCGCACCGGCTGGAGACCAGCGCCGGTGCGGTCGCCTTCGTGCTCGAGCAGGGCGGCACCGGACAGGCCACCGGCGTCGGGGTGGCCGAGCCGCTGCCCGCCGCCCAGGCCGCCTTCCTCAACGGCGTGCTCGCGCACTCGCTGGACTACGACGACACCCACCTCCCCTCGGTGCTGCACCCCAGCGCCAGCGTCGTCCCGGCCGCCCTGGCCGCCGCCGAGGCCGGCGGCGCCACGGGCGAGCAGACCGTCGCCGCGATCGCGGTCGGCCTGGAGATCGCCGTCCGCCTGGGCATGGCCGGCTACGACGCGGAGCTCGGCAACTCGGTCTTCTTCGAGCACGGGCAGCACGCCACCTCCATCACCGGCGCGATGGGTGCCTCCGCCGCCGCCGCGCTGCTGCTGGGCACCGGCGCCGAGGGCGTCGCGAACGCGCTGGGCATCACCGCCTCCTTCGCCGCCGGGATCATCGAGGCCAACCGCACCGGAGGCACGGTCAAGCGGCTGCACTGCGGCTGGGCCGCGCACTCGGCGGTCACCGCAGCACTGCTGGTGAAGCACGGCTTCACCGGCCCGCCGACGGTGCTCGAGGGCCGGTTCGGCTTCTTCGAGGCGTTCCTCCGCGACCAGGTGGACCTGGGCCAGGTCACCGACGGGCTGGGCACGGAGTGGGCGGTGCCGGGCATCTTCTTCAAGCCCTACCCGGCCAACCACTTCACCCATGCCGCCGTCGACGCCGGCCGGGCACTGCGCGCCCGCGGCGTCGAGCTGGAGCGCATCGAGCACATCGAGCTGCGCGTGCCCACGGCCGTCGTCCGCACCATCGGCGACCCGATCGAGGGCAAGCGCGCCCCGGAGACCGGGTACCAGGCCCAGTTCAGCGGGCCCTTCGCCGTCGTCGCCGGCCTGGTGGGCGGCTCCGGCCTCGGCGTCGGCCTGTCCGACTACACCGACGAGCTGGCCACCGATCCGTTCCGCCGCTCGCTCATGGCGCGCGTCGACGTCACCGGCGACGCGCGCTGCGACGAGATCTTCCCGATGCAGTTCCCCGCCATCGTCACCATCCGGACCGACGACGGCCAGGACTGGACCGAGGAGGTCCTGGTCAACCGCGGTGGACCGCAGAACCCGTTGTCCGACGCTGAGCTGACCGTCAAGTTCCAGGAGAACGTCGCCGGCCGCCTGGACGACGACGCCGCGCGCCGGGTCCGGGAATCGGTGCTGCAGCTCGACCGCACCGACGACGTCGCCACCGTCCTGGCCCCGCTGCGCCGGTTCACCTCCGCCGGCTGACCCGCCCCTCCCCCACGAACCCCTCGAAGAAAGCAGAGGCACCCCAGTGAGCTACGACCTGCTGGTCCAGAACGTCCGCGTCGTCCGCCACGACCGCCCCGAGCCGGAGACCGCGGACATCGCCGTCACCGACGGGAAGATCGCCCGGGTCGCTCCGGGCATCGACCCGGCCGAGGCCCGCACCGTCGTCGACGGCGGCGGCAAGCTCGCCTTCCCCGGGGTCGTCGACGCCCACCAGCACTGGGGCATCTACAACCCGCTGTCCGAGGACACCGCGAGCGAGAGCCGGGCGTCGGCGCAGGGCGGCGTCACCACCGGCATCACCTACATGCGCACCGGCCAGTACTACCTGAACAAGGGCGGCCCGTACGCGGACTTCTTCCCGGAGGTGCTGCAGGCCTCCGAGGGCCGCGCCTACGTCGACTACGCCTTCCACCTGGCGCCGATGATGAAGCAGCACATCGAGGAGATCCCGTCGCTGGTCCGCGACCACGGCGTCACCTCGTTCAAGATCTTCATGTTCTACGGCAGCCACGGCCTGCACGGCCGCTCCACCGACCAGAGCTCGTTCCTCATGACGCCCGAGGGCGAGCGCTACGACTTCGCGCACTTCGAGTTCGTCATGCGGGGGGTGCAGAAGGCCCGCGAGGAGTTCCCGGAGCTGGCCGACCAGATCTCGCTGTCGCTGCACTGCGAGACCGCCGAGATCATGAGCGCCTACACGAAGATGGTCGAGGAGGAGGGCACCCTCACCGGCCTGGCCGCCTACTCCGCCTCCCGCCCCCCGCACTCCGAGGGGCTCGCCGTCAGCATCGCCTCCTACCTGGCGCACGAGACCGGCCTGCCGACGATCAACCTGCTGCACCTCTCCGGCGCCAAGGCCATGGACGCCGCGATGCGAATGTCGAAGGCCTTCCCGCACATCGACTTCCGCCGCGAGGTCACCGTCGGCCACCTGCTCGCCGACATCACCACTGCGTCAGGCATCGGGGGCAAGGTGAACCCGCCGCTGCGTCCGCGCGAGGACGTCGAGGCGCTGTGGGAGCACCTGCTCGAGGGCAACATCGACTGGGTGGTCAGCGACCACGCGTGCTGCCGCGACGAGGTCAAGTTCGGCGAGCCGCGCGAGGACGTCTTCGTCGCCAAGTCCGGCTTCGGGGGTGCGGAGTACCTGCTGCCCGGCATGGTCAGCGAGGGCCGCAAGCGCGGGCTCCCCTACTCCCGGATCGCCCAGCTGATCTCGTGGAACCCGGCGCAGCGCTTCGGGCTGCCCACCAAGGGCGCCATCCTGGAGGGCCTGGACGCCGACTTCGCCCTCGTCGACGACGACCGCACCTGGACCGTCCGCGCCGAGGACTCCGAGTCGACCCAGGAGTACACGCCGTTCGAGGGCTTCGAGCTCACCGCCGCGGTGACCGACACCTTCCTGCGGGGTGCGCAGGTCCTCGACGGCGGGCAGGTCGTCGGCGAGCCCGCCGGCCGCTACCTGTTCCGCCCGACCGGCCAGTAGGCACCGCCATGGTCAGCCCCGAAACCAGCAGCGCACCACGCAGCTACCTCTACGTCCCGGGCGACCGGCCCGACCGGATGGCCAGCTCGGCCGGCCGGGGCGCGGACGCGCTGATCCTCGACCTCGAGGACGCCGTCCCCGCCCCGGCCAAGGCCGCGGCGCGCGGGCACGTGCGCACGTTCCTGGCGGGCGCGCCGGAGGGGCCGCAGTGGTGGGTGCGGATCAACGCTGAGTCCCTGGCCGAGGACGTCGCCGACGTCACCGTCGGTCCTCAGCTGTCGGGGATCGTGCTGCCCAAGGCCGACCCTGCGCTGCTGGCCGAACTGGACCGGCGGCTGTCGTCGGCCGAGGCAGCGGCCGGGCTGCCGGCCCGTTCGGTGCGGGTGCTCGCGCTCATCGAGAGCGCCCGGGGCCTCCTCGCGGCGCCACGGATCACCACCGCCCCGCGCGTGGACCGGGTGGGGCTGGGCGAGGCCGATCTCGCCGCCGAGCTGGGGCTGCAGCCCGGCCCCGACCGGGAGGAGCTGTGGCCGCTGCGCTCACAGATCGTCGTCGCCTCCGCTGCCGCGGGCATCCTCCCGCCGGTCGGCCCGGTGGAGACGGCGGTCCGCGACCATGAGCGGCTCGTGCGCACCACGGCGCTGCTGGTCCGCCAGGGCTTCCGGGCCCGCACGGCGATCCACCCGGACCAGGTGGCGGTGGTGAACGAGGCGTTCACGCCCTCGGCCGAGCAGGTCGCCGCCGCCCGCGACGTGCTCGACCGGCTGGCCGCGGCGCAGGAGCGGTCGGCCGGGGTCGCGCTGACGGCCGACGGCCGGTTCATCGACGAGGCGGTCGCCCGCAGCGCCCGGGAGGTCGTGGGGCGCGACCGCGGAACGACGGGGACGACCCGTCCGGACCAGCAGGAGGAACTGTGATCGACATCGAGAGCCGGCTGACCCTCGACGAACGGTCCGCCATCGACTTCGTCCTGGCTCTGCGCAAGCGCTGGGCGGACACCGTCTACCCCGCGCTCACCGCCGAGTTCGAGGCCTCCGGCGCGCCGGCCGGCTCCGTCGCGGAGGTGGAGGGTCCGCTGCACGCGCTGCCCGTGTACCCGTGGTTCAGCCACCTGGAGCGCGCCCAGCAGAAGATGCTGTGGCGCCTGGCCGGCGACTCCGTCGTCCGCCGCCGGGACGAGCTGCTGCACGAGCTGGAGCAGGTGCCGTTGCAGGGCGTCGGCAGCCTGGAGCTGGACGAGGACGTGCGCCTGCCCGGCTGGTACACCGACTACGACATCCACGTGCAGCCCGGCAGTTTCTTCTCCGACGACATGTCGGCCTACGTCTACGAGATGGGCGCGCGGGTCGTCATGCTGCGAGACAACGACGGCTACAAGTTCCACCGCCTGTTCGCCGAGACCGCCTGCCCCGAGCTGCCCGGCGCCACGCGCGTGGTCGACGTCGGCTGCGGGTTCGGCAAGAGCACCCGCCCGCTGGTCGGCCGCTATCCCGGCGCCGAGGTGGTCGGCCTGGACCTGGCCGCCCCCGGCCTGCGCCTGGCGCACGCCGAGGCCGAGGACGAGCAGCTGGCCATCGCCTACCGCCAGGCCGATGCCCAGGACACCGGCCTGGAGACGGCGTCCTGCGACCTGGTCACCGGCACGATGGTGCTGCACGAGATGCCGGGCGAGGCCATCGAGCAGGTGGTCGCCGAGGCGGCCCGGCTGCTCAAGCCGGGTGGGGCGCTGCGCTTCCTGGAGTTCCAGCTGACCGGAGACCCGGTGCGCGACGCCACCGTCCACGAGCACGCCGAGCGCAACAACGAGCCCTACTTCCGGGCGCTGTTCGCCACCGACGTCCTGGCCGCGTGCCAGCGCCACGGCCTCGTCGGCGCCTCCTGGACACCGTTCGACGAACGGGCCGAGGGCCTGCGCCCCGCCGGCTGGGGCACGCGCGCGGAGTGGCACTTCCCCTGGGCGGTCCTCTCGGCCACCAAGCCGGCGCAGGACCCCGCCGGCTCGGCATGGGTCGCCGGCTCGTCGGAGGTCACCACGTGACCACACCCGAGTACGACTACTTCGGCACCCCGCACGTCGCCAAGCTGGTCGACCTGGTCCTGCAGCTGGGCACCGAGGTGCACATCGCCACGCAGCGGGTGCGGGCCCTGGAGCTGCTGCTGGTCCGCGCCGGCGTGCTCGAGGACGGTGCCGTCGACTCCTTCCAGCCCGGCACCCGCGACCAGGAGGTGCTCGACACGACCCGCGACCGGCTGCTCGAGCGGCTGCTGCGGATCATCACCGAGGACGGCCCCGCCGAGCACCCGCTGCGGGAGCAGTGGGAAGCCACGCTGCACCGGAAGAACTCCTGATGTCCCCCGCGACGGCGCATCCCGCCGAGCTGGTCGACACCTACCTGCAGCTGTGCGAGGACCGCGACCTGGAGGCGGCGGGGCGCTACCTCTCCCCTGACGTCCGCCTGGAGTTCCCCGGCGGTGAGGTCTTCGGCTCGCTCGCCGAGATGGTGGCCGCCTCGGGCGGCACGTACCGCTGGGTCCGGAAGCGGCGCACCCGGTTCGCCGTCGGCGAGGTCGACGGGGAGGTCACGGTCACCTCGACCGGCACCCTCTACGGCGAGGCCCTGGACGGCCGCCCGTTCGAGGGCATCCGCTACGTCGACTTCTTCGTGGTCGGCGCCGACGGGCTCATCCGCGAGCAGCTCGTCTGGAACGACCTGGCGATCACCGGCGTCGTCGCCGTGCCCGCACGATGACCGGGCTCACGGGCAGCTCCACCCGTGGTTATGCCGCCGTCCCGTGGGGGCAGGCGCACTACCGGACGTCGGGCGACGCCGACGCTCCGACAGCACTGCTGCTGCACCAGTCGCCGCTGTCCTCGGCGACCTACGAGCCGGTCCTCCCGCTGCTGGCGGCCCGCGGGATCCGCGCGATCGCGGTGGACACCGCCGGCTACGGCCTGACCGACGCCCCGCCGTCGGTGTGGACGATCCCCGACTACGCGCGCGCCGCGTGGGCGTTCGCCGACGCGCTCGGGCTCGGCCGCGTGGTGCTGCTCGGCCAGCACACCGGCGCGGTCATCGCCGCGGAGGCTGCGCGCCAGGCACCGGAGCGCACCGCCGGCCTGGTGTTCCAGGGCCTGCCGCTGTACTCGGGCGAGGAGCGGGCGGAGAAGATGCGGTCGTGGGCGCCGGGCTACACGCCGGCCGCCGACGGCAGTCACCTGGCGCACGTCTGGGGTCGCATCCACGACCTCTACCCGGACATCGCGCTGGAGAGCGCCGACCGGCAGGTCGTCGAGTACCTGAGCGTGGGGCCGGACTACGGCCCCGGCTACCGCGCGGTGTTCGGCCACCAGGTCGACGTCGCTGCACTGGCCGGGCTGCCCACGCTGCTGCTGCACGGCGAGCGCGACCTGGTGGCACGGATGGACGACGTCGTCACCGCGGCGCTGCCGCATGCACGGCTGCACCGGGTCCCGGGTGGCACCGACTTCGCCCACGAGGAGTTCCCGGAGGAGTTCGCCGACGAGCTCGCCGCCTTCGTGCGGAGCACCGCCACTGCCTGAACCGCCCTCCGACCCCCGGTCCGGGAGGTGAGCCGCTGCCTCGCGCGGTGCGCCCTCCCGGACCGGTGCCCCGCTCAGCGCAGGGTGACCGAACCGCTGCCGTTGGGCACGAGCTCGACCCAGGTGTTGCCCGGCGCCAGCTCCACCGGCCCACCGTCGGGAAGAGCGAGGACGACGGGGTCGGTCGGCGACGCCTTCGACCAGGTGGCGGCGATGGTGCTGCCGCCGCTGGCGATCAGCGCCTCTCCCCCGCCCACCATCTTGGTCTCGGGCACCGGGTTGCCGGCGGCGTCCCGCGCTCCGGTGTTCGCGATGTCCACCCGCAGCACGACGACATTGCTGGCCCGCACCCGCGCGCCGCCGGCGACGGTCGCGGGAGTGTCGTCCTCGGCCCGCAGCCAACCGTTGTCGGGCTGGCTCCAGGTCCAGCTCGGGTAGCTGCTGGGCGACAGCTCCAGCTCCACGGCGGCGGAGGGCGCACCCGAGGCCACCGCGGTGGGCTGCCGGCCCGCTGTCGCGAAGGCGAACTCACCCACCGGCGACGCCTGGTGGCCGGGGTCGGCCTGGGCGAGGAAGTCGGCCGGGTCGGCGTAGACGTTGTGCGGCGCGTCCCGGGTGTCCAGCCGGAAGAAGCCGCCGGAGTCCGTGCCCTGCTTCAGCACCTGCGCGCCGGTGGCGGTGATCGCGTCCACGTACGCCGGTTGCCCGCCCGAGAAGGCGAACAGGCCCTTGAGGGGTCCGGCGATCGAAGCGTCCATCGGCCGCACCGAGCGGATCGGCCCGATGTCCGGCGGCAGGGTGGAGTGG
>Ga0210040_10004858_pt1 | contig 17317 bp, 22 predicted proteins | sample CryGeyCG12114_NA_FD_185462 | JGI IMG/M metagenome (GOLD analysis project Ga0210040, IMG submission 185462) | Groundwater microbial communities from aquifer - Crystal Geyser CG19_WC_8/21/14_NA (SPAdes) (version 2) | ecosystem: Environmental > Aquatic > Deep subsurface > Groundwater | place: USA... | reverse complement strand
GATTGCAGGGCTGTGCTTTTTTAGATTGATTAAAGGTACTTTTTTATATATTTTTTTAAATTTTGGATCGCAACGATTAATATATTTATAAACATTTCTTTAGATCCTTGGATAATTGCGTTCAGTTTTAAGCAACGAGCTAATTACTACTTTAACACAAAAGTAGCTCTTTCTGCTACCTTTGAGCTGCCTAGAGAAGCAATTTCCGACTTTGTGTGAGTCAAAATCAAACGAATATCAACATGTAATACCTTAGAACGGGCAACAGCATTAAATATTTTGCTTAATTCGTGTTTAGAATGACAATGGAAAATCGACTGATTTGGCAATGGAAAGAAAAGCAACATCAAAACTGGCCTAGTAAAAATTCCGAACACAATGTTTTGTTTCTAGAAAAAATCCAAGAGTTTGTAACTAGCCAGTGCAAATAGATTAAAAAACTGAGTGAGTAAAAGAAAATACTTTATACAGATTACAGTTTTTCACAGTCAATGAATAATATTTAAAAAAACCAACAAATCTAGCTGTTAGTTCAGCTTTCCGTAACCTTGAATTGATTAATATGAGTCTGATTAGATAATAATTTGTTGGCTACAGCTATTGTACAAAAGTTGCTATCAACTTATACTGTACAAGTGTACACTAACGATGCTTCTCATGAATATTTTTGGATTTGGCCTTTGGCCATTCAAGATTCATAAACAGAAAAACAAAAACTTGAAGGCATAAAGCATTATGAGGGCCATTTTGAGATGAACAAAAGCTCATTATAGAATCAACAGGTTATTTTCATTCAAGCTGTGTCCCACCGTAAATTTACCTTTTAAAGTCATATATTTTAAATTCAGTACAGTAGTCTTTACATGTTTTCAAAATGTCAACACTCCTTTTCTCCAAAGGGTAGTTTACAAAAACTTGTGAATGCTACCAATTTAAATTTGAATGGTCAGCCTATGATCCAGTATTTTAGACTTACAACATTTTGAGCAAAACAAATACATTTATTTCCATATTTGTTTCCCCAAAGGATGAACCTCATTAGCATTTGTTGCATGTGCAATCTTTTCAACTAAGTTTACATGGGAAAAACTTGCAACGAAAGGAAACGCTCATTTAGTGCTCACTAGCTATTCACAGTACAACACAAAAAAGTTTGGCCTTACAAGATTATAAATTGTCAAAAAATCATGGGAAATTTTAATATTTTTGCATTATGCCATCTCATTTCATTCGTGAGTGGCCAATATGTGCAATCAAATGCACCTATCGTTGTGAACCCCGTGCCACCGCATGACAGATCGGTCTATGCGAGACGAAATTTTGGACAGCCCAATGTGGCCAGTCCAGTTTATGAAGTATTTGTTGGGCCTTCAGATTACGTAAGTTAAATTCTAAACTATTTTAAAAGGGTGTACAAAATATTTGCTATTTTGCAGCTTAATTTTTCATTTGTTTTAGGACACATCTCGAGCAGCCGTGGTCCACCTTGAAGATCCTATGACCGGTTTGAAAGGACTTTTGGAATTCAAACAAGAACGCCATAACTCACCTGTAATGATTACCGGAGAAATTTCGGGTCTCAGTCCTGGACTGCATGGAATGCACATCCATGAAAAAGGAGATTTGCGAAATGGATGCAAAGCTGCTGCAGGTCATTTCAATCCGTATTCGGTATTTTCCATACAAGTTGAATGAAAATTTAAAAATCCCTGACACTTTTTCTCATATTAGTTGCTAAATGATTTTTGTAGCAAAGCCACGGAGGGCCACGTGATAGAGCCCGACATATTGGAGACTTGGGGAATATTTTCGTCGACAATTCTGGAGTGGCAAGAATCAACATTGTAGATCCCTTGATTTCCTTGGCAGGAGTAAATTCTATAATCGGACGGTCAGTGGTGGTTCACGAAACGGAAGACGATTTGGGAAAAGGAGGAGATGCCGAAAGTTTGAAAACTGGGAATGCAGGCGGTAGACTTGCATGCGGCGTTGTTGGTCTCGTCTAAAAAATGGAAACTGAACTTTTTTAAATAAAAATTAACAAACTTTATGCTGCATGATTATTTGTGGATTTTAATAAATGGACGCCATATTTGAAATCAGATTTAAAATAGCAACGACCCAAGAACTATTTCATTGCGTCGTTAGCAAATCAACATGGTTGATTTTCGGTACCATAGACTTTTAGCTGCGCGGCAGTCAATATTCTCAATATGCACATTTTTAGCAGTACATGTGTTAATTATGGCAGCAACTTTTTGTGCCGAAATTTTAGTTAATTTATTTTACTTTCTCGTTTACAATTAACTAAACTAAATTGTCTGTAACTCCGGTTCGGTGAATTAAAAAGTTCGTGACAAGGCTGAGGGGTTGTTCCAGAGATATAGTTTTGCATTTTTATCGCTCTAATAGATCTTGTTTATTTTTTTAAAGACGACATCAAAAGTCTACTAGTGTGTGTGTTTTTTTTTTCTCTTTGTTTTTGTGGCATATCCGCATATCGTCTTGAAATTTAAGATGTCACTTCTACGGACATGTATATCGAGAACGGGGTCTTCGGCAGTTTCTTATTTTCGTTCGACCCGACAAACGTCTTTGCGTTTAGGTATGTGTTCATGCTTAACTTTCAATGCATGCTAACTTGAACTTTAGAAACCAAAAGCTCTAATTGTATCTCCAGGATTTCGCATTAGAAGTGAACATACCAGCTCAAGGAGCCAAAAATATCTGTCAACAAGCAATTATGTGACACAAAACTTAGTCAACTCCTCCGTCAGAAGATTCAGTGACAAAGCGCAACAAGCGGAAGAAGTTGTGGATGAAAATGCACCTGTAGAAGAAAAATATCACAACATCATTCGACAGGATGAAAAGGGGAAAGGTATGTATCATGTACTTTCATTTAGTTAATAAGAACTGTTTAAAATCGCTCATTTAACCCTAAATTTATTTTGCTTAGGGGAATCTGAAAAGCGAGAGTTCCTGGCTGAAACAAAAATGCTGCTTGATATAGTAGCAAAGTCATTGTATTCAGAACCCGAGGTTAGTTTGTTGCTACCACATGTATTTCAGTCTATCGTGTGCAAAGTACTATTAGAATTGTGGTTAAATTGCTGCAGATTTTTATCCGAGAACTGATTTCTAATTCAAGTGATGCCATCGAAAAATTCAGATACATGTCATTAGCTGGTGAGCCCGTAGATTCTTCAGATCGGTCTCTGGAAATTCATATTGCCACTGATAAAACTGCTAGAACTTTTACCATTCAGGTCTGAAAACACTGTTTTGTACCTTGCAATCGACAATCACAATATTTTTGTATTTGAAAACATATTTTTTATAGGATACGGGAGTAGGTATGACGAAGGAAGAAATGATTACAAATCTTGGAACGATTGCCAAGTCTGGATCAAAAGTAAATCAGTTGGGTTACTACACTGAGTGAGACTAACTAGTTGTAGCGTTTTGTAAATTTTTTAATTTCTTGTTCATAGGCATTTATGGAAAAACTGAAAGAAAGTAGTGACAAGTCCTCCATTATTGGCCAATTTGGTGTTGGATTCTACTCAAGTTTTATGGTTGCCAATAAGGTTGATGTTTTTTGCCGAGCTAGTGGAGATGTGGGATATAAATGGTCATCCGATGGGTAGGTTGTACAACAATTTATTGTCTTTTTTGATACGATTGATTTTAAAATGTCACCTTAAATCATTAGGAGTGGCTCATACGAAATTCAAGAAGCGGAAGGAGTTCAGCTAGGCACTAAAATTGTTGTCCATTTAAAAGGAGAATGTAGAAAATACGCTGACGAAGATACTGTCAGAGGTAATTTTATAAATTAGAAGAATTCGAAATTCTAAAGGCATGAAATTAAAATCATTCACTGTTAAAGGTTTTTGTTTGTAGACATCATTACTAAATATAGTAACTTTGTTGGGCATCCTATTTACCTTAATGGGAAACAAATTAACACAGTTCAGGTAAGTTTCACGGACAGTTTCTGGTTGAAAGGAAACGGTTAACTTAACAATGTAATTGACTTTTTGTTCCACTGACTTTCAACAGGCCCTTTGGCTTATGGATCCCAAGAGCATTTCGAAAGAAGAACATGACAAATTCTATCGATTTGTGAGCAACAATTATGATACGCCGAGGTTCACTTTGCATTTCAAAACTGATGTCCCATTGAGTCTTCGTTGTATTCTCTATATTCCTGAAGGACGACCAGGTACACAAAAAAGTTATGACATCTAATGTCCGCAGATTTAAAGAAGGAACAATAATATGACACTTTTTTTATTACAGGCATGTTTTCTATGAACCCTGATGCCCAAATTGGTGTTTCATTATACAGTCGAAAAGTTCTCATCAAAAGCAAAGCAGATAACATCATTCCTCAATGGATGAGATTTTTAAAAGGAGTTGTCGACTCTGAAGATATTCCTTTGAATTTGAGTCGAGAACTTCTTCAGGATGGGCCATTGATTAGGTCAGTCCAGTACAGTTTTAACTTCGTTTGTAACCATGTAACGAGGTTCTTCTGTAAATTTTACTTTATTACGCTTTTTTTGCTTAATAGAAAATTGAAGCAAGTTGTAACTAGCAAACTTATTCAATTCCTTTACCAACGGGCTCAGAAGGAGCCAGAAGAATATGCTAAATTTTTCCAAGACTATGGTTTATTCTTGAAAGAAGGAATTGTTTTAGAACCAGAGCAGACGCAAAAGGTTCGGATTTTTATTATTTTCTTTTATTTCTGTCATCTTTCATCTAATATAACGTTTGCTCAAATGTAGGAGGATATTGCTAAACTTCTTAGATTTGAATCTTCATTACAACCTGCTGGACAACCTGTAGGTTTACTTGATTATGTCAGCAGAATGCAGCCTGCTCAGAAAGATATTTACTATCTGGCTGCTCCAAGGTAAAAAGAATACAAAAAAAAAACTTTTTCCGAATCTTTGCAAGCTAGTATAAAATGATTTTAAATTTCAGCCGAGAATTGGCAGATCGATCACCGTACATGGAGGCACTAAAGGCGAGAAATTATGAAGTTTTGTACTGTTTTCAACCATACGATGAAATTGTTGTGCTTCAACTTCGTCAATTTTCTGGCAAACCATTAACCTCCGTAGAAAAGGAAATGCGGCAAATGAAGGAAACTATCGATATGGATGCATTGAGTGAGTAACTTTAATTTTTTTTCTCCTGAACTGGGATATAAAGTGAGTGTTGTGCATTGTTTTTACAGCCCTGGGAAGTTTGTCCAAAGCTGATGCTGAAGATTTGATAGCATGGTTGAAATCAAGTTTGAAAGGTCGAGCTGCGGATGTAAAAATCACCGCAAAATTAGGAGATGATCACCCTTGCATTGTAACTGTAGAAGAAATGGGTGCAGCCCGACATTTTCTTAAAACACAGGCGGGTCAAATGACTACAGAATCTCGATTCGCATTACTCCAACCTCGATTTGAAATCAGTGTCAAGTAAGCAAAGGAAAAAATCGTTCTTCATTCTCACTATGTACGAGTATATGCAAGCACTGTTTTTACATGAGTGTTTTTTCTCTATTGTAGACATCCATTGATGAAAAAATTGAGTGCACTCAGCAAATCCGATCCAGAACTGGCTCAACTTTTGGCAGATCAAGTAAGTGCTACTGGCGAGAACCTAGTAATCCAATTTTTGGTGTGTAATTCATGTCAATCATGCTTTCTTTTTTCTATTCCACAGCTTTTTGCAAATGCGATGATTACAGCTGGACTGGAAGAGGATCCCAGAACCATTATTACCAACTTGAACCAACTTTTGACAAAGGCTCTAGAAAAAATTTAGTCTTATTTTTGTACCATTGCAAACTAACTATATCTAGAATTCCAATAAACTAACTATCTACAGTCACTTCTAACAGATGGCATTGCTGGCAAGTTTTACATACGACTCGTTCACGCTCCTAAACTTTTTATGTGTGAAAAACGGGAAAACTACCACTTTCACTTTATTACCTGCAGACTAAAGTTTTTATTAGTTATATATTCATGTGATGAGCACAGTGGAGCTGTGTGTACCTCCATATTTCTATGATGTACCTGCAGGCTCTAAAAAATCTCACAAAGACGTACTACTATTTAATCCCGGCTTAGGCACATTGTTTATTCCTTAGTGAAATTTCATGTATTTTTTCATAGTTACTGAGAAAACTGTCATCATTTGAAAGCTCGTTTGTCCTTGTCACACATTGGGAGGGCCATAACCTCCACCACCCGGTGAAATCAGACAAAAAACGTCCTACAATAAACAAAACACATGAATTATAATGCGAGTCCCGGGAGATAGACTACTGTGTGTTAGTTTAGTTGATGATGTATTGTACAATAGTCTGTCTGGTAAACACAATAATCCATAATGGTCCCATCCAAATGGAAAGGATACGAAGGAAAACATTATTGTTCTCCAAAACGGATCGTGATAGACATTGTCGACTAAAATCAATACTACTAAAACCTTCATGCAGACAATATTTTATGGCCATATTTGCATTAACATGCAAACCTAAACAGCTTTTCTTTCATTTTATATGCAAATCTTGTCACTCAATCCCAATACATGTAGTCAGTCATCGTGTGTGAGTGAAAGTAGAGTTGCTAACTAACTGCGTACGTAACTTTTATATATGTACATGTGTGTGTCAGGCTTATATTTGCAAAATATGAATTCTTTCCAACTCACCTCGGGTAAAATGTCTATAGAAGTTTTTCCTCCCAAATATATAGTTTTCCCTCCTCGCTTAATCAAATTAACACCTCTGGCTCCATCCAATCCCCCATTTAATCCATATGGACGGAAAACCCGGCGCTCAGTCAATATTGAAAGTATCATATCTTTTCTGAAAAACAACTCTCGTCGGACTCCGTCTCCCCCATTATATTGGCCGCGTCCACCCGTCCCTTCCTCAATACTAAAATGATTTAGGATGACAGGGTACCGTTGTTCCAGAATCTCGGGGTCAGTAATCCTTGTATTGGTCATGTGCGTATGGACTCCAGCTCTGCCATGCCAATTAGGTCCAGCTCCAGATCCCCCTGCAACCGTCTCGTAATAACCCATAGTCTCATCTCCGAATGTAACATTATTCATACAGCCTTGGGAGGCTGCACAGGCTTGGAAAGCTTTCAAAATTACATCAACAACTCTTTGAGATGTGAGCACGTTTCCTCCAACTACTGCTGCGTCTTCAGACGGGCATAGAATTGAACCCTCGGGGTTAATTATTCTTATGGGAGTCAGGCAACCCTACATTTGGGAAACAGATTTTGCACACATTTTAATTCCGATGTTGCTATGTATGTAAATTGTGGGAATGTAGTGGGCGCTTTCATGGAATAATATTCGGTCACATTTGGTAACCATGCTTATTCAAACGGAAATGTTATAAGATGTGTTGCTAAGTTGCTACTGTTAACTGCTGTGCTCTTGAGCTAACTAAGCTCCGTAAGTTCCGCAAGTTCATTCTTTCAATGATATACTTTGCAAAATGCGATATAATAAGCTTATTAACTGAATACAAAACAGAGACTCATAAAACAAAGTTTAAAAAAGCATTATTCACCTAGATATTCCGATAATTGGTCTGGTCAGCTAGTTTGGTATATAATTCAACAATAGGGTATATAGCATTCATTAGGTGCGTTAGGTTAGGTTACCTATATTGTCGTCTACGGGTTGATAAATACTCGTGTTTGACATTTTGAGATATATTACAACTTGGGCATAAAGTGCAGACACTGCTGAATTGCTTGAGAACAGAAATAGTACACTACATATCAGGAATTAGGATATGGTTGGAGAAGCTTATTACCTGATTTAATGGAATGTTCTGGCCAACAAGAGACCGCAAGCAGTAAATGATGGCTGACACAGTTATGGCTCTGGGTGCATTACAATTCCCCCAGACTTGATAGCCTGTGCCTCTGGAATGGAAAATGTGTTGCAATCCTATTAACTATACTGCTCTAACAATGAGGGCTGTAACTTATTCGCCAAAGTGATATACCCTCTTACATTTTGGCGAAAGTGGGAAACAAGAAAAAATGCTCAAGTCTTTCGAGTTTCTAGCCAGAGTGCATTGACACTGAAAAGTTTCTTAATTAACTTTGACAAAAAGCTATCAACTGCTTTGCAAAAAAATTCCATAAGTAAAAAAGGCGTCCTTGTAAGAATATCATACGTCACCCAAAAACAAATCTCCCAATTTCATCACTGCGACAAACATTTATTTTTCCTATATGCTACGGGGGAAAATATGCAAGCATGCAGAAACTAACCTGAAATCGAATACAGCACTACCATCCTGTGCATCAATTTGAATTGCCAACTTGATTTCAGATCCATCATCCATGAAATCAGAGGCACAAACGCGGTGAGCTACCCTGGAACCGAATTCCTTGAGCATTTCTCGTACAGCGAGTTCAGCATTAGTTTGAATATAACCCATATAGGCTTGTATAACACGGAGCCCGTACATTTCAATCAAATCGTATATGAGAGAAATTCCCTGCAGGCAACAAAGAAAAAAATCCACATCTCCTTATTTTATGATGATAGATAGAGCACAAGAGATTGATTTTCCTCCTTTTGTACAAATCTTGCATTTTTTTCTTCCTTTACCTTGTTGTACATGGCTATAATGGACCAACTAACTAACTCACATCAATATCCAAGCACTATGTGTTACACAGCTATTATTTTTATAAGCCGACTCCAGCCAGGGTAATAAATCAGTCAACATGTTCGTGTGTGCTTGACTTGGCATGATTATACGACTTTTTTGTACAAACTACAAACCAACCTTCTGATTGGCAGCCAATTGAGCACGTAAGTCCGAAAGATTATCCTTGAGGTTCCGTGATCCTGAGCTGCCCGGATATTTCGCTGGGGCCATAAATTCGGCAATTAGTTCTTTTTCCCGGAATTCTCCTTCAGAAACTAATTTGAAGCTTTTGAATACAGCTCCTTCTTCCCATAGCCATTTTGAGTGGGGAGGCATTGATCCAGGTGTTATTCCTAGCCCCGACAAATTAGTTTAGTTATGTATCGCTTAAGTTTCTCGGAATTCTCATTTCAAATGTTTCGCTCAGATTGGATAAAAATTATGGGGCCCATAAGGCACTAATTGAATGGAAGCGATATCAGAGTTCGCCGTCACTATCTGTATTTAGTTAGTGAGGAGAACGCACTGGATAGCTAATTTAATCAAAGGCTTGTAATTACAGGTGATTGTTTACGAATAAGAAATGTTGTACCTCCAATATCAGCGTGATGCCCTCGACTTGCTACAAAAAATATAGGTTGAGTGGATTCCCTGAAAACAAAAGTATTTTGTAGTTTGCTGCAGGGGAGTTTCTAACATTGAGATTTGTAGCATAATGGGGCATTTTAAGCCCAAATGGGTAATTTTGAAACAACTGGGCAATTACAATGTACAAAGGGGTGATTAATATATTTCGTAGCACTCTAAAGAAACCAAATAATGCCTGATTTGTACACAATACACACACAATGCATGCTGGGTCAGAAGCGTAAAATTTGTAGTTGCAACAGAATTGCGTATGGTAAACAGCTTCCGCTCACGGTCTATTACGAAGAAAGCAGTTTTATTTTTTCCTCTGTATTCAGGCCTGTACAAGTATTTAAGCTACAAAGTCACGTTTTTCATCCAGTTGTAAACTAATTGGGTTCAAAATGTTGAAAGAACATGACTTTCCTTGAGAGAAAAAAGAAACAGCGAGCTTGCGTTTAATAAACGTGAGGGAAAGCAATTACGCCAGATAGAATGTGTCTCCAAAAGAAGCGAAAGTAGCTCGCTCTCACATAGAAGATATTGTGTGAGAAAGGTTTAGCCTATGAAGTAAGATAACTTGTTACACAATTTTGAACTAGTAAAAAACTTACTCATTAAATACGGGCGTGATCACTGTTAAATCTGGCAAATGGGAACCCCCGGCTGCAGGATGATTAGATAAAATCACATCTCCCCGTTTTAAATCATCTTTTAGAGTGTGTAACTGCGCAAATCACGAACAACAGTTGATTGAGTAAATATGCCACTTCTAGAAAAGTTATCTATACAATTTCTCATCACTGCGCATACATACAATACTAGGAAATACAAAAAACGACAATAACGCCAGAAATTGAAAATGCCATGCATACCTGATATTGTACAGCTTCTTGCATAGCTCCCAAATGTACTGGGATATGCGGTGCATTTGAAACAAGACCCCCGTCGGGTCCAAAAATGGCACATGAAAAGTCCAACCTACATTAGTACACAATGGAGTTGATAACAATGAAAGTAAATTGTGAAAGCCTACTTTCTATAGGATCCTTCCTTAAAATAATAACCATAGTTTACAGGCTCTATTCTCCCGGTTGTGTTCTATTTGCTTCCGAAACTAGTTCATCGCTTTGATAACACGGGAATTTCTACCGTATAAAAAATTTAAAAGATTATCCCAACAATTTTCGGTCAATCAGCTGCATTAAAAAAACTATGCTTTCGTTTTGTATCTAGCATTTTTAAAAAATTCAGCTGAATCCACCTTTTTTTTCATTCCGAACTATATATAGTTAGTCTAAGATTGGGATATATTTTATACTTGATTCAGTACCAGCGATTTCTATACGCTAAAACATAAATACTGGTTAGCATAAATCTAGCCATAGTAGTTCTCACCGTTCTTTGATATTAGTTGAAATGGAAGTGCGTTGAAGCATTTTGCCCATTTGCTCCGCAATGCTCATAAACCGATGAGAAAAGATGCTCAACTGAATGGAATCCAGCTCGACCCCAATGTTCACAGCACATTTTGTCCTGAGCACATTTACTTTTAAATCCCCCGTCTCGGTGATATCTGCAAAACAGTTGGGCTCTACAAGCATAGTACTCAGTTCATCCATAATCACAGCAGGTCCTGAGATTCTGTATCCTTTCACCAAATCCCTCAAAATATAAACAGGAGTTTTCATCCAACCAGTTTCTTCGAAAAATGTGTCAGTCATCTGCATTTTCCATACAAAAACAAACCCACGCACAGTCTTGTCGTCCTTAATTACTTTTTTACACTCACAAAACTACATGCTATCCATATACGAAGAAATCGTGATCGTCATTACATTTATGCCACAAGTGTTTACTAGCTAATAATAATATTCAGTAATGATTACAGTGACAGGCGTTCCATTGGTCGCATTTTGAATTTCTCCTTTTGCATTTGACATTTGATCACTGATTTTGATGCCAGTTTTGCCTGTAGCCAGAACTCTCAAGTCGTCCACAAGTACAGTGCGGTCTTTGATAGTGAATCCGAATTCCTTTTCGTATCTAGGACGGAAAGAAAAGATTCAATCACATGAATCCCATTCATGCCGTGAAGAAACTAATCAAACTATAGTCAACTTTCTGAACTTAATTGTCAATCATAAGTAAGTTACAAGTAAATTGAAAATCTGGCTCCTATGGGGTCTAACGCGTCTGAAAGTATAGGGAAAGTTAAGTCAGTTAGTTCGTTTGCAACTTTTCTCATTTCAATTCCACTCATGTCAGTATAAATTTGGCTAGTAAATCATATTCGCATCATTTGGGTGGGTCGTGAGTCGTGGGTTAGAAATTTGCATGAACTACGTCTCTCATAACACATAGGACATAAACAAACTACGAGAGTGAATCTTTGTGCAAGGTATTTCCAGCGTTACAGGAGAGTAAATTGGAAAGCAACTATTTACTCACTTTTGGATGAAAGTTTCAAGGAAATCTCCATATTTGGATGTGCCCTCAGATTCTGTAGTCTCACTGGGCTGACACATGAGAGCACAATCTGTACCTTCATATCTCAAATGTAAATACACTTGGGTTTGGATTTCGCTAAAGTTTTGCTGTTCTTGTAAATGGGCTCGACAGTGCTGTTCCAGCTTTTCTAAATGCTCATCAATATAAGGGATATTTTCTGGGGTGAAGCTTTTACCCACAGTTTCTTGCTTCTCATATATCACATCGGCTAAAGCCAATCCAAAGGCAGACAGGATTCCTGCATATTTGGGCACGAAAACGGAGGAGATTCCCAAGGATTTGGCAATTGCACATGCATGTTGGCCCCCTGCTCCTCCAAAACAGCACAAAGCGTGAGCTGAAGTATCGTATCCTTTACCCTACGTAAATACTGTTTCATTTATAAGCGTTCCGGAAACGTTAAAAAGCATTTGTTTTTTGCTCTGAATACAATAAACACTTTAAATTAACTTGAAACTTTAATTTAAATTAAGAATTTCTCATTTCTACCATTAAGTTATTTCACTTGAAAAAATAATACAGCTTTGTTTGACAAAGGAACTGATTGCAAGCGTCATTCAATTAACTATACGATAATAAGCAAGAGAAAAATCTTTTTTTTAGTTAAATTAAAATTCGTACTGATGTAAATTCGAATCTTGGTGAGTCAGTTCAGTTACAACATGCTTTATATAACCCTAAATGAGAATGCAACAGAGTGCTTGTTCTTCTTCAAAATCATTAGACAAATTGCTATCTCTGGTGAAACCACAAACTAACTCCAGTGGTAGTCATAAGGAAATTATAATTTAATATTGACTCTGGTAAAAAAAAATTTGTTGTGTCTGCAACATCCGTAGCTACAATTCTCTACTTTTAATTTGTTAGTTGCAGCATCATGTAGCAAAAAAGGCCACATTTTCACAAACTTCATATCAACATGTTTGCAACAGAAAGTATATTGCGAGTGTGTTTTTGCCAAAAACTTCAAGCTAACGTGCATGCCTTGGCAAACGTACATACTTAAGCAAATGATGGACTAATGGAATGAGTCTTGCACATCAGTCCATACTAGAAGCTAGACTGGCGAACCAATTAGTATAACTAACTTGTGTAATACTCCTAATGGGACGACACATGGCTTCATTGGCAACTTGAATGAAGCCTAGAGCCACCTGCTCCACTGACATGGCACTTTCACTTCCCAGAAAACTATTCACAGAGTCTCTAAGAATTTGGAAAGCCTTCATAGTTCCGTCTTTATCTAAAGGAGCATCATTATTGGGCCCAAATATTTTTGGAAAGAATTCCGGAAGAATCCTACCCAAACATAAATTAGCATCAGTGATTGTCAGAGTTGTGCCCCCTTTCCCATAACAAATTGGTCCCGGGTGTGCTCCAGCTGATTCAGGGCCCACAACAAATAACCCGGATCTAAAAAATAGTTTAGAGCCACCGCCAGCAGCCACTGTTGTAATATCTAGCTGTCAAAGGAAAAATTCTGGGTTCAAATTCTTAGCTATCATGTCGAATTCTAAGGAAAGTTAGAAGGCAAATGTTTTCCCACTTCCTTCGCTTATATACGTATACTACATTTAGGTAATTGAAAGTTTCTAGGAATCCTCAACTAATGGGTATCTATTTACCTGAGGAGTTTGTATTGTGATTCCTGCTGTACGGGACTCATATGTGTGCTCAAACTGGCCGTCAAATCGACTCACGTCTGTGGATGTTCCACCCATGTCAAAACCAATAACTGGAGTTCCATTATATTCGTCAAAACAACATCTTGCGTATCCAACCACTCCCCCAGCTGGACCTGACAATATCGCTCGGGATCCACAGAATCTATCAATTTATAAAAATTATATTCAGCAATATCAACAACACTGCACTAAAAACAAGCAAATCTATGCATGACAGAAAAAATCCAATAAAACTCAATACCAAATCGAATCTAAGGATAAGGAACATCCTACTAACAAATTTTATGTTTATATCCCAGTATAAAACTTTTCCACATTCATCAATGTTCCGCATGTGAAAAAAACACTTTTGGTTATATAGTTAGTATCTAACTAAATCTGACAAGAAGATTGACAGGAGCATACATTATACATATGCACCTTTTGTATTTATAGCCTGCAAGTCATAACAATGCAATCAAAAGAGTTTAACAAGTGACTTCATCATTTTCGAAACTACCTACATACATAGGTCCGGGTACAAGCAAACAAGGCTATGTTCAAAGTAAAACTACACTTTCTCTTTTCATTAGAGAAGTGTCTATTAAAAATAATAGGGCCACGTGATCAATCTCTATCTCCAAAACAAAAAAGGGTGTCCGGAACGGAAAATAAAGGACGGATGAGTGACATGCCACTCTATATAGAACGCCTGCATGTACACACTACTTACTTACTATAAAGACCAGTCACTAGTATTGTATGCTGGGTGGTGTACTCAAATAATATATAGAGAAATGATTTAAACTTACTCGTGCATCGGTGTCAAACCTCCATCACTCTTCATAAACAGAACTTTGGAATTGTCCATGTCGTGAAATCCATTTGCAAATCCCTGTGTAAACATCAATCATGGTATTTGTGCCATCACCTTTAAAATGCTAGACATGGCAATTGCCCTTTACTATGGTGTTGTCATAAAATGGGACAAACTCCCAATTGGTGTACAGTTGAATGCAAAACAAGTTTCACAAACACAACTAAAACTTTCGTGCAAGTTTTAGTTAGTGCATTGTTTGTACACGAAACGTACCAGTGGGGAAATGGTTGGAAAAAACTTTTTAAACTGATACTGGAATCCAATAGTTAGTTAAAGATAGCAAATATTACAGATATAGTATTGATTTTGAATACACTCGCTTATCCACATAGTCGTATTAGCCAAACTAGGTCTCAAAATAAGTTTCTTTCGCCAAAGCATAGCAGGTACAAACCTATTCATAAATAAACAAAAGTTTGGAACAAATAAACCTACACATAAGGGGAAACAATAGACACCATGCTGCATGACTAGGCTCACGTATAATCAATCAAAAATATAGTGCATAAGCACCATCAGCTAAATTTTTCAGGTGTTGATGCACAACAAGCTTGGAAATAGCATTTTTGGAAAACTTTAGATATTTAGTTGATTAAATTTTTGTGGGGGCAGGGATAACTAAAGACACTAGGCCTTTACATTTACCTCAAGGTATTTGGCGATCAAAGGAGTTAGATATGCATCTGCACAGGTAGTAAAACCACGAGGCACAGCTCTCACCATTGGCATCACTTGTGAACTTAAAGAGACATGTTGAAATCCCATGGATATGCATAAATCTTTCACAAGGAGTTCATGCTTGTCATACCTAGAAAAATTAAGTTAAAATAAATCTTTTACTTGCTAGGTTGGGTATCATTCAAGTGCTGACAAAGGTGCAGGAGAGTAAACTTAATTAAACATGCTAAAATGCTACCGACTCATTAGTTAGCAATATATTTTAGACAATATTGTAACGTTGTGAGAATTTGACAAAACTATTTCCAAAGTGCTGCAATAATCTACGTACAAGTCTTGGAGTGACATTTTAATTTACTCAAATTGCATTCCATTTATTATTGCTGAAAGTAAGTGTATGCGGGAGAACAAAGAACTTTTTTAACGTTATTATATCAAGGGACTTAAAAAAAAGGCTAAATTGTCCTCACCTCTTTTACATACAACATATAGGGAAGGAGGAACGAAATGGTATATTAAATTTGCCCTATATTTCATGTTCAGCAGGTCATAATTTTTTTCTCAAGGTTGCCCACCAGCTACACAGCGCTGAGTGACAGGGTTTTTTTCCCTTCACAAACTACACAGTAAAGTAACTTTCCTTACATGTAAGAATGAAGGAATACAATGGCTACGGACTGAATTCCTGTGTGCAGCAAAGGAGTCAACTGTTCCCTCACTTTGACTAAATCCAATTCTTGTCGAATGAGAACTTTTTCTTGAGTTGTGCTACTATAGTCGGGTCTCCAGGTCTGCACAGTTTCGCAGTCACATCGATCCAGAATAACGCGCTCGTCTATTTCAACCACTTGTTCGTACAAGCCGTCTAACATTGATATGCTCTGTGCAGAGGAAAAGTGTCAAAATGGAGGGGACATTAGATGTGCAATTTTTCACGAGAATTCGGTCCGATTTTTTCAAAAATTTTCAATAAAAAGGAAATATTGTAATCGTTTTATGGAAGAAAGTAATTTCATCATTCAATGGCATTCAAATGCAAGACTGCTAAACATACGAGAAACGAATGTGTGGCAAAAAAATCCAATTTTTAGCCTATTCAATTCCGAAACCTAATATATTAGTTTGTGTTTTAATTCAAACTAATCTACCTAGAAAAATTGAAATAATTCTCATAACAAATTAGCTGACTTATTGATTTCAATCATTTGAATCGTCTTTGAGATAAATAAAACAAAAATTAAATATAAACATCATAGAAATGAAAATACGAATGAAGGCTAAAGCCTTTATGAATGTTAGATACAAGGATTAAAATTTGCATGACAATTTCACACACAGTCCCATAGAAAATTTCACATCAGATTCAGAAGGATGTGAATAATTTTGTATGCTAAATAACCAACTAGGAATGACATCAAACACACTCCATCCCTATGTTGAGTGGTCCATATTATTCGCTCCATGAAAGCAATTCATCATAATATTTTAATGAATAGGAGTAATGAGTTGTCATTCCTAGACTAGTATCTACATAGAGGAGGAAAAATAATTTCTCTCATGAATTAAATTTGCTCACCAAATCAAAAATCTCTGGTCTCGCTTGGTTCCCAATGTGCAAAAGGTCTCGAAATCCTTTGGTGATGAGCAAAGCCATTCTTTCACCTTGACGTTCCAAAAGGGCATTTGTTGCCACAGTGGTTCCCATCCGAATCCAGTCAATCAGGGAGCCATCAATGGATTCATTTTGCTGGATGCTTTTCCCTGTTTCCTGCAAACGAATGTTTTGTGAAGGCAATTTTGCTACGCTGTATTTACTTGTTAGTGCTAGCATAGCTCTTTACGCTCATTACTGGATATTCAGATTTGCAAATTAAGTTAATTTGTTAGTAAGCAAAACGTGTTTCATATTGCATAAAACACAGGTAGAAATAATCAAACATATATAACGAGACTCTTTTTAAGCGATTCCACAAAATTAGCCGCCGTATTTATGAAACGATTTGCTTCAAAGTCGTTTTAAAATGATTCTGAAGTGCACGCTGAGTGCTTTTGTTCTGGGAGTTTAAGCCGTGTGCACCTTAATTAACGAGATAATTGTCCATTAAGTTGGTTATTTAAAAAATTTTCATTTCATTTTATCCCATCTTCGAGCGCTGACTTAACATTGTTTGATTTACCTTCATTTGAAGTAGAGAATTGGAGTAGGTGGGTAGGTTCTGAATTATTTTTCGAATAGTTCCTGTGTTA
>Ga0210040_10004857_pt1 | contig 17319 bp, 14 predicted proteins | sample CryGeyCG12114_NA_FD_185462 | JGI IMG/M metagenome (GOLD analysis project Ga0210040, IMG submission 185462) | Groundwater microbial communities from aquifer - Crystal Geyser CG19_WC_8/21/14_NA (SPAdes) (version 2) | ecosystem: Environmental > Aquatic > Deep subsurface > Groundwater | place: USA... | reverse complement strand
GCACGAAGTGGTGGCGGACAATGTGCGCCGGCTGAAGGCGATCAGCGGGCTCGATGCGGTGAGCTTCCACATGTCAGGCACTGAAGCGGTGATGCAGGCGGTGCGGCTGGCGCGCTATCACACGGGCAGGAGCCATCTGGTGCGCTTCGCCGGCGCCTATCACGGCTGGTGGGGAGATGTGCAGCCGGGCATCGGCAATCCGGTCCCGGCAGACCGCACGTACACGCTCGCCGACATGAGCGAGGCGACGTTGGATGTGCTGGCGACGCGCAGGGACATAGCCTGCGTGCTGGTAAACCCGCTGCAGGCGATGCACCCCAATGCCGGCGCTCCGGGCGACAGCGCGCTGGTGGAGGCGCGCGGCATTGCCGGCGTGTACCGGGCGGCCTATTCGGCCTGGGTGAAACGGCTCGCCGAAACCTGCCGCACGGCTGGCATCGTGCTGATCGTGGATGAAGTGTTCACCGGCTTTCGCCTGGCACCGCGCGGCGCGTGTGAATATTTTGGAATTGAGCCGGACATGGTGACCTTCGGCAAGACGCTCGGCGGCGGCCTGCCGGTAGGGGTGGTGTGCGGTCGAGCCGACCTGATGTGCCGCTACAAGCCCGATCGCCCGGCCGACATCTGCTTCGCGCGCGGCACCTTCAACTCGCATCCATACGTGATGGGCGCGATGCACGCCTTCCTTACCTGGCACGCCAGCGATGAGGCGGCGGCGGCTTACGAAGGCGTGGACGAGCGCTGGAATCTTCGCGCCGCCGAGCTCAACCGGCGGCTTGAGCGCGAGGGGTTAAGCCCGCGCATCGCCAATCTCGGCACTGTGTGGACGGTGAACCACGCCGCGCCTTCGCGCTACAATTGGATGCTGCAATATTACCTGCGCGCCGAGGGCCTGGCGCTCGGCTGGACGGGCACCGGGCGGATGATCTTTTCCTTTGCTTATGGCGATGGGGATTTCGCGAAGGTCGCCGATCGCTTCATGGCGGCGGCGCAGGCGTTCGAAGCGGATGGGTGGGCCTGGAGCCCGCCCGGCGCGACCCCGAAGGATGCGCGCCGGCAGGTGCTACGAGAGGTCGCGGCGGCCAAGCTGTGGCGGTTGAGAGCAAACGGCTAGTCTGCTCCCAGGTGGAGAGCGGAACGGCGGGTTTCGGTTGGCTGTAGGCTATAGTGAAAGGTCGGTTTAGTCGTACTCGTACTTCAACCCACTAAGTGTTGGAAAGAGAAAGGCCAGCAGCAGGTAATCGAGGATGAATATTGGTGCCAAAATCACCGCGGGTTTTGGTATCCATTCACCACCGACGAGATACAACGCTACAATATGGAGAGCGCCATATGTCGTGAGAGTGATCCAATATCGTGGTTTACCGGCGCCCTCGCATAGGCATAAGCGGTCACGCCGATCGGAACGGCAGACATGGCTGCTAAAAAGGCGATGTCTGAGCCTAGTCCGGCATAGGTCAGTATAAGCCAAAGAGCGAGCATCAGTGGAAGGAGCCATGCGAGGTGGCGCCTTCCAAAGACACGAAACCGTCGTTGATGCGCACTCATGGTGGTTCGTAACGTAGCTCTGAACGATCCGCTATCTGGGATTGCAGATAGGTTCGTTCTTGACCACTATTGGGCGTTAGCCCGCATCAACCAACCGATGGCTTCTTCCCCCGCTTACGCCTGCATCAGCCGCGCGGAGCCGGCCTCCAAGCCAATGCGGTGCGCGCGAGCTTTACGGGCGCCTTGGCGTAGAGCTTCATGTCGTGGAATGGATCGGTGATGATCTTCGTCGCCCAGACCAGCCCGGTCTCCACATCGCGGATGAAGAACAGCTGCACGGTGCGGAAGATGAGCGCGCCCAGGCCGATATTGAGCCAGATGATGCCCAAATTCTCAAGGAAGCCCATCGCCGTCGTGTGCGGGTCGGAGAAGAGCCCGAAAAAGGTCGGGTCCAGGAGCAGCGGGATGGGCGAGAGCGCCCACAGGCTCATCAGCACCACCTTGCGCACCAGATTGTAGCCGACCTTCACCTCTTCCTTGTACTGGTGCGAGGCATCGTTGACGTGGTCATAGCCCTTGGGCTCGAAGAAGAAGTGCCCGGCCTGACGGCTGGTCATGGCGAAGCCCCAGGCGAGCAGCGCGGCGAGCCAAGGGTAGTTCCACACCAGCGCATAGCTCAGCACGAAGGTGCAGGCGCTGAAGAAATGCAGTGCCTGGTTGATGATGCTGTGGTGGTAATAGCGGTGATCGTCCCAGCGCTGTTCGGCCAGTTGTTCGCGCAAACGCCCCATCGAAAACTCCGTCCTTATGTTTCTTGCGGTCCTGGACCTTGTTGCCGAACCGGCTCGTCAGCCGGGCAGCTTGCGATAACGCACGAGCGAGAAGTGGCCGAGCGGCGGCAGCGGCTGGTTCTCCACCAGTTCCACTCGGCCGTTGGCGCGCGCCCAGGCCTCGTAGCGGCTAAAGGGAAACTCGGTGCGGAAGCCGAGCCGGGTGGTCACCGGCATCAGCGCCTTTTCGATCTGTCCGCGCAGGCCCGTATTGGCGCCGATGCGGGTGGTGATGACGATCTCGCCACCCGGCCGGATCACGCGCACGAACTCGTCAAGTGCGCGCTCGGGATTGGGGACGGCGGTGACGACATATTGCGCCACCACCACGTCGAACGCATTGTCCGGATACTGAAGCGCCTCGGCATCCATCACCGCGATGTCCTCGACATTGTCGAGGCCATAGCGGTGTTTGCGCTCGCGCGCCTTGTCGAGCATGGCATCGGCGATATCGATCGCCACGAGGCGCGTCGTCCGCTTGTATTGCGGCAGCGAAATGCCTGTGCCTGCGCCCACTTCGAGCACCCGGCCGCCCACCGCCTCGGCGCGCTGGATCGATTCCGCGCGCCCGAAGGTGAAGACCTTGCCGAAGATCATGTCATAGATGGGCGCCCAGCGGTCGTAGGCCGCTGCCACACCCTCCGTCCGCATCAACCCGGAACCTGCTCTCGAAGCCATAGCATGCTGATATGAAGCTGGATTATTTCCGGCGAACGACGCGCGTGCGACCGAATGGTGACAAGGAGCACCTTGCCGCTGGGGCGAGTACGCTGCTCTCGCTCCTGTCGGTGCCTCTGGCGGGCGGCTGGGACCGACAGGGCCGTCCGATGGTTGTCGGCAAGCGGGACAGAAAAGATGATGCGACAAAGGCAACCGGTGCTTGTGTTGCCCATATGCAACACTATCTCACGGTCGAGATAATCACGGGGTAGATGATGAATCTGGAGAAATTCACCGATCGCGCAAAGGGCTTCCTGCAGGCCGCGCAGACCGTTGCCATCCGCAATTCGCACCAGCGCATTTCGCCCGAGCACCTGCTGAAGGCGCTGCTCGAGGACAATGAAGGCATGGCTTCTGGCCTGATCCAGCGCGCGGGCGGCAATGCGAAGCTAGCGGTCGACGAAGTGGATGCGGCGTTGGCCAAGGTTCCGGCTGTGTCCGGCTCGGGCGCGCAGGCGACTCCTGGTCTTGACAACAATGCGGTGCGCGTACTCGACCAGGCGGAGCAGCTGGCCAGCAAGGCGGGCGACAGCTTCGTGCCGGTCCAGCGCGTGTTGCAGGCGCTCGCGCTGGCGACCGACAATGCTGCCGGCCGGGCATTGAAGACCGCGGGGGTCGATGCCAAGGCGCTCGAGCGGGCTATTCAGGACGTCACCGGCGGGCGCACCGCCGACAGCGCCGGGGCAGAGCAGGCCTATGATGCGATGAAGAAATATGCCCGCGACCTCACCGAGGCTGCGCGTGCGGGCAAGCTCGACCCGGTGATCGGGCGCGACGAGGAGATCCGCCGCACCATCCAGATCCTCGCCCGTCGGACCAAGAACAACCCGGTCCTGATCGGTGAGCCCGGCACCGGCAAGACGGCCATTGCCGAGGGATTGGCGCTGCGCATCGCCAATGGTGACGTGCCCGACAGCCTCAAGGACCGCGCGCTGATGAGCCTCGACATGGGCTCCTTGATTGCTGGTGCAAAATATCGCGGCGAGTTCGAGGAGCGGCTGAAGGCCGTGCTCGACGAGGTGAAAGGCGCCGAAGGCCACATCATCCTGTTCATCGACGAGATGCACACGCTGATCGGCGCGGGCGCGTCCGAAGGCAGCATGGATGCCGGCAACCTGCTCAAGCCTGCCCTCGCGCGGGGGGAGCTGCATTGCATCGGCGCCACCACGCTCGATGAATACCAGAAATATGTAGAGAAGGATGCCGCTCTCCAGCGCCGCTTCCAGCCGGTTTATGTCGACGAGCCGACGGTGGAAGATACGATCAGTATCCTGCGCGGATTGAAGGAGAAGTACGAGCTGCATCACGGCGTGCGCATCACCGATGGCGCGCTGGTGGCCGCGGCGCAGCTTTCCAACCGCTACATCTCCGATCGCTTCCTGCCCGACAAGGCGATCGACCTGATGGATGAGGCGGCCAGCCGCATCCGCATGGAGGTGGAGAGCAAGCCCGAGGAGATCGAGGGGCTTGACCGGCGCATCATCCAGCTCAAGATCGAGGAGCAGGCGCTCGGCAAGGAAACGGACCGCGCCTCGCAAGACCGGCTTGCAGCCTTGCGCGAGGAGCTTGGCAATCTGGAGCAGCAATCGAGCGAGCTCACGACGCGCTGGCAGAACGAGCGCGACAAGATCCATGCCGAGGCGAGGATCAAGGAAGAGCTCGACGCCGCTCGGATCGAACTCGATCAGGCGCAGCGCCAGGGCGATCTCGCGAAAGCGGGCGAGCTGTCATACGGCCGCATCCCCGATCTCGAACGGCGCCTCTCTGAAGCCGAGGGCCTGACCGAGAATGCGATGCTGCGCGAGGAGGTGACCGAGGACGATATCGCCGGTGTCGTCAGCCGCTGGACCGGCGTGCCGATCGACCGGATGATGGCGGGCGAGCGCGAGAAGCTGCTCAATATGGAGCAGACGATCGGCCGGCGGGTCATTGGGCAGGAAAGAGCCGTGGAGGCGGTGTCCAAGGCCGTGCGCCGCGCGCGTGCGGGGCTTCAGGATCCCAACCGCCCGCTCGGCAGCTTCCTGTTCCTCGGCCCCACGGGCGTCGGCAAGACCGAGCTCACCAAGGCGCTCGCCTCCTTCCTGTTCGACGATGACCGGGCGATGGTGCGCATCGACATGAGCGAGTTCATGGAGAAGCATGCGGTCGCCCGCCTGATCGGCGCGCCTCCGGGCTATGTCGGTTACGAGGAAGGCGGCGTGCTGACCGAGGCGGTGCGGCGCCGGCCTTATCAGGTCGTGCTGTTCGACGAAGTTGAGAAAGCACATTCGGACGTGTTCAACGTGTTGCTCCAAGTGCTTGATGATGGGCGCCTGACCGATGGGCAGGGGCGCGTGGTGGATTTCTCTAACACGTTGATCATCCTGACCTCCAACCTGGGCAGCCACTATCTCTCGAACATGACCGAGGGGCAGAGCGTGGCCGACGTGGAGCCACAGGTGATGGATTCGGTGCGGGCGCATTTCCGGCCCGAATTCCTCAACCGGCTGGACGAGATCATCCTGTTCCACCGCCTGAGCCAGGAGCACATGGCACCGATCGTCGACATCCAGGTGGCGCGGGTGCAGGATCTGCTGCGCGATCGCAAGATCACGCTGGACCTGACCGATGCGGCGCGCCGCTGGCTGGGCCGGGTCGGCTACGACCCGGTATATGGCGCACGGCCGTTGAAGCGTGCCGTGCAGCGCTATGTGCAGGATCCGCTGGCCGAGAAACTGCTCGGGGGCGAGGTGCCCGACGGAGCCACTGTCAAGGTTGAGGAAGGTGACGGCGCGCTCGACATGGCGGTAAGCTGAGCCGGGTGCGACCGAGGCGCCAACTCACGTGAGATGCAAGGCGGCGGGCACTTGTAGCTCGCCGCCTTGACCCGTTACCGCCGGCTTGTAGGGACGGCGAGAAGCCGGCCCACTGACAGGCGGCACGAGAGGGTGAGGACATGCAGATCAATAAGTCGATCGCCGCGGTGGTGACGGGCGGGGCGTCGGGCCTTGGCGAAGCGTGCGCGCGCATGCTCGCGGCAAAGGGCGCGCGTGTCGCGCTGTTCGATCTTAATGCCGAGCGTGGCCGCCAGGTTGCCGAGGAGATCGGCGGGATCGCCTGCACCGTAGACGTTGCCGACGAGGCCTCGGTCGATGCCGGCTTCGCACAGGCGCGGGAGGCGCATGGGCAGGAACGGGTGTTGGTCAATTGCGCGGGCATCGGCACGATCGGCAAGATAGTTCGCCGCGACAAGGAGACAGGCGCGATCAGTCATTTGCCGCTCGACCTGTTCATGAAGACCTTGGCGGTAAACCTCGCAGGCACCTTTCAGTGCATCGCCAAGTCGGCCACCGGCATGATGACGCTGGATGGGCTGGCGGATGGGGAGCGCGGCGCCATCGTCTGCACCGCGAGCGTGGCAGCGGTGGACGGGCAAGTGGGCCAGGTTGCCTATGCGGCCTCCAAGGCCGGCATTGCGGGCATGACCCTGCCCATCGCGCGCGACCTGATGAGCGAGGGCATTCGCATCAACACCATCCTGCCGGGTGTGTTCAATACGCCGCTGCTGGCCGGCCTGCCGGAAAAGGCGCGCGAGGTGCTGTCGCAATCGATCCCGTTCCCCAAGCGTTTGGGAGACCCGCAGGAATTCGCGCAGCTCGCGCTGATGATGGTCGAGAACGGCTATTTCAACGGCGAGACGGTGCGGCTGGACGGCGCCATCCGCATGCCGCCCCGCTAACGGGCGGCGGGCCAGGGGCGGCGGCACTCGCAGGTAAGCCTACGGCTTTTGTGACAGAACGGCGGCAAGTCCCGGCTTGCCAAGGCCGGTGCGCTCGATCACACTTGTTTTCTATGAAGACGACTACGCCTCTCGCGACGTTCCTGCCGTATCAATTGTCCCTGACGTCCAATGCCGTCAGCGGCCGGATCGCGCAGGAATATCGGTCCCGCTTCGGGCTCAGCGTGTCCGAATGGCGCGTGATGGCCGTGCTCGGCGATGCCGGCGAGCTGACCCAGCGGGACCTGACGCGGCGCACGCTGATGGACAAGGTGGCGGTGAACAGGGCCTGCAAGGTGCTGGAAGACCGCGAACTGGCGAGCCGGACGCCCAATGCGCAGGACGGCCGCTCGCACCTGCTGGCGCTCACGGAGGAAGGCCTGGCCGTGCATGCGCAGATCATGCCCCTGGCCACCGAGATGGAGCGCCGCATGTTCGGCTTCTTCGACGAAGGCGAGCTCGAGCAGTTCCGCATGCTGCTCGACAAGGTGCGGAGCCGGGTGAACGATCTCGACGACGAGGCGCTGAGCGGCGATTTCGGCGTCGAATAGGCCAGCGAGCCGCCGCGCCGTTCGGTCGCGGGAGGCAGGGTCAGCCGCTGCCCGGTGCTCCGTCGCCGGCAAAGGCGTCGGCGATGGAGCAGGCGGCCGGTCCCAGGATCACGATGAACAACACCGGCAGGATGAACAGGATCAGCGGCACCGTCATGATCGCCGGCAGGCGCGCCGCCTTCTCCTCGGCGCGCAGCATGCGGGTGCTACGGAACTCGGCAGCGAGCACCCGCAGGGCCGAAGCAAGCGGCGTGCCGTAGCGTTCGGTCTGGATCATGGTCGTCACCACGCCGCGCATGGCATCCAGATCGACGCGGTAGGCCAGGTTCTCGAAGGCCTGGCGGCGTTCGGTCAGGAATGACAGCTCGATCGCGGCCAGTGCGAATTCCTCGCCAAGTTCCGGATAGGCACGGCCGAGCTCGCGCGCCACGCGGCCGAAAGCGGCATCGACCGTGAGCCCCGCCTCGGCGCAGATGACCAGCAGGTCGAGCGCATCGGGCAGGCCTTTCTGGATCGCCTTGGTCCGCTTGGTCGCCAGGTTCTTGAGGTAGAGTTCAGGCCCCTTGTACCCGGCGATGATGAGCCCGGCGAATGTCACGAAGCGGCGCAGGCTGCCCCATTCGGGAAACAGCGCCATCCAGTAAAGCGCGACGATGCCGCAAAAGCCGAGCACTGCGGGCAACACCATCCGCGCGAAGATGACCATGACGGCCATGTCCTTGTTGCGGATACCGGCATGGGCGAGCTTCTTCTGGATCTCGCCGATCTGGCTTTCCTGCAGCACCTTCATGGTGCGCAGTGTGTCCTTCATCCGATCGGTCCGCTCGCTGCCGCGGGCGACGCGCTGGCGTTTCCTCGCGCCCTGGCGAATGAGGCCGGTCTTCAGCTCATCGCGCCTTGCGTTGAGCGCCTTGACCCGGCGGGCCATGGGGTCACGCACGGTAAGCGCGGCATAGATCGCGAACAGCACGGCGAGCGCGGCAACGCCCGCCAGCATGGTGCCCGCGAATACGACATCGACGCCCATCAGGGTCGGTCCGGCTGCCGCAGAATTCATTGCCCGGCTCCTCCTCAGATCTCGAAACTGACCATGCGGGACATGATGAAGACGCCAAGCATCATCCAGGTCAGCCCACCCATGCCGGTGAGGATCAGCCGGTCTTCGGCAAAGAAGCCGGCGAGATAATTGGGGTTGATCCACCAGATCATGGCGAAGACCAGGAACGGCAGCGCGCCCACGATCCAGGCCGAGGCCTTGGATTCAGAACTGAGCGCCTTGATCTTGAGCTTCATCTGCGCGCGCTTGCGCAGCACGTCGGCAAGGTTGGACAGGGTCTCCGCCAGATTGCCGCCGGTCTCGCGCTGGATCGCCAGCGAAATGACGAAGAACTGGAATTCAGGCGTACCCAGCTTGTCCGCGGTGACCTGCAGCGCCTCGTCCAGCGAGCGGCCGATCTTGACCCGTTCGACAACTCCACGAAATTCGGCGCCGACAGGGCCTGGCATCTCGCGCGCCACGACGTTCATTGTCTCCGAAACCGGAAGTCCGGAACGCAGGCCGCGTACCAGCAATTCGATGGCGTCGGGAAACTTGGCGGTGAATGCGTTCATCCGCTTGGTGACGAGCCGACCCACGATCAGGTGCGGGATGCCCGCGCCCGCCACGATGCCAAGGCCGAGCGCCAGCAAGGCCGCGCCGGTTTGCACGAACACAATCAGCGTGACGAGCAGCACCAGCACGATCGTTGCGATGGCGAACTGTTTCACGGTCCAGCCACGCCCCGTCCGCTCGAGCCTGAGCGCCAGCGCGTCGAGCCGCGAGGAGGAGCCTGCAAGCTTGTGCATCCTGGGCCGGCGCGCATCGATCGCCTTGCGCAGCTGGCTTTCCACCTTGACGACGGTACTTTGGGAATGGCGCAGCCGAACCGCTTCCAGCCGGCGCTGGCTCGCCTTGACGGGCGAGGGCGCGGCGAGCGCTCCGTATGCGACCAGCGCGATGCCGGCGAGCGCGCCGATCAGCAGCATGAGCATGCTCATGGCCGGTTTCTCGCCATGCGTTGGCGGCGAAGCTGCAGCGGACCCATCGGCGGCATCAGGCCGCGCGCGCCTGCTTCGCCGAGGGCTTGTCCTTGCGCGAGAGCAGACCCTTCCAGTCGATCTTGCCGAGCAGCGACCCGGTTGCAGGCTCCGCGTCGGCCTGCGTGCTGCCCTCCGATCCGGGCTCGACGATGGCTTGCGCCAGCTTGAACAGCGGGGCGGCGGTCTTGCTTGCGCGGTTCGCCTCGGCAAAGCTCTGGCCAAGCCGCGCCGCATTGACGGCCGCTTTGTGGTCGTAGGGGATCGAGTGATCGACCTCGCGCTCTATGGCCGCGGTGAAATCGGCCTGGCTTATCTCGGATGTGCCCGCCTCCACCTTGTTCGCTGCGAGGATTATTTGTGCCTCGGGCGCATTCATGCGCAGCCAGGACAGGATGCGGATTGCATCGCGAGCGGAAGAAAGCGTCATCTCGGTCGCGAGCACCACGTTGTGCACGCCCGCGACCAGCTGCGGAAAATTCACCATCATCGAACGGGGCAGGTCGATGATGCAGGCCTCGAAAGACTGGCGGAACTCCTGCTCCAGACGAACGAAGGCCGACCCGTCGGTGATCAGAGCGGAATTGATCGGCGCCTCGGCCGACATGATGGACAATTTGTCTCCCGCGCGGATCATCGCCCGCTCGATGAACAGTCCGTCGATGCGCCCCGGGTTCTCGATTGCGTCGGTGAGGCCGCGGCCAGGCTCGAGATCGAGCGTCAGCGCGGCGGTGCCGAAATGCACGTCCAGGTCGAGCAGCGCGGTCGAGCGCTTGTGCTCGGTACTCAGCAGCCATGCAAGCGAAGTGGCGATCATCGAGGCGCCGACACCGCCGCGTGTGCCGATGATTGCGGTCGAGACATGGCTGTTTTCGCTCTCGCCCCCTTTCTCCCGCGCCGCGTTATTGGCGGTGCGAGCGCGCTCCAGAGCGTCGCGCAGCTGGGTCGGCGAGACCGGCTTGACCAGATAGTCCTGGATGCCGCGCGCCAGGAGATCGCGATAGAACGCGACATCGTTCACGCGGCCGATCGCGAACACGATCGTGCCGGGTTCGCAGACTTCGGCGAGGCTTTCTATGTCGAGCAGGGGATCGGCCGAGTCCGAAAGGTCGATGAGCAGCATGGCCGGGCTTGCCGTAACCGACAAGGCCTGCACCGCGACCCGCAGGCCGCCTTTCTTGCAGGCATCGGTGCGCCAGCCGAGTTCGACCAGCACCGATTGCAGGACGTCGAGCGTGTCATCGTCGCTGACGAAAGCCAGGAATGGATCGCGGCCGACAAGTTGCTGTGGTGAAGTGCCCTGGCTCATTCGCCGGTCTCGCGGCTGGACGTCTCGCTGAGGCCGGCCTCTCCGGTGGGTTTCTGCTCCCGGTAGCTGGCAATGGCCTTGGAAGCGGTCATCGCCATTGTCGATCCGGTCCCTTCGGCTCCCTCGAGCAGATGTTCCGGATTGGCGATCATGGCCGCGAGATTGCCGTTGACCGCGCAGCCGAATCCAGGACTCGTGGAATTGCCGAAATCGGCATCGGACTTGTCCGTCCAGTCCGGGCAACCAGGAACGCTGGCACGGCTCCGGGTAACGAGTACGCGCACTTGTCCCGGTGGCAGGCTCGCGGTGACGGCGGGCGAGGCGCTCTCAAGGCCTGTGCCGTGACGGGCGGCAAGTGCGGCGATGTCCGCGCGCAGGCTGTCGCTGGAGACCGCCGCGTCGACCGCCACCCGATCACCACTGCCGAGTGCGAGGCTGTCGAACCAGCCGGCAAGCCGCTCGCGCTCGGCAGGCGAGAGGGTGCCGCCCGACGCGGGCAGGTCGAGTGCGTAGGTGGACCGCTCGACCACGGGCTGCCGCACGGAGTAGAGCATAGGGTTTCCCTGCTGTGCGCCGCATCCGGCCAGGGCAAGAGCAAGGGTGCTGGCAGCGATCCTTGCGGCGATGATGGGGATAGTGCGGCGGATCATTGGCCTTGCTCCGGATTGGCGGACTGGGGCGCGGCAGCGGCTGCGGCGCCGGGAAGCGGATCGGCGAGCTGTAGTTGGGGCTGGAGCTGGGGTTGGACCTGCGGCTGGGGCCGTGCATCTCCCGAAGCCGCGCCAGTGTCCCGGTTGAGGAACAGCTGCTCGGCCAGCGAGGGCGCGGCATATCCATCTGTGGGCAACCTGATGTCGCGATCGTCCACCGGCTTCACCAGATAGGGCGTGACCACGATTACCAGCTCGGTCTCGCCCTTGCGGAACTCGGTGGAGCGGAACAGATTGCCCAGGATCGGGATGTCGCCGGCACCCGGTGCCTTGTCGATCGTATTGTTGGCGCTGTTGCTCATCAGGCCTGCAATCATGAAGCTCTGACCCGAGCCGAGCTCCACCGTGGTCTCCGCACGCCGCACGGTAAGCGCGGGGATCTGGAAGCCTTCTAGGGTGACGGCACCTTGCGTCGAAAGCTCGGAGACTTCGGGACGCACGCGGATGGAGATGCGCCCATCGGTAAGCACCGTGGGCGTGTAGGCGAGGCTGACGCCGTACTTCTTGTACTCGATCGTGGTCGTGCCGAGACCCTGGCTCAGCGGGATCGGGAACTCGCCGCCGGCCAGGAACTCTGCGGTTTCTCCCGAAAGGGCCGTCAGGTTCGGTTCCGACAGGGTGGTGACGAGGCCCTGCGTCTCAGCAAGATCCAGGGCGCCCAACAGATCGAAGCCGAATAGCCGCCCCAGCCCTGCGATAGTGGTGCCGTTATTGCTCGTATCCACGCCGGGACCGGGGATCTCCGTGCCATCAGGCAGAACGAAGGCCGGCTGCTCGATGTTCGTTCCCACCCCGAGCGGACCGTCGGGAGACCATTTGTCCTGGGCAAGGCTTCGGCCATTGCCGACGCCAAACCGGAAACCGCCGGTCCCATCGATGGTGGCGAGGTTGGCGCCGAGCGCCCGCACCAGCGAGCGGCTGACCTCGGCGAAGCGGACCCGCAGCATGACCTGCAGCGGCGTCGCCATCTTGAGGCGCGAGATAACCAGCGCGTTCTCGCCCATGAACGCCTTGACCAGCCGCTCGGCTTCGGCCGCGTCCTCGGGCTGCTGTACGGAGCCTGTCAGCAGCACCGTGTTCGCGCTCATCGTCGCGACCCGGATCTGCGCCTCGGGCATGGCGAGGCGCAGCATCTGGTCGACGGTGGAGATGTTGGAGCCGACGCGGACATTGGCCGACCAGATGATGTCGCCGGCCGCATTGCTCGCATAGACGGTAGTCTCGCCGCCGGAGACGCCGAACAGGTAAAGCTGGCGGGTCGATTTCACCTGGACGTCCGCGATGCCTTCGCTGGCGACGAAGATGTCGCTGATGGCCGATGGGAGCGTGAGGATCTCACCGCGTCCGATCGAAAGATCGACCGTCTGCGCGGGACCGATCGGCTGGACCAGTCCCTGCGCGCCTGCGGCGCTGCCTGGCATGGCCGAGATCGGCGCCAGCACGCACGCCGTGGCGAGCAAGGTCCTGGCAAGGAAGTTGGGCATGCGCATTCCCTTGATCGTCTCGACTGGCGCGGCTGTGCGTGGGTGGTGAATGGGGGCGAGGGGCATGACGCTTACTGCCCGCCCAGAATGCTGCCGACACGCCCGGCGCCAGCGGCGCTGCGGTCGAGCATGGCGCCCGCGCCGCGGTCGACCGCCTCCACGCTGGTCGCCTTGCCGCGGGTGACGCGCACCGCGGGACCAGCCGGAGCCGAAGATTGCGGCGCGCTCGCGCTTTCGGCAGGTGCTGCCGCGGCTTGCGACTGCATGGGCGGCGCGAATTGAGACGTCATCGGGGGCATGCTGCTACGCTGGAAGCGGGACACGTCGCCGCCCGTCTGGTATGTGGAAGGTCCGTCCTGCGGGCGGGCCAGGACTTCGCGCAGCAGCGCTTCCTCCTGCTCCTGCGTGGCGTTGTCGGGCAGATCGAGGTCTCCGGCGGCGATCGCGCGTTCAAGCTCGCTCTGATTGTCGGCGATCGAGCGCAGCGACAGGCTGAGTGTGCCAATCGTTTGCGCGACCGCGATCTTCTCGGCGATGGTCGGCGTCACTTCCAGCGTTACCATGCTGTAGTCCACCACCTCGGTCTTGCCGTCCTCACCAGTCGTGCTTTCGGTCGATTGATCGGTGGCGAGCACGCGCAGATTGCGCAGGATCGTCTCGGACGCCCTCAGCGCCTGGCCTTCTCCCTCCACGCTTTGCGTCAGCACCAGGTCCACCCTGTCGCCAGGGAAGACGAAGCCTGCCACGCCCGTTCCGGCTGAGACGGTGACGGTGACAGCGCGCATCCCCGGCCCGAGCGCCGCGGCGAGAAAACCGCGGTCGCCAGGCGCGACGAGCGAGCCCTGCGTCACCGGTTCGCCTGCGGTCAGCGGATAGCGCACCACGGTGCCGAGCAGCTTGGTGACATCGGCCTCGCCATCGACGAAATAGGCATCCTGCACCAATTCGCGCGGCCAGAGCTGGTAGCCGACCGCTTCTGCGGTTATGATGGTGCCCACGGGCAGGCTGCGCTTGGCGACCAGCACCTTGGGGCCTTCAGGCTGCGCCGGCTGGGCGGCCTCGACGGTAGGGGCAGCAGCGCCGGCAAACATGCTGCGCGCGGCGAGCGCAGCGATGACGGCCACCAACAGCGAGCCTGCCAGGAGGAACAGCTTTCTTCGGTCCATTTAAGGTCAGACCCTTTCGATTCCCGAGAGGCCGGGCACAGATCCGCTCTGTGAGATCATGGTTAAGATCGGGTTACCCGACGATGCCGGAGCCGCTGGCGGCAGGCAGGTAATCAGTTCCGATGACCCACAGGCCAGCCAGCGCGATGGCGACGCCGTAGGGGATGGTGAGTGCGCCCTTCTGCCGCCGCAGCACGTGCCAGGCGGCGAGGACCAGCGTCAGCAGGCCGCCCAGCAGCGCCATCGCCAGGATCAGCTTGAGGAACAGCGCGGGCGCGATCCACAATGCGAGCGCGGTCAGCAGCTTCACGTCTCCGCCGCCCAGCGCCCGGACGGCGAACAGGACGGCAAGGAGCGCGAAACTCGCCAGTGCCACGCCGAGCTGCATGGCGATGCCTGGCCAGAGCGCCAGGCCGTTCGCCCACCAAAAGACGGGCGCACCGAGCGCAATCGTGCCGTTCAGCCAATTGGCGATCCGGCGGGACCTGAAGTCCGTGAATGCGGCGGTGAGCAGTGCGATTGCCAGCGCGGCGAGCAGGGCGTAGCTGATCGGATTATCGGGCATGCGGGCGTCCGGAGAGTTTCTTCCTGGGACCTGCCTGCTAGCGCCGCGGGCTTACCAAATGGTAACCATGCGCGAAGGGAGGTTACGATCAGGCGCCATACTGCCGGAGCACGCCCGGGGTTCGATCCCAGGGCCATTCCAGCCCATGCGCGCGAATGGCGCTGGCATGCGGCCGATGGGCACGCGATCAGGGTGATAAACTGGCCCGATCCGGACGGTGAGACGTGCGGGTCGCTGCTTTTCATGGCCGGGCGCGGCGATGCGTATGAGAAATATTTCGAGAACTTCGAGGATTGGCGCGCGCGGGGATGGCGGGTGAGCGCAGCCGATTGGCGCGGCCAGGCGGGCTCCGGGCGGCTGGGCGCCGACGCGGTGACCGGCCATGTCGACGATTTCGCGTTGTGGGTGGAGGATCTCGGCCAGTTCTGGCGACAATGGGCGCCCGGGCGCCAAGGGCCGCTCGTGCTCACCGGCCATTCCATGGGCGGGCATCTCGTGCTGCGGGCTGCAGCCGAAAAGGCACTCGACCCTGCGCCCGCGGCGCTGATCCTGTCCGCGCCCATGCTCGACGTGCAGCCAGAACGCGTGCCGCTGTGGCTGCGCGGTCTGATCGCCCGCGTCATGTCCGCGATCGGCGATGCGCGGCGCCCGGCCTGGAAGTGGAGCGAGCAGCCCGGCGCGATGCCCGCTTCCCGCCAGAAGCTGCTGACGCATGACGATGCCCGCTATGCCGATGAGCTGTGGTGGCGCGACGAGCGGCCCGAACTGGTCATGGGGCCGGGCAGCTGGGGCTGGGTCGATGGCGCGATGCGCTCAATCGGCCTGCTTGCGCGGCGCGGCGTGCTCGAATCGCTCGATATTCCCGTGTTCCTGTTCGCGACACGCTCGGATCGGCTCGTCGGATTTCACGCGGTCGAGCGGGCGGCCAAGCGCCTGCCGCGAGCTGAGACGCTCTATTTCGGCGCCGAGGCACGCCATGAGATCCTGCGCGAGACCGATGCCGTGCGCGACCGGGCGCTCGCTGCCATCGACGCCTTTCTCGCGCGGGTCCGCGATCGGGCGAGAGCGACTGCGTGAGCGAGACCTGCGACATTGCGGTGATCGGCGCAGGCATTGCCGGGGCGAGCATCGCCGCCGAGCTTGCGCCCCATGCGGATGTGGTGATCGCCGAGGCGGAAGACGCGCCGGGCTATCACACCACCGGACGCTCGGCAGCGTTCTGGGAGGAATGCTATGGCGGGCCACAGATTGTCCCGCTGACGCTGGCCTCAGGCCCTTACCTGCGCGCGCTCGATGCGCTGCACCGCCGCGGCGCGCTGTATATCGCCCGCGCGGGGCAGGAGGATGCGATCGGGCGTTTCCTCGAGCGGTTCGAAGGCACGGGCGTGAGCATTGCGCGGCTCGGACGAGCGGAGGTCGCCGCCCGCATTCCCGGGCTGAAGCCGGAATGGGCGCACGCGATCGACGAGCCGGCCTGCGCCGATATCGACGTGGCGCGCGTTCACCAGCATTATCTCGGCCTTGCCCATCAGGGCGGTGCGCAGCTGCGCGTGCGGCACCGGCTGCGGGCAGCGGAACGCGAAGGCGATGGATGGCGGCTCGACTTCGGACCGGCTGGGGACCTGCGCGCCGGCGTGCTTGTCGATGCCGCCGGCGCCTGGGCGGACGGCGTGGCGCGGCTTGCCGGCGCGCGGCCACTGGGCATCGGGCCGCTGCGCAGGACAGTGGCGCAGCTGCGAGTGGACCCATCGCCGCCTGCCGACCTGCCACTCGTGCTCGACCTTTCGGGCGAATTCTACTTCAAGCCCGAGAACGGCCGGCTGTGGCTTTCCCCGCATGACGAAACGCCGAGCGAACCGTGCGACGCCGCGCCCGAGGAGTTCGACGTGGCGCTCGCCATCGACCGGCTGCAGCGCGTCGTCGACTGGCGCGTGGAGGCGGTGGAGCGCAAATGGGCGGGACTGCGCAGCTTCGCGCCCGATCGCCGACCGGTCTATGGCTTTGATAGCGCGCGCGAGGGCTTCTTCTGGTTCGCAGGCCAAGGCGGCTTCGGCATCCAGACCGCGCCCGCTGCCGCCCGGCTGGCAGCGCAAGTGCTGCTGGACCTGCCGCGCGATTCGATGACCGAGGCGCTCGATGCCAGCCTCTATTCGCCTGCGCGCCTTGCGAATGGCCCGCAGGCGTAGCGCGAGTGTCCGCAGCTGGGTGGCACAGCAAGCGCGAGGAGCGTCAGATCAAACCCTGCGCAGCCTCGCTGGCGAGCTTGTCGACCCGCTCGTTCTCGACATGGCCGGCATGGCCGCGAACCCATTCCCAGCTTACCTTGTGAGGCGCCGCGGCCGCTTCCAGTTCGCGCCACAGATCGGCGTTCAGCACCGGCTTCCTGGCCGCGTTCACCCAGCCTTTGCGTTTCCAGCCGAAGATCCACTTGGTTATGCCGTCGATCACATAGCGGCTGTCTGTATGGAGCGTCACCGCGCAGGGCTCCTTTAGCGCCGACAAGCTGCGGATGGCCGCGGTGAGCTCCATGCGGTTATTGGTCGTCTGCGGCTCGGCGCCCCAGAGCTCCTTTTCGTTGGCGCCCATCCGCAGCAACGCGCCCCAGCCGCCCCGGCCCGGATTGCCCTTGCAGGCGCCGTCGGTAAAGATTTCCACCTGCTTCA
>Ga0210040_10004856_pt1 | contig 17323 bp, 29 predicted proteins | sample CryGeyCG12114_NA_FD_185462 | JGI IMG/M metagenome (GOLD analysis project Ga0210040, IMG submission 185462) | Groundwater microbial communities from aquifer - Crystal Geyser CG19_WC_8/21/14_NA (SPAdes) (version 2) | ecosystem: Environmental > Aquatic > Deep subsurface > Groundwater | place: USA... | reverse complement strand
CCATATATGGTATCAATCCAGATACAGGCGAGGAAGTATCCCGTAAACCAGATACAAAAGAGCCATTTGCCGGTCTTGCATTCAAAATTGCAACTGACCCGTTTGTAGGTCGTTTATGTTTTGTTAGAGCTTATTCAGGCGTACTAGAAGCCGGATCTTACGTGTACAATACGCGTTCTACTAATAAAGAACGTATCTCCCGTATTTTCCAGATGCATGCCAACAAGCAGAATTCAATTGAAAGATTAGAAGCCGGAGATATTGGAGCAGTAGTAGGATTTAAAGATATCAAAACCGGAGATACTCTATGTGCCCAGGATGCTAAGATAGTTTTTGAATCAATGGATTTCCCGGAGCCGGTAATTGGTTATGCTATTGAGCCCAAAACCCAAGCAGATGCTGATAAAATGGGTATGGCTATTGCAAAATTAGTAGAAGAAGATCCAACGTTAAAAGTTCATACTGATTTGGAAACAGGTCAGACTATTCTGAGAGGAATGGGTGAATTACACCTTGAAATTATCATGGACCGGATGCGTCGTGAGTTTAAGGTAGAAATTAATCAGGGTGCACCACAGGTAGCATATAAAGAAAGCATTACTGCTAGTACCGAACACCGCGAAACGTATAAAAAACAATCAGGTGGTCGTGGTAAATACGGCGATATTGTCTTTGAATTAGGACCAAGAGACGATGAAAAGCCAGGTTTAGAATTTGTTAACGGTATTGTTGGTGGGGTAATTCCAAAAGAATTTATTCCGGCTATCCAGAAAGGTTTCGAAGAATCCATGAAAGAAGGTGTATTAGCTGGGTTCCCGATAGAATCTATGAAAGTACGCTTATTCCACGGATCTTATCATGATGTCGATTCAGATGCTTTATCGTTTGAATTAGCAGCGCGGCAAGGTTATAGAGAAGCAGCTCGCAAGTGTAAGCCGAAATTGTTGGAACCAATAATGGCTATTGAGGTTATTACACCGGATGAATATACCGGACCAGTAACTGGCGATTTAAATCGTAGAAGAGGTTTAATGAAAGGTATGGATACGAAAGCCGGATCACAGGTTGTGAAAGCAGATGTGCCCTTATCCGAATTATTTGGTTACGTTACGGATCTTAGAACCCTTACATCCGGTCGGGCTACAGCTAACTTAACTTTCTCCCATTATGAGCAAGTACCACAAAACTTAGCCGAAGGAATTGTAGCAAAAGTAAAAGGTACAGGAAAATAGTCTAAATAAAATGAACCAGAAAATTAGAATCAAATTAAAGTCTTACGATCACAACTTGGTTGATAAATCAGCCGAGAAAATCGTGAAAGCAGTAAAGACAACCGGTGCCATTGTAAGTGGACCTATTCCTTTGCCGACCGAAAAAGATATTTATACGGTATTGCGTTCTCCGCACGTAAATAAAAAAGCAAGAGAGCAGTTTCAATTGTGTACCTATAAAAGGTTAGTAGATATTTATTCTACGAGCTCCAAAACGGTAGATGCTTTAATGAAATTAGAGTTGCCTAGTGGAGTAGATGTTGAAATTAAAGTTTGATAACTTAAAAACTACATAAAAAAAAGAGCCAGCACAAGCTGGTTCTTTTTTTTATGTAGTTAATTTAAAATAATTTACAAAAGTAGTTGCAAAAAGAAATATAAAAATAGTATCTTTGCACTCCCTTAACGAAGGGATATATTCATATTCATTTATCAGAAAGTAGAATGCCTGGAATAATCGGTAGAAAAATCGGAATGACAAGCCTCTTCACACCTGATGGAAAGAGTGTAGCCGCTACACTCATTCAAGCAGGTCCGTGTGTGGTTACACAAGTAAAAACAATAGACAACGATGGCTATGCAGCTGTACAGGTTGGCTATAGTGACAAAAAAGCTAAGTTAGCCAACAAAGCTGAATTAGGACACTTCCAAAAAGCTAACGCAACTCCTAAAGTAAAGGTTGTTGAGTTTAGAACTGAAGATAATACATATAATTTAGGAGATACCATCAACGTAGATTTCTTCGAAGAAGGAGAGTTTTTAGATGTAGTGGGTACTTCAAAGGGTAAAGGTTTCCAGGGCGTTGTAAAACGTTATAACTTTGCTGGTGTTGGTGGCCAGACTCACGGTCAGCACAACCGCTTAAGACACCCTGGTTCCATAGGCGCTTGTTCTTGGCCATCCCGGGTATTTAAAGGTATGCGCATGGCAGGCCGGATGGGTAATGATCGTGTAAAAATCCAAAACCTACGGGTTTTACGCGTATTAGCCGACAAAAATTTAATTGTAGTAAGTGGTTCCGTTCCAGGTGCCAAAAATTCATTCTTAGTTTTAGAGAAATAAAATGGAGCTTTCTGTTATAAATAGCACAGGACAGGATACAGGCCGTAAGGTAACCCTTTCGGAAGAAGTATTTGGCATAGAGCCTAATACCCATGCCATGTATCTGGATGTAAAGCAATACTTGGCCAATCAACGTCAAGGTACGCACAAGTCCAAAGAACGCAACGAAGTTTCGGGTACTACCAAGAAACTAAAGAAGCAAAAAGGAACTGGTGGAGCACGTGCCGGTAGCATGAAGTCGCCGGTGTTTATTGGTGGTGGCCGGGTGTTTGGTCCAAGACCAAAAGATTACAGCTTCAAATTAAATAAAAAACTAAAGGAATTAGCGCGTTTATCTGCTCTATCTACATTAGCCCGCAATAACAAAGTAGCATTAATAGAAGCATTAAATATTGATGCTCCTAAAACCAGTGCTTTTGTACAAGTAGTAAATAATCTGAAAATAAATAGCCGGAAAACTTTAATTGTAACGGCCCAAAACAATCAGAATATTTATTTATCCAGCCGGAATTTAAAAGGCTATAAAGTAGCTGAAGCGAAAGATTTAAATACCTACGATATTTTGAATGCAGATACATTGCTGCTGACGGAAGAATCATTAAAAACATTAGAGCAACTTTATAGCACAAAATAATGGAAGTATTAAAGAAGCCTATCGTTACAGAAAAATTTACCGCCCAGAATGAAGTAGGTAAATATGCTTTTGAAGTTGCTAAGACAGCGAACAAAGTAGAAATAAAAAAAGCGGTAGAGAAATTGTATGGCGTAACCGTGGAGAAAGTAACAACAATGCGGACGCAAGGTAAATTGAAAACAAAGAATACTAAAGCTGGTGTAGTTAGTGGTCGGAAGCCCATGGTTAAAAAAGCAGTTGTAAGCCTGAAAGCAGGAGACGTAATTGATTTCTATAGCGGTATTTAATAATTAATAGAAATGGCATTAAGAAAACTAAGACCAACATCACCAGGTCAAAGATTCCGGGTAGCACCCCAGTTTGATGAAATAACTTCATCAACGCCGGAAAAATCTTTGTTGGCACCTATTTCAAAATCTGGTGGACGAAATGATGACGGTAAAATGACTATGCGCTACATTGGTGGAGGTCATAAAAAGAAATACCGTTTAATTGATTTCAAAAGAACCAAATTTGGTGTACCAGCAACTGTAAAATCAATTGAGTACGATCCAAATAGAACCGCGCGAATTGCTCTGTTATTTTATGCAGACGGCGAGAAAAGCTACATTTTAGCTCCGGCCGGTTTAAAAGTAGATTCAACAGTAATATCCGGTCCTGGAGTTGCACCGGAAGTAGGTAATTGTTTACCTCTTTCTGATATTCCACTAGGTACTATTGTTCACAATATTGAATTAATGCCAGGGAATGGTGGTACGCTAGCTCGTAGTGCCGGTACTTACGCTCAGTTAGTAGCCCGCGAAAGTAAATACGCAACTCTTAAATTGCCATCCGGCGAAATGAGAATGGTTTTGGTTACTTGTATGGCTACGGTGGGTACTGTTTCTAACTCCGATCACATGAATGTGAACTTAGGTAAAGCTGGTAGAAGCCGTTGGTTAGGTATTCGTCCACGGGTTAGAGGGGTAGCCATGAACCCGGTTGATCACCCGATGGGTGGTGGGGAAGGTAAATCTTCCGGAGGTCAGCCAAGATCTCGTAAAGGTTTATTTGCAAAAGGCAAAAAGACCCGGAACAAGAATAAATATTCAGAGAACCTGATTGTTAATAGAGGTAAAAAATAAATGGGAAGATCATTAAAAAAAGGGCCTTATATTGACTTCAGGCTCGAAAAGAAAGTAACAACAATGGACGATAGCGGCAAAAAAGCTGTTATCAAAACATGGTCACGCCGCTCCATGATTTCACCGGATTTTGTAGGTCATACTTTTGCAGTACATAACGGGAATAAATTTATACCGGTTTATGTTACGGAAAACATGGTAGGTCATAAATTAGGTGAATTTGCTCCCACCAGGAATTTCAGAGGTCACGTAGCTAAAAAAGATAAAGGTAAGAGATAATCATGGAAGCAGTAGCTAAATTAAAAAATGTCCCTTCCTCCCCTCGCAAAATGCGATTAGTGGCAGGTTTAGTAAGAGGACTTAACGTTACCAAAGCATTGGCTTTATTAAAATTTGAAGCAAATAGTGGTGCGGAGAAAATAGAGAAACTGTTGTTATCTGCTTTATCGAACTGGCAACAAAAAAATGAAGATGCGCGAATTGAAGATTCAAATCTTTATATTAAAGAAATTAAAGTAGACGAAGGTAAAATGTTGAAACGTTTGCGTCCTGCTCCCCAAGGAAGAGGTCACCGCATCCGGAAAAGATCTAATCACGTGACGCTTATTATAGATAGCCGTCCGGAAGAAGCGATTTTAGTTTCAAAAGAGTCTGATAACGCGAAATAAGAAGTAGAAATGGGACAAAAAGTAAATCCAGTAGGTTTAAGATTAGGTATCGTCAAAGGATGGGACTCTAATTGGTATGGAGGAAAAGATTTCGCAGAAAAGCTCGTTGAAGACGAAAAAATCAGAAAATATATTCTGGCCCGTATTCCAAAAGGTGGTATTTCAAAAATAATAATTGAGAGAACCCTTAAACGGATCACGATTACTATCAACACTGCTCGTCCGGGCGTTGTAATTGGTAAAGGCGGTCAGGAAGTAGATAAAATAAAAGAAGAGCTTAAAAAAATTACCGGCAAAGATGTACAGATTAACATCTACGAAATTAAACGTCCGGAATTAGATGCTAAGTTAGTAGGGGAGTCTATTGCCCAACAATTACAAGCTCGTATCTCTTTCCGCCGGGCTATGAAGCAAGCTATTCAGGCAGCTTTGCGGGTAGGTGCTGAAGGTATTAAGGTGCAAGTATCTGGCCGTTTAGGTGGTGCCGAGATGGCTCGTACCGAGCATTATAAAGAAGGTAGAACTCCATTGCATACCTTGCGTGCTGATATCGATTATGCTTTATCAGAAGCGCAAACAGTGTATGGCAAGTTAGGGATCAAAGTATGGATCTTTAAAGGAGAAATTTACGGAAAGAAAGATTTATCTCCTAACCAGGAACAAGCTAAACCTGCTAATGGTCCTTCTAACGACCGGGGTCCTCGGGGTGATAACCGCGGCGAACGTGGTGACAGAGGTGGCGATAGAGGCGGACGCCGGGACGGTGCCCGGGGTGAAGCAGGCGGCAGAGACCGGAGAGATGCCGGAGCAGGTGCACCTGGTGGTGGTCCGCGCCGGAATAATAATGCTGGTGGCGGTGGAAACCGGGGTGGCAAGAGATAATTAGTGTTCATATCAAAAAAGATATAAAAGATGTTACAGCCGAAAAGGACCGTATATAGAAAAATGCAAAAAGGCCGGGTTCACGGACTCGCCTATAGAGGCTCCACTATTTCCTTCGGATCATTTGCAATAAAATCATTAGAAGCTTCGCGTATTACCAGCCGGCAGATAGAAGCAGCACGTATTGCAATGACTCGGGCCATGAAAAGAGAAGGTCAGGTTTGGATTAGAATATTTCCAGACAAACCAATCACCAAAAAGCCAGCTGAAGTTCGGATGGGTAAAGGTAAAGGTTCGCCAGAGTATTGGGTAGCTGTTGTTAAACCAGGAACCATTTTATTCGAATCGGATGGTGTTACGTTAGAAACGGCACAAGAGTCTTTGCGCTTAGCTGCCCAGAAATTGCCGGTAAGAACAAAATTTGTAGTACGTAGAGATTACGTAGAAGCTTAATTATGAAAAATTCAGAAATACAAGCCCTTTCGCTAGATGAGTTAAAGGAGCGTTTAAATGCAGAGAAGACCAGCAGCCAATCTTTACGGTTTGCACATTCTATATCTCCATTAGAAAATCCTTTAAGAATCACGCAATCTCGGAAGTTAATTGCACGTCTTATCACTGAATTAAGAAAAAGAGAATTAGAGGCAACTTCTAAATAATAAAAAGATATGGAAGAAAGAAATCTAAGAAAAGAAAGAAGTGGTAAAGTTGTTTCTAACAAAATGAACAAGTCTATCACGGTTTTAGTAGAAAGCAGAACGAAACACCCAATGTACGGGAAGTTCTTAACTAAATCTACTAAGTTCATGGCCCATGATGAAAACAATGATTGCGGTATTGGTGATACTGTGCGCATCATGGAAACCCGTCCGTTAAGTAAAAACAAAAACTGGCGGTTAGTTGAAATTATAGAAAGAGCGAAATAAGATGATACAGCAGGAATCAAGATTATCTGTAGCAGATAACAGTGGAGCAAAAGAAGTACTTTGCATCCGCGTATTAGGCGGTACAGGAAAAAAGTATGCTTCTATAGGCGATAAAATTATAGTAACTGTTAAATCAGCTTTATCCTCCGGAAATATAAAAAAAGGAACTGTTTCTAAAGCAGTTGTTGTTAGAACCAAAAAAGAAATACGTCGCAAAGACGGTACTTACATTCGGTTCGATGATAATGCCGCTGTTTTATTAAACGCAAACGATGAGCCAAAAGGAACCCGCATCTTTGGACCAGTTGCCCGTGAATTGCGTGAAAAACAATTCATGAAGATTGTTTCTTTAGCTCCAGAAGTATTATAAAATGAAGACACAAGTAGAAAAGAAACATAAATTGCACGTAAAAACTGGCGACACAGTTAAAGTAATTGCGGGCAACGACCGGGGAAAAACCGGTAAGGTAGTAGCTGTTAAAACTACTACAAACAAGGTGGTAATTGAAGGGGTAAATATTATTACTAAACACAATAAGCCTAGTGCCAAATCGCCGCAAGGAGGTATTGAGAAAAAAGAGGCGCCTATTAATGCTAGCAATGTGCAATTAGTGGATGCCGCAGGTAACGTTTTTAGAGCAGGGCGCAAAGCTGATGCGAACGGTAAATTACAACGTTATTCCAAAAAAACAGGAGATCTAATTTAATATGGCAACTGCAAGATTAAAAGAAAAATATTCAACTGAAATTATTCCGGTTTTAAAGGAAAGATTTCAATATAAAAGTATAATGCAGGTTCCAAAAATTACTAAAATTTGTATTAACAGAGGTATTGGAAATGCTGTATCGGATAAGAAGTTAGTAGATAATGGTGTAGATGAATTAACTACCATTGCTGGACAGAAAGCAGTAGCTACCAAAGCAAAAACTTCTGTTTCTAATTTTAAATTAAGAGAAGGAATGCCTATTGGTGCCCGGGTTACTTTACGCGGAGACCGGATGTATGAATTTCTGGATCGATTAATGACAGTTGCTTTACCACGGGTACGTGACTTTAGAGGAGTAAGTGAAAAAGGTTTTGATGGCCGGGGTAACTACACATTAGGTGTTAAGGAACAAATTATTTTCCCGGAAATTTCTATTGATAAAATTAAATCAATTTCAGGTATGGATATTACATTCGTTACTTCTGCTCAGAACGATGAGGAAAGTTACGAATTACTAAAAGCTTTTGGTATGCCATTCCAGAATATTAAAAAATAATAGTCATGGCAAAAGAATCCGTAAAAGCTAGAGAATTAAAAAGACAGAAAATGGTGGCTAAGTATGCTGAAAAGAGAAAAGCATTAAAAGTAGCCGGCGATTATGAAGGTTTAGATAAACTACCTAAAAACGCTTCTCCTGTACGTCTGCACAACCGCGATAAAATAAATGGACGCCCGAGAGGTTACATGCGCAAATTTGGTATTAGCCGTGTAACTTTCCGGGAAATGGCATCTGCTGGTAAAATTCCTGGTGTAACCAAAGCAAGTTGGTAATTTTATTGCCAAATAGTAATTAAGTAAAATAAAAATAGTATCTTTGCGGCTCTTTAAAAAGGAGCTTATAAAATTATATTCATAATGAATACAGATCCAATAGCAGATTATTTAACTAGGCTGCGAAACGCTATTAAAGCAAATCACCGCATAGTTGAAATTCCGGCGAGTAAAATCAAGAAGGAAATAACACGCGTGCTGCATGAGAAAGGGTATATTCAAAGCTATCGGTTTGATGACTCTTCAGTGCAAGGTACCATCAAAATAGCTTTAAAATATAATCCAAGCACAAAGCAATCTGCTATTGTGAAGCTCGAAAGAATTAGCAAACCAGGTTTACGGAAGTATACTGATTTAGATACTTTACCCCGCGTATTGAACGGATTAGGTGTAGCAATTCTTTCTACTTCAAAAGGCGTAATTACAGAAAAGGAAGCAAAAGCTATGAATGTTGGTGGTGAAGTTTTGTGTTACGTTTATTAAGAAAGTTAATCTATGTCACGAATAGGAAAATTGCCCATTACTTTACCTGCCAATGTTGCTATAACTGTAGCGCAGGATAACGCAGTTACGGTTAAAGGACCTAAAGGTTCTTTATCCATGCTAGTTGATAGAGACATCAATATATCTCAGGAAGATGGTACTTTGGTAGTAACTCGGCCAACAGAGCAAAAAAGACATAAAGCCATGCATGGTTTATACCGGTCTCTAATCAATAACATGGTGATAGGTGTAAGCACCGGTTTCCGCGAACAATTGGAACTGGTTGGGGTTGGTTTTAAAGCTTCTATATCGGGTACCACTTTAGAGCTTGCCTTAGGTTACTCCCACAATATATTTTTGGCTTTACCGGCAGAAGTAAAAGCAACAGCAGTAACAGAAAAGGGTAAAGCACCTTTGATAACCTTAGAAAGCAACGATAAACAACTACTTGGTCAAGTAGCAGCCAAGATCAGATCTTTGCGTAAAGTAGAACCATATAAAGGTAAAGGTATCCGTTTTGTTGGGGAAGAAATCAGAAGAAAAGCTGGTAAAACAGCCTCTAAATAATATCTGTCATGGCAGTAAGTAAATCAGAAAGAAGATTAAGAATTAAAAGAAGCATCCGGTCCAAAATTTCAGGTACCGCCCAAAGACCTCGTCTTTCGGTTTTCCGGAGCAATAAAAATATATATGCCCAGTTGATTGATGATTTAGCGGGTAAAACTATTGTATCAGTTTCTTCCGCTACGGCTACTGAAGGCAATATAGCTAAAACAGAAGCTTCTGTTGCGGTTGGAAAAGCATTGGCTACCAAAGCACAGGAGCAAGGTATAACAGAAGTAGTATTCGACCGATCTGGGTATCTGTATCATGGTCGGGTTAAATCATTAGCAGAAGGTGCCAGAGAAGCTGGTCTTAAATTTTAATTAAGCAATGTCACAAAATAACTTACGTGTTGTAAAGGCGAGTGAGACAGACCTCAAAGAAAAAGTGGTCGCGATCAAGCGTGTAGCCAAAGTAGTAAAAGGTGGTAGAAGATTTAGTTTTTCGGCCATTGTGGTAGTAGGTGACGGCAACGGTACAGTTGGCTATGGCTTAGGAAAAGCTAATGAAGTAACTGATGCTATTGCAAAAGGTATTGATGATGCTAAAAAGAACTTAGTTAAAGTTCCTATTTACCATCATACTGTACCTCATTCCATTGAAGGGAAATATTCAGGTGGTTTTGTTTTGGTGAAACCAGCTGCTGCTGGTACCGGTGTAATTGCTGGTGGTGCTATGCGCGCCGTATTTGAAAGTGCCGGTATCCGGGATGTATTAGCAAAATCAAAAGGTTCTTCTAACCCACACAACGTGGTAAAAGCAACATTTGATGCTTTATCCAGAATGCGTGATCCTTTAACTGTTGCGCAACAACGAGGTGTTAATCTGCAAAAAGTTTTTAATGGATAAGGATATGCCACAAATCACAATCAGACAAATAAAGAGTATTATCGATCGTCCGGAAAAACAAAAGCTTACTATGAAAGCTTTAGGTCTTGGCAAGATAAACAAATCTGTAACGGTTTCTGAATCGCCTCAGATTTTAGGTATGGTTAAACAAGTGCAACACCTAGTAGAGGTTAAAAATAGTTAATATGAATCTGAGTTCATTGCAACCTGCAGAAGGTTCGATAAAAAATAGAAAAAGAATAGGTAGAGGTACAGGTTCTGGCCGCGGTGGTACTTCCACCAGAGGCCATAAAGGAGCTAAGTCTCGTTCTGGTTACAAATCAAAAGCTCACTTTGAGGGTGGTCAGATGCCTTTACAAAGACGAGTGCCTAAGTTTGGTTTCAAAAATATCAACCGGTTAGAATATGCAGGTATAAACCTAGATGTATTACAATCTTTAGTTGATGCAAATAATGTTCAAACTATTGACTTTGCTTTTTTGAAGTTACATGGTTTAGTATCAAAGAACGATAAAGTGAAAATATTGGGTAGAGGCGAATTCACAAGTAATGTGGAAATTCATGCCCATGCTTTCTCAAAATCGGCAGTTGAATCTATTGAAAAAGCTGGCGGAAAGACTGTTACGCTTTAATTTACCTCTATGAAGAAATTAATAACAACTTTTAAGAACATATTTGCTATTGAAGACCTAAGGATTCGCATTCTGAATACCTTAGGCTTTATTGCGATATTTCGTTTAGGTTCTTATGTTGTTCTACCTGGTGTAGATCCTAATTTACTACAATCTAATTCTACCGGTATTTTTGGATTATTAGATACTTTATTAGGAGGAGCGTTTAGCAATGCTTCTATTTTTGCATTAGGTATTATGCCTTACATTTCGGCATCAATAGTTTTGCAGCTATTAACCATTGCGGTACCGTACTTCCAGAAGTTACAAAAAGAAGGAGAATCCGGGCGGAAGAAAATAAATCAATACACCCGAATTTTAACCATTGTTATTACTTCTTTGCAATCATTTGGTTTCATCCAAACTATTAACGCAGAGGCAATTTACGTTGATCCATTTTGGTTTGGTATATCCTCCATCTTTATTCTGACTGCTGGTACCATGTTTTGTATGTGGTTAGGTGAAAAAATTACAGATAAAGGAATTGGTAATGGTATATCCATGCTGATTATGATTGGTATTGTTTCCCGTTTACCGGGTGCTATTATCTCGGAAGTATTATCTAAAAATCTGAACGGCTCAATTTTATTAATTATTGAATTTATTGTACTTTACTTTATTGTAATGGGTGTTGTCATGCTCACCCAGGCAGTAAGAAGAATTCCGGTACAGTATGCGAAACAAGTAGGTAGTACCACTCAGTATAGTGGTCAGCGGCAGTTTATTCCTTTAAAAGTAAATGCAGCTGGAGTAATGCCGATCATTTTTGCGCAGTCTTTGATGTTCTTACCTTCTTTGATTGCCTCAATTTGGCGAGATACGAACGAGTTAGCAGCTACTATTGGTAATACATTTTCGGATTATACCAGCTGGCAATACAATTTACTATTTGGTTTCTTGATATTAATATTCACTTACTTCTATACCGCAATAAGTGTTAATCCTGACCAGATTTCGAATGATTTAAAAAGAAGTGGTGGATTTATACCGAGTGTTAAACCAGGATTGGCAACATCAGAATATATAGGCCAGGTGTTAGACCGGATTACTTTACCAGGAGCTATATTCTTAGCAATTATTGCTATTCTTCCTTCTATAGCCATGCTTTTTGGTATAACCAGAGAGTTTTCATCTTTCTTTGGTGGTACTTCTCTCATCATTATGGTAGGGGTAGTATTAGATACTATTAACCAAGTGGAAAGCTATTTGCTGATGAAGCATTACGATGGTATGATGAAATCAGGTAAACTGAAAGGTTCATCGCAAAATATAGCTATGGCTTCTTAACATGGTTGTTTACAAAACCGAAGAAGAAATAGATATTATCCGGGAGGGTGCTCAAATATTAGGTAAAGCGCACGGAGAAGTAGCCGCTCACATTAAGGAGGGGATTACTACTTTAACGTTAGATAAATTAGCCGAAGAATTTATACAAGACCATGGCGGACGGCCTTCGTTTAAAGGATATAATGATTTTCCGTACAGTTTATGTATATCTGTTAATTCAGCAGTTGTACATGGCTTTCCCGGATCTTATGTACTTAAATCAGGTGATATCGTATCGATTGATGCCGGTGTTTTCTACAAAGGTTATCACAGTGATAGTGCTTATACGCATGCGGTAGGTGAAGTAGGTCCGGAAGTAATCAATCTGTTGAAAGTAACAAAGGAATCCTTGTATTTAGGCATTGAAAAAGCGGTGGCGGGTAATAGAATGGGAGATGTTTCCACTACTATTCAGGCCGAAGTTGAAAAAAACCGGTTTTCAGTAGTAAGAGAATTAGTAGGTCACGGTATTGGAAGGAACTTACACGAGTCGCCAGAGGTTCCTAATTATGGTAAACGAGGCCAAGGTTTAAAGTTGCAAAGTGGTTTAGTAATAGCTATTGAACCAATGGTAAACTTGGGATCAAAAAATATTGTTCAGGAAGATGATGGCTGGACTATTCGTACCAAAGATAATAAACCATCTGCGCACTTTGAACATACCATTGTGGTGAGAAAAGATAAAGCAGAAATATTAACAACTTTCGATTACATAGAAAAGCGAGTTTAAATTTATATGGCAAAACAGTCTTCTATAGAACAAGACGGAACAATTTTGGAATCGTTATCAAATGCGATGTTCCGGGTTGAATTAGAAAACGGACATCAGGTTATTTCTCATATTTCTGGAAAGATGAGAATGCACTATATTAAAATTTTGCCGGGCGATAAAGTTAAAATTGAAATGTCGCCTTATGATTTGTCAAAGGGAAGAATAGTTTATAGATACAAATAAAATGAAAGTTAAAGCATCCGTTAAAAAAAGAAGCGTTGACTGTAAAGTAATCCGGAGAAAAGGAAAGCTTTATGTAATCAACAAGAAGAACCCACGTTATAAACAAAGACAAGGATAATTAAATAATATGGCTAGAATAGCAGGAGTAGATATTCCGGATAAAAAAAGAGGCGAGATTGCTTTAACCTATATCTATGGCATAGGTCGGAGATTATCGCAAACCATCCTTACCAAAGCCGGTGTCAGCATCGACAAAAAAGTGAGCGAATGGTCTGAAGAAGAAGCAGGTGCTGTGAGAGCAATAATCGCTGCTGAGCATAAAACTGAAGGTGTGCTTCGTTCGGAAGTTCAGTTGCATATTAAACGGTTAATGGATATTGGCTCGTACCGTGGGTTACGGCACAGAAAAGGCTTGCCTGTGAGAGGTCAGCGCACTAAAAACAATACGCGTACCCGTAAAGGTAAACGTAAGACAGTTGCTAATAAGAAAAAAGCTACTAAATAATAAATAGTAAAATGGCTCAAAAAAGAAAAGACAAAGCTAAGAAACGTGTGGTGGTAGTTGAACCTACCGGACAAGTACACATCAAAGCTTCTTTTAATAACATCATTATTTCCATAACTAACAACAATGGTCAGGTTATTTCCTGGGCATCTGCTGGTAAAATGGGATTTAAAGGATCTAAGAAAAATACGCCTTATGCTGCTCAAATGGCAGCCTCGGATTGTGCCAAAGTAGCGCATGAAGCAGGTATGCGGAAAGCTGAAGTATTTGTAAAAGGTCCAGGTGCAGGCAGAGAATCAGCTATCAGAACGGTGCAGAACGCAGGTATTGAAGTTACGACTATAAAAGATGTAACACCTTTACCGCACAATGGTTGCCGGCCTCCAAAACGTAGAAGAGTATAATAAATAAGTTAAAGCTTTCTGCTGATAAAGTAAAAAGCTTTATTCAAATAAGAAAAGGAAATGGCAAGATACACTGGCCCCAAAACAAAAATATCCAGAAGATTTAACGAGCCTATTTTTGGTGCAAGTAAAGCTTTACAGAAAAAAGCTTACCCTCCAGGCATGCACGGTAGAGGTCGTCGTAAGAAACAATCAGAGTACGCAGTGCAATTAATGGAGAAGCAAAAAGTTAAATACTTATATGGTGTTTTAGAAAAACAATTTGCTAATCTATTTGATAAAGCGCACCGGAAAGGTGGTATTACAGGTGAAAACTTAATTAGCCTGCTGGAAGCAAGATTAGATAATACAGTTTACCGCTTAGGTATTGCTCCTACAAGAAGAGCTGCTCGTCAATTAGTTTTGCACAAGCACATTTTAGTGGATGGCGATGTTGTAAATATTGGTTCTTATAGCTTAAAACCAGGTCAAACAGTTTCTGTTCGGGAGAAATCTAAATCTTTAGAAGCAATAACTACTAGTTTATCAGCTCGCAATGCTCGCCAATTTAACTGGTTAGAGTGGGATGGTAAGGAACTAGCTGGCAAATTTATATCGGTTCCGCAACGGGATCAAGTACCTGAAAAAATTCAGGAGCAATTAATAGTTGAGCTTTACTCTAAGTAATAGTTCTGGTCTTTAAACTAATAAAATAGCATTTATGTCTATATTAGCCTTTCAAATGCCGGAAAAAGTTGTCATGGAGAAATCCGATAACTTTTATGGACAATTTGAATTTAAACCCCTTGAAAAAGGATACGGTGTAACCATAGGTAATGCACTTAGAAGAATTCTTCTTTCCTCTTTGGAAGGTTATGCCATTACTGCTATGCGTGTACCAAGTGTCTTGCATGAATTCTCTACAATTGAGGGAGTAATTGAAGACGTATCAGAGATTATTTTGAATTTAAAAATGGTTCGTTTTAAAAGAATAAACGATGCCAACGAAGATAAGATAACCGTAACGATCCGTAACCAGGAAACTTTTTCTGCGGGAGATATCGCTAAGTTCACAAATGGTTACGAAATATTAAATCCTGAATTAGTTATTTGTCATTTAGACACTAATACTAATTTAGAGTTTGAACTTACTATTCAGAAAGGCCGTGGTTACGTACCTGCTGAAGAAAATAAGCCTAATGATCAGGTATTCGGTCAAATTGCAATTGATGCAATCTTTACACCTATAAAAAATGTAAAGTATACCATCGAGAATACCCGGGTGGAGCAGCGGACTGACTACGAAAAACTTTTAATTGATATTCAAACCGATGGATCTATTCATCCCGAAGAAGCATTAAAAGGCGCCGCGCATATTTTGATTCAACATTTTATGTTGTTCTCTGATAATACGATGACTTTCGAAACTTCTAAACCAGAAGAGGAAGAGGCAGTAGACGAAGAAATGTTGCATATGCGGAAAGTACTAAAAACACCTTTAAACGACATGGATTTGTCGGTACGAGCTTATAACTGCTTAAAAGCAGCTGATATTCGTACTTTAGGTGATCTGGTGCAACTGGATATGAATGATATGATGAAATTCCGGAACTTTGGTAAAAAGTCATTAACGGAATTAGAAAATCTGGTTCAGGAGAAAGGTTTAACCTTCGGGATGGATCTTGCCCGGTACCGATTAGAAGAAGATTAACCATAACTGCATAATTCCCGATCCCATATAGGTTGATCGACGGTATGCACGTGCACAACAAATAGAATAATGAGACACGGTAAAAAAATCAATCATTTAGGTAGAACATCTGCTCACCGCAAGGCAATGCTGTCCAACATGGCATCGTCGTTAATTATGCACAAGCGGGTTGCTACCACAGTTGCTAAAGCAAAAGCTTTACGTAAATATGTAGAACCGCTTTTAACAAAATCAAAAAGTGATACTACGCATTCCAGAAGAATAATCTTCTCGTATTTGCAAGATAAAGATACTTTAAAAGAGTTATTTGACGTAGTAGCAGCAAAAATTGCGAATCGTCCGGGTGGATATACCAGAATATTAAAAACGGGTAATCGCTTAGGAGATAATGCGGATATGTGCATTATTGAGTTAGTTGATTACAATGAAAATATGCTGGGTGCAGCAGCAACTGGTACCGATGCAAAACCAAGAACCAGACGTCGGGGTGGTTCTAAAAAGAAAGATGCTACTGATGATGAAGCAGCTACTCCAACAGCTTCTAATTCGACGGCAGCACCAACAACTAACGTTGATCCTACTAAAGATACACCTACTGATACCGTTGCTGATAGAAATGACGCTGAATAAAGTTAAAATAAACTAATTATTTAAAGGGATATGATATTTATCATATCCCTTTTTTTATTTTTGCAGCTTATAACTATGAAAGAAAGAGAATCAACAGAAACTATTTTGTTATTAGCCGATGGTAAAGTTTACCGGGGCAAGAGCTTAGGGAAAATTGGTACCAGTTCGGGTGAATTATGTTTCAACACCGGCATGACAGGTTACCAGGAAATATTTACTGATCCTTCTTATTTTGGGCAAATTGTTATTACCACGGTGTCGCACGTAGGTAATTACGGTACCATGGGCATTGAGGTAGAATCAGAACAAGTTCAGATTAAAGGATTAGTATGTAAAGAATTTTCGGAATACTTTTCCCGTAAGTCGGCTGATAGTTCCTTGCAAAATTATTTCGAAAAAGCGGGCATTGTGGGTATTTGCGAACTGGACACGCGCGAATTGGTTAGGCACATTCGGGACAAAGGGGCTATGAACGCTATCATATCGTCGGAGAATATTCCGATTGAAGAGCTACAGAAAAAGCTACAAGCTACGCCATCAATGGATGGTTTAGAATTAGCGTCTCAGGTAAGTACGAAAGAAGAGTATACATTAGAGCCCAATGCCAAAACCTATAAAGTAGCTATATTGGATTTAGGCATTAAAAAGAATATTCTGAATAATTTTACCCAGCGTGGTTGTGAGTGTAAAGTATTCCCTTTTGATACCAGCTACGAAGAAATGGAAAACTGGGGGCCGGATGGTTATTTTATATCCAATGGACCCGGCGACCCTTCGGCTACTACAACGGCCATACAGAACGTTACTAAGATGCTGGCGCAGGATAAACCGCTTTTTGGTATTTGTATGGGCCACCAGATATTAGCCGAAGCGAATGGAATATCTACTTACAAAATGCACAACGGGCATCGTGGCCTGAACCATCCGGTGAAAAATTTAATAACCGGTAAGTGCGAAGTTACCTCTCAGAACCATGGCTTTGCGGTAGATGCAGACCAGGTAAAAAATAGTGACAAAGTAGAAATTACGCATATAAACCTGAACGATGGTACTATTGAAGGTATTCGGGTGAAAGGAAAAAGAGCTTTTTCGGTACAATACC